>CDYU01004210.1_pt1 | contig 66695 bp, 67 predicted proteins | sample 480701 | NCBI WGS metagenome assembly CDYU01 (sample SAMEA3182105, study PRJEB8094) | gut metagenome | biome: human; feature: gut; material: Stool; isolation source: human stools | place: Canada | collected 2013-02-26 | reverse complement strand
ATATATTATAGCGTGACCGTGTTTGATTTTCAATTTCTGTAAATGCAGAAACATGGAGTGTTCCCCAAATTATACGGAATAGCAGGGGTACTGTCATATCTAATTTATTGTTGCTTCTTTACCAACCATGAGCATTTGCGCCCGGATTATCATTTCCGTAGCCCTCCAAGAGATTGATAACGCCCCAAATGCCAAGTCCTGCTCCAAGAGCGATAACCAAAGTCTGTAATACGCCGATTGCGCTGTTGAAAAATTCCATAAAACTCCTTTCTGCCGCAAATGCGGCTTGCCCGTAAAAGGGCATAAAAAACGGCGGTCAGTTTTCAAACTGCCGCGGTCATAAGTCCCCGCGCTGCCTAAATGTCTGCTGCGCGGCGGTATTCAGTTGTCAGTGTGGGCGATAGGAATTTTTGTAGGGGCGCGTATCATGCAAGTTGTCTTTTTCTTTGTTACTGCGTCAATTCCTCCTTTCTTTTCGCTGCTGCTCATACAGGGCTTCACACCGTTTCACAAACTGCCGGATAGCAGCCTGCCGCTGCTGTTCCCGTCGTTCAGCAATCGAAACAAGCCCGTTTATGGCTTCTGTGATTTTCTTGTCCTTTTTCTTTCTGATACGTCTATTCATGGTCGGTGTCCTCCTGCAAATCGCTTTCGCTGATTTCGTAGTAGTCAAATACTTCGTCCGGCTTCACAAGGGCGGGTCTGCGCCTTAAATGCTTTTCCATATCAAAAGTATTTTTCTTGTCATAGTCGGAAAGATATTTATAGTTGGGGTGCTTTGTAATGTCGTACTTATCAGAGAAGAACGGGCGCACCCCTCGTAGCTGTAAAATACATTTCCCGCCGTCCATAACCGCTATTTCATCTTCCGTCATAAGCTGCTTGCCTAACTTCTGATAGTTCAGCCCATGCGATACCTCGCGCCCCCGGTTCTCGGAAGTGTTGAAGCTGTCAATGGTTTCTTTCCCCAAGATTTCCGACATTTCTTTGAGGGTGGTTTTCTCCTTGCCGCCCAAGAAAAGGGTGGTGTCGCAGTTGCCGACTATGGTATCGGCGTTGTCCTTATAGATTGCCTTTAACTGGCTTTGCGACTGTAAGATAATCGACGCGGAGATTTCCCGGCTTCGTATGGTGGCTATGAGCTTTTCAAACTTCGGTATCTGCCCGATATTTGCAAACTCGTCTAACAGACAGCGCACATGGACGGGCAGCCTGCCGCCGTATTCATCATCTGCCTTGTCGCAAAGCAGATTGAAAAGCTGCGTGTAAAGAATACTCACGACAAAGTTAAAAGTATCGTCGGTGTCGCTGATGATAACAAACAGGGCGGTCTTGCGGTCGCCTATGGTGTCAAGCTCCATTTCGTCGGTTTCCATAAGGTCGCGCAGCTCCTTAATGTCAAAAGGGGCAAGCCGCGCACCGCAGGAAATGAGAATAGAGCTTCGTGTCTTTCCCGCAGATAACAGGAATTTCTTGTACTGCCGGACGGCAAAGTGTTCCGGGTCTTTTTCCTCCAACCGTTCAAACATGAGGTCAACGGGGGACTGAAATTCCGGGTCGTCCTCGCGGGCTTCACTGGCATTTATCATTTCAAGCAGCGTCGTGAAGTTCTTTTCTTCCTCCGGGGCTTCGTACCAAATGTAGCCGATAAGGGCGCAGTAAAAGAGCCGTTCCGATTTTACCCAAAAATCCTCCCCGGCTTTTTCCCCGTCCCCTTTGGTGTTGGCAATCAAGGTATTTACCAGTTTCAAAATGTCTTTTTCGCTGCGGATATAGGCAAAGGGATTATAACGCATGGATTTCTTAAAATTTATCGTGTTCAGCACCTTTATCCGATACCCGCCGCGCTGTAAGAGCTTCCCACACTCGACTAAAACCGTACCTTTCGGGTCAGTTACAACGTAGCTTGAGTGCATTTGCATTAAGTTGGGCTTCACAAAAAATCTCGTCTTGCCGCTGCCGCTTCCCCCGATAACAAGGATATTTTTATTCCTTGCATACTTCGGCTGCTTCGGGCGGCTGTTCATGGTAAGCCGTTCCGTCTGTGTCAGAAGCACGTTATTTTGAAATACCGGGTCGGTATAGGGCTTTATATCTTCGGCGTTGCCCCAACGGGCTGAACCGTATTCGATACCTTTTCGGTATTTCTTCGCGTTCTTGCCTTTGAAGTACACCATAAGCCGGATAAGGACAGCCCCCACAATACCGATAAGCAAATCCATAGGGGCAAGGCTCGGAAGCGGGGTTGCAAAGGCAGCGGAAAAGCCGTCTGCAAGGGAAAGCACCTTGCCGGAAAGGTCAGCCCCCGGCGCAAGGCGTACCGCTTGTCCGATTTTGTCAAAGAGATAGACAAAGAGCAGATAGGGGGCATTTAGGATAAGCAGCTTTTTAAGTTCCGGCTTCATAGCGATACCTCCCTGTCCTTTTTCTTCACTTTGTCCTTCTGTGCGTTCAGAGCTGCCGCCTTGTCTTTCAGAGTGGAAAGCAGCTTGCGGATAGAGGGCTTTTTATCCCTGCCTAATTTCTTTGCGGTAAATTCCCGGAACGCTTCGGTCATAACGTCAATATCCTTGCCCTTAAAAGACACAAGATAGGTCGGCGGCTTGCCGTTCTCAATCTTCTTGACGTTGTAATCAAGCCCGCTTTTCCTTGCGATAGGGTCAAAGGCTTTGATATTTTGGTCGGTAATCTCAATGTTGGAAACCTTTTCTCCCTGCTTCATAAGCTGCCGCATAGTGATTTTCCCATGCGGGGCTTTGGTTAGCTGCCCTTTGCCTTTGGCAAGCAGGGCTTTCATAGCCTTTTGCAGCACTTCGGCGGTCAGCTTAGATGTTTTGATTGCTAAAGACACGACTTTTTCATTGACTTCATCTTGCATGAAATCCCTCCTTTCATAGTTTGGTTAGGGTGGTGTGCCGCTTCGGGGCATAAAAATAAGGCGTACATTTTTCATGCCGCCTTTAGATACGCACCCGCAGCCCGTTCAAATCCGAAGCCCTCACACCGACAAGATACCAGTTGTCCCCGTACTCCATGCGGGTCGGCTTCCATTTGCCGCGTACAAACACTTCAAGGCAATCCCCACAATGCAATCCTCCGTAGTAGTCGTTAAGGTCAAAGCGAATGTCGTAACGGTCTGCCGTTTCATCAAAAATCAAAGCTCCTGTTTTCTGTGTCATATTAAAATCCTCCTGTTTTTTAATAGCCGCCGTACATATCGTGGTTGACAAGGGCGGTGTAATAGCTGTCAATGGTGTTGGGCGCGTTGAAAAGTACCGCTTTCAGATATTGCTTGATGTTACGGATTTTCGTGGTGTTCTCTTTCATGCAGTCAAAGACAAATTCAATGTGGCTGCTGTTCAGCTTCATAAACTTTGCTTTGACAAGCTCTGCCGGATAATCGTCCCCGGCGATACGAATTGTCTTTCGTTTGGTGCAGACAGTTTCAAGGATAAGGGACACAATCTCGTCCAAGCGTTCCCTGTCAATGTTGGTATGCTTGATAAAATGCTCATACTCGATATTGTCCTTGATGATTTCCTCATACACGCTGTATGCGTCTGCCGCTTCCGTTCCTTTCCGTTCCGGCTCTGCCGTTTCTTCCCTCAAAGGAGAGGGGTTAGGGGAAAGGATAGGAATGGAATGGTTACTTGATAAATCCGTATTTGATTTTTCTTTTTTTGGTAAGTCAGTCTTTTGTATATCTTTATTTAATTGCATTGGATTTTCCAACGTAGGTTTTTCCTGCGTAGGATTTTCCAATGTTGGATTTCCCAATGTTGGATTTTCCAATGTAGGTAAATCCAAGTTAGGCGGCTGCTCATAGATGATGTAATCAGTTCCCCGCAAGCGTCCTTTCTCGTCGCGCTCCCTTGAACGCTGAATATATCCGGCTCTTTCAAGCTCCCGGACAGCTTCGCGGATAGCGTCGATTTTTTCCCGGTTGATATAGGACAGTCCCGCAAGGGTATAGTCCCAATCCTCCGGCAAGGACAGCATTTGCGATAACAGCCCTTTTGCCTTTAGGGAAAGTTCTTTGTTGCGTAAATGGTGGTTGCTCATAACCGTATATCCTGTGTTTCTCTCCACGCGGAAAACTGCCATAGCTTCATCAACTCCTTTGCTGCATATTTGTTACGCGGTAGAACAGCGATTTTAAGGGTTTAGGTATCAATCCCTTACCCTGTGAAAACCGTACCCGCAAAGCCTTGTGTAGCAAGACTCTTTTTGCCCCTACTGCGTAACATGAGGGTAAAAAAATAGCGGCGTTCCTTGTTTCCCGGTTGGGATAAGGTAACGCCGCCAGTGCGGTGCTATATGAAATTGTGTGATTGCCGACGTGCCGCGCCGCCAGTGCGTCGCGTTTGTATTGGGTTGTTTCATGCTCGCAAGATGTTCCGGCATATCAAGGCGCAATCCGTTAAAAGTAGTAAATTGGTAGTAAAATCAATCTGAAATCCTGCGAATGTGCTTGTATTTCAAGGGTTTTTCGGGATAATCAAAATTTTTCGTGATAACATTGCGCACCTCCGCACTTTTCAGCATAGTCAACGCGCCGGAAAACACATAATTCAATTGGTTGCACATCTCGTGACACACACATTTCAATATCTATTATACTCATAAAAACGCACAAATCAATAGCCGGTGCAAAATAAATATATCCCGTTGTCAAGACTGCAAATCCGATTATTGCACATTGGACTCTAGTGTAGCGCCGGGCTATCATATACGCGAAGGAAGACCAGAAACAATGCGTATATGAAGGAGGCGCGGTATGGAAAACAGGTTTGCTGCGGCGCGGAGGAGATATCTGCGCACACACATGGACGGGATCTACACAGGGATGCTGCTGACGGGGACTCTGGAGCCGCATCTGGAGGAGATCGGCGAGTCGGCACAGGCAATGCTCGACCGGATCGTGGAGCAAATGAAGAAGGCCGAAGGCGTCACCGAGCAGCTGAAGGCTGCGGATCAGATGGAATGGGTCGGACGGATGAACAGTATCCGCAGCCGCGCGGAGGAGATCGTCTTCTCTGAGCTGATCTACTGTTGAGGCGCGGCCATGTTCGGGCGAAGAAAAAGAGACCGGGTCGTGGTGCTCCGTGCCGATGAGCGCCGACTGTTGACAGCGGCGATGTTGGCCTTCCGGAACAAACTGCTGGCCGGCGGCAAGCCTACAGAGGACGTGAACGAGCTGCTGATCCGGCTGATGAAGTAAAAACTGAATAATACCAAAAGAGCGTCTGCTTCTGAAAAGAGGCAGGCGCTCTTTTTGCGCTTTGAGCCGTGAAACTCCACTAATTTGTGAATTTTCTGGGAACTTTCAAAAATTGATGTCGTTTATTGGCCTCCGATGTTGCGGTAAGAGAGTGAGGGGCATTCGCAGCATTTTTGAAGTTGATGTTGAAAATTTTCCGCTCGATGTTGCGGTACAGGAATAGAGGGCTTTTCAAAAAAGATTTCGATGCGGTGTTTACTTTTTGGCTTTGGATGTTGCGGTACAGGAGTAGAAGGAAATTTTCAGCCCGGTGTTTACTTTTTGCCTCAAAACCGTGCGGTACAGGAGTAGAGGACAATGCTGAGAAAATCACGCCAGAATCCGCTACTGCAGACCACCTCAAAAGAAAAGCAAAAAACAAATGTCGTTTTTTGAGGGGTGCAGGTTTCGGTAATTTAGTAGAGAGATTTTTTGAAAATCCGTGTCGCTTTTTTTGCCCTTCATGCTGCTGTACGGAGGTAGAAGGGCGAGCTGAGTACAGTCTCTCGTTGCCAGCAAAGACGACGCTCAAAAAGTATTTTCAAAAAATCTCAAAATCAATGTCGTTTTTGAGGCTAAAAGGTTGCGGTAGGGTGGTGAGAGGAGGTTTCGCAAGAAATTGGCTCCGTTTTGGCGCCAAAAAACTAAGACGAAAGCGGGTTTTAGTCGAGTGGCATCAATTTTGATGCCACCTTCAAAGGGCAAATCGGGTTGCGGCATCAAAATTGATGCCATAAAAGAAATTTTTCCGGGACACCCATAAAAATGCCCGCTCTCATTCCTTACTTAGTGAGGAGGTGATGTACGCCACCGAATAGAGCGGATAAATTTTTCGCCGATAACCCCCATAAAGACAGGCTCCCATCGCTTAACTAGTGAAGAGATATTTCGAAAATCGCAGCCATCAAAAAAACTTTCGCCTGATCTTAATTTTTCCGCTTTCCCGTGATCTACCCCTTGAGGGAAGAATTTTTCCGGTGATACCCGTAAAAACGGTGCTCCCCATTCCTAAGTTAGTGAGGGGACTCAAAAAACCTTCTACAAAGCTTAATTTCTCGCCTTTCTCGTGACCTACCACTTGAGGGACAAATTTTTCCGGCGACACCCATAAAATCGACCCTTCCCACTCATCCCTTAGTGAGGGGATATATCGAAAAATGGCGATCACAAGAAAAATTTTCTCCATGGCTTAATTTTTCACCGTTCTCGTGATCTACCACTTGAGAGAGAAATAGTATTCTCCGGCACCCTGAAAAAAGGCCTCTCAAATGGCTTAACTAGTGGAGGGGTTCCTCAGGAGCATCCGATTTCCCTCACCCGACAAGGAGGTGATAACGAATCGACAACTGAATAGCCGTCACCAAAAGAGATATGACTCTGCGAAGACATGAGCGGAGCGACGCTGCGGAGAACCCGGGGCAGGCACACAAAAACCGTATCGGAAGGACGGCGCAAATATTCAAGCAAAACACACTTACCAGCTAAATGAAAGAAGGTGAAACACATGAACAGAATTCAACTGATCGACGCGGAGACGCTGTACTACAAGCCGCTGGCGCACCCAAGGATGCTGATTGACGGCATTCTCGCGGACGGGCTGGCGGTCATGGCCGGCGACTCCAAGATCGGCAAGAGCTGGATGGTCCTCTGGCTCTGTCTGCAGATCAGCAAGGGCGAGCCGGTATGGGGCATTCCCACCCGGAAAACTGACGTGGTGTATCTGGCGCTGGAGGACCGGGAGTGGCGCATCCAACAGCGGATGCAGGAGCTGATCGAAGCGCCGCCGGAGAACCTGCATTTCGGCTTCTCCTGCGGGCAGCTGGGATCTGAGCTGGAAAGCCAGATCGAAGCCGTGCTGCAGGATTACCCCTCCACGGGGCTGATCTTCATCGACACGCTGCAGATGATCCGGGACAACGTCTCCGGGAAGGTCAACGCCTACGCCCAGGATTACCGGGATTTGTCTTCCCTGAAAAAGATCGCCGACAATCACGGCATCTGCATCTTCCTGGTGCACCACACCCGCAAGGATCGGGACAGCAGCAATATCTTCAACGATATGACCGGCTCCACCGGCATCATGGGCGTGGCGGACACGGTGATGATCCTCCGCAAGGAGGAGCGCTTCGGGGACGCTGCCGCCCTCTGCATCACCGGGCGCGACGTGGAGGAAAAGAAGCTGAAAATGCAGATGTGCGGCGTCCGTTGGGAGATCACCGAGGAGCTTAACGCCGACGACCTGCGCAGGGAGCGGATTCCCGATTTTGTGTACGAGGTCGTGGAGTTCCTTTTTGAGCACAGTAAATTCCAGGGCACCGCCACCGAGCTGCTGGCCGCCGTTGGCAACACCGAGCTGAAACCCAACATTGCCAGCAAATATCTGACGCGGTATTTCAGCGAGGTTTTCCTCCCCATGGGGATTAGCTACGAGTACCGCAAAACGGCGGCGGCCCGGCTGATTATCCTGGAGCTGCATGACGGTGCTGACGGTCATGACGGTGCTTCCGGGAACGAGGGACTTGCGTCACAGAAGGTTTTGAATGACGGTAACGCCCCGCTTCCCTTTTTACCGTCACAGCCGTCATCTGCGTCACGGAAGGAGGCGGGCGAAAATGAAGCATCGTAACGCGGGAAGGCCCATGGCTATACGCAGCTTTTTTATCCGTAAGGGTAACGAGCATGGGATTTGTGTAGCCGTCCGGCTCCCAATTCCCCCGTATCCGCTGATACGAAAGGGGCCGGCCCCTGTAACCCCGCCTAAAGGAGGTGAACGATATGCGCAATCGTACGGAGGAAATCAATGTGCGCGTCTTCAAGACCGAGAAGAATCTGATCCGCCGAAAGGCGCGGAAATGCGGCATGAACATGTCGGAATATCTCCGCACCCTGGGGACAGATGCTACGGTTAAGGAGGCGCCCCGTGAGGAGCTGATGCAGGCCTATCGGAAGCTGACGCGGCTGCACGACGGCATCCGCTACGAGGTCTCCATGGCGGCGTTCAGCGACGCGCTGACGGAGATCGAGGATCTGCTTCTGATGGTCTACCACGGAGAGGAGGACGATGCCGATGGCGGTGACGAAGATCTGGGCGATCCATGACAGCGTTTCCCGCGTGGTAGACTACTGCAGCAACCCGGAGAAGACCCGGCTGACGGATCTGGAGCAGGTGCTGATCTACGCCGCCAACAAGGCCAAGACCCTGGACGAAGGTGAGCAGAGCTACGCCGTCACCGGCGTCAACTGCCGCGCAGAAACGGCGGCGCAGGAGATGTCCGCCACCCAGCGGCGATTCGGCAAGACCGGCGGTAATGTAGCCTACCACGCATACCAAAGCTTCAAGACCGGCGAGGTGTCTGCGGCGGAGTGTCAGCGGATCGGGTTGGAGACCGCGCGGCGGCTCTGGGGCGACAGCTACCAGGTGCTGGTGGCGACCCACTTCAATACGGGAACCTACCACAACCACTTCGTCGTGAGCTCCGTGGGCATGTGGGACGGGCGCAAGCTGGAGGCCAAATACGGCGTCTACTACGCCTTGCGCGCTATGTCGGACCGCATCTGTAAGGAGTACGGCCTGTCGGTGGTGCAGAACCCGCAGCGGCACAAAACGGCGCGCTCGGTCTACTTTGCCGAAAAGAACGGCGAGCCCACCCGCTTCAATCTGATGCGGGAGGCGCTGGACAAGGCGTTAAGCCTGTGCAGCAGCTGGTCGGAAATGGCCACGGTGCTCCGCAAGCTGGGCTATGAGTTCGAGTGCGGCCCAAACCACAAGTACGCCACCATCCGGCCTTTCCGCTCCAAGAAGTGCACCCGCACCTTCCGGCTCGGCCCCGTCTACGAAAAGGAGACCATGCGGGAGCGGCTGTTGGAAAACCAGCGGGACTACCGGGTGACACAGAGCTACTACGCCTTTCTGAAGCCCTACTCTAAGAGCTACGCAAGAGAAAACCCGCCCACGGAGGCGTACTACCGCAAGCGGGAATTCTACTGCAAGGCGCCGCGCATCACCGGATATGTCAGCTTTTTCCGGGCCGTTGCTATCGTGCTGGGCGTCGCGCCCATGTACGAAAAGGAATACCAGCAACCGCTATCGGCGGAGTGCCGGGAGGCCTGCCGCCGGCTGGATCGGTACACGGCTGAAATGACGCTGGTGGAGCAGGAGCACCTGGAGACGCCGCAGGATCTGCAGATCTATATCGCGCGGGTCAACGCGGAGATCGACGAGGTGACCGCTACCCGCAGCAAGGTCCGCAACAAGCAGCGGAACTGCACCGACCCGGAGCGGATGGCGGAGCTCAAAAAGCAGTGCGCCGCCTGCACCACGGTGCTGGCCGATCTGCGGAAGAAAAAGAAAACGGCCTGCGCCATCATCGAGGACCACCCGAAGCTCCGGGAGCTTCTGGAGAGCGAATTCGAGGCGCGGCTGGAGAACGACCCCTATCTCTCGGAGCGGGAGAAAAGCACCCTGCGGCAGCAGAACGCTCCGGTGAGAGAGGAAAAACAGTATGAACGCTGATTACAGCAGAAAGAGAGATGATGAAATTGAAAAACCAAACCATTGATTTAGGCCTGAGCGGCTATGACGAGCTGTTCATGACCGAGCAGGAGCGCGCCGACACCCGCAAGCCCAAGGTAGAGGAGCTTCCGCTTTCAGAGCTGACTCCCTTCAAGAACCACCCATTCAAGGTGAAAAATGACGCGGAGATGGCGGAGCTGATGAAAAGCATTGCCGACGCCGGCGTGTTGTCTCCCGCCATGGCGCGGCCCAAGAAGGGCGGCGGATACGAGCTGATTTCCGGCCACCGGCGGCTTGCCGCCTGCAAGACGCTGGGGATGGACACCATGCCGGTGATTATCCGCCCCCTTTCCGACGAGGAGGCCGTCATTACCATGGTGGACAGCAACCTGCAGCGGGAGCACATTCCTCCGTCGGAAAAGGCCTTCGCATACAAGATGAAGATGGACGCGCTGAAGAGCCAGGGGAAACGAACTGATCTAACTTCGTACCAAGTTGGTACAAAGTTTGACGCTGCAAGTGAAATTGGGAAAAGCGGAAACGATAGCAGAATTCAAGTTTTCCGCTATATCCGCCTCACAAATCTGATCCCAGAAATCCTCCAAATGGTGGATGACGGAAGGATTGCCCTGACTCCGGCGGTGGAGCTATCATACCTGCAGCCGTCTGAGCAAGAAACGCTCTTCTCCGTGATGGACTGCGACGAGGTGACGCCGTCGCTGTCCCAGGCCCGGCGGCTGCGGCGCATGAGCGAGGCGCAGACTCTCACGGATGACGCAGTGCTGCAGCTTCTGTCCGAGGTTAAGGGCAATCAGGTGGAATATGTGAAGGTGCCGGTAGACAAGCTCCGCAGCTTTTTCCGTCCGGACACCTCCGTGAAGCAGATGACCGAGACACTTGTCAAGGCCATGGACTTTTATAACAAACACTTGGCGCGGCAGCGCAAAGACCGGGACGCCCGGTGAAAGGAGATTAAATTATGAAAGCTAATTTTGATTTTAACCGTTTGAGCGAAAGCAGAAAACAGGAGCTTAACCGTATGGTCGCAGATTTTTCCGAGGCGGGTTGCCTCTTTGTTGAGGATCTTTTCCTTGAATTTCTCATCGATGCTGATAACGGTATTGACCGCAGCGATGATAAGCTTGTGGCAACCTTTGATGATGAGTGCGGACACGAGCTTGTGTTTATTCTCTCTCAGGAAGAGGTTCGCTATGTAATCCATGCTATTTCGGAAAAGCTGGATAATATCGTATGCGAAGGTGGCACTCCCTTCGGTGAGGATGAAAACGAAGAGGGTATTGGCAGCCTCTCGCCGGTGAACACAGAAGAAGAGCTTGATATGCTTCTCGCACATGTGCTTGGTGACGATGGAGGTGGTGCCGATGACTAAAATCGAAATTCAGACCCTATACGAGGTGATGTTCACGGACTACCCCGACATTGTAAATGTGGCGCAGGTGCAGGCGATGCTGGGCATCAGCCGTCATCTGGCCTATGCGCTGATCGGCGACGGCGACATCCCCGGTATGAAAATCGGCAATGCATACCGCGTACCGAAAATCAATGTGATCCGCTACGCACTCTCGGTGGGAAATCCGCAGCCGGCGGCGTAGCCGGGATTTGAACCTGTATGGCACATTGGACGGGCATTCCCGCCGGGCGTATAATAAAAACGGTCCGAAAGGGTGCCCGTTCATGTGCTATCCGCAAAGGAGGTAGAGTTTATGATAGCAGGACACCTGCAAATAAAAAACGACAATTACTACATGGTGCTGAATTACACGGATGCCAACGGCAAGCGCAGGCAGCCGTGGATTCCCACAGGACTTCCCGCAAAGGGAAACAAGCGCCGCGCCGAGAAGCTGCTGCTGGACACCCGCAAGAGCTTTGTCCCGCCGGTTGTGAGCAAGGAGAACGAGGACATCTCCTCCGATATGCTGTTTGCCGACTACATGGAGCTGTGGCTGGAGATTATCCGCAGCTCGGTGGAAAAGACCACCTTTTCCTCTTACGCGCAGATGGTAAAGGGGAAGATCGCACCGTATTTCCGAAACACCGGACTGACGCTGGACGGAATCCAAGCCAAGCACATTCAGAGCTTTTATCTGCATGAGCTGAAAACCGTGTCGCCCGGTACGGTGATCCACTATCACGCCAATATCCACAAGGCACTGAAATACGCCGTCAAAATGGACCTGATTCCCTTCAACTCCGCCGACAAGGTGGAGCGCCCCAAGAAGCAGCGGTACATTGCAGACTATTACCGGCAGGAGGAGCTGGAGAGGCTGCTGGAAGCATCCAAGGATCATCCGTATTCCCTGCTGATTCAGATGACCGCCTTTTACGGCCTGCGCCGCAGCGAGGCGCTGGGCCTGAAGTGGGACGCCATCGACTTTGAGCGGGACACCATCACCATTAAGCACATTGTAACCAACGCAAAGATAGACGGCAAATGTGAAATCGTCTGCGCTGACCGTGCCAAGACGAAATCCAGCCTGCGCTCCCTGCCGCTGGTCAGCAACATCCGGGAAAAGCTGCTGGCGCTGAGGGAGCAGCAAAAGGAGAATCGGCGCGTATGCGGAAATTGCTACAGCAAAAAGTATGACGGCTATGTTTTTGTGGATGCCATGGGCAATATCTTCAACCCCAGAAGCGTTACCGCCAATTTCAGCAAGCTGCTGGAGCAGAACGGCCTGCGGCACATTCGCTTTCACGACCTCAGACACAGCTGCGCCTCACTGCTTTTGGCGAACGATGTGCCTCTGAAGCAAATCCAGGAGTGGCTGGGCCACAGCGACATCGGCACGACGGCGAATATTTACAGCCATTTGGATTACAAGTCCAAGATCACTTCGGCAAATGTAATGGACAATATCCTGACTCTGCCGGACACAAGGCAGACCGGCTGGCACACCTGAGCTCTTGCCGAAAATCATGTACGCCGATGTGACCTTGAGAGAAAAGAAAAGCCCAGTCATATGGGCAAAAGCCTCGATATGACTGGGTTTTTGGCGGAGAGTTAGGGATTCGAACCCTAGGTTCCTTTTGGGAACACGACATTTCGAGTGTCGCACCTTCGACCTCTCGGACAACTCTCCGTATATCTCAAGTGTAATCCTTGCTCCGGAAGAATGCAAGAAAAACACGCAAGAACGATATGAAATTGTGAAATCCGAACCCGCGCAAAGCCCTGTGCGGTGGACATTTTCAGCGGACGAAACGGCCGGAGCTTCCAAAAATTTCGAGTCAGCCCCGTTATGACCGCTTCGATACCGCTGCATACCATGCTATGATACCATGACTTCCGCGTGCTTGCAAGCAATTTTTCATCGCGAATGCCGAAAAACGTATATTTTGCGATGCAAGTATAAAATTCCATCTTGACATTACGCCTCTTCCGTGCTATCATGCAAAAGCTGACAGGTTGCGGAGGGCTCTTGCAGGTGTAGCACAATGGCCAGGGCACCAGCCTTCCAAGCTGGGGATGCGGGTTCGATTCCCGTCACCTGCTCCATCCATTTGCGCCAGTAGCTCAGCAGGATAGAGCAACTGCCTTCTAAGCAGTAGGCCGGGGGTTCGAATCCCTTCTGGCGTACCATTTTCCCCAAAGCGGCCTGCGGCGAGGCTTCCCTTGTGATACCAGATATGTGGTGGGTGTAGCTCAGTTGGTTAGAGCACCGGATTGTGGTTCCGGGTGTCGAGGGTTCGAGTCCCTTTACCCACCCCACAAAAAGAGCGGGATCGGGAATAGAGTCCCGATCCCCTTTCTTTTCCCTTATAGGGGTGTAGCCAAGCGGTAAGGCAAGGGACTTTGACTCCCTCATTCGCTGGTTCAAATCCAGCCATCCCTGCCAGAGAATAACAGCGTTTTCCGCTGCCTTCATACCTTTGCTTCGTTAGCTCAGTCGGCAGAGCACCTGCCTTTTAAGCAGGGTGTCCGGGGTTCGAATCCCCGACGAGGCACCAAAAAGAAAAGCATCGCCTTGCGATGCTTTTCTTTTTGGGTTTCGCCGCCGTCGTCGGCGGCTCCACCCTCCGGTATTAAAACGCCCGGGGCAAATGAATCGCCTCTCCGCCAAGCTTTTGATCCGCAGAACACTTGCGCGGCGCATCTGCGCCGTCCGTCCTGCCGCCGCTAAGGCAGATCGCTCGCCGCGCAGCGCCTGCGCCGGGCAAAAAAAGAGACACGCACCGCGTGTCTCTTTTTCGTTTGCAGTTATTCGGTGACGAAGGGCAGCAGAGCGATCTGACGGGCGCGCTTGATTGCCTCGGTCAGCTGACGCTGATGCATGGCACAGGTGCCGGTGGTCCTGCGGGGCAGGATCTTGGAGCGCTCGGAAATGAAGCGGCGCAGCTTGGCGGCATCCTTGTAGTCGATATATTCGCACTTGTCAACGCAGAACTGGCAGACCTTGCGGCGCTTGCGGTTCGCAGGAGCACCGGCGCGAGGGGCCTTGTTTTCGCGTTCCATAGCCATGGAAGTATCCTCCTTTATAGATTTTGTCAGAACGGGAGCTCCCCGTCCTCTTCGATCTCGGCGAAGCCGCCGCCCGCGGGGGCGGAGTAGGTGGAAGCGGGAGAGCCGTAGGCCGGGGGCGCATAATCGCCGCCGGAGGCTCCGTCGCGCTTGCTGTCGCCGAAATATACGTTGTCGGCAACCACTTCCGCGCTGCGGCGGTTGTTGCCGTCCTTATCTTTCCAGTCGCGGATCTGCAGCCGGCCCTCGACCACGGCCATGCGGCCCTTGGCGAAGTACTGGCAGACAAACTCGGCGGTCTGGCGCCAGGCAACGACATCAATGAAATCCGTTGCCTTTTCGCCGCTCTCGCGGCTCTTGAAGTCGCGGTCCACGGCGAGGGAGAAGGACGTCACGGCCGTCCCGGTCTGCGTGCGGCGCAGCTCGGGGTCACGGGTCAGACGGCCCATGATAACGACACGATTGAGTGACATATTCTTTCCTCCTTATTCGTCCTTGCAGACGATCATGGAACGGATGACGCCGTCGGTAATGCGAAGGATACGGTCCAGCTCCTTGGGGAACTCGGGCGCGCTGGTGAAGGAGATCAACACATAGTAGCCTTCGGTAATGTAGTTGATCGCGTAAGCGAGCTTGCGCTTGCCCCACTCCTCCACTTCCATCGCGGAGCTGTTCTGCTCCACCAGGGTCTTGAACTTCTCGGTCAGCGCGGCAACGCCTTCCTCACCCTGTGCGGGGTCGATGATGAAAACGACCTCATAGTTAGCGGAAATCTTAGCCAATTTCTTGCACCTCCTTTTGGACTGATGGCCCACACGTCCTTCGTGTGAGCAAGGATATGCCTATGGTGAAACCATAAGCTCTACTATTATACAAAAAAAGAGCGCAAAGTCAAGCCCTTCCCGCGCTTTTCCGAAATATTTTTGCCCGGAATATCCGTCCCGCCGGTCGCATAGGTTTGTCCCGAGGTGACGATCATGCAGAAGATACCACGGAAACCCAGGCTGCGCGGCGTCCCGCGCATCGCGTTCGCCGCGGCGCTCACGGCGCTGACGCTCTGGACGGTCGGCGTGGCCGCCACGGCGCACAGCCTGTCCGATGCCGCCGAACGGCTGCGGCAGGAGACTGCGCTCCCGCTCGCCCTGCTGCGCTACGAGATGGGCGGCGAGGAGGCGGACGAGCTCTCCCTCGGCGCGTTGCTCGCGCTGAGTCTGACGCCCATCCTTGCCGACGCGCGCAGCGAGGTGACGCAGGCGTGGTCGAGCGAGCTGCAGCTCCCGCCCGACGAAACGAAGCCCGACACCGAGGATCACGAGGGCACAACGCTTTCCGACGCACAGACGGGGGAGACCGTTCCGCGCGGCGCGGACAACGGCGTGCCGTCCCGCACGCTCCGAGTCGGCGACCCGAGCGGCTATACGGTGCTGGGGAACGTCTGCATCAACAACGGCTCAAAGTGTACGCTGGACGCTTCGCAGCTCACGGGAGCGCCCGCCGCAGCGGAATGTCCCGCTGACGGCCCGCAGGTGCTCATTGTCCACACGCATGGCACGGAGGCCTACACCATGCCGGCAGGGGAGGAGTACGAGGCGAGCGACGACCACCGCACACTCGAAAAAGAAAAGAACATGATCCGCGTCGGCGACGAGATCGCCCGCGTCCTGACGGACGCCGGTCTCGGCGTGCTCCATGACCGCGAGCTCTACGACTACCCCAACTATTCCGGTGCGTACAACCGCTCGCTCGCCGCCATTGAGAAATACCGCGCGGAATATCCCTCGCTCCTCTACATTTTAGACGTTCACCGCGACGCCGTAGCCGACAGTGAGGGCAACAACTACAAGCTCCTGTGCGCCGAGGAGCCGGGGGCCGCTCAGCTGGAATTTGTCATCGGCTCGTCCGGCGGCGGGCTGGAGCATCCCGACTGGCGCGAGAACCTCAAGCTCGCCTGCGCCGTGCAGGAGACGCTGTACGCAAAATACCCCACGCTCATGCGTCCCGTCACGGTGCGCAACTCGCGCTACAACCAACAGGTCACGACCGGCTCTCTGCTCATCGAGGTCGGCACGGCGGGCAACTCGCTCGACGAGGCGCTTGCCGCCGCGCGGCTCTTCGCCGCGGGCTTTGCCGAAACCGTGCTGGCATAGGAAAGAAGAGGTCCCGTTTCCGGGACCTCTTCGGCTGTCTTACGCTTATTCGTAGATGGGGTACTTCTTGGTCAGGGCGACGACGGCCTCCTGCGCGGCGGTCTTATTGCCCTCGAAGTCACGGGCGACCATGCCCATGATGCGGGCGATCTCCTTCATGTCTTCTTCCTTCAGGCCGCGGGTGGTGGCGGCGGGGGTGCCGACGCGGATGCCGGAGGTGACGAACGGCTTCTCGGGGTCGTTGGGGATGGCGTTCTTGTTGACGGTGATGAAGCACTCGTCGAGGCGGCGCTCGATCTCCTTGCCGGTGATGTTGAAGTTGCGGACGTCAACGAGCATGAGGTGGTTGTCCGTGCCGCCGGAGACGAGACGGAAGCCTTCCTTCATCAGGCCGTCGGCGAGAACGGCGGCGTTCTTCACGACCTGCTCGCCGTAGGCCTTGAACTCGGGCTTGAGGGCCTCGCCGAAGCAGATGGCCTTGGCGGCGATGATGTGCTCGAGCGGGCCGCCCTGCGTGCCGGGGAACACGGCGGAGTCGATCTTCTTGGCGAGGTTGATGGTCTCCATCTCGCCGGTCTCGATGTTCTTCTTGGTGATCTCGTTCTTGCAGAGGATCAGGCCGCCGCGGGGGCCGCGGAGGGTCTTATGCGTGGTGGAGGTGACCACGTCGGCATAGGGCACGGGGCTCATGTGGACGCCCGCAGCGACGAGGCCGGCGATGTGCGCCATATCGACCATGAGGTACGCACCGACGGAATCGGCGATCTCACGGAACTTGGCAAAGTCGATCTTGCGGGGATAGGCGGAGGCGCCCGCGAGGATCATCTTGGGCTTGCACTCCTGCGCGATGCGATAGAGCTCATCGTAGTCGATCTGCTCGGTCTCATCGTTGAGGGAGTAGGGGACCTGATGGAAATACTGACCGGAGATGTTGACCGGGCTGCCGTGGGACAGATGGCCGCCGTGGGCGAGGTTCATGCCCATGTAGGTGTCGCCGGGCTGGAGCATCGCCTTGAAGGCCGCGAGGTTCGCGCTCGCGCCGGAGTGGGGCTGGACGTTCGCGTGCTCGGCGCCGAAGAGCTTGCAGGCGCGCTGACGGGCGATCTCCTCGGTCTCGTCAACGCAGTAGCAGCCGCCGTAGTAGCGCTTGCCGGGATAGCCCTCGGCGTACTTGTTGGTCAGGCAGGTGCCCATCGCCAGCATAACGGCGGGGGAGACGATGTTCTCCGAGGCGATCAGCTCGATGTTGCGCTGCTCGCGGTGATACTCGTTCTCGATGGTCGCGCCGACCTCGGGATCGTACTGGGACAGGTAAGCCATGGTTTCCTTGATCATGATGAAAGTTCCTCCTCTTTAATGATGACCGGAAATGTTGTGCAGACGGGCGGCACGCGGGCCGGCCCATTTGTCGTCCTATTTTGTAGGATAGCAAAAAAAGCGCCGCGCTGTCAAGAAAAAAGCCGCGCCGCGCCCGCGTGTTTTGTAAGAAATAAACGCGCCCTCGCCTTAAAAAAGAAAATTCACGGAAAAACCGCGCTTTCCCGTGTGAAATTGCTTGACGATGGGCGGAGAGTTTGCTATTCTATATGTGTATTTTTACACAAAAATACGCTCTGGCAGAGTAGGAAGTCATGTGTTTGCGCCCAACGGGCGCGCAGTGCCGTCGGGACGGGAAGTTGCCCGGCGGACGAAAAACCCTGGTTTGCAGTATGGCTTTCGCATTCCGCTCGCCACTCCAGAAGAGACATGAGACCTCTTTTCTGCGTGGCTCCTGCCGTAAGGGGAGGGGGGTCATCTGTGCCCTCTCCAAGCTGCCACGCTCCGCGCGGGATAATGAATGCCCGCGGCGGAAGCTCAATCTGTTTGAGGAGGAATCGTCTCATGTCGCCCACATCCATCGTTCTCTGCATGGCCGCCTGCTTTGTCGGGCTGGTCGCCGCGCTCATCGTCGTCAACCGCTTCGGCTCCATGTCCACGCGCAAGCTGGTGGTCATCGCCATGATGGTCGCCGTCTACGTCGTGCTCAATACCGTCGGCACGATCCGCCTCGGCTGGATCAACATTTCCGTTTCCGCCCTGCCCATCATCGTCGGCGCTCTGCTCTATGGCCCCGGCGGCGGTCTGATGGTCGGTCTGGTCGGCGCCTTTCTCGGTCAGCTGATGACCTACGGCGTCACCGCGACCACCGTGCTGTGGATCATCCCGCCCGCGGTGCGCGGCCTGCTCATCGGCCTCTACGCCAAGCGCTGCGGCTATGAACTCTCGCGCAGGCAGCTCGTCGGCGTGCTGATCGTCACCTCGCTCGTCGTCACGCTTCTCAATACCGGCGCAATCTATCTCGACAGCGTCATCTACGGCTATTACACCTACGCCTATGTGTTCGGCAAGGTCGGCATCCGCATCGTTTCCGGCGCGGTCACCGCGGTCGCCATGGCCTTCGTCACCCCGCCGGTGCTCGATATGCTCAAGCGCTCCCTGCGCGCCGCGCAGAGGGCTTGACCCCTTTTCCCGCGCAGCCCCCAAATTCAGTTCTGTAAGGAGGACCTGTTATGTACGGAAGCAAGATGAAGTCGGAGGAGACCGATCATCTGTTTGAAGCCATTCTCTCGCTCAAGGACCTTGAGGAGTGCTACCGCTTCTTCGACGATCTGTGCACCTTCAGCGAGATCCAGGCCATGACCCAGCGCCTGCAGGTCGCCGAAATGCTGGAGGCGGGCAACACCTTCTCCCAGATCTCCAAGGAGATCGGCGTGTCCTCCGCCACCATCACGCGCGTCAATAAGTGCATCAGCTACGGCGCGGACGGCTACAAGATCGTCCTCAAGCGCATGAAGGAGAAGAACGCGCACGAGTAAGGCCATCCATACCGCATCCGCCCCTGCTGTTCGGCAGGGGCTTTCTTCCTTTTTGCCGCTTTCACTAATTAGCAGAGCAGTAAAGCGCCTTAGTGTCGTCAAAAGTTACAGAAAAAAACAAAAATAATCCGGAAATTTATTGATTTTTTGTGAACGCCTATGATATAATACAAAAGCTGGTTCCGCAGAGCACGGTGATTTTGTCAAACCGGACGATGATCCCCGCGCAGAACGCCTGAGCGGGCGTCTGTGGGACCGAACCGAAACGAAAGCGCAACGCGGCAGGTGAGAAGCGCCGTTTGCCCAACGGCGGCCGCCGGCGCGGTTTCGTTTCCAACTCCGCATACGGGGCTCCCTCCCGGATACGGAGCGTCCACAGCTTGTTGCACTGATCTGTTATGCAGAAAGGAGGGCAATCGGAAGAGACCTTGTGTGTGGGGATGATCTCCGCCGTGCGGCGGCGGTCGTCTCAGGTATCGTTCGAGCTTACGCAACAAACTAAAATCTTATTTTTAAAGAGAGAGGTATCATTCATGGCAAACGAAAAGAAAACTGTTCGGGAACCCAGTTTTATTCTGGCGTTAATTCCCATCGTTGCGATGATCGGGTTCATGCTTTACTGCTTCCGCGGTCATTCCGAATCCGGTTATCATGACGCGCACATGCCCCTGGTCCTGTCCATCGTCGTCGCCTGCATCGTCGGCGCGATCTGCGGCCACAGCTTCAAGGAAATGCTCGCCGGTATGATCGAGCGTCTGGCGGCCTCCATGGAAGCCGTTCTGATCCTCTGCACCGTCGGTTTCCTGGTCTCGAGCTTCATGGCCTCCGGCGCGATCCCTTCCCTGATCGTCTACGGCCTTGACCTGCTGACCCCGAAGCTGTTCCTGCCCGTTGGCTGCATCCTCTGCGCGATCGTCGGTATGGCGTGCGGCTCCTCCTGGACCACCACCGCCACCATCGGCCTTGCTTTCCTCGGCATCGGTGCCGGCCTCGGCATCCCCGCCCCCATTACCGCCGGTATGATCATCTCCGGCGCGTATGTCGGCGATAAGTTCTCCCCCCTGTCCGATACCACCAACCTCGCCGCCGCCGTCGCGGAGACCGGCCTGTTCGATCACGTCACCGCGATGGTCTCCACCACCGGCCCGACCCTGCTGCTCTCCCTCATTCTCTACACGATCCTTGGCCTGAACGTTGACACCAGCGCGTATGACGCTACAGTCGCCGAAGGCATCCAGGAAGCGTTCCGCGGCGCCTTCACCATCAGCCCCATCCTGCTCCTCCCCATCATCGTCGTTATCGTGATGTGCATCCTGCGCGTGCCCGGCCTAGTCGGTATCGCCATCTCCGTTGCCACCGCGACCATCTTCATGATGATCTTCCAGTCCACCGACATCTACGGCTCCCGCGCCCTGGGCGACATCTTCAACATGCTGCACAACGGTATCGTCGTTGAGACCGGCAACGACGTCGCTGACTCCATCCTCGGCAAGGCCGGCGGTATGAACGGCACCATGTGGACCATCAACCTCATCCTCCTCGCGCTCGCCTACGGCGGTGCTCTGGAGCGCTGCGGCTGCGTCGAGCGTCTGTTCGGCGGCCTGAAGCACAAGATCCACTCTGTCGGCAGCCTCATCCTCGCGACCCTGCTGACCTCCATCTTCTGCGACGCCACCATGTGCGACCAGTTCCTCGGCATCGGCGTTCCCGCCCCCATCTATGCTGACAAGTATGATGAACTCGGCCTCGGCCGCAACATGCTCTCCCGTACTCTGGAAGACGCCGGTACCCTCTGGGCCGTTATGTTCCCCTGGACCGGCTGCGGCGCTTACCAGACCGGCGTTCTCGGCATGAGCCCGTTCGTCTTCTTCCCCTATGCGTTCGTCAACCTGCTCAACCCCATCTACGCCTACGTTACCGCTCTGCTCGGCCGCAACATCTTCTGGGCTGACGGTTCCTACACCAACCTGTTCGGCAAGACCAAGGCCGGCAAGCCCGCCGGCGCTCCCGCCGAGGCTCATGAGAAGGCTCTGGCCGCTCTTGAGGCCCGCCGCGCTGCCGGCAAGGCCCCCAAGATCAACGCGTAATTTACTTCTTACATAAGGCGTGCGTCCCGCACGCACGCCTTACCCCGTTTTAGAAAGGAACTGCCGCCGTGAGACAAACGCTTCCCTGGGAATCCGTCCCGCCCCCGATCTACGTTTCGCGCCCGCCCAAGCCGCGGAAAAAGTGGGTCACCGTCGGCGGCTGGATACTGGTCGTCCTCCTGCTGCTGTTCGGCCTGATGTCCAAGCGGAGCAACCTTCCGCTTTCGGTCATCTCCTTTGGGTTAGCCCTTCTGTATACGCTGACGCTTCTGACGAAGAAGGACGCCGTGGTCACCACCCGCGGACTTGAGATCTTCTATCAGATGCAGATCACGACCCAGTACGACTTCTTCCCCTGGGAGCAGATCAATTCCATCGTCACCGAGGACCGTAAGCACCCGGATCTGATCCGTCTGCACATCGGCTACAGCTCGATGGAAAAGGCGCTGTTCTTCACCCGCTCCGATGCGGAGGCCATCATCAAGCTGGCGAAGGAGAAAAACCCCGCCATCCGCGTGTTGGACTATGAAGCCGCCTCGAAGCAGGCCTCCAAAAAACGGAAAAAGAAATAACGCACAAAGGACCGCCGGTGTTCCGGCGGTCCTTTTTCATGCTCCGCCCGCGCCGCAGCCCTCTCTTTTCTCCGCCGCTTTTTGTTCGGTCTGTGATAGCACAGCAGCACAGCGTCGTAATATAGTGATACCGCACAACATTACAGAAAAATTAACAGCAATTCCTATTGATTTTGCACAAAATTTGTGCTATCCTAAAGCCATCAACCAAACCACACCACCTTTGGCTGAGTCAACTCACCGGCAGGTGCGCCGGACGTCATGGGCAGACGTCTATCGAAGCACAGCCTCCGGAAAAAGCTTCTCACATCACAGCATCGAGATCGTGCCATTCGGCAACTATTAAGAAAAGAGGCAACTACCATGATCATGAATCCCACCGCGATCAAGCACGTTGTGGTCGACGGCCACAGCCTGACGCTTGAATCCTTTGTCGCCATCGCGCGCTACAACGCCACGGTCGAGCTGGCCCCTTCCGCTCTCGAAGCGATGCAGAAGTCCCGCGCGCTCGCCGAGAAGATCGCCGCCGAGGGCCGCGTGGCCTACGGCATCACCACCGGCTTCGGTGAGTTCCAGAAGGTCGCCGTCCCCAAGGAGATGAGCAACCAGCTCTCCACCAACCTGATCCTCAGCCACTGCACCGCCGCCGGCGAGCCTTATGCCGACGAGATCGTGCGCGGCATGATGCTCCTGCGCGCCAACGCCCTGTGCGGCGGCGTGAGCGGCGTGCGCCCCCTCCTCGTTGAGATGCTTCTCGAGATGCTCAACAAGGGCGTTACCCCCGTCGTTCCCCAGAAGGGCTCCCTCGGCTCCTCCGGCGACCTCGCGCCTCTCGCTCACATGACGCTGCCCATGCTCGGCAAGGGCGAAGCCATGTATGAGGGCGTGAAGATGACCGGTGCGGAGGCGATGGCCAAGGCCGGCATTGCCACCCTCGACACGCTCGTGTCCAAGGAAGGCCTCGGCATGACCAACGGCACCTGCGCGATGACCTCCGTCGGCGCGCTGGCCCTGTACGATTCCATCTGCGCCGCCCAGCTCGGCGACGTGATCGCGTCCCTGTCCATGGAGGGTCTGACCGGCCTTCGCAACGCCTTCGATCCCCGCATCCATCAGGTGCGCGGCCAGAAGGGCCAGATGCTCGTCGCCGCGAATATGCGCAAGCTGCTCGCCGGCTCCGAGATCCTGGACAACTGCCAGTCCGACCGCGTGCAGGACGCTTATGCCCTGCGCTGCATCCCGCAGCTGCACGGCGCCTGCCGCGACGCGCTCGAGTATGTCCGTGAGAAGGTCGAGATCGAGCTCAACGCCGTCACCGACAACCCGCTGATGTTCCTCGACGACGAGGCCGTTATCTCCGGCGGCAACTTCCACGGCGAGCCCATGGCTCTCCCGTTCGACTTTCTCGGCATCGCCGCCAGCGAGATCGCCGACGCGTCCGAGCGCCGCACCGAGCGCATGGTCAACCCCGCGCTCAGCAACGGCCTGACCGCCTTCCTCACCACGCAGGCGGGCGTCAACTCCGGCTTCATGATCGTCCAGTACGCCGCCGCCTCCATGGTCAGCGAGAACAAGGTCTACGCGCATCCCGCCTCCGTGGACTCCATCCCCTCCTCCGCCAACCAGGAGGACATCGTCTCCATGGGCACCACCGCCGCCCGTAAGGCCAAGATGATCCTGCAGAACACGCAGGACGTCCTCGCCGACGAGCTGCTGACCGCCTGCCAGGCCATCGACATCCGCCGCCGCCTGAACACCCACGGTCAGGGCCTCACCCCGCTGCACGAAGCCATCTACCAGCACGTCCGCAAGGAAGTCGCGTTCTACGAAGTGGACCGCGAGATCTGGCCCGACATCCGCGCGGTGGAGAAGATGATCCGCTCCGGCGAGCTGCTCGACATCGTCAAGGAGTATATCCCCGACTTTGAGTAATTTTCCGAGTTGACACATTCCCCGAGAAGGTGTAAAGTCTTTCCAAGACTTTACACCTTCTTTTTTTAAGCGGCATACGAAAAAAGCAAGGAGGCATCTCTATGAAGCTCAACGTCCTGCGCGCCGATCCCGCCGGAAACATCACGCTTTTTGTCCTCGACCCCATCGAAAGGGAGCGCCGTGCGGCGCTCGCCGCCGAGCTGATGCGTCGGCTGCCCGATATGAAGATCGATCAGGTCGGCTTTGCCTGCCCCGCAGACGCGGACACCGACGGCCGCATGGAGATGATGGGCGGCGAGTTCTGCGGCAACGCCACCCGCGCCTATGCGATGTACATCGCGCGGCAGCGGGGCGGTCTCTCCGAAGTAAGGCTCCGCGTCAGCGGCTGCGATCACGTCGTCACCGCCGCGGTCGATCTTGCGCGGGGCGCCGCCCGCGCCGAAATGCCGCTCCCGCGCGCCGTGCGCGCGGCGGAGGTCGAGGGCCATACGGGCACGCTGGTCGACCTCGCCGGCATTGCCCACCTCGTGATCGAGGGCGTCGCGCCGAGCGAGGACTTCTTCCGCGCCGCCGAGCCGCTGTTTTCCGCCATTGAGGGGCTGGACGCCTACGGCGTCATTTTCCTCGACCGCACAAGCCACCGCATGACGCCGCTCGTCAAGGTCGTGGACACCGACACCCTCATCTGGGAGGGGAGCTGCGGCAGCGGCACCATCGCCTGCGCCGTCGCCGAGAGTGCAGGGCTCGCGGACGGTCTCTTTGAGCAGGACTATTTCCAGCCCGCGGGCGTCGTCCGCGCGAGCGTCGAGCGCCGCGGCGGCGCGGTCGTTTCCGCCGCCATCGGCGGCCCCGTCACCCTCGACGAGCCCGTGTGCATCACGCTGTAAGCCCTCGCCGGCCGAACGCTTAAAATTTTTAACCGATACCGAAAAAGTGGCTCGTGAAAGTTGTTTACCTTCCTCCTGCATTTTGGTACAATACTCACAAGTTATCCGACCGGGAAAACCGCACTCTTCAACATATTGTATCAGGAGGTACCTTCACATGACCGATATTGAGATCGCCCAGGCGCACGAAATGAAGCCCATCACTGAGATCGCCGCTGCCGCCGGCATCGACGAGCAGCACCTCGAGCTTTACGGCAAGTACAAGGCCAAGCTCGACCTTACCGAGATCCGCAAGCTGCCCCGCAAGGCGAAGCTGATCCTTGTCACCGCCATCAGCCCCACGCCCGCGGGCGAGGGCAAGACCACCACCTCCGTCGGCCTGGCCGACGCGCTCAACAAAATCGGCAAGAAGACCATGGTCTGCCTGCGTGAGCCCTCCCTCGGCCCCGTGTTCGGCGTCAAGGGCGGCGCGGCGGGCGGCGGCTACGCCCAGGTCGTCCCGATGGAGGACATCAACCTCCACTTCACCGGCGACTTCCACGCCATCGGTGCGGCGAACAACCTGCTCGCCGCCATGCTTGACAACCACATCCAGCAGGGCAACGCCCTGAACATCGACCCCCGCCGCATCGTCTGGAAGCGCGCGGTCGATATGAATGACCGTCAGCTCCGCCACATCATCGACGGTCTCGGCGGCAAGGCCAGCGGCGTGCCGCGCGAGGACGGCTTTGAGATCACCGTCGCCAGCGAGATCATGGCCGTGCTGTGCCTGTCCTCCGACCTCGCCGACCTCAAGGCGCGCCTTGCCAAGATGGTCGTCGCCTACACCTATGACGATCAGCCCGTCACCGCGCACGACCTCAAGGCCGAGGGCGCGATGGCTGCGCTCCTGAAGGACGCCATCAAGCCCAACCTTGTTCAGACCCTCGAGGGCACGCCCGCCTTCATCCACGGCGGCCCGTTCGCCAACATTGCCCACGGCTGCAACTCCCTGCAAGCCACGGAAACGGCCATGCGCCTGAGCGACTACACCGTCACCGAGGCAGGCTTCGCCGCCGACCTCGGCGCCGAAAAGTTCCTCGACATCAAGTGCCGCGCCGCCGGCTTCCATCCCAACGCCGTCGTCATCGTCGCTACCGTCCGCGCCCTCAAGTACCACGGCGGCGTGCCCAAGGCCGAGCTGAACAATGAGAACCTCGAAGCCCTTGAAAAGGGTCTGCCGAACCTCCTCCAGCACGTTGACAACGTCAAGAACGTCTATGGCCTGCCCTGCGTCGTCGCCGTCAACGCCTTCCCGACCGACACCGCCGCCGAGCTTGCGCTCGTCGAGAGCAAGTGCCGCGAGCTGGGCGTCAACGTCCGTCTGAGCGAGGTTTGGGCCAAGGGCGGCGAGGGCGGCAAGGCGCTCGCCGAGGAGGTCGTCCGCCTCTGCGAGGAGCCCGACCACTTCCAGTACGTCTACGACGTGAACGACAGCATCGAGGCCAAGCTCAACGCCATCGCCACCAAGGTCTATCACGCTGACGGCGTCATCATCTCCGCCCCCGCGAAGAAGCAGCTCAAGCAGCTCACCGACCTCGGCTTTGATAATCTGCCCATCTGCATGGCCAAGACCCAGTTCTCCTTCTCCGACGACGCGGGCAAGCTCGGCGCGCCCCGCGGCTTCAAGATCACCGTGCGCGACCTCAAGGTCAACGCCGGCGCGGGCTTCCTCGTCGCCAAGACCGGCGACATCATGACCATGCCGGGTCTGCCCAAGGTCCCGTCCGCCGAGAAGATCGACGTGGACGAAAACGGCAGGATCACGGGCCTGTTTTAAAATTTGCACACCCCTAAGGAGGGACTTTCCATGAAAATTGCGGATATGAAGGTCACGGAGCTCATCAACGCGGTCGGCTCCGACGCGCCCGCCCCCGGCGGCGGCGCGGTCGCGGGTCTGGCGGGCGGCATCGGCGTCGCGCTGACCATGATGGTCAACGGCCTCACGCTCTCCAAAAAGGGCTTTGAGGACGACCGTGAGCGCATTCTCGACGCCATCGCCAAGGGCAACGAGCTCAAGGAGCGCTTCGTGGACGTGATGAACCGCGACAGCGAGGTGTTCGACGTGCTCATCGAATCCCTCGCCCTGCCCAAGGAGAATGACGCCCAGAAGGCCATTCGCCGCGGCGCGGTGCAGGCGAGCTTCCGCAACTGCACGGAGGTCCCCCTGACGATGATGGAGGTCTGTCTGGAATCCATCGACCTGCTCGCAACGCTCGTCGGCACGACCAATCCGAATGTCGTGAGCGACCTCGGCATTGCGGCGCTGACGCTCAAGACTGCCATGCAGAGCGCGTGGCTCAACGTCCTCATCAACCTCTCGTCCCTCAAGGACAAGGAGTACGCGGACGAGTGCTGCCACAAGGGCGAGGCCATGCTGGCCCACGCCATTCCGCTCGCCGAGGAGTGCTACGAAAAGGTCCTCAAGGTCATCGAAAAGAAATAAGGCAGAAGGGCGCAGCCAAATGGCTGCGCCCTTCCTCCGTAAAAGGGAAAGGGGCTTCGACCGGTTGGTCGAAGCCCCTTTTGCTCTCTGTTCAGTTGATCTGCTTGCGGCGGCTCAGGTTCATCGTGCCGTCCTTCATCTCGCCGACGCTCTCAAGGCTCTTGCCCGTGCCCTCGGCAACGCACTGAATGGCATTATCCGCCACGACCGTGTGGATGCCCGTGCGCGCCGTGACCAGCTTATCAAAGCCGCGGATCAGGCTGCCGCCGCCGGTCATCACGATACCGTTGCTGGAAATGTCAGCCACCAGCTCGGGCGGCGTGCGTTCGAGGACCTGATGCACCGCCTCCATGATGCGCTCGACCGGCTCCTCAAAGGCGTCCATCATCTCGGTGGAGGTCACGGTGATGAGCTTGGGCAGACCCGTGAGCAGGCAGCGGCCCTTGATCTCCATCGTCATTTCCTCCTCGGGCGGGAAGACGCAGCCGATGCTCATCTTCATTTCCTCCGCCGTGCGCTCGCCGATGAGCAGGTTGTGCTTGCGGCGCATATACTTCACGACCGCCTCGTTGAACTGGTCGCCCGCGACCTTGATGGACGCGCTTTCGACCACGCCGGAGAGGGAGATGACCGCAATATCGCTTGTGCCGCCGCCGATGTCGATGATGAAGTGACCGTCGGGCTGGGTGATGTCGATGCCCGCGCCGATGGCCGCCGCGACCGGCTCCTCAATGAGGTACACGCGGCGCGCGCCCGCCTGAATGCCCGCGTCGATGACCGCGCGCTCCTCGACCTCGGTGATGCCGGAGGGCACGCAGATGATGATGCGCGGCTTGAAGAACTGGAAGCCCATGACCTTGTGGATGAACTCCTTGAGCATCCGCTCGGTCACCTCGTAGTCGGAGATAACGCCCTCGCGCAGGGGGCGGATCGCGACGATGTTGCCGGGCGTGCGGCCCAGCATGGCCTGCGCGTCCGCGCCGACCTTCAGCAGCTTGCCCGTATCCTTATCAATGGCCACCACGCTCGGCTCGTTGAGCACGATGCCCTTGTCCTTTACATAGATCAGAACCGATGCGGTACCGAGGTCGATACCGATGTCCTTTGCCAGTGAACACATAATGCTACCTCTCTCATTTTCCTTTGTATTCCGGCGGAAATATCCGCATTTTATCTCGCTTGCTTTTCTATTATAGCGGCTGAAAAACGGTTTTGCAATAGCATTGTGTGTGATTTTGCCGCATCTATGTGCCGCAGGGCGTGTGCCAAATCACACCGGTGTCCCGCGCCTTGCGCCGTCCTTTTCCTTTTCCGTCACGGCGCGGGCGAGCGTCGCGCACACCACATCCGCCGCGCCGGCCTCCCTGAGCACGCGCACACACTCGCCCAGCGTCGCTCCGGTGGTCAGAATATCGTCGATGAGCAGAATTTTCGCGCCGCGGATCCTGTCAATATTTTCCGCCGTGTAAACGCCCAACACATTGCCCCGCCGCTCGGCGGCGGAGGACAGCCCGGACTGCGCGGCGTTGTTTCTCGTTTTCCGCAGCAGCCGCACCGGCTCGATACCCCAATGCCTTGCCGTTTCCTTCGCCAGCAGGTACGCCTGATCGTAGCCGCGCTCGTGTTCGCGCTTTTTACTCACCGGCACCCACGTCACCGTGTCGAACTGGCCGCCCAGCTCCTCTGCCGCGCAGCGGGCGAGCAGCTCGCCGTAGCCCTCGGCGGCGCTCTGCGCGCCGTGGAACTTGAAGCGCAGCAGGCTCTCGCGCACCGCATCCTCATAGAGCAGGGGAGAGGCGCACCTCCCGAAGCCCGCGCCCTCACACAGCTGCACCTTCGCGTAGGGGAGCGTCCTCTCGCAGTCCGCGCACACGCCATGCACACCCGTCCGGCGGCAGAACGCGCACCGTGGCGGGAAAAACAGGTCGAGCAGCTTTTCTTTCAGACTCATGCCGTTCCTCCGTTCCCGAGCCGCCAGCGCAGACCGCTGTAGCGGCGCGTGCGGCGGTCGTTCGCCGCCATTTTCCCAAGGCTCACGTCGTCCCCGACGAGGATCAGCAGCTCCCGCGCCCGCGTGATAGCGGTGTAGAGCACCCCGCGCACCATCAGCCCCGGCGCCGCCGGCGCGCTGACGAAGATCACCGCGCGGTACTCGCTGCCCTGCGCCTTATGTACGGTCATAGCGTAGGCCATGTCCAGCTCCGCGAGCATATCCGCCGTGTAGGTCGCCACGCGGTCGTCAAAGGCGATGGAGATCAGCTCGCCGCTCGGGTCGATCTGCAAGATCTTCCCCACGTCGCCGTTGAAGATGCCCGCACCCGCCGTACCGTCCTCGCGCTCCCAGAGCACATCGTAGTCGTTGCGCGTCTGCATCACGCGGTCGCCCTCGCGGAACACCAAGTCGCCGAAGCGCTTTTCGCGCTTGCCCGCGCCCGCGGGATTGAGCGCCGTCTGCAAGGCGCGGTTGAGCGCCGCCGTGCCGGTGTCGCCCTTGCGCGTCGCCGTGAGCACCTGAATGCTCTCAGCGGGAATGTGCATCTTTTCGGGCAGCCGCGTTTTACACAGCTCCACCACCGTGTCCACCAGCCGCGCGCTGTCGCGGCGGGGAAGAAAGAAGAAATCGCTCGCGGCGCTGTTTTGCAGCGCGGGCAGCTGTCCCTCGTTCACGAGATGCGCCACGCGCACGATGGCGCTGCGCTCCGCCTGACGGAAAATATCCTTGAGCGCCACGGTCGCGACGCGCTCCGAGCGGATGAGATCGCCGAACACGTTCCCCGCGCCGACGCTCAGCAGCTGGTCGGGGTCGCCCACCAGCACCAGCCGGCAGCCGGGCCGCAGCGCCGCGAGCAGCGCGCGCATCAGCGCCAGATCGACCATCGAGGTCTCGTCCACGATCACCGCGTCCGCCTCCAAAGGCTCCTTTTCGTTTTTTGTAAAGGTCACATCGCCCGTCTGCTCGTTCCAGCTCATGCCGAGCAGGCGGTGGATGGTCTGCGCCTCCTTGCCGCACAGCTCGCCCATGCGCTTGGCGGCGCGCCCCGTCGGCGCGCAGAGCAGCACGTCCAGCCCCATGCGCTCAAAGAGCGCTACGATGCCGCGCACGCTCGTCGTCTTGCCCGTGCCCGGCCCGCCGGTCAGGATCAGCAGCTCCTCCTGCGCAGCCAGCTCCACGGCCTGCCGCTGCAATGGCGCATACTCGATGCCCTGCCCGCGCTCGATCTCGTCGATGATCTTCTTCGCGCCGCGCAGCTTGTCCGGCTTGTCGGCAAGCATGGCGCGCACGCGCGTACACACATAGGTCTCCGCCTCGTGACAGCGCCGCAGATAGCAGCCCTCTACGTTCGCCACCTGCTCCTGCACGACGCTTCCGCGTTCGAGCAGATCGTCGAGCGCCTTTTCCACCGTATCCGTATCCCCGTCGAGCAGCTGCGCCGTCGCCGCCACGAGCTTTTCCCGCGGCAGAAACACGTGCCCGCCGCTCTGCTCGTTGTGGCTCAGCTCAAAGAGCACCCCCGCCTCCGTGCGGCAGGAGGAATCGCCCGAGAAGCCCATCGACAGCGCGATCTCGTCCGACACGGAAAAATCCACGCCGAACGCCTCGCCGCTGAGGAGATACGGATTGCGCCGCAGCGCGTCCATCGCGTCCGCGCCGTAGCGCCGGAAAAGCTGCATCGCAAGCCCCACCGGCAGGTCGTACTTCGTCAGGAAGTCCAGCACGCGACGCAGGCCCGCCAGCTCGCGCCAGCTCTCCGCGATCTCCCGCGCGCGCTTGTCGGTGATGCCCTTGATGGTCTTGAGCTTCTCCGGCTCGCCGTCGAGCACGTCGAGCGTGTCCGCGCCGAAGCGATCCACCAGCTTCTGCGCCGTCGCCGGCCCGATGCCGCGCACCACGCCGGAGGCGAGATAGTTCAGGATCTCCGTCTCGCCCGTCGGCATATGCCGCTCCACCTCGTCGGCGGCAAACTGCTCGCCGTGCTGCGGATGCGTCGTGTAGCGTCCGGTCAGGATCAGCTCCTCGCCGGGCGCGGCGCAGGGGATGCAGCCCACCACCGTCACCGGCTCGCCGTCGTCCGTGACGATGCGCGCGACCGTATAGCCGTTCTCCTCATTCTGGAAAACGACCGCGAGGATCGTACCGATGACCGTCGTGCGCTCTCCCATGTCCCTCTCTCCATTCTCTTTCGTTCAGTCGAATTGCCGCGCGAGGTCGCCCTGCGGGCAGACCGTCACATCGAAGCTCTCGCGGCACAGCAGCTGCGCCACGCGCTGCGCGTCCTCGTCCATGCCGCAGTCCGCGATGATGATGCGCGAAAAGCCGCCCGAGGCGTAGCGCTCGCTCTCGAGCGTCCGCACCGTGTGCTCCAGCGCCTCCGCCGCGCCCCGCGCGGGCACGATCACCGCCGTCTCGCTGCGCACCCGCTCGCGCGGATGCGTCAGCGCCGTAACGGTGAACCATACGATCGTCGCCAGCCCCACCGCGGCAAGCGCCGCGATCACGCCGTCCTGCAAAAGCTGCATTTCTCCACCCCTCTCGCGCCAGCTTATGAAAAACCGCCGAAAAGGGTGCGAAACTGCTTATAAAACCTTCTTCAAATACTGTCCCGTGTAGGACGCCTCACACGCCGCGACCTCCTCGGGCGTGCCGCAGGCAACGAGCGTACCGCCGCCGCTGCCGCCCTCGGGGCCGAGGTCGATGAGATAGTCCGCCGATTTGATGACGTCCAGATTGTGCTCGATGACGAGCACCGTGTTGCCCGCGTCGGTCAGCTTCTGCAAGACCTCTAAGAGCTTTCGCACATCGTCCGTGTGCAGGCCGGTGGTCGGCTCGTCGAGGATATAGATGGTGCGTCCCGTCGCGCGCTTCGATAGCTCGGTCGCGAGCTTCACGCGCTGCGCCTCGCCGCCCGAGAGCGTGGTAGAGGACTGTCCGAGCTTGATATACCCCAGTCCCACGTCGCGCAGCGTCTCGAGCTTGTTCGCCAGCTTCGGCAGGTCGCGGAAAAATTCCAGCGCCTCCTCCACGGTCATCTCCAGCACATCCGCGATGCTCCTGCCCTTATAGTGGACCTCCAGCGTCTCGCGGTTGTAGCGCTTTCCCTTGCACACCTCGCAGGGAACGTAAATATCCGGCAGGAAGTGCATCTCGATCTTGAGCTGACCGTCGCCGCCGCAGGCCTCGCAGCGTCCGCCGCGCACGTTGAAGCTGAAGCGCCCCGGGCCGTAGCCGCGCGCCTTCGCGTCCGGCGTGGAGGCGAACAGGTCGCGGATGTCATTAAAGAGATTGGTATATGTCGCGGGGTTTGAGCGCGGCGTGCGCCCGATGGGGCTCTGGTCGATGCAGATGACCTTGTCCAGATTCTCCTCGCCCTCGATGGCGCGGTGCTTTCCCGCGTGCGCCTTCATGCGGTTGAGGTCCGCGCCCAGCTTTTTGTAGATGATCTCGTTGACGAGCGAGCTTTTGCCGCTGCCGGAGACGCCTGTCACGCAGGTAAACGTCCCGAGCGGAACACTCACGTCGATGTTCTTGAGGTTATTTTCCTGCGCCCCGCGCACGGTGAGGAGCTTACCGTTCCCAGCGCGCCGCGTTTTCGGCGTTTCGATCTTCTTTCTCCCGCTCAGATACTGACCGGTCAGGCTCGCTTCGTTCGCCATGACCTCCGCCGGCGTGCCCGCCGCGACGACGCGCCCGCCATGGACGCCCGCCCCCGGGCCGATGTCCACGATATAGTCCGCCGCGCGCATCGTGTCCTCGTCGTGCTCGACCACGATCAGCGTATTGCCGAGGTCGCGCAGACGCTTGAGCGTCGCGAGCAGCTTGTCGTTGTCGCGCTGGTGCAGTCCGATGGACGGCTCGTCGAGGATATACAGCACCCCCATCAGGCTGCTGCCGATCTGCGTGGCAAGCCGGATGCGCTGGCTCTCGCCGCCGGAGAGCGTTGCGCTCGCGCGCGAAAGCGTCAGATAGTCCAGACCGACCGACTGCAAAAAGCCGAGGCGGTTTTTGATCTCCTTCAAAATGCGCTCGCCGATACGCAGCTGCTGCTCGGTAAGCGCGAGGGAATCGACAAACGCGATCTCCTCCGTCACGCTCATGCGCGTGAACGTGTCAATGTCCATGCCGCCGATCGTCACCGCCAGCGACTCGCGCCGCAGCCTGCGGCCCTGACACGCGGGGCAGGGGCACTCGCTCATGCACTCCTCCAGCTCCGCGCGCACGCTCTCGCTCTGCGTCTCCTGATAGCGGCGTTCGAGGTTATTGACGATGCCCTCAAACGGCTGGTAGAGCACGCCCTTGCCGCGCGGCTGGTCGTAGTGCAGCTCCAGCTTTTCGCCCTTCGTGCCGTAGAGGATCACGTCCATGACCTCCGGCGAGAGTTTTTCCACCGGCTCGCGCAGCGAGAAATGATATTTCTTCGACAGCGCGTCGAAGTACATCCTCGAGATGCCGTCGCCGCGCACGTTGTTCCACCCCGACGCGCAGATAGCCCCGTCGAGGATGGAGAGCGTCTTATTCGGAATGACCAGCTCCGGATCGACCTTGAGCTGGCTGCCGAGACCCGTACAGGCCGGGCACGCGCCGAAGGGATTGTTGAACGAGAACATCCGCGGCGTCAGCTCCTCGATGGACACGCCGCAGTCCTCGCAGGCATAGTTCTGCGAGAACAGAATATCCTGCTCGGGATTGAGCACGTTGATGAGCACCAGTCCGCCCGAGAGCGCCGCGGCGGTCTCCGCCGAGTCGCTCAGGCGATGCACCACATCGGGCTTTAGAATGAGGCGGTCCACCACGACCTCGATGCTGTGCTTGATGTTCTTTTCGAGCTTGATCTCCTCGCTCAGATCGTACATACTCCCGTCCACACGCACGCGGACATAGCCGGACTTGCGCGCATCCTCGAAAATTTTGGCGTACTCGCCCTTCTTTCCGCGGATGACCGGCGCCATCACCTGAATGCGCGTGCCCTCGCCCAGCGCCATCACCTGATCCACGATCTGGTCGATGGTCTGCTGCTTGATCTCTTTTCCGCAGTTCGGGCAGTGCGGCGTGCCGACCCGCGCCCAGAGAAGGCGCAGATAGTCGTAGATCTCCGTCACCGTGCCCACCGTCGAGCGCGGATTCTGCGAGGTCGTTTTCTGGTCGATGGAGATGGCGGGGGAGAGGCCGTCGATGTAGTCCACGTCGGGCTTTTCCTTCTGCCCGAGAAACATCCGCGCGTAGGACGACAGGCTTTCCACATACCGCCGCTGTCCCTCGGCATAGATGGTGTCAAACGCCAGCGAGCTTTTTCCGCTGCCGGACAGTCCCGTGATGACGGTCAGCTTGTCGCGCGGGATGCTCACATCAATGTTCTTGAGGTTGTTCTCCCGCGCGCCCTTGACAATGATATTTTCCTGCATAGTTTACCTTTTGCTCCTGTTTATTTGTGTCGAGACCGGTTTTCGGTCATAGCATACACAAATCATTTTTTAATGTCAATCCTTGTATAAATCAATATAAATTCCGCTTTTTCCGAACCTTTCCGTTCGTTACTCCACGATAATGTCCGCCGTCTCCGCGCGCACCAGTCCCATCAGGTCGGCGGGCTTGACCTCCACCTGATGGCCGATCTTCCCCGCGGACACGATGACCGTCGGCAGGGTTTCCACCGAGCTGTGGAAAACCGTCGGAAACAGCTTCTTCATGCCCACCGGCGAGCAGCCGCCGTGAACGTAGCCCGTGAGCGGCAGCAGCTCTTTTTGATGCAGCATCTCGATGCTCTTTTCGCCCACGGCCTTCGCCGCTTTCTTGAGATCAAGGCTCTCCGCCACCGGCACGTCGAACACATAGTATTGCCCGCTCGCGCCCCGCGCCACCAGCGTCTTAAAGACCTGCGCGGGGTCGAAGCCCATGCTTTTCGCGACGGTCACGCCGTCCACCGCCACGCCCTCCTCGTGCGGATAGCTGTGCGCGGTATAGGCGATCTTCTTCTGCTCCAGCACGCGCATCACATTTGTCTTTTCTTCCTTATTCTTTGCCATCTTCGTTCACCTCAATACATACACGCAGGCGAGGATGCACCCCAGCCCTAAAAATACCGTCAAACTCACCGGCTCGCCGAAGGCGAGGATGCCCACGAACGACGCGACCACCGGCTCCAGACTCGCCAGAATGCTCGCCTTGCCGCTCTCGACCCTGGCAAGGCCGTTCGTATACAGCAGATACGGCAGCACCGTCGAAATGACGATCAGCCCCAGCGCGACGAGGATCATTCTCCCGTCCGCGAACACCGCGCGCATCTCGCCCGCGTCGAGCAGGAAGAGTGAGCCGAGCCCGCCGAACACGAACGTCCAGTACACCACGGTGAACGGCGTATAGTGCCGCAGGCCGAACGGCGCGAAGATGGAATAGAGCGCGTAAAGGAAGCCCGCGCCCAGTCCGAACAGCACGCCCGCCGCCGTCACGCTCGCGTCCCCGCTCCATACGCCCGTCACAAACGAGCAGCCGAGCAGCGCCAGCGCCAGCGCCAGGAGCTTCTTCCTGGTGATCCTTTCGCGGAACACCGCCGCGCTCATCAGCACGACCATCGCCGGCGCGGTGTAGAGCAGAATGGCGCTCACCGCCAGCGAGCACAGCTCCTGACACTTGAAGTAGCACAGCGTAAAAAAGACCATGCTCACCACACCCGTGCCGAAAAAGATGGGCAGGTGCTTCGCTTTCACATGGAATACGCTCCGCTCGCGCAGCGCGAAAATGAGCGTCAGCAGCACAAGTCCGCCGAAATTGCGGATGACGACGATGTTCGCCGCGCCCATGCCCGCGCGCATCAGAAAGCGGTTAAAAAGCCCGATGCAGCCCCAACAGGCCGCCGCACCGAGGATATTCAGATAGGGAAGGTATTTTTTCATGGCTTTTTCTCTCTTATTTTTGTTCCTTGCGCAGCTCGATGATGCGGTCGCGCAGCACGGCGGCATACTCGAACTCGAGCATCCGGCTTGCCTCCTGCATCTGCTTTTCGAGCTTGCGGATCTCCTCGTCCCGCTCGCGCTCCGAGAGCTTGCGCTTGCCGCGCCGGCGCGCGCCGTCCTCGTCCTTCCTTGAAATTTCGATGATCTCGCGCACGTCCTTGCGGATGGTCTGCGGCACAATGCCGTGCTCCTTGTTGTACTTGTCCTGAATGGCGCGGCGTCGCTCCGTCTCGTCCATGGCGCGCTTCATCGACGGTGTCACCGTGTCGGCGTAGAGGATGACAAGGCCCTCCGCGTTTCGCGCGGCGCGGCCGATGGTCTGCACAAGGCTCGTCTCGCTGCGCAGGAAGCCCTCCTTGTCCGCGTCGAGGATGGCGACGAGCGACACTTCCGGCAGGTCGAGGCCCTCGCGCAGCAGGTTGATGCCGACGAGCACGTCGAACTCGCCCAGCCGCAGGTCGCGGATGAGCTCCATGCGCTCGATGGTCTCCACGTCCGCGTGCATATAGCGCACGCGCACGCCCACCGTGCGCAGATATTCCGTCAGATCCTCCGCCATCTTCTTCGTCAGCGTCGTCACCAGCACGCGCTCATTGCGCGCGGCGCGGGCGTTGATCTCGCCCACAAGGTCGTCGATCTGCCCCGTGACGGGCCGCACCTCCACGCGCGGATCGAGCAGACCCGTCGGGCGGATGACCTGCTCCACGATCTGCCCCGCGCGCTCGCGCTCATAGTCGCCCGGCGTCGCGGAGACATAGATGCGCTGATGCACACGCTGTTCAAATTCCTCAAATCGGAGCGGGCGGTTATCGTAAGCGCAGGGCAGGCGGAAGCCGTACTGCACCAGCGCGTCCTTGCGCGCGCGGTCGCCGTTGTACATCGCCCGCACCTGCGGCAGCGTGACATGGCTCTCGTCCACAAAGAGCAGAAAGTCCTTGGGGAAGTAGTCGAGCAGCGTCATGGGCGCAGACCCCTCGGGCCGCGCGGAAATGACGCGCGAATAGTTCTCGATGCCCGTGCAGTAGCCCAGCTCGCGCATCATCTCAATGTCGTACTTCGTCCGCTGGTGGATGCGCTGCGCCTCCACCGCCTGTCCGTTGTCGGTAAAGAACTTCTCCCGCACCTCCAGCTCGCGCTCGATCTCCTCGATGGCGCGCTCCATCTTGTCCTTCGTCGTCACATAGTGCGACGCGGGATAGATCACCGTGTGCTGCAGGGTCTTCGTCACCACGCCGGTCACGGGCTGGAACTCGCGGATGGCGTCGATCTCGTCGCCGAAGAACTCCACGCGCACCGCGCGGTCGCGCCAGTAGGCGGGGTAGATGTCCACCGCGTCGCCGCGCACGCGGAAACGGTTGCGCTCAAAGGCGATGTCGTTGCGCTCGTAGCGATCCTCCACCAGACGGCGCAGCAGCTCGTCGCGCTCCATCGTCTGTCCCGGGCGCAGCGAGATCATCAGCTTGGCGAAGTCGTCCGGCTCGCCGAGGCCATAGATGCAGCTCACGGACGAGACCACGATCACGTCCCGCCGTTCGAGCAGCGCGCAGGTCGCGCTCAGCCGCAGGCGGTCGATCTCCTCGTTCGTCGAGGCGTCCTTGGCGATGTAGGTGTCCGTATGCGGGATATACGCCTCGGGCTGGTAGTAGTCGTAGTAGCTGACGAAGTATTCCACCGCGTTCTCAGGGAAAAACTCCTTGAACTCCGCGCACAGCTGCGCGGCGAGCGTCTTGTTGTGCGCCAGCACCAGCGTGGGGCGCTGGACCTTTTCGATCACGCTCGCCATCGTGAAGGTCTTGCCCGAGCCGGTCACGCCGAGCAGCACCTGCTCGTCCAGTCCCAATTCGACACCGCGCGCAAGCGCGGCAATGGCCTCCGGCTGGTCGCCGGTCGCCTGAAAGGGCGCATGGAGCTTGAATTCCATGGTCTGCCTCCTCAATCCAAAAGTCCGTTATCGCGCAGGCACACAAAGTCCCCGTCCGCGACGATCACATGGTCCACCAGCTGCACACCGATGTCCGCAAGCGCCCGCTTGATCTGTAAGGTCGTCTGGTTGTCCTCCTTGCTCGGCAGCGCCACGCCGCTCGGATGGTTGTGCGACAGCACCACCAGGCTCGCGTTGGCGTTGAGCGCGTTTTCCACCACCCGGCGCATATTGATCGTCACCTGATCCGGGCTGCCCTCCACCAATCGGTAGCAGGCGAGCAGCTTGCCCTTCGCGTCCAGACAGGCCTCGTAAAAGACCTCCCGCCGCTCGCCGAGGAACAGCTCGATGAAATACGAGCCGATGTTCTCGCGCGTGTTGAAAATGACCTCATGCCTTCCGCCGCTCGTGCGCACGCGGCGGCAGAGCGGGAAGAGCAGCCGGATGAGCGTCGCGGCGTTCTCACCCACGCCCTCGACCTTCTGCAGCTCGTAGGCCGGCGCGGAAAACACGCCCTCGAGCGAGCCGAAGCGCTCGATCAGACGGTGCGCGATGGGGTTCGTGTCCTGCCGCGGAATGGCGTAATAGAGCAGCAGCTCCAACGCCTCATGGTCGGCAAAGGCGTCCAGCCCATGCTCGCGGAACTGCTCCTTTTTTCTCTGTCGGTGCCCCTCGTGTACGCTCATGCGCTCACCCTCTCCGCGTCGTTTTTGAAGTATATTATTGTACCACATTCCGCCGCGTAGTACAAGCACTTTTTCAAACAGATGTTCGCTCTGCTTCAAAATTCGGCAACGTCACAAAAGGCGGACGCCCATGGGCGTCCGCCTTTTCCGTTCATTCCAGCTCCAGCATCACGGGGCAGTGGTCGCTGCCCATGATCTCGCTCCAGATCTCCGCCTTTTTGATGTGCCCGCGCAGCCGTTCGGACACGATGAAATAGTCGATCCTCCACCCCACGTTCCGCGCCCGCGACGCCGCGCGGTAGCTCCACCACGAATAGGCGTCGGCGCGGTCCGGCCAGAGCGCGCGGAACGAATCCACAAAGCCCGCCGCGAGCAGCTCAGTCATCTTCCCGCGCTCCTCGTCGGAAAAGCCGGGGTTGAAGTGGTTCGTCTTGGGATTCTTCAGGTCGATCTCCTCGTGCGCCACATTCAGATCGCCGCAGTACACCACGGCCTTCGTCTGATCCAGCCCGCAGAGGTATTCCCGCAGGTCGTCCTCCCACCGCATCCGGTAGGGGAGACGCCTCAGCTCATCCTGCGAGTTCGGCGTATAGCAGCACACGAGGTAGAAGTCCTCGTACTCCGCCGTGATGACGCGCCCCTCGTGCCGGTGCTCGTCGTCGCCGAAATCGTAGGTGACGTTCAGCGGCTCCTTTCTCGTGAGCACCGCCGTGCCGGAGTAGCCGGCCTTGTCCGCGCTGTTGAAATACATCCGGTAGCCCGGCAGCTCGAAGCTCACCTGATGCGGCTGCAGCCTCGTCTCCTGCAGGCAGATCACATCCGCGTCCGCGAGCGCCACAAAATCCAGAAAGCCTTTGTTCAGGCAGGCCCGCAGGCCGTTCACGTTCCACGATACCAGCTTCATGAGGATCATCCTCCCGTTTCATTTCTCCGCTCCATCATAGCAGAGCTTCGCCCCTGAAAAAAAGAAAGATGCCGTATGGCATCTTTCTTTTTCACTGCTATTTACTGCTTTGTGCGGTCGTAGGAGACCACCACGCGGCGGTTCGGCTCCGTGCCGATGGAGAAGGTCGTGATGTACTGCGTGTCCTGCAGCGCCGTGTGGATCACATGGCGCTCATAGGCGTTCATCGGCTCGAGCGTCACGTTGCGGCGGTACTTGACCACCTTGCCCGCGACCTTCTGCGCCAGACGCTCCAGACTCTCCTCACGCTTTTCGCGGTAGTTCTCGGCGTCGATCTGCACGCGGGCACGCTTGCTCTCGCCGCCGCGGTTGATGGAATAGTTCGTCAGCTGCTGAATGGCGTCGAGCGTTTCGCCGCGGCGGCCGATGAGCGCACCGAGCTTTTCACCCTCTAAAATGACCTTGTAGCGGTTCTTCTCGACCTCATAGACCTTGACCTCGGCCTTGGCGTCCATGTGCTCGAGCAGACCGGAGAGGAACGTGCGGATCTGCTCGCTCTTCTCGTCGCGGATCTCCTCGCCGAGCACGACCGGCTCGCGCGGAGCCTTCTCGGCCTTCGGCTCGGCCCTGCGCTCGCCGCGCTTGGCCTCGCGTTCCTGCTTTTCCCTGGCGCGCACTTCCTTCTGCAGCACCTCGGCGCAGTAAACGGGTTTCTTCTCCGCCTTGGGCGCGGCGCTCTTGGGCTCGGGCTTGACCGGCTCCGGCTGACCGTCGTCATAGCTGACGCGGACCGTTGCGGGCGAGCCGCCGATGCCGAGGAAGCCGGACTTCGCGCGCTCGAGGATCTCGACGGACACATCGTCACGCTCCAGACCGAGCTGCTCCAATGCGCGGCGGATGGCCTCGTCCTCGGTCTTGCCCGTCATATCAATAAACTTGATCATCTAAGACAAGCTCCTTTTCGTTATTCGCCGTAGTGGTCGGCGTTGAACGAACGGCCTCTCGCGTACGGACGGTCTCCGATGCGGCCGTTCTCGGTGGTGGCCTTCTTGGCCTTTTCGGCCTTGGCCGCCTTGGCGGCCTGCGCGGCCTTCTGCTTTTCCTTCAGGCTCTTCTTCTCGGCCTCGCGCTGCTGCTGGGCGACGCGGGCCTCCTCCATGCGGCGGAGACGGTCCTCCATGCGGGCCTTCTCACGCGCCTCGTCCTCCGCGGCCATGCTCTTCTTGAAATACTTGTTGAGCACCTTCTCCTGCACGAGCATCAGAACGCTGTTCGCGATCCAGTACACGCCGAGGGAGGCGGGCAGGGTAAAGCCGATCCAGAGGGACATGATGGGCATCATCCACATCATCATGCGGCTCGAGCGCGCGGTGGGGTCGTTGGGGTCCGCGGCCGAGGGATTGCCGGCCATGGAGACCTTGGACTGCCAGAAGCTCAGCGCGCCGGAAACGATGGGAATGAGCAGCACGCCGATAACAGCCCAGCCGCCGGTCCCGATCTGACCGATGACGTCACTGGGGATCATGGTGAGGTCCATGCCGAGGAAGCTGAAGTCCATGTGGATCCAGCCCTCGGGCAGGGCGACGCCCAGCTCCTGCGCGGCCTTCACGAGCGTGATCTGGCCGTAGGGTTGCAGCTGCGTCAGACCGTCCTTCACGGTCACGGCGCCGTCGTTCGCCGTCATGGCAATGGCGGCGAGGTCAAAGCCCGCCGCGCTCACCGCGTCGATCACGCCCTGCATGGCCGTGGTCGTGAGCATCATGAAGCGCGTGATGGGCTGACGGATGATGGAATACAGGGCAATGAGGATGGGGAAGGGCAGGAAGCTCCACAGGCAGCCGCTCATGGGGTTGACGCCTTCCTCTGCGTAGAGCCTCTGCAGCTCCTCGTTCATCTTGACCTGATTGTTCTTATAGCGGGTCTGGATCTCTTTGATCATGGGCTGGAAGCGGCTCATGCGCATCATGCTCTTCTTCGATTTCATCTGGAAGGGCAGCATGATCAGCTTGATGACCACGGTAAAGAGCACCAGCGCCCAGCCGTAAGAGCTTGTCAGCTCATAGAGCGCGCGGAGCAGCCATGCGAAGGGAATACAGATATAGTATCCGATCGTTGCAAACATTTTTGTGTCCTCCGTGTTTTTTGGTGTTCCCCCTCAGGGAACGGGGTCATAGATCTTTCCGCCCCGATAGAACGGATGGCACCGCATAATTCGTTTGAACGCCAGCCATCCCCCCTTGAGCGCGCCGTACTTCTCGATGGCCTCGAGCGCGTACTGCGAGCAAGTGGGAATGAAGCGGCAGCAGGGGGGACGCAGGGGAGAGATGCTTTTCCGGTAAAAGCGCACGAGCGCGAGAAGAAATCGCTTCACGGCTTCTTCTCCCGCAGTCCGAGCTTTCCGCACACGTTCAAAAACGCGCGCTCCAGCTCGCGGTATTCCGCCCCCACCGCGCGCGTGCGCGCGACGAGGATCATATCATACCCCTGCGCGAGCCCGCTTTGGTTCAGCCGGAAAATTTCCCGCAGACGGCGGCGGACGCGGTTGCGCACCACGGCGTGTCCGAGCTTTGTGCTCACCGTCACGCCGAGGCGGTTACGCCCCCGCCGGTTCGGGCGGACGTAGACCACAAGGTACGGCGAAACGCCGGACCGCCCCTTGGCGTAGATCCGGCGGAACTCATAATTCTCCTTAACGGTCATCGTTCGCTTCATTGCTTCTCTCCTGCATCTGTCCTTTTCCGCCATTCCGGCGTTTTCGGACGATAGGCTCTAAGGGACGGCGATTTTTCCCATCGTCCGTCCCTCGGTCTATCTATATGCGATGCGCCTTTGGCTCCCTCAATGGGTCAGACGGGCGCGGCCTCTTGCGCGGCGGCGGGCCAGGACCTTGCGGCCGTTGGCGGTTGCCATTCTCTTGCGGAAGCCGTGTTCCTTGGAGCGCTGAAGCTTCTTGGGCTGATAGGTACGAGAAGTAGCCATTGCGTTACACCTCCTGAAAAAATTTGCCGGCGGCCATCGGCCGCTCTTACTCGACGGCGGCGGTCTCCCACCCCCGCAGTAGCCTTTTTCCTGCGCCGCATTCAACGCAACGCAGAGGATATTATATAAGATGCGGCCCACCCTGTCAAGCCACAAAATCTTGTGGTCTCCCGCTTTTCCGACCGCAAATCGCTTGTTTCACGGCTCATCTTACCTTATCTAAATATAAAATACGGTTGCTTTTTCCCTCCGTCTCTGGTATAATAAAGAGGTGATATTATGCGCTGCTCCACAGCGGGCCGCGCCTTCATTTCCGCCCACGAAAGGAGCGTTTTCTTTGAACTCTGTAGCTGACGTCTGGCAGGTCGTGCTCGAACGCCTGCGCGCCGGCGGTTTGGCCGAAACGGCCATCTCCACCTGGTTCGACGAGGTGGAGGCGGTTGCCATCCGCGATATGACCTTTTACCTCTGCTGTCCCAACGATTTCAAGCGCGGGACGATCGAATCCCTCTTCCTGCCGAACCTCAAGGCGGCATTGAAGGAGATCTTCTCCGCCGATTTCGACGTGAAGCTCCTCTCCGCCGCCGAGCGCAGCGCCCTCGGGCAGGAGAAGCCCAAAAAGCCGACCTCTCTTTTGGAGTCCGGCGAATTTACCTTCGATACCTTCGTTGTGGGCGACAGCAACAAGCTCGCCTACGCCGCGGCCCGCGCGGTCGCGGACGCGCCGGCGGAGCACTACAACCCACTTTTCATCTACGGTGACTCCGGCCTCGGCAAGACGCACCTGATCTACGCCATCGCGCACGAAATCCGCACCAAAACACCAAACGCCAAGATCGTCTACATCAAGGGCGACGATTTCACCAACGAGCTGGTCGAGGCCATCCGCACCGGCAAGAACGTCGAGTTTCGCAGTAAGTACCGCGACGCGGACCTCCTGCTGATGGACGACGTGCAGTTCATCGCCGGCCGCAAGCAGACGCAGGAGGAGTTCTTCCATACCTTCAATACCCTCTACGAGTCCAAGCGCCAGATCGTCCTCACCTCCGACCGTTCGCCCAAGGAGATGCAGCTGCTCGACGACCGTCTTCAGACCCGCTTCGAGTGGGGCCTGCTCGTCGACGTCCAGCCGCCCGATTTTGAAACGCGCCTTGCCATCGTCAAAAACAAGGCGGCCCAATGGGGCAGCGTCATTGACGACGACATTGCCAAGTACATTGCCGAGAACGTCTCCAGCAACGTCCGCCAGCTTGAGGGCGCGATGAATAAGATCCTCGCCTACCGCGACCTGATCGGCAAGGAGATGGACGAGGAGAGCGCCAACCGCGCCGTGCGCGATATGCTTCGCAAATCCAACGAATACATTCCCACCGCCGCCTCCATCATCGACGAGGTCTCGCGCTTTTTCGGCATCGACGAGGCGGTCGTCAAGGGTCCCTCCCGCAGCCGCGAGGCCGTCACCGCCCGTCAGGCGGCAATGTATCTTGTCCGCCGCATGACGAATCTCTCCACGCCCGACATCGGCCGCGAGTTCGGCGGACGCGATCACACCACCGTTCTCCATGCGCTCGAGCAGGTCGAAACGAAGCTCCAGAACGACCCGGGCTTCGCCCAGACCATCAAGGACATCACCATCAACATCAACTCCAAGAAGTGACGTTTTCCCCTGAGTTAACACGTTTCCGGTTGCGCCTTCTGTGGATATCCTCAACTTTCCACAAAGACCGATTCTTTCCTTTTTCTTTCCCCATCGTTTTTCACAGCCGAAAACCCTTATTTTTCTAAGCCTCCCTCCCCTTTTCCACAATTTCTCTCCCCTACTACGATAACGACGAAATAATCTATTCTTTTTTCAAGAAAGGGATCGCAATATGAAATTTTCCTGCGAAAAGCTCCTTCTTCAAAACGCCGTCAATACCACCTCCCGCGCGGTCGCCGCGAAAAGCTCCATTCCCGCGCTCGAGGGTCTATTGCTCCAGTGCGGCGACGGCGTGCTGACCGTCTCTGGCTACAATATGCAGACCGGCATCCGCACCCGCTTTCCCGTTGAGGAGCAGGAGGGCGGTGAGCTGGTCCTCTCCGCGCGCCTGTTCGGCGACATCATCCGCCGTATGCCCGACGATATGATCACCTTCTCGTCCGATGATAAGCTCGTGGTCCACCTTTCCTGCGGCGATGCCGACTTCGACATTCTCGCCCTCTCCGCCGCCGACTTTCCGGAGCTGCCGGAGGTTGAGGAGAAGTATTCCGTATCCCTGCCGGAAAAGACGCTGCGCTCCATGATCCAGCAGACCTCCTTCGCCGTCTCCACGAACGAGGCCCGTCCCGTTCACATGGGCGAGCTCTTCGAGATCGGCGACAACGGTCTGACCGTCGTCGCGGTCGACGGCTTCCGTCTGGCGCTTCGCCGTGAGCCGCTCGAGCGGATCGAGGGCGGCGCGTTCTCCTTCGTCGCACCCGGCGCTGCGCTCAACGAGGTCGAGAAGATCTGCGAAGACATCGACGCTTTCGCGACCATCACCCTCGGCCAGCGCCACATTCTCTTTGAAATGGGAGAGACCGAGCTGATCTGCCGCCGCCTTGAGGGCGAATTTCTCGACTACAAAAACGCCATTCCGCGCCGCAACCCCATCTCCGTCACCGTGGATACCAAGGCAATGCTCGAGAGTCTTGACCGCGTGAGCGTCGTCATCTCCGAGAAGCTCAAGAGCCCCGTGCGCTGCATCTTCGAGCAGGACCGCGTGCTCCTCTCCGCCAAGACCGCCAACGGCGACGCCAAGGACGTCTGCCGCATCGACGGCGACGGGCAGGGCCTCGAGATCGGCTTCAACAACCGCTACCTCATGGATGCGCTTCGCTTCGCGCCCGCCGATGAGCTCAAGCTCGAGCTGAACACCGGCATTTCTCCCGCCATCCTCGTCCCGACCGACGGAGAAGAGAGCTTCCTTTATATGGTCCTTCCCGTCCGTCTCAAGGCACAATAAAAGAAAAGAGGTCCCCTTATGACCGTTCTTCCCATCACCACCGAGTATATCAAGCTGCAGGACCTGATGAAGCTTGCCGATCTCGTCTCCACCGGCGGCGAGGCCAAGCTGCGCATTCTGAATGAAGAGGTCACCGTCAACAGCGAGGTCTGCACCATGCGAGGCAAAAAGCTCCGCCCGGGCGACGTGGTTTCCTTCGCGGGCCGGGAGCTCACCGTCGAATATGCGACTTGACGCCATCACGCTGGAGCATTTCCGCAACTACGCGCACCAGAGCGTGACCTTCGATCCCTCGGTCAACGTCATTGTCGGCGAGAACGCGCAGGGCAAGACGAATCTGCTCGAGGCCGCTGTCTACCTCTCCTGCGCCAAGTCGCCCCGTGCCCGCACGGAGAAGGAGATGATCTCCTTTGAAGCCGACGCGGCAAGGCTCACCGGCAGCGTCTTTTCCCGCGGCCGCGACTTTACCGTGGAGATTGAGCTGTCCCGCGGCAAGCGCCGGAAAATGAGCGTCAATCAGGTCCCCTGCAAGCGCGCGGGCGATCTCTCGGGTGTGTTGAACACCGTCTATTTCTGCCCCGACGATCTCCTGCTCATCCGCGACGGCGCCGCGGCAAGGCGGCGCTTCATGGATCTCTCGCTCTCCCAGCTCCGCCCGCGCTACGACGCGGCGCTGAGCGAGTATAACCGCCTCTACGACCACAAGACGCGCATCCTGCGCGACGCGGAGGAGCACCCCTCGCTGCTCGACGCGCTCCCCGATTTCAACCTCCGCATGGCGCAGTGCGGCGCGGTGCTTATCTATTATCGCGCCCGCTTCTGTAAGCTCCTCGCGGACTATGCCGCGAGCGCCCACCGCGAATGCTCCGGCGGGCGGGAGGAGCTGACGCTCGCGTACAGGACCGTCAGCACCGTCGCCGATCCGATGGCGTCGCAGGAGACAGTCTTTGAGCAGCTCATGGCGCACCAGCGCGACCATTACCATGCCGAGCTTGCCTCACGTCTTTGTCTCTCCGGACCCCATAAGGACGACATCGAGGTCTCCATCGGCGGCGCCGCCGCCCGCGCTTTTTCCTCGCAGGGACAGACCCGCACCGCGGCGCTCTCCCTCAAACTCGCCGAGCGCGACATTTTCCGCGAGCTGACGGGCTTTTCGCCCGTCCTCCTGCTCGACGATGTGCTCTCCGAGCTGGACCCCCGCCGGCAGGAATTTGTCCTCAACCGCATCTCCGGCGGCCAGGTTTTCATCACCTGCTGCGAGGAGGACCGGCTGGAATCCATGCTCGGCGGCAAGGTCCTCCACGTTGAAAACGGAAAGGTGGTCTGAAATGTACCTGCACATCGGCCGCAATCAGATGCTCGCCGAGCGGCGCATCATCGGCATCTTTGATCTTGAGATCACCTCGCAGTCCAAAACGACCCGCGCCTTTCTGGACCGCGCGCAGCAGGAGGGCACGGTGCTCGAGGTCTGCGACGACCTCCCCAAATCCTTCCTCGTCTGCGACCATCCCTACCACCCCCAGATCGTCTATCTCTCCGAACTTTCGAGCCAAACACTGCAAAAAAGAATGGAGGAATCGACATGAAGACCCCGATCGCCCTGTCTATGCTGTTAAGTCCCTTTTCCCTTCCTCACGACGAACGGTGGGTGCTGCCCCTCGCGCTCGGCGCTCTACTTTGCGCCGCTCACAGGCATTGTGTTTCTGTGCGTGCTGAGTGAAGCGCTCGTGTATGGCGTGTACCTTCTTGCGAAGAAAAAAAGACAGGCCGCGATGTAAGCGGCCTTCCCATCCGAAAATACTATACAAGGTGCGAAGAAACGCGTCGGAAGCCGTTCCGGCCCGGTTCTTCGTACCCTGTACCGAAAGGAGAACCCCATGGCAGACAACGAACTTCTGCAGTCCACGGCGGTCGACGCCAACAACGATTACAACGCCTCGGAAATTCAGGTCCTTGAGGGACTGGAAGCGGTGCGCAAGCGCCCGGGCATGTACATCGGCTCGACCTCCACGAGCGGTCTGCACCACCTCGTCTATGAGATCGTCGATAACTCCATCGACGAAGCCCTCGCAGGCTACTGCACGGACATCACCGTGCAGATCAATCCCGACAACACCATCACCGTCGTCGATAACGGCCGCGGCATCCCCGTGGACATTCAGGCGCAGACCGGACGTCCCGCGCTCGAGGTCGTCTTTACCGTCCTGCACGCGGGCGGCAAGTTCGGCGGTGGGGGCTATAAGGTCTCCGGCGGCCTGCACGGCGTCGGCGCGAGCGTCGTCAACGCGCTGTCCGAATGGCTGACCGTGCAGGTGCATAAGGACGGCAAGATCCACGAGATGAAATTCTCCCGCGGTCATATCACGCAGGAGATGACCATCGTCGGCACCACCGACCACACCGGCACCACCGTCACCTTCAAGCCCGACCCCGAAATGTTTGAGGATACGGTATACTCCTACGATATTCTCCACACCCGTATGCGCGAGGAGGCCTTCCTCAACGCGGGCCTGCGCATCCGCACCATCGACCTGCGCGAGGGGCAGGAGCAGAGCGACGAGATGTGCTACGAGGGCGGCATCCGCGAGTTCGTCACCTTCCTCAATAAGTCAAAGGACGCGCTGCACTCCGGCGTGATTTACATGAGCGGCACCAGGGGAGATTCCTACGCCGAGGTCGCCCTGCAATATAACGACGGCTATCAGGAAAACATCCTCTCCTTTGCCAACAACGTCCACACCCCCGAGGGCGGTATGCACGAGACCGGCTTCAAGGCCGCGCTCACGCGCGTGCTCAACGCCTACGGCCTCAAGGTCGGCCTGATCAAAGAGGGCGACAAGGTCTCCGGCGAGGACTGCCGCGAGGGTCTTACCGCCGTCATCTCCGTCAAGCTCACCGACGCGCAGTTTGAGGGTCAGACCAAGGCCAAGCTCGGCAACGCCTCCATGCGCACCCTCGTGGACGCCATCGTCTCGGATAAGCTCATGCAGTTCCTCGACGAGAACCCCGTCGTCGCCCGCACCATTCTGGATAAGGCGATGATGGCCAACCGCGCGCGCGAGGCCGCGCGCAAGGCGCGCGAATCCATCCGCCGCAAGAGCGCCCTCGGCGGCGCGGCGATGCCGGATAAGCTGCGCGACTGCAACGAGAATAACCCCGAGCTGACCGAAATTTACATCGTCGAGGGCGACAGCGCGGGCGGCTCCGCCACGCAGGGCCGCGACTCCCGCTTCCAGGCGATCCTGCCGCTTTGGGGCAAAATGCTCAACGTCGAAAAGGTCCGCGCCGATAAGATCTACGGCAACGACAAGCTCCAGCCCGTCATCGTCGCGCTCGGCGCAGGACTGGGCGAGGATTTCGACGTCAACAAGCTCCGCTACCACAAGGTCATCATCATGGCGGATGCCGATGTGGACGGCTCCCACATCCGCACCCTTCTGCTGACCTTCTTCTTCCGCTATATGCGTCCCCTCATCGAAAACGGCTACGTCTACGCCGCCGTGCCGCCGCTGTTCAAGCTCGTGCGCGGCAAGACGACGCGTCTCGCCTTCTCAGAGGAGGAGCGCGACAAATACTCCGCCGAGCTGCGCGGCGACAATCCGAACGCCAAGGTCGATATCTCCCGCTTCAAGGGCCTCGGCGAGATGGACGCCCACGAGCTGTGGGAGACCACCATGGACCCCGAAAAGCGCACCCTGCGCCGCATCACGCTCGAGGACGCCATCCTCGCCGACGAGACCTTCACCGTCCTCATGGGCGAAAAGGTCGAGCCGCGCAAGGAGTTCATCGAGAAGAACGCGCAGTATGCCGTCAATCTTGACTTCTGAGAAAGGAGGACATCTTCAAAATGGCTCACAAAAACACAGACTACAAGCCCGAGGACATTCGCTTCCCCGAGCAGAAGATCGTCACGAGCGAGCTCGTGCATGAAATGACGTCCTCCTACATCGAGTACGCCATGTCCGTCATCGTCGGCCGCGCTCTGCCCGACGTGCGCGACGGTCTCAAGCCCGTCCACCGCCGCATCCTCTACGCCATGTATGAGGACGGTCTGACGAACGACAAGCCCTTCAAAAAATCCGCCACCTGCGTCGGCGACGTGCTCGGCCGCTACCATCCCCACGGCGACGCGTCGGTCTACGACGCCCTCGTCCGTCTCGCGCAGGACTTCTCCATGCGCTATATGCTCGTCGACGGCCACGGCAACTTCGGCTCGGTCGATGGCGACCCCCCGGCGGCCTACCGTTATACCGAGGCGCGTATGTCCAAGCTCGCCAACGAGATGCTGCGCGACATTGATAAGGACACCGTCGATTGGGACCCCAACTTCGACGAGTCCCGCAAGGAGCCGCGCGTGCTCCCCAGCCGCTTCCCGAACCTGCTCGTCAACGGCTCCTCAGGCATCGCCGTCGGCATGGCGACCAATATCCCGCCCCACAACCTCACCGAGGTCATCAACGCCTGCATCTGCGTGCTCGACGATCCCGAGGCCACGCTCTCGGACCTCATGCAGCACGTCACCGGCCCCGACTTCCCGACGAAGGGCATCATCATGGGCCGCGCGGGCATCCGCGCCGCCTACGCCACCGGACGCGGCAAGATCGTGCTCCGCGCCCGCACGGAGTTTGAGGACTTCGGCAAGGACCGCGTGCGCATCATCGTCACAGAGCTTCCCTATCAGGTCAACAAGCGTATGCTCATCAAGAGCATGGCCGATCAGGTCAACGAAAAGAAGCTGGAGGGCATCTCCGATATCCGCGACGAGACCGACCGCACCGGTATGCGCATCGTCATCGAGCTCAAGCGCGACGCGAACCCGCAGGTTGTTTTGAACCGCCTGTTCACACAGACGCAGCTCCAGACCAGCTTCGCCATCAATATGCTCGCGCTGGTCAATAACCAGAAGCAGCCGAAGATCCTCTCCCTGCGCCACATTCTCGATGAATACCTCGCCTATCAGGAGCAGGTCATCACCCGCCGTACGCAGTACGACCTCAAGAAGGCGCGCGAGCGCGAGCACCTGCTGCAAGGACTCCTCATCGCACAAGACAACATCGACGAGGTCATCCACATCATCCGCACCAGCTACGACGACGCCAAGGAAAAGCTCATGGCGCGCTTCGACCTGTCCGACATTCAGGCGCAGGCCATTCTTGAAATGCGCCTCAAGGCCCTGCAGGGCCTCGACCGCGAAAAGCTCCAGAACGAGTATGACGAGCTGGAAAAGAAGATCGCCTACTTCGTTGAGCTTCTTTCCAACGAAACGATGCTCAAGGGCGTCCTCAAGGACGAGCTGATCGAAATTCGCGACAAGTACGGCGACGAGCGCAAGACCGAAATTCAGGACGTCGAGGACGAGATCGACATTGAGGATCTCATCGAGGAGGAGCAGTGCGTCTTCACCCTCACGCAGAACGGCTACATCAAGCGCACCGGCGTGAGCGAGTATGCCGCGCAGGGTAAGGGCGGCATGGGCAAGAAGGGCATCACCACCCGCGAGGAGGACACCGTCGTGGACGTGTTCACCGCCTCCACGCACGACTATATCCTCTTCTTCACCGACACCGGCAAGGTCTACCGCAAGAAGGGCTATCAGATCCCCGAGAGCGGCAAGGCCGCCAAAGGCACGAACATCGTCAACATCATCCAGGTCGAGACCGGAGAGCGCGTGCAGGCCATGCTCCACTTCCGCGAAAAGGGCGACGAAAAGCTCTACCTCACCATGGTCACACGCAACGGCACGGTCAAGCGCCTGCCCGTTGAAACGCTCAAGAACCTGCGCAGCAACGGCATCCGCGCCCTGAGCCTTGACGAGGGCGACGAGCTGGTGGCGGTCCGCGAGACGGACGGCAGCCAGCGCATCCTCATCGCCACGCACGACGGCATGGCCTGCGTCTTTGACGAGACCGACGTCCGCGCCATGGGCCGCACCGCCGTCGGCGTGCGCGGCATCCGTCTGCGCGAGGGCGATTATGTCGTCGGCGCCGCCCGTGCACAGGCGGGCAAGCAGGTCCTTTCCATCACCGAGAACGGCTTCGGCAAGAAGACGCCGGTCGAGGAATACCGCATCACCAACCGCGGCGGCCTCGGCATCAAGAACTATTCTGTCACCGAAAAGACCGGCGGCGTCGTGGGCGTCAAGGTCGTGGACGGCAGCGAGGATCTGCTCCTCGTCACCCGCGCGGGCATTTTGATCCGCACCCCCGTCGCGGACATCCGCACCACGAGCCGCGCCACGCAGGGCGTCATCGTCATGCGCTTCAAGGAGGAGGGCGATCAGGTCATCTCCATGGCCCTCGCCGAGCATGAGGAAGCCCCCGCGCCGGAGACGGCGGAGGTCCCCACCCCTGTGGAAAACGCGGACGAATAAGCCCCATGTAAAAGCAAAGTTGCGTCGGAATACTCCGGCGCAACTTTATTGTTGTAGACTTTTTTCCGGTTTTATGCGATACTGTGGATAGAAAAGAACAAAACCCCGTCAGACGCAGAAAGGAGAAGACACCATGAAGTACCTTCTGATCGCCGCTCTGCTCCTCGCCTTCGCCGCCTTCGGTAAGCTCATCGGCAGCGGCGTAGGCCCCGCGGAGGACGAGCGCCGCGCGAAGTGGCAGGGCAAGCGCAAGCCGGCGCTCGATGAAGACCCCGACATTCAGGGCAGTATGCACGCTGCGTCTGAGGAACCGACTGAGGAGGCATGATATGAGAAGACGGCGCATCACCCGCCGCCCGACCAGGGGCGAGAGCATCTTCGGCGGCATCGTCTGCTTTGCGATGGGCTGCTTCGGCCTGTTTGCCCTTCCGTCGGGCTTCGACCCGGTCTTTGCAGGCTTCAAGGTCATCTGGTGTCTGCTGGCCTTCGGTATGGGGGTTTATAATTTTCTGATCGCCGCGGGCAAGGTTAAAATGGGCGGCTACGAGATCACGGACGACGAGCCGGACGACCGCCGCGCCGCCCCGCGCTCCGACGCGGAAGCGCGCCTGACCGAGCTGCGCAGCCTCTACGACCGCGGCCTCATCACCGAGGAGGAGTACGAGGCCAAGCGCCGTGACATTCTAAGCGACCTGTAAGGAGGAGAGCAGAATGGATTTTTTAATAATGATCGTTGCCGCTGTCATCGCCTTTGGCAAGCTCGCTGCAAAAAGTGAGGGGGAGGGCAATAAGAAGCGCACACAGAACGTCGGCCCCACCGCGGAGGAATGGGCGGAAAGGCTCCGCCAGTCTGCCGCCGGCGGTGAGGTGTCCGACAAGCTCAACAGCGCCGTCAATGCCCTCAAAAAGAGTCCGCGCCGCCCGAGCGGGCGCGATATCGAAGCGGAGCAGGCGCGCCGCAACGCCGCCGAGCGCCATCACAGCGAGAAGCGCTGGGCGGAGGCCCGCCGCCAGCAGGCGGATTCCCTGCGCGTCCACGCCGCCGGCGTCGACAGCTGCGAGGGCCGTCTCGAGAGCCTGAAGGTCCTCTACGACGCCGGCATCCTCGACCGCGAGGAGTACACCCAGCGTGTCGCGCGCGTCAAGGCGCAGCATTCACACCGCTGAACGGAGAGCCGATATGAAGAACGTCACCATTTATACCGACGGCGGGGTTTGCCTCGCAAACCCGGTCAATGCCAACTCGCTCGCCCCTTGCGGGGCAACCGCTCGCATGGCAGGCACGCGCCGTCTGAACGGAGGCCCACAGTGAAAACCGTTACCATCTATACCGACGGCGCGTGCAGCGGCAACCCCGGTCCCGGGGGCTGGGGCGCGGTGCTCAGATACGGGGCGCACGAGCGCGAGCTCTCCGGCGGCGAGGCGCAGACCACCAACAACCGCATGGAGCTCACCGCCGTCATCGAGGCTCTGCGCCTTTTGAAGGAGCCGTGCGAGGTCGAGCTGTACTCGGATTCCAAGTACGTCATCGACGCGCTGAGCAAGGGCTGGGTGTACGGCTGGCAGAAAAAGGGCTGGGTCAAGAGCGACAAGAAGCCCGCGCTGAACGTGGACCTTTGGGAGCGGCTGCTGCCGCTCATCGCGGCGCACGACGTCCGCTACCACTGGGTCAAGGGGCACGCGGAGAACGAATACAACAACCGCTGCGACGAGCTCGCCGTGGCCGAGAGCCGGAAATACAAATAAAGCCGCGCGGCAAAAAGGGGGTATTCTCTACGGCAGAGAATACCCCCTTTGGTTATGTGCGCCGCAAAGTGCGGCAGGATGATCTCAGAACGCGCACTTCTCGCGCAGATACGCCTTGACCTCGCTGATGGGCATACGCACCTGCTGCATCGTGTCGCGCTCGCGCACGGTCACGCAGTGGTCGGCGGGCGTGTTCTCGTCGCCGACGGTCTCGAAGTCAAAGGTGATGCAGTACGGCGTGCCGATCTCGTCCTCGCGGCGATAGCGCTTGCCGATGGAGCCGGTCTCGTCGTAGTCGACCATGAACTCCTTGCTCAGCTCGGCATACAGCTCCTGTGCGGGGCCGGTGAGAACTTCTTTCTTGCTCAGCGGCAGGATCGCGGCCTTGAACGGCGCGAGCGCGGGATGGAAGTGCAGCACCACGCGCACATCGTCCTTGCCGTTCTTGTCCTGCCCCACGACCTCCTCGTCGTAGGCGTCGCACAGCACGGCCAGCACGCTGCGCTCCACGCCGAGGCTCGGCTCGATGACATAGGGGATATACTCCACCATGTCCTTGCCCTCGCCCTCGCGGTAGACCAACTTCTCGCCGCTCGTGTTGGAATGCTGCGTCAGGTCGTAGTCCGTGCGGTCAGCGACGCCCCAAAGCTCGCCCCAGCCGAAGGGGAACAGGAACTCGAAGTCCGTCGTTGCCTTGGAGTAGAAGCACAGCTCCTCGGGATCGTGGTCACGCAGACGCAGATTCTCGTCCTTCAGACCGATGGACAGCAGCCAGTTGTGGCAGAACGTGCGCCAATACTGGAACCATTCGAGGTCGGTGCCGGGCTTGCAGAAGAACTCCAGCTCCATCTGCTCGAACTCGCGCACGCGGAAGATGAAGTTGCCCGGGGTGATCTCGTTGCGGAAGCTCTTGCCGATCTGGCCGATGCCGAACGGCAGCTTTTTGCGCGTCGTGCGCTGGACGTTGTTGAAGTTGACGAAAATGCCCTGCGCCGTCTCGGGACGCAGATACACGGTGTTCTTCGCGTCCTCGGTCACGCCCTGGAACGTCTTGAACATCAGGTTAAACTGACGGATATCGGTAAAGTTGTGCTTGCCGCAGGTGGGGCAGGGGATGTTATGCTCCTCAACAAAGTCCTTCATCTCGCTCTGGGAGAAGGCGTCGATGGGCTTACTCAGCTCGAAGCCGTTCTCCGCGCACCAGTCCTCAATGAGCTTATCCGCGCGGAAGCGCTCGTGGCACTCGCGGCAGTCCATCAGAGGATCGGAGAAGCCGCTCAGATGGCCGCTCGCCACCCAGGTCTGGGGATTCATCAGGATCGCCGCGTCGAGGCCGACGTTGTAGGGATTCTCCTGCACGAACTTCTTCCACCAGGCGTTCTTGATGTTCTTCTTCAGCTCCGCGCCGAGCGGGCCATAGTCCCAGGTGTTGGCAAGGCCGCCGTAGATCTCGCTGCCGGGGAACACAAAGCCGCGGTTCTTGCACAGGGCAACGATCTTGTCCATCGTCTTTTCGGTGTTTTTCATGGTTTCTTCTCCTTTTCGTTTGGTGGCCCGGAGCGTTTTCAAAATTGCGTGTACGCAATTTTGACGCCATGCGCCCCGATCGCCGCGTTGGCGGCGAGGGACGCGGCTCAAAACCTTGCGTTTTTGCGCAGCAAAAATGCCCTGAGCCGGTATTCGGCTCAGGGCGAACAAAGCATTGTCCGTGGTTCCACCTGAATTCCCCGTTGGAGGCGGGGCACTTCATTCCCGATAACGGCGGGGACCGGCGCGGCATTTCCACCGCGCGGCTCAAAAGCGCCGCCCTTTCCCTGCCGCGAGGACTCGCACCGACCGTCCTCTCTCTGCTGCGCCGAAGGGAAAAGGCTTCTTTCTCACAGCCTTTTGTTGTGCGTAGCATAGCACGCCGCCGCGCGCTTGTCAAGTCACTTTTCCGCAAAGAACGCCTCGATGGCTTCGCGCTCCGCGCCGACGCTGCCCTGCACGAACTCCGGCATGCCGCCGCCGCGCCCCGAGAGCGCCGCGTTCAGCTCCTTTGTCAGCGCGCGCAGATCGCCGCCGCGCTGTCCGATGGCGTATTTCCACGCGCTGCCCGCGCCCGCGAACACCGCGCAGCGCCCGCCGCAGGTCTCCGCCACCGCGTCGCAGAGCCTGCGCACGCTCTCGCCGCCCATCTCGTCCTCGAAAAGCAGCACATCGCCGCTGCCCGCATACCGCGCCGCGACGCCCGCGAACACGCTCTCCTCCAATTTTGCGCAGCGCAGCTTAAGCGCGGAAAGCTCGCCCTGCAAGCGCTCGACCGCCGCGGCGGAGGCCGTCGGCTTGACCGAGAGCGCCTGCGCGGCCGCCACGTCCTGCGCCCAGCAGGCGGAGAGATAGCGGTATGCCCGCCCGCCGCACAGCAGCTCGATGCGCACGCCCTCGCGGAACTTCTGCACGGAGAGGAATTTCACGATGCCGACCTGTCCGCTCCGCATGACGTGCGTGCCGCAGCACGCGCAGCAGTCCGCGCCGGGGAAGGTCACGATGCGCACGTCGCCCTCAAGCGGCTTTTTGCTGCGGTAGTCGATCGCGTCCAGCTCCGCGCCGCGGTGGAGCTGGATGTCGATGGCGTGATCCTCATAGATGTACCGGTTCGCCGCTGCCTCGATCTCCAGCAGCTCCTCCCACGGAATGTCGGCGTTGAAGTCGATGGTCACGCTCTCCGCGCCCATGTGAAAGCCCACGTTGTCGCAGCCGTAGCGCGCGCAGATCAGCCCCGAGCAGATGTGCTCGCCGGAGTGCTGCTGCATGTGGTCGAAGCGCCGCGCCCAGTCGAGCTTCCCATGCACCGTCTCGCCCACGGGCAGGGGAGCGGCGCATTTGTGCGTGACGACGCCCGCCTTTTCATGTACCTCGCTCACCTCGACGCCGCCGAGCACGCCGGTGTCATACGGCTGCCCGCCGCCCTCGGGATAGAACGCCGTGCGGTCGAGCACCACGGCATAGCCGCCCTTTTCCGCCTCGCAGGCAAGCACCCGCGCGTCAAATTCCGTCAGAAAGGGGTCGGCATAGTATAGCTTTTCGGTCTCCATGAAAAAATTTCCTTTCGTTTCCGCGCCCGTGCGGGGCGCAAAATAGTTTCTAAGAAATGCTGACGATGAACCTCCACAGCGGGTCGATGAGCAGCAACCCCACCGTCGCGGAGCAGACATTTGCGGCGACGGCGTAGCCCACCGCGCGCCCTCGGCCCTTCTCCGTCAGCAGCCGGCGGTAGCACAGCAGCTCGACTGCGGTAATGATAATTTCGATGGGAATGTAGAACAGCAGCGACCACCCGCTCACGCCGTGGTTGAGCACCGTCACGGCAAGGTAGAGCGCGAAGCCGCCTTGCGTCACAAGGTTCACGAGCAGAAACACCAGCAAGCTCCGACGGCTCCGATAGCCGAAGGCGAGCAGCAGCACGCCCTCGATCAGCAGGGTAGGGAGGAGGGTGCAGAAAAATTGCAGCAGATAGGCGGTCGCCGCGCTCGGCGCGCTCGCGGTCCTTTTCGCCCAATCCACCGTCGCGCTCGATTGCAGCGTCGCGCGGTGCAGCGTATCGGACACCCAGCTCTCGCCGCTTTTTGTCACGAGAATGATCCGATACGTATCCGGTACGCCATGGTAACGGAAGGAGTGAAGCCGCACCCCGCCTGCGTCGCTGCCGATCAGGTCGCCCCACATAGGCGCGCCGTTCGTCCCCTGTGCGGTGCAGGCGTGCCAGCCCTCCGGCACAGCGGCGCGCAGCGCGTCCAGCAGCTCGTCATCCAGCGCGGCGATTTCCTCCTCGGAGTAGCTCCAGTCGATGCCGCTGTATGTGTCATCCCCGTCTCCGGAGCCATAGGTGTGCCCCTGATAATCCCCCTTTTCCAAAAGATCGAGGTAGTACGGCTCCTCCGGCGCGTTTTCGACCTTCACCGTCAGCTGGGGCTTCGGCCCCGAGTCGGCAAGGGCCGATACTGTCAGCAGCATCGCCGTCAGCAGCAAGAGAATACTGTTTCGCAGAGACTTTTTCATTTCTTTCGCTCCTTTCTGTTTCCGTCCTGCCTCTTCCAAAAGCAGGACCTTTGCATCTTTTGACGCAAAACCGCGTCGTTTTGTTCCGAGATTTTGGAAATTTCCTATTCGATCCACCCCTGCGCCTGCTTATAGCGCAGGATGCGAAGCACGTGCGCGTCGATGTCGCTCTCCGCGATGCGCCCGTCCGCCACCGCCGCGAGGACGGCGGGAATGTCGTTTTGGTAGTCACTCGTGATGAGCATATCGTTCCCTGCGAGCACCGCCAGCACCGCGGCCTCGCCGTTCGCGTACTGCTTCACCGCGTCCATCGCCAGATCGTCCGTGATCACGATGCCGTCGAAGCCCAGCGTCTCCCGCAGCACCTCATGCACGGCGGGGGAGAGGGACGCCGGCAGCGCAGCGTCCATGCACTCCACCACGTTGTGGCTCACCAGCACGAACGGCGCGCCCGCTTCCATGCCCGCCTCAAAGGGCAGAAAATCGCTCTCCTCAAAGGTCTCATAGGGCCGCTTGTCGATGGCGACGCCCGTGTGCGTGTCGGCGTTGTTCCCGTAGCCGGGGAAGTGCTTGAGGACCGCCGCCACCCCCGCGTCCCGGATCGCGCCGACCGCCGCCGTCACAAATTCGCTCGTCGCCGCGGCGTCTCCGCCGAACGAGCGCGCGTAGATAAAGTCGCCCGCGTCGGTGGATACGTCGCACACCGGCGCAAGATTCACGTTGATGCCGAGCGCCAGAAGCTGCTTGTTATAGTCCAGCGTCTCCGCGGCAAGACCGTCCATGCCGCGCGCGGCATACAGCTCCTGCGGCGAGGGCAGCGGCTGCGCGAAGAGCTTCGGGTCGCGGCTCGCTCGCGTTACCGTGCCGCCCTCCTCGTCGCTGCCGATGAAGAGCGGAAGCTCCGCCGCGGCCTGATAGCTCTCGAGCTTCGCCGTCAGCTCCTCCGCGCTCAGCCAGCCGCCGTCTGCGTCCTTGTAGTCCCGCCCGAAGAGCAGCAGCCCCCCGAGGTGGTAGGCAGCTACATCCTCCGCCGCGCCCATTTCGGGACAGCGGACAAAGAACATCTGCCCGACCTTTTCCTCGATCGACATCCCCGCGATGCGCTCACGCAGCCGCGCCTCGGCCTGCTCGGCCTCGCTCGGTTCCGTCGGCGTGACCGGCGTCGGGTCGACCGTCGGCGGCGCGGGGTCAACGACCGGCGCGTCCGGCTCCGTTTTGCCCGCGCAGCCCGCGAGCAGGCACAGCGCCGCAAGCAGCGCAAAAATTCTTCGTTTCATCGTGTATTTCCCTCATTTGTTCGCGCGTTGTGTGCTTCTCTTTGCCGCGTTTCGCGGCTCTTTCCCTGATTTTACCATGCCGCGCGCGCAAACGCAACCCGCGTTCCCGCTCTGCCGCGCGTCGGAGCTCCTGCCTCCGATAAGACACCAAAAGCCCCCGTCGAAAGACGGGGGCTTTTGGCTGTGTGTTGTGTGTATTTTTAGGAGGGAGAAAATCACATCGGGGATCACGTAACCCCTTTGCAAGTATTAAGATACCAGCGATTTATGGCTAAAACTTGAAAACCGTGTGAACAAATTGTAAATAAGCGGCTCCAAAAGCAGTCTTTTGATCGGCAGACAAAAAAGAGACGTCCTCGCGGACGTCTCTCGCTGTTTGGTTCGATCAGCCAATGCTGTTGAGCTTGGTGGTCAGAGCGCTCTTCTTGTGAGCAGCGTTGTTCTTGTGCAGCAGACCCTTCGCGGCAGACTTGTCCACGATCTTCACTGCGACCTTGTAAGCACCCTCGGCCTCGGTGCGATTGCCTTCAGCGGCAGCCGCCTCGAACTTCTTGAGTGCGGTCTTCAGTGCGGACTTGTCAGCCTTGTTGCGGGCGTTACGCACCTCAGCGAGCTGGACGCGCTTCTTGGCAGACTTAATATTCGGCAAACCAAACACCTCCTCCGGTTGGGATTTGACGGCGAACATAAAAAATCCACCGTGCAGAATGGTATTTTAACAAAGTTTTCGAGGAATTGCAAGCACTTTTTTCAGATTTTCTCCACTTTTTTGTATGCTTCAAAATTTAGGGGACATAATGAGAGCAATATACAAGATTTAGTGGAAGGCAGGCGGTTTTATGAACGCACGGCGGACGGACCTGGCGCTGGAGGCGCACGCGCTGTTCCGCGCGGCGCAAAGGGACGACGCCATCGACGGCCTCACGCTCACCGAGCGGACGCGCCGCGGCTGCGCCGTGACCACGGTGACGGTGGAGGGCGAGGCGGCCTCGCGCGCCCTCGGCAAGCCGCGCGGGACCTACGTCACGCTCGACCTGCGCGCGCTTTCTCCCGAGGACCCCGCGTACACGGAGCGCGCGGCGCTCGCGCTCCGCGACGAGCTGCGCGCTCTCCTCGAAGGAACGGTCGATACCGCCCTCGTGGTCGGACTCGGCAACCGCGCCATGACGCCCGACGTCATCGGTCCCCGCGCCGCCGATCATGTGCCCGCCACGCGCCACCTGAAGGGCTGCGCCGCCTTCGGTGCGCTCGCGGATGTCAGCGTGCTGACGCCCGGCGTCCTCGGCACAACGGGATTGGAGGCCGCCGAGCTCGTGCGCGGCGCGGTGGAGACCGTGCGCCCCGACCTTGTCGTTGCCGTCGACGCGCTGGCGTCGCAGAGCCTCGGGCGCGTCTGCACCACCGTCCAGCTTACGGATGCCGGCATCGTCCCCGGCTCGGGCGTCGGCAACCACCGCCGCGCCCTCACGCGCGAGACGCTCGGCGTTCCCGTTTTCGCCGTCGGCGTCCCCACCGTGGTGGACGCCGCCACGCTCGCGCTCGACCTTTTAGACGAGGCCGGGGTGGACCTCCCCGATCCCGCCGCCCTGCGCGGACAGGGGAGCGTCATGGTCACGCCGCGCGACATCGACGCGCGCGCCGAGCAGCTTGCCCGCGTCGTCGGCTTTGGCGTCGGCCTTGCCCTCCAGCCTTCGCTCTCGCTCGACGAGCTGCGCGCCCTGATCGACTGATTTTGTCACATCCGTGCGCGGAAAAGACCGATGAAATGAGAATTTCTGCGCTCCCTCCATTGCAATCCGCGCTTTTTTGCGCTACAATGACAGCAAATTTCAAAAAAGGAGCGCAAGCTATGTACGATCTCAAGGATTTCAAGGCCGCGGACCACATTCCTGCCCTGCTCGACTGGATGCGCGCGCAGATGAAAAGCTGCGGCGGCAAGACCGCCGTCGTCGGTATCTCCGGCGGCAAGGACAGCTCGGTGATCGCCGCGCTGTGCGTCGAGGCGTATGGCCGCGAGAACGTGGTCGGCGTCCTCATGCCCGACGGCGTCCAGCCCGACATCGACTACTCCAACGGCATCGTGGACTTCCTCGGCATCAAGCACTACACCTTCAACATCCACGGCGGCACGAGCGGCATTCTGGGCGAGATGGCGCGCCTTGGCATCGAGGCCAGCCGCCAGACCACCGTCAACCTCCCCTCCCGCATCCGCATGGCGACGCTGTACGCCATCGCCCAGAGCGTGGACGCGGGCATCGTGGTCAACACCTCCAACCTCTCCGAGGACTGGGTCGGCTACTGCACCATCTACGGCGACAGCGCGGGCGCGTTCTCGCCCATCGGGATGTACACCACCGAGGAGGTCATCGCCATCGGCCGCGCGCTGGGCCTGCCCGAGCGCTTCCTCATCAAGCCCCCGTCCGACGGCCTGACCGGCAAGACCGACGAGGACAACCTCGGCTTTTCCTACCACGCGGTGAACGAATACGTCCGCAAGGGCGTCGCCGATCCCGCCATTAAAGAGCAGATCGACCATAAGCACCGCGTCTCGCGCTTCAAATTTCAAACCATTCCTGTCTACCACAACGGGCTCCCCATCGTCATTGAGGACGGCACGGATTTCTACAAGTAAAAAGCCAAAAGGAAAGAGCGCCCGAACGGGCGCTCTTTCTTATGCCGCTGTATGGGTCTTACACCACCGCGAAGAACTTGATGAGGAAGAGGAGGGAGATGACATAGGTCAGAACGCTGACGTCCTTGGCCTTGCCGGAGAAGACCTTGACCACGGTGTAGGAGATCAGGCCCAGACCGATGGCGTGGCCGATGGAGCCGGACACGGGCATACCGATGAGCATGATGGACACCGGCAGCATCTGATCCATATCGTCGAAGTTGACGTTCTTGAGGCCCTGGAGCATCAGCACGCCGACGTAGATGAGCGCGGCGGAGGTCGCAGCGCCGGGGATGATGGCGGCGATGGGGGCGAGGAACATGCAGGCGAGGAAGAGAACGGCGGTGGTCAGCGCGGTCAGACCGGTGCGGCCGCCGGCCTCAACGCCGGAAGCGGACTCGATGAAGGTGGTGACGGTGGAGGTGCCGGTGGCAGCGCCCGCGATGGTGCCGATGGCATCGGAGAGCAGGGCTTCCTTCATCTTGGGCATATTGCCGTCCTTGTCGACCATGCCGGCGCGGGAGGCCGTGCCGACGAGGGTGCCGATGGTGTCGAACATATCGATCATGCAGAAGGTGATGATCAGGGTGATGGCGGTGAACCAGCCGATGTTCACAAAGCCGGCGAAGTCAAACTTGAAGAGGGTGGTGGAGACCATGTCGGCGAAGGGGGGCACGAAGCTTGCGGTCTCAAGGCTTGCAAAGGGATTCACGCCGAGGAATGCGAAGCTGCCGATCCAATAAAGGACGGAGGAAAAGAGCATACCAAGCAGCACGGCGGCCTTGATGCCCTTCTTGGCCAGCACGACCATGACGAACACGCCGAGGAAGGCGGTGATGGCGGTGAGGACCATGGTGTGATAGCCGATGTCGCCCATGCTGCCCTTGATGATGCTGGGGGTCAGGGCACCGAAGAAGTCGCGCATGATGTAGAAGGGGCTGGTGAAGCCGTTGCCCTCGGCATAGATGCCGACGTTGGAGCCGAGACCGATGTTCATCAGCATCAGGCCGATGGCGGGGGCGATGCCGTAGCGCACGCCGAGAGGAATGGCCTCGACGATCTTCTCACGGACCTTCAGGAGGGTGAGGACGAGGAACACGATGCCCTCGACGAGGATGATGACCAGACCGGCCTGGAACGCGGACTCATACTCGCAGTTGTTGATGACGGCGATGTTGGCGGCGACCACGGCGAAGAAGCTGTTGAGGCCCATGCCGGGTGCCATGGCGAAGGGCTTGTTGGCCATGAAGGCCATGCAGATGGTGCCGATGGCGGAGGCGATGCAGGTCGCCAGGAACACACCGTTCCACAGCGGGGTGCCGACCGCGAAGTTGGTCAGCAGGTTGGGGTTCAGGGCGATGATGTAGGCCATCGTCATGAACGTCGTGAGACCGGCAAGCAGCTCGGTTTTTACCGTGGTGCCGTTCTCCTGGAGCTTAAAGAGCTTTTCCATGATATTCTCCCTTTCTTTTGTTTCGTCATAACACCTAAAATATTTTCAGGCCGCATGACGAAGATTTAGTATAATTATAAAGGTTTTGCCAGGAAAATGCAATACCCTCACCCCCGTTTCACCGTCCTTTTTTCTCACATTGAGCGGGATTTGGCGGAATGGTGGGAAATGGCGGTTGTTTTTGCCGAAAAATCTGTTATAATTCTGTTATTCTTTTTGAAGGGGAACCCGATTTGAAGCTTTCTCGCCTTATTTTTCCGCCCGATGGCGCGAGCCGCGGGACGCTCCGCGCCCACCGCGCCTACCTCGCCGTGCTGCTCACGCTCCTCGGCGTCGGCATCGGCTTTCTCGGCCTGTGGCTCACGGCCTGCGCGGATGCCGCTCTCCCGCAGGCAGAGCTGTACCGGTCCTATCTCGATCATCCGCTGCTGCTGGCGCTGAACCTTTTCCCGCCGCTGCTGCTCGCATGGCTGGGCTATTTTCTGTCCGGCCGCTGCTGGTGCGGCGTGCTGCTCAGCGGCCTTTTCGGTGTGGGCCTCCCACTCATCAACTATTATAAGGTCATGCTGCGCGGCGATCCGATGCGCGCGAGCGATATCCTGCTCCTGCGCACGGCGGGCGGCATCATGAGTCAATACGAATTTGAACGGACCGCCGAGGTCAACATGGCGGTCGCGCTCCTCGGTGCGATGCTGGCCTTTGCCGTGCTCCTCATGCCGCGCGGCGATAAGCGCCGGCGCGCCCGCGCGCTGGGCGCGGCGGCCTGCGTGCTGCTGGGCGTCGGCGCGTACCTCGGCGCCTACGCCGACGAAGCCGTCTACGGAAGGACGGCGAACGACGCGCTCATCAATATCTGGTCGGACAACGAGGTCTATCTTTCCCGCGGCTTTGCGCTTTCCTTCCTGCACTCGGTGCCGGAGCTGTTCCCCGAAAAGCCGGAGGGCTACGATGCCCGCGCGGCGCAGGCGCTGCTCGAGTCCTTCCCCGATGAAGACATTCCGGAGGGGGAGAAGGTCGCCGTCATGGGTGTGATGCTCGAGGCGTTCTGCGACCTGACCGACTTCGACGCCCTCGCCGGCTTCGACACGGTGCAGGAGGTCTATGCCCCCTGGCACGCGCTCGAGGAGCAGAGCCTCTCCGGCCGCCTGCTCACGAACATCTTCGCGGGCGGCACCGTGGATACCGAGTGGGGCTTCCTCACCGGCGCGAGCGAGCACGACGAATACTGCGGCGCGACCGGCTCCTATGTCCGCTACTTCACGGCACAAGGCTACGCGGCGCACTACGCGCACCCCGGCTACAGCTGGTTCTATGACCGCGAGCGCGTGAACGACTACCTCGGCTTTGACCGGAGCGTTTTCACGGAAAACGGCTTCGGCGAGCTGGTCGACCCCTACGTCGCCATGTGGCATTCCGACCAACAGCTCGCGGACTACCTGCTCGCCGACCTCGACGCGGCGGACGGCTCGCCCCTGTTCTCCTTCGCGGTGAGCTATCAGAATCACGGCCCCTACGCCGAAACGGAGAGCACCGTTCCCTATGTTTCGCCCGAAGCAAGCGGCTGGTCGCAGGAGAGCTGCAATATGCTCAACAACTACCTCTTCGGCGTGAATGAAACGGTCCGCGAATATGTCCGTCTGACGCAGGAGCTGGACGCGCGCGATACCCCCGTGGTACTCGTGCTCTTCGGCGACCACAAGCCGTGGATGGGCAACGGCGGCTCGGTCTATGAGGAGATGGGCATTGATTTTGACACGTCTACGCTTGCCGGCTTCCGGAACTATTACGCCACGCCCTATCTCATCTGGGCGAACCGCGCGGCGAAGGAGGTCCTCGGCGCGGACTTCACCGGCGACGGCGGCGACTTTTCGCCCTGCTTCCTGATGACGCGGCTGTTCGACGCGTGCGGCTGGGCCGGCCCCGGCTATATGCAGCTCTCCCGCGCCATGCGGGACATCTCGCCGCTGCTTCACACGAACGGGCTCTTCCTGCACGACGGCGTCCTGACCTCCGTCCTCAGCGACACCGACCGCAGCTTCTACCGCAGCTGGCTCGCTGTGCAGTATTACCGCGAGCACGTCGCGGCGTATTCATAGCGCTTGCATCAAAAAACCGCCGCGCATCGCGCGGCACACATATCAAAGGGGGTATTCTCTACCGTAGAGAATACCCCCTTTGGAACCCCCAGAGAGCGCAAGGACTGCGTCCTTGACCTGCCATTGGAGGTTTTTCTATAGAACAACTGCACGCGCTGCGCAAAGGAGTGCGTGCGGCTTCTTTATCGGCTTTCGATTTGGTCTGCGCCTATGTCCGCTCAGCCGCTGCTGCGGCGGGGTTACGGACAATTATTTTGCGGCGGCGTTCAAAGCCGTCAGGATTTCCTCACGCATTTTTTCCCGTTCTCCCTGCTCCAGATAGGCGAGCGCGGCAGCCGCGCCCGCGGCCAGTGCCGCAATGGGAGCGCGATAGGGAGATCGCGCAAAGCTTTTGCCTGCCATCGCCTTGCGGGCCGCGTCCATCACATCAGACAACGCCTTTAGCAGTGTTTCCTTCTCCTTATCCTCCGTATGTCCGGCCAAAAACAGCATACCGCTGTGCATTTTCAAATAGCAAAGCTGATAGATACCCATACCCTACTACCTCCGATATCTGATGTAAACATTATCTAATGTATTAGTCTATATGTCAAGAGGAATGCTTCCTTAAAATAGCACTAATTCATTAGCTAATGGGAGCATGAGATATGGTAACATTAAATGCACTGGCACTTTTGGAACGCAAAGGGAAAACAAAGTATTGGTTATATCAGCAGCTCGGTATGAGCTACCAGAACTTCAGCAAAATGGTAAACAACCAGACAAAGTCGATTCGATACGAAAATATCGAGGTCCTTTGTCAGCTTCTTGATTGTACACCAAACGAGCTTTTTACCTTCACGGACGAGCAATAGTAGCCTCGTAACCCCGCCGCAGAGCGGCAGCGGCCGCAAGGAGCAGACCAAATCGAAAGCCGATAAAGAAGCCGCGCGCACTCCTTTGCGCAGCGCGTGCAGTTGTTCTATAGAAAAACCTCCAATGGCAGGTCAAGGGCGCAGCCCTTGCGCTCTCTTGGGGTTCCAAAGGGGCCATTCTCTACGGTAGAGAATGGCCCCTTGATATGTACGCCGCTTTCGCGGCGGCTCGCTTGCGCTCGCTGGGCGCGCGTATTACTCGTCCTCGTGCGCTGTCACGGCGATGTGCAGCTCGTCGAGCTGCTTCTGCGTGACCTCGCTCGGCGCGCACCTCCCAAAACGGACGCCGCCGTTTTGGGAGCCCTGACGCATCACAATGCTCGGCGGAAATAAATTCCGCCTCCGCCAAGGTTTTGCTGCGCAAAACGCTTGTACGCCGCTTTCGCGGCGGCTCGCTTGCGCTCGCTGGGCGCGCGTATTACTCGTCCTCGTGCGCTGTCACGGCGATGTGCAGCTCGTCGAGCTGCTTCTGCGTGACCTCGCTCGGCGCGC
>CDYU01057055.1_pt1 | contig 67100 bp, 66 predicted proteins | sample 480701 | NCBI WGS metagenome assembly CDYU01 (sample SAMEA3182105, study PRJEB8094) | gut metagenome | biome: human; feature: gut; material: Stool; isolation source: human stools | place: Canada | collected 2013-02-26 | reverse complement strand
GCGCAGAGCATGCTCATGCCCTGCATCAGCGAGGGAGAGGCGAGAATTTCCGCCTCCGGCAGGCTGCGGTAGTATTTTTCCATCTCGGCATAGTGACCCATGCCGGGGTGCAGCTCGGCGTTGCGCACCAGCAGCTCGGAGACCTTGGAATGGTCACCGCCGCTGGTGTAGCATTCCAGGGCGTGGGCGTAGTCCTCCTTCAGCTCATAGTACAGCCCGCCCCGGCTGAAGAGCGCTTTGCGCTTTTCCTCGGTATACTCCCGTTCCATCTCCCAGCGGAGAAAAGCTCGGAACCCCGACCAGAAGTGGAAGCGCTGGCAGTCGTCGTAGCGCAGCATAGTGGTGTATCGAAGAAGCCAGTCCAGCCGTTCGCCGGCACGGGGATCGCCGCTGACCATCCGCGCCATTTCCAGGTCAAAGCTTTCAAAGGGAGCCAGCTCCAACAGGAAGCGCCGCACCGGCAGGTCAAAGCGCCGGTAGATGGCGGTCTCAAAGTAGAGGAACACCTCGTGGAACACCCGCGCCACCAGCTCTGGTGTCCACGGCTTGTCCGGGGACATGCACCGCGCCGTGATGGCCACACCCAGCGGATAGCCCGCGGATTCTTTCAAAATTCCGTCGATCTCGCTATCTGCTACATTTGCTCCCGAAAGCTGAAACAGTCGCCGCACATCGTCCGCGTCAAAAAGCAGGTCGTCGGCCTCCAGCACCGTCATCAGCCCCGTGTACTGAAACGCCGTCAGGCAGCCGGGCGGCACACCGCGCGAGAGCAGCACGAAACGGCGCTCCGGACTTGAGCGAATCAATTCGCAAAGAGCCTGCTGCCCGGCTTCCTCCTGCATGAGCTGAAGATCGTCAATCAGCAGAATGTCCCAATCCTGCACTGACGGTGGGATCGCGCAGTCTGGGTCTGCCGCGCTTTGCCGCAGCACATTCCGACCGCGCAGCAGCGCGTCCGCCAGCACGGTCTTTCCAAAGCCGCAGGGCGCGCTGAAAAAAAGGACTCTGCCATGCGCCATGAAGCTGTCAAACCGTTTCTGAACGGAGGGCTTTATGATGATATTTTCGGTCATTTCTTCCCTCCCTTTGATACAGAGTGAGATTGTCATAAGCCTTTTGCCATCTATCTCAAATTATATTATACGCGGCTGTTCTGAAATGTAAATCATCCCAAAGGATGAGACGAGCTGCATAGCAAACGGCTGTGCAGGCCAGCATTTCGTGAGGTGAAAAAGAAATCGCACAGCATCAGGCCAAAATGCCTGCGCTGTGCGATTCGGTGTTTACTTATAGAGTCTTGTCACTTCTTACTGTGTCACCGGAGAATCAAAATTAAAGTCGCGGCGCAATGCGGTCTGCCCATGTTCTGTGTGATATTCGTCTTCAAGCTGTCGACGAATATCATCGGTAGCCAAAACGAGAAACTTATCATCCAAAAACTGACGGTGACGCTTGATATAATCGGCGACTACTATGGGCATATATGTGTTTCTGTCCATCGCATACCGCATTGCCGATAGCAGGATCAAGCGAAAATTAGAATCGCAGATTGGGGCGAGCAGATCCTGTGGGAACAGCAGGAGCACCTTGCCGTCATTCATGAATACGCGCAGCGGGTGCTGTTCTTCTGTTACCCGGTCCAGTGAGTTGTTGGTTTGCTCTTTCAGCTCATCAATGGTGATGGATTCATAGGCAGAAACGAGAAGGCCAAGATGAACTTTATATTGAAAAATGGATAAAAAAAGACCAGACATAGTTGTGTCCGGTGGGGAATTTTAAGAACGCACAAATAAAAAATAATATCAACAAATAACAGCAAACTCTTGAAAAATTCACATTTATGGTGTATACTAAAATAATTGAGCTGTATTCAGATTCAAATCACGAGGTGAGAGCATGGAAGAAATCATGAATGACAAATGGATAAGCATAGATGAAGCTGCGGAATATTTAGGAATCAAAACAGTTACTCTTCGCAGCTGGATCAGAAATGGTAAAGAAGGTTTGCCTGCTCAAAAAATCGGAAAACAGTGGAAGTTTAAAATTTCCGAACTCGATGAATGGGTTAAGAGCGGTAAAAGCGCTGACTGATTCAAGGGGAAAATCGAAGAAAATCATTAGACAAGGAGCAGACAAAGATGGCTGTCAAGAAAACGCAATTATATGCATCGCTGTGGGCGAGCTGTGACAAACTTCGCGGAGGCATGGATTCCTCAGAGTATAAGGACTATATCCTGACACTTTTGTTCATGAAGTATGTCACGGATAAATTTAAGAATAAAGGAGCCTATGAAGACATTAGGGTCTTTGATAAGGCACATGATAAAGATCCCGATCCGGAGAAACGGACGGGCTGCTCCTTTGATGACTTTATTGCTCTGAAGGGAAAGAAAAACATCGGCGAAGGTATGGATAAAATCATAGCACGCCTTGCTGACGAGAATACTGACCTGAAGGGTGTTATTGATATTGCTCATTTTAATGATGAGAAGAAGCTGGGAAGCGGTAAGGAAATGGTTGATAAGTTGACCGATCTCATATCCATCTTCCAGCGCCCGGAACTCGACTTCTCCCGGAATAAGACTGAAGGTGATGACATCATCGGAGATGCCTACGAATATTTGATGCGCAAATTCGCTACAGAAAGCGGAAAGAGCAAGGGACAATTCTATACACCTGCAGAGGTTTCCAGAATCCTCGCCAATGTAGTGGGAATCAGCCGTTGCACGGACACCAGCGCCACGGTATGCGATCCGGCATGTGGAAGTGGCAGCCTATTAATTCGAGCTATTGATGCAGCTCCTATCCCAATCATGGGATATGGCCAAGAAAAGGAAAGCACGACAGCTGGTCTGGCGAAGATGAATGCCGTCCTGCATCGTAAGGCCGAGATTACCATCAAGAGCGGTAACACATTCTCAAATCCGCAGTATCTTGATAAGTCCGATAATTCCATACTTGAACGTTTCGATTACATAGTGGCAAATCCGCCCTTCTCTATGAAGAACTGGCGCGATGGTATTGCCGGTAAAGAATATGGTCGCTTCGAGGGCTATGGGGACACGCCACCGGAAAAGAACGGCGACTATGCTTGGCTCATGCATATCCTTAAGGCTTTGAAATCAAATGGCAAAGCTGCGGTTATTCTCCCTCATGGTGTTCTGTTCCGTGGAAATGCCGAAGCGACTATTAGAGAAGCAATTATAAAGAAGCACTGGATCAAGGGCATTATCAGCCTTCCGGCAAACTTGTTTTACGGCACCGGCATAGCCGCCTGCGTGCTCGTGATTGATAAAGAAGGCGCTGCAAACCGACAGGGCATCTTTATGATTGATGCCAGCCGTGGGTACGTTAAGGACGGAAATAAAAACCGTCTGCGTGAACGTGATATTTACAGAATCATCACAACATTCAATCAGCAGATAACAACCGATCCCAAGTATGCTCGTTTCATACCAAACGATGAAATTGAAAAGAAGAACGGGTATAACCTGAACATCACCCGCTATATTGACTCCACAGATCCGGAGGATATTCAGGATATCTATGCGCACATTCATGGAGGTATCCCTGCGGTTGACATTGATGGCCTCTCCAAGTACTGGGAAGTATTTCCTTCGCTGAAGGCTGAGCTGCTGACGGCGATCAGCGAGAAGTATTACAGTCTGAATGTGGAGCACGAAAACATCCGTCAGACGATATATAAAAACGCCGAGTTCTCAGATTATGGCGAGAAACTCGACGAGGCTTTTGCAGCTTGGAAAGCCAAAGAATATCCTGCGCTATCTTCCCTCGATGAAGATGTATCCGCCAGAGAGTTAATCATTAGTCTTGCGGAGGATATCCTTGCTGAATTCGAACACTTGACACTGATTGATAAATACGACGTGTATCAAGTACTGCTGGCTTATTGGAACGAGGTCATGAACGATGACGTGTCGCTTATCATAAGTGAACCGGATGGCTATGCCAATGCCAGAGTGACGGACAATATCGAGGAAGAGATCACGCAAGGTAAGAATAAAGGCGAGATGAAAGTCACCGGATGGGAAGGCAGATTGATTCCAAAGGCCATCGTTATAGATACCTTTCTCCGTGAGGAGAAGAATGCCATAGAGGAAGCCGAGAACGTTGTCGCAGAAACTGAATCCCAGCTTTCTGATCTGATTGAGAGCGCCGATGAAGAATCTGCTCTTGCCGATGTGGCTGAGAACGGAAAAGTCAAGACTAAGGATTTAGAGGCTAAGATCGAGGAACTCACACAGTATGTAGAGACGGAGGAAACGATAGAGCTGGAGCTCCTAATGGATCAACTTCCTATGCAGAAAAAGCGCCTTCAGGCATATCTTGTTGGCCATCCGCGCTGCAAGAGCGCTTTGACTGACAAGGGTACCGTCAATAAATCATCCATTATGCTGCGTTTGCTGGTTATTCGGACTGAGGAGAACATACCGGAAAGTTTGCAGGATGATGTTAACCAGCTGAAAGCTGCATTGGAGCTGTGTGGCATGATTTCAGATTACAACAAGGTTGTCAAAGACCTGAACAAGGCGCTTGATGAAAAATGCAGAGCAAGATACGACAGCCTGACACACGAAGAAATTCTGGAGCTGCTGGTAAACAAGAAGTGGTTTGACAGTATCTTCTTTGGTATTGCTGATTTGTACGCCGCGATTTCTCATCACCTGACAAATAGGATAATTGAACTTGCGGATCGTTATGAAGATACACTTCCAGAGCTTGACAAAGTCACTACTGAATATGAGGCAAAGGTAAAGTCTCATCTGGAAAGGATGGGATTCAAATGGTAAAGGGATGGGTTGAAAAACCGATATCGGATGTACTGAAACCTAATGGAATCAAAATCGGCCCGTTTGGAAGTCAGTTAAAAAAAGAAATACTTTTGCCCGATGGACAATATCGGGTATATGGGCAGGAAAATGTTTACAATCATGATTTTGGTTTAGGTGACAGATATCTTTCGAAAGAGCACTTTAATCGACTGAACTCATGTGAAATTATTCCGGGTGATTTTGTAATGAGCACTATGGGAACAATAGGAAAATGTGCTATTGTTCCAGACTCAATACAGTGTGGAATAATGGATTCTCACTTGATAAGGCTTCGTATTGATGGAAAGAAGATTAATCCGAACTATCTACTTCAGCTTTTCTCTGATCAATATCATTATTTGAGTGATCAGACAGCAAGGCTGGCTGTTGGCGGGATAATGGATGGATTGAGTGTGGGCATAGTAAGTAATCTTAGTGTCATCTATCCTGAAAATCTTGATGAACAAAATGAAATAGTATCTGTTTTATCAGATATGGATGAAACAATTTCAAACTTACAAAAGCTCATCCGGAAGAAGAAGGATATCCGTCAAGGAACAATGCAAATGCTTGTAACCGGCAAGAAACGACTGGATGGGTTTTCGGGAGATTGGGTAAAAATTAATCTGGCGAAAAACTCAAGGCTTAAAGCGCGTATAGGTTGGCAGGGATTAACTACGGCTGAATATTTGGATGAAGGCTATTCTTATTTGATTACAGGAACTGATTTTAAAGATGGTCATATTAATTGGAGTGGTTGTCATTACGTGGATTATGACAGATATGCTCAAGATCCAAACATTCAGGTTTCAAATGGTGATCTTCTTCTTACAAAAGATGGCACCATAGGTAAAGTTGCGTATATATCAGATTTAGATAGGCCAGCAACATTAAACAGTGGTGTGTTTGCTGTAAAGCCTATAACCAATGCGTATACAGCGCACTTCATGTTTTATGTGCTGGAATCTTCAGTATTTAAAGATTTTCTTCAGCAGTTGTCGGCAGGATCAACGATTAATCACTTATATCAGAAGGATCTTGTAAAGTTCGATTTGTATGTTCCGCCTACTACAGAAGAACAAGAAACTATTACTGGTATCCTTTTCGATATGGATTTGGATATCTACAAACTCGAAGAAAAACTATCAAAATATCAGAAAATAAAGCAAGGCATGATGGAAGAATTGCTGACCGGCAAGGTCAGATTAGTGTAAGGAGGTGCCTGTCAGATGAGTATTGGCGATGCCGAAATTAAAACACAGGAAAGAGTGATCCGTTTCTTTAAAGATCCGGAGATCTTGGGCTATCAGTATATTGGTAACCTGTCAGATTATCAAAATAAGAACATCAATGAAGATCGTCTGCGCCAGTACCTTCGACTGAAGGGCTATGCAGACAAGCTGATTGATGCTGCTGTTATGCAACTTCAGCAGGAAGCTGGGAATCTTTCGCGTGGAGTTTATGATGCTAATAAGACTGTGTATTCGCGGTTGAAGTACGGCATTCCGGTCAGTGAGAGCCCGGAGAAGCCTCCGGTGACAGTTGAACTTATCGACGAGGCCAATCCGCTAAATAATGACTTTGCAGTCGCTGAGGAAGTAACTGTTGTTGAGCAGCAGGAGAAGAGGCCGGATCTTGTCATCTATTTGAATGGTATTGCTGTGGCCGTTATCGAATTAAAACGAAGCAGCATCTCCGTGTCCGAAGGCATCCGCCAGAATCTCACAAATCAGAAGGACTCCTTTATTCGAGGCTTCTTTACTACCATGCAGTTCTGTATGGCTGGAAACGAGTCGGAAGGCCTGCGCTACGGGACGCTTCTGACCGGAGAGAAGTTTTATATGGAGTGGAAGGATGACGGTTTCAAAGAACATGAGGAGGAGCGTGATCCAGTAGATGTTCGTATCAGTAAAACCTGCGAAGGCATCGATAATAAACTCCTGAAGCAGATATATGCCATGTTCGATAAGGAACGTTTTATCGACCTTATTATGAATTTTGTTGTCTTCGATAAAGGCATCAAAAAGGTGTGCCGGTACAATCAGTATTTTGGCATCAAGCGCACTCAGCAGAGGCTTAATAATCTGAGGACGGAGCTTCACAATCCGAACAGAAATCAGGATAAACCGCTGGGTGGTATTCTTTGGCATACACAGGGTTCAGGCAAAACGCTGACAATGGTATGGCTCGCCAAGTGGATTCTGACACATTGGGCGGAACTTAATGCCCGTGTCCTTATTGTGACAGACAGAGATGAGCTTGATGAGCAGATAGAAAAAACATTCACTGGCGTGGATGAAAATATTGCTCGTACCAAGAGCGGGAAGGACTTGCTGAATCGCCTGAATGTATATGATGATTCGCTAATTTGCTCTCTGGTTCATAAGTTTGGCCGTCGTGGCGGTGAAGCGACAGAGAATGACTACGATAAGTATATTGAAGAACTGAAAGCCTCCCTCCCTGCTGATTTTGAGGCAAAGGGGAATCTTGTAGTATTTGTTGATGAATGTCACAGAACACAGTCCGGTAAGCTCCATACGGCGATGAAGACTATCATGCCGAATGCAGTATTTATTGGCTTTACGGGTACTCCGTTGCTGAAAAAGGATAAAAAGATTAGTATCGAAGTTTTCGGTACATACATCCATGCTTACAAATATAACGAAGGCGTTGCCGATGGCGTCGTGCTGGATTTGCGTTATGAATATCGTGATGTTCCACAGGATTTATCTTCGCAGGATCGTGTTGACCAGTGGTTTGATGTAAAGACCAGAGGCCTCTCTTCTCGTGCTAAAGCAAAGCTCAAGGAGAAGTGGGGCACGATGCAGAAGGTATATAGCTCTCGCTCTCGTCTTGAAAAGGTGGCGTGGGACATCATTCAGGACTTTAATATGAAGCCGCGTCTGATGGATGGAAACGGAAATGCGATTCTTGTAGCTGATGGTATTCCTACGGCTTGTAAGTATTACGAAATCTTCCAACAGATGGGCTTTAAGAAGTGTGCCATCATATCTTCCTATACACCGAACAAGGGCGAACTGCGCACTGATACTGTCAGCGATGAGGATGATACTGAAACCTTCCTCAAATATGAGACGTATTTGAAGATGCTGGGGCTTGATCCGTCTGACCTTCCGAATGCAGGATCGGTTCAGGCTAAGGTGGAGGAATTTGAAAAGGAGGCAAAGCGCAAATTCGTAGAGGAGCCCGCGAATATGAAGCTCCTTATCGTCGTGGACAAGCTCCTCACCGGATTTGATGCGCCTCCTTGTACCTACCTTTACATCGACAAGAGGATGCAGGATCACGGCCTGTTTCAGGCGATTTGCCGCGTCAACCGTCTTGATGATGATAGTAAGGATTTCGGCTATATCGTGGATTACACGCAGCTGTTTGGACAGCTCCAGACTGCAATGAAGGACTATACTTCCGGCGCTTTTGAAGGATATGATCCGGAGGATGTAAAAGGACTTGTTAAGGATCGCCATGATGCTACGGTATCCTATTTTGAGGAAGTGTATGATGCCGTCGAAGAACTCTGCGAAGGCGTCGAGGAACCTCGCGGGGAGATCCAGTACATCCATTATTTCTGTGGTGTTTCTGGTCAGTCGGAGGAGAGCGACGAGATTTACGCACGCCTAAGAGAAAAACTCTATCGTTTGGTGAGCAGTCTTGTCAGAGCTTTCGCGGAAGCGAAACCATATCTGGTTGATGATATTTCATCTGGCAAACCGAATGAATATGACAAGAAGGTCACTTTCTACATTGAGTTGAAGAAAACCATCGGTACGGCCAGTGGTGACTTCCTCGATTTGAAGGCCTATGAGCCTGATATGAGAAAGATGATTGATAACTATATAACGGCAGCGGATGCTGAAAAGATTGGCGATTTTGACGATCTTACCTTATTGGATTTTGTAGCAAAACAGGGCGAAACGCTTACCGGTGAAGGTGATAGCGGCCACAAGGAAGGTGCGGCAGAGGCCATCGAGAATAACATCCGTAAGAAGGTTATCGAAAAGGTTACCGTCAATCCGCGCTATTACGCAAAAATGTCAGAAATCCTTGATAAGCTCATTGAAGAGCGTAAGCAGGGAGTTCTTGACTATGCTGAGATGCTTGAGAAATATATAAAGCTGGCTAAGGACGTTGATTGCCCGGAGGATAACGATAAATATCCGGAAAGCATCCGTAAGAGCAAGGCACTTATGGCTATTTATGACAACACCGGCGAGGACGAGAAACTTGCCCTACGAATTCACAAAGCCGTGAAAAAGCAAGCTCTGTCTGGTTTCAGGGATAATCAGGTTGTTGTCAGAAGAATAAAAAAGGCTCTCTTTGAGATTCTGGGTGATGATTCCGAGGTGGAGCGCATCTATAGGATCATTGAGAAACAGGAGGAGTATTAATGCGCATTGTCATTTCCGGGATTCCAATTGATGTGCAAAAAAAGAATATAAAGAATATGCACCTTCAGGTGAAGCCGCCGGATGGACATGTGGTAATTTCTGCGCCTTTATCCGTGGACGATAAAGCTATAGAGGCTTATGCCAGAACTCAGCTGGGCTTTATCAAGAGGGCTATTGCGCAGTTTCAGGATCAGCCAAGAGCATCGAAGCGACAGTATGTTTCCGGCGAGACGATGTATATCTGGGGGAAGCAATACTTTCTTGTCTTCAAGCCGGACAATCAAAAGAACAGCTTCGAGATTCAGAATCAGAATATTGTTCTATCCATGAGCGCCAAAAGTACCGTGAAACAGCGAGACGCTTATGTGAAAGAGGAATATAGGAAGATCCTAAAGGAAGAAATAGAAAAGCGTCTGCCTAAGTGGGAGACACAGACAGGACTTAAATGTGATTCTTGGCAAACGAAATATATGGTCACAAAATGGGGTGCCTGCAGCACAGATAAAAAGAAGCTGTGGTTCAACCTGCAGCTCGCCCAGAAACCGTATGCCTGCCTTGATTATATTATTTTGCATGAGCTTACACATTTAATCACAAGAAAGCATGATGCTACATTCATCGCACACATGGATAGGCACATGCCTAATTGGCGTGAAATACGTAAAGAGCTCAACGACAGCAGACTGGACTACTATGAAGCGCAGGATGAAAGCCCACTGCAGAAACTGATCGACCAATCTCGTTATGACGACATCCGGGATGCGGCCATAGCTTATATTCAAGAGGATCATTCTGGTGACACGAAAAGACTATCGGTCATTGATATGAAAATCGAGAATGTTATCCATATTGAACAGCCGGAGGATGGCGTGATTGCTTTCGATGTAATTGCATCATGCGATGTCGAAATGCCATCCGCATCTCGCAAGGGATATTTTAATGAGCGCTGGCTTAAGATCCATTGTCAGGTTACTCTTGGCATCGATATGAGCGGGTTCCGGATCATGTCTGTTGGTAATTGTGAGCCGCAAGAGGAATCTGATAATGACCGTCTGTCCGGAGAGCTGGTACCTATTATCTCTCGCGACCAGTTTGAAGGCGAGGCTGAGAAGTTCCTGACAAGGTATTGTCCGGAAGCACTGGATAAACCGATGAGGGTTCCAATCGAGACAATAGCCAGCGATATGAAACTACAGGTTATCGAAGATGTTCCTCTGTCAGATGATCTTACTTACTTTGGGACTATCATATTTGATAACGGGAATGTTCTCGATAAGCACCGGAAGATTACAATTCGCAATGCCAAGCGAGGAACCGTTTATCTTGATCCGCGTGTCTCCTATGAAAGATCTGTAGGAACAAAGCGCACTACTCTGGCTCATGAATGTTTCCACTGGTACCGTCATCAGCCTTATCATGTGTTGATGAAAATGATAGGTGCCGATGATAATCTGGAAAAAGCAATTCAATGTCAGATAGCCGCTAATTCCATAGATTCAGATAAATGGAAGGCTGTAGACTGGATGGAGTGGCAAGCCAAAGGCGTCGCTCCGAGAATCTTGATGCCTGCGAGACCGACGCGTTTGAAGGCAGATCAGCTCCTTGCAGTTTATGGCGGGGCTGATGATGCGAGCATTGCAGCCTATGAGAATGTCATTGATGAACTTGCGGAGTTGTTCGATGTGTCGAGACAGGCCGCCAAGGTTCGCCTGATGGATCTTGGGTATCCAAAAGCCGAGGGCGCATATCCATTTGTGGATGGTCAGTATGTTCGCGGATATTCATTTGAAGCAGGTGCCTTGGATAAGAATCAGACATTCACTATTCCCTATGCCGATCTGTTTAAAGCGTACTGCTTTGATCGTGAGTTTAAGAAGCTGATTGACAGCGGACAGTTTATTTTTGCAGATCGTCATCTCGTTCTCGATAACGAGAAATACATAGCGAGAGATCAGTCCGGGAATGCTACGCTGTCAGAATATGCTCTCTCGCACATGGATGAGTGCTGTGTCGTTTTCTCGAAGGGATATAGCTATCAATCGAAATATCAAGGGGCAAGGTATTACACGCAGTTTATGCGGAATGCCGCACCGGTTGAAAATCAGGTTGAATATTCCTTTGAACTTAATGCGCACAACAAGACACTTCTTGAGCAGATCAAGAACGCAAAGCGCCGGTCAGAAGCTATGCGTAGATATCCCGGTTCCTTTGCTGAGACGCTTGTAGCGCTGCAGAAGGAAAGGAAGCTCTCAAATAAGCAGTTGGCTGACCGCTCACTTGTGGGAGAAAAAACCATTCAGCGTTTGAGAAACGATGAAGAGTATCCAACATCTGTGCAGACAGTTCTGGCGTTATGCGTAGGTCTGAAGTTGCCTTTGCCAGAGGCTGAGATGTTTCTCGGTAAAACAGATTTTAAATTGAATTCGATGAAAAACGAAGGTTACGTTTATCAATGTGTATTAGCGGCCTGCGCTGAGAATTCGATTTATGAAATAAATGAAATGCTCAAAGAAAACGGAATTACACCTCTTGGAAGTGATCCCGATCTTCAGTGAGTCAAGGAGGAGGACTAACAATGGCAGTGCCAAAATACGATGAATTGATGAAGCCTTTACTGGCAGCAGTAAAAGACGGTGAGGTCTATAAAATTAAAGACGTTACTGCCGTGTTAGCTCAACAGCTAAATTTATCAGCGGAAGACCTCGCAGAAATGCTTCCGAGCGGCAGGCAAACCGTGTTTAAAAACAGGGTCGGATGGGCGAAGACTTATCTGAAAAAAGCTGGACTCCTTGATAGTCCTGCCCGCGCTACTATTGTTATTACAGAAGCTGGAAAGAAGGTGGTTGCAGAAAATCCGGAGAAAATTGATTCCAAATATCTGGAACAGTTTCCTTCATTTGTGGATTTTGCATCCGCCTCTGATCCTACAAATGGAGATGATACAGTGCCCGTGATTTCAAAGCAGACGGATCTTACACCCGATGACCAGCTTGAAGACGCATACAAGCAGATTAATGCAAGCCTTGCATCTGATTTGTTGAGTGAAGTCCTGAAAATTTCACCATACACCTTTGAAAAGCTCGTTGTTGATCTTCTTTCGAAGATGGGATATGGAACTGTGGCTTACGGAAGTCATGCAACAGTCGCTTCCGGTGATGATGGAATTGACGGCGTGATCATGGAGGACAAGCTCGGCTTTTCTTTGATCTATATACAGGCTAAGGAATGGGCACCGGATAGAGTCGTTGGACAGCCGGACATTCAGAGCTTTGTAGGTGCGATTGCCGGGAAGCACGGTGATGGACTTTTTGTTACAACAGCTAAATTCTCGCAGAAGGCTAAGGATTACGCAAATACGCATCACATTATTCTGATTGATGGTGAGAGACTTGCAAATCTGATGATTGAGTATAACTTCTGTGTGTCAACGAGGAAAACGTTTGAAATTAAGGCAATCGATACGGATGCTTTGGCAGAATATCAGGATGAGTGACGTTCTCACATAGACAATAAATCGGAGGAATATTATGTACGAGAAAATAAAGAATGACATAGCACAAGAATATTATGTGAAGAACTATCCCAATGATGGACAGCGGTTTGTCGCTTGGTATCTTCGTAATATCCATAACCTTGATACCTTTGAGGCCAAAGCCTGCATTACCGATGGAGCCGGAGACAAGCAGATTGATGCGGTCTATATCGATGACCAGTCTTCGACAATATACATTATTCAGGGAAAGTTTTACAAAGGCGACACTGTGGATGCAGAACCTCTTCGTGAGGTAACATCGTCGTGGATTCAAATTAAGAATCTTGCAAAGCTGCAGGAGGCGGCTAATGAAAAGCTGCAGGCAAAAATCAGTGAAATTGCTACAGCCTTAGAGGACGACTATGAGGTTTGTTTTGAACTGATTACCACATCCGGTTTGACAGATTCTGCTAAGTCTGATTTGGCTGCTTTTCAGACAGAACTTGCGGAGAGCGAAACTTTGAGCGCGAATCTTGTGCTTGTTGACAATGAAACTCTTCAAGCTCGATATGATGAGGCACTGAATCGAAATCGTCCATATATCAATTATGAGTTTTCCATTGAACAAGGGAAATATATGGAGATGCAGATTGGTGCAACCAGAGCTGTTATCGCAGCCATTCCGTTGAAGGAGTGTATAAAGATTCCCGGCATCAAGGATGGGACGCTTTTCAGAAAAAATGTACGCCAGTCTCTCGGTACCGGGAATAAGGTTAATAAGGGAATCGCTCGCACGCTGCGAAATAATCCGGAGGAGTTCTTCTTCCTTCACAATGGAATAACGGCAATTTGCTCGTCTATCAAAATTGTCAATGGAACCATGAGCGTAAAGGAATTGAACGTGGTTAATGGCTGCCAATCCCTGAGTACGATCTTTAATTGCAGTGAATCCGTCCGGAATGTCAGCGATGCTTATATAATGTTCCGCTTCTATGAGATTAGTAATGCAGAGCGTGCAGATGAAATCAGCACATGCACTAACTCCCAGAGCGCTGTAAAAGCTCGTGATTTGAGGAGCAATGACAAATATGTTCTGGCGATGAAGAAGGCTTACGAACAGCATTTTACTGACGGATACTTCATTACAAAACGCGGAGAGAATGCTGATCCGGTTAAATACAACACAGCACATATTGTGGATCTGACATCACTCGGCAAACAGCTGATTGCATGGCATTCTCAGAGGCCTACCATCTCCTACAGTGAGAGCAGAATATTCGACAAGTATTTCGAGCAGCTGTTCCACAGAGAGTATAGTCCAGAAAAGGTTCAGGCGCTTTCTGATCTCTACAAAGAGGTTTATAAGAACTGGGGTAATGATAATCCGCTTGGACTAAACGAGGCCTTGATAGCCCTTAAGGCTTACGCTCCGTATCACCATCTTTTCGCTGTTTCTGTTCTATTCTGTGAAATCAATAAGATGCAGGATCTTGTTCCGAATCCGGCAGTTGCAATGCAAAAGCTCAGGGACAACGACCTTCTTGATACGGTTATTGAACTCGCCGGTCAGTGTTTGAATATGGGCTTTGAAATTGCACTTGATGATGCAAGTCAGAACAACAAGGTGTTTAGCCCTCCGAACTGGACTAAGGCAAAAGCCTCCTTACGTGATATCCGCACTGCCGTAAAGCAGTACCTGATGACCGTGAGAATGACACCCGGTGGGAAGGATATACTCGACAAGCTGAATACGGGTCTCAAAATGTCGAATGATGATTTTGAATCTCGCTGGAGTGCAGACTAAACCCATTAGGGTTTCCTTGCAAAAATATTCGAGTAAGATTAATTCGCAAAAATTACAAGGCCTCTTATGAAACATCAAATGAAAAGGAAAGGTCGTGAATAAATGAGCAGAATACTATGCCCGGAATGCGGGACAAAAATATCAGACAAAGCTACGAAATGCCCGCATTGTGGATTTCAAAGTGCCGATCCAAAGAGGCCAATCAGTGAGCAGGACAAATACGAGATGGTTCCGATCTTCGAATATGATATTGAAGAGTGGCAGCCGAATCGTGGAGAACTAAGCATTATCTCATATGAAGATAATAGAAGTCTTATTCAGTATTTTGGTAAGTGGGAAAACATCAAGGTAAAGCTTCCTGCAATTGCAGAAGTAATAGGAGCCATGGCAGGCAAGGATCACATCATGGTTGCTAAGATGGATTCCTATGTGAAGGATCTAATAGATAAGGGAATCTATCGATTCACCATTGATAAGCAGGGAGAAATACTACCAACAATTCGTGACGCAGATGGATTTGTTAAACAGGTGAGACTTGAGGACATGGCCTTGACACCTAATCTCACACAGTCCTTAAACAACTTATCGACGCACGCGGTAATGGCTCAGATTCTTGATGAAATAGAATATGTCGGTGATGCAATAAGAGAAATCCACGTAGAGCTGCAGAATGATCGTCTTGCTATGGCAGAAGGAGCAAGGGATAAACTAATACAGGCAAGGCTGATCCAGGATGCAAAGCTGAGAGAAGCGGCTATGCTGGATGTTATACATAGTGCGACAGATGCAAAGCGAGTATTGATGCGGAACTTTTCTCAGAATATGTATCATATCACCGAACATTCCCAGAAGTCTGATTTTCAAATGATGCTTGATTTCAAAGGAGAAAAAGACGTCAGCAGGAAGGCAATGGACGCGTTTCAGGCACTTGTTTACATTACTAACTCTGTGCAGACCGAGTGTGAAGGATACGCAATGTTGGGAGAATACGAACCGTGCAAGGAATGTTTAGAGGAATTCAAATCCTTCATATTGGAAAACAGACTTAATGAGCGAGATACATTATTGTTGCTCAATGAGAATTCTTCTCAAAAGCGAATCGAAGTAGTCGATCAGTTTACCGATATTGCAGCGAGGATTACAGCCTTTGATCCGAAGGCACATATTGAGTATTCAGTACATAATCTGTTGACCGCAGAAACAGAACATACCGGAGGTGATTCTGATGAGCAATAATAAAGATCCAGAAATTCGTTACTGCAAGAAGTGCGGATGTGAACTTGTAAGCACGAATAAGCACAAGTTATGTGATAATTGCAGACGCGAAAGGAATGCAAATATTAGAAATGGCGTATTAGGTGCAGTGGGCACGGTTGGCAGTGTTGCGCTATTTATTGTTACCAAGGGAAAGCATGGTGGTGGAGGAAATAAAGCCTGAGCCGAGTTGAGGCGATGGGATTTCGGACTTGTTCCCTCAGAGCGAAGTCTTGAAGCGGTCGGCAAATCTGTGTGTTTGCATATTATAGGTAGGAGCAAGGTCTTTGACCTGTTTCCGAGAACGTACAGGGGTAAAAATCGGTGTGTTTTACGGCAAAAACACGCTTTGATAAATTCCCGCGAACGAACGCAAAAATTTGACATCCATCTGAAGCAATCGAGCCAAGAAGTATACTTTTGTAATCAGGAGCGTAACACCATGACTTTTATCTGCTACCCCAAATGCACCACCTGCCAGAAGGCGCAGAAATGGCTGGACGAGAACAGCATTTCCTATACATTCCGGGACATCAAAATGGAACATCCCACTTATGAGGAACTGTCTGCATGGCATCGGCGCAGCGGTCTGCCGCTCAAGAAATTCTTCAACACAAGTGGCCTCCTCTATAAATCCATGGCGTTGAAGGATAAGCTCCCCACCATGAACGAGGACGAGATGCTGAAGCTCCTTGCAGCAGACGGGATGCTGGTCAAGCGCCCGCTGCTGGTGGGCGATGATTTTGTGCTGGTCGGCTTCAAAGAAGCCGAGTGGGAGAGCTGCCTGAAAACCCAATAAATGTCGCCCCACAGGCGACCAAACCCTCCTTCGGATGCGCTACAATGGGAGCGTAATCAAACGAAGGAGGGCTTTTTTATGACGGAATTGGTTTTTATTCTGGATCGCAGCGGCTCTATGTCCGGGCTGGAATCGGACACCATCGGCGGCTTCAACTCCATGCTCGCACAGCAAAAGAAGGAGGCAGGCGAGGCGCTGGTCTCCACGGTGCTTTTCGCCAACGACAGCACGGTCATCCATGACCGCCTGCCGCTGAGCGAGGTGCCGCCCCTGACGGAAAAGGAGTATTTCACCTGCGGCTGCACGGCGCTGCTGGATGCCGTAGGCGGGGCCATCCACCACATTGGGAACATCCACAAGTACGCCCGCCGGGAGGATGTGCCGGAAAAGACGATGTTCATCATCACCACCGACGGCTATGAAAACGCCAGCCGCCGCTATAATTATGAGACGGTGCGGCGCATGATCGAGCGTCAGAAGGAAAAATACGGCTGGGAGTTTTTGTTCCTGGGCGCCAACATCGACGCCGCCAAGGAGGCAGCTCGCTTCGGCATCGGTGCGGACCGCTCGGTAAACTACAAGTGCGACGAGGCGGGCACAGCGCTCAATTACGAGGTCATCAGCGAGGCGGTGTGCAGCGTCCGCGCCGCCCGGCCGCTTAGCGCCGACTGGAAGCGCCGCATCGACGAGGACGTGCAGAAAAGAGGGAGGTAAGCGTATGTACGGAGCGATTTTGGGCGACATCGTGGGCAGCCCCTACGAGTTCGACTGCAACAACTATAAGGCGAAGGATTTCCCCCTGTTCAGCCGCCGTTCCGACTTCACCGACGACACGGTGATGGCGCTGGCCGTGGCACGGGCCCTGCTGGATACCCGTGAACGGAAGGATGCTACCATCAAAGCGGCACTGGTGCGGGAGATGCAGCAGCTGGGCCGCGCCTACCCCGACCGTGGCTATGGCACTCATTTTGGCGGCTGGCTCTATGAGGACGACCCTCAGCCCTACCACAGCTACGGTAACGGCAGTGCAATGCGGGTTTCTCCTGCGGCGTGGTTGGCGGAGAATATGGCGGAAACGCTGCGTCTGGCGTGGCTCACCGCCCAGGTGACCCACGACCACTCGGAGGGCATCAAGGGCGCGCAGGCTACTGCCGCGGCCATCTTTCTCGCCCGCACGGGTCACGACAAAGCGGAGATCAAACCGTATGTGGAGCGCGAATTCGACTACGACCTCAGCCGCAGCTGCGATGAGATTCGTCCCACCTACCATCATGTAGAGAGCTGTCAGGAAACCGTACCGCAGGCTATTATTGCATTTCTGGAAAGCACAGATTTTGAAGACGCGCTGCGCACGGCGGTGTCCCTCGGCGGTGACAGCGACACCCTCGCCGCCATTACTGGCAGCATCGCTGAGACGTTCTACGGCGTGCCGGAGGAACTGCGGCAGGAGTGCCGCAAACGCCTGACACCGGAGCTGGCGGAGATTCTGCGCCGGTGGGAAGCAAGCTATTGCGGGTAACTGGCAGTTTTCTGGAAAACTGCACAGAAAACTTGCCAGGTACATGGATGTAGAATAACAAAATGTCCCACGAAATCTTTCAGTAGCTATTCCTGCTGACTTGTGGTATATGTTTGTGCTGCAAGGAGGCGAGCACATGAACAAACTGCTGAAGGACCTGTACGACTGCTTCTACACCCCGCCGGAGCTGGCGGCGACGAAGCGGGAGATCGAGGAATGCCACCGCGCGCTCATTGAGGTGCTGGGCAAGCCGGAGCGCCGATTGGTGCTGAAGATCATCGATGCCAAGGACCATATTTCGGAGGACACTTCGCTCGACAGCTTCATCTCCGGATTTCGGCTGGCGTGGCGGCTGTCCGCAGAATTGAATCACTATGACGATGAGCGTCCGGCGCGCTGCCAAGCGGCAGAGAAACCGGGCGCTCGTTTTACGCTCAAAAAGGAGGATGATGAACAATGAAGAAGCGCATCGTGACAGCTGTGATCACCGCTTGCTTGGCCCTGTGTGCCGCTGTGTGGCCGCAGCCAGACACAAGGGAGGAACGACCCGCCCCAATACCAACGCACGCCGTTACTGCCCCGAAAGCGGATGTTGTGACAACGGCAGAAAAGAAAAATACGGAAACGCCGCGGGCAGAGCCGGACGAGGAGCTTGGCGCCGTTCCAGTCCCCGCACCGGCAGAGCCGATGCCTGCGGTCGAAACGCCGCAGCCGGAGCCTGCGCCTCCCACGCCGCAGCCGACCATAGAGCTGCAGCCCGGCGATGAGGTCTATATTCCGAGCCTTGGTTGGGTACCATACGAGGGGGAGAATCGCCGCGAGTATGCCGCGGATATGTACGAAAATGGCAACAAAATTGGGAGCATGGGCTGAAACAGGATCTGCTGGGAGCGGGCATACTACTTGATTACGAAAGCTGCTGCACCGAAAAGTGGTTGGTATCATATTATGATACCAACCACTTTTTTTGCCGATGTGGAATTGAAAAACGCCATCCGGCGCACGATGAAAGAACTCATGTGCGCACCTGCTTGCGGGGCGATAGTGTGGGGATTTGTAATAGAAACCGCGGAAATCGGCAGTATCGCTTCTCAATTTGCAGTTGCCTATTGCATTCGATTTCGATTTATGTTACCATGCTAATGCTGAATTGTTGGACTGTCCTGAACTTTGATCGTTCGTATCATGAGAGTACGAATCATATCGAACGGCAGTGACATAGACAACGAAGCGAGTAAAAAAATATGTAAATCCTCGAAACTATTGATTCCAATCAAATTCTCATTATGGAATTGAGAAAGCAGTTTGCTGGTTGACTGTCGTTGTCCCCCTGTTGTTTCGATGCTTTGCACCACAAAATCGAACCGAAGAAAGTGTTCTTTCGTCGGGTTTGTTTTGTTGCGTGCAAAGCGGTCTTCCGGATGATCGCAGTCCACGCACGAAGCAAAGTGCGTGGGCTTTTTTCGGTTCAGAAAGGAGGCTGATTATGGGAAAGGTATCAGGAAAAACACATACCAAAGCACAACTGGATTACTGGGCAAATCTGCATAATCCCAATAACAAGGCATATCAAGCTGACGCTGACAATCGGGCCAATCAGATGAATCCGAACCACAGATCGCACCAGAAAACTCACAATGCAAACCGCAGAAACAAAGCGCATTGGATGCCCGAGTGGGCACCTGACTATCCGGAATACGATGATTAAAATTGGGGGTGTACGGTATGTCAAAGTACATTTTCGACTACGATGACGGAGATTTCACCATGAGCATTTCTGACAGCATGGCGATGGACTCCGATGGGAATCTCATGATGCGCATGGGAGATCACATGGCAATGGATATGGACACAGGCGATATTCACATGATCTCCTCGTGGTCTGATGATGACGAGGAGTAGAGCATAGGCAGCAGATCAACGGTTGAGCCGCCATAGACAAGGAAAACACTCTCAATCCGGGCAGAGAAAGCAGCGGGACAGGCCGTAAAGGCTTGTCCCGCTGTCTGTATCCTATGGCAGATATTCTTCCGTGACCTGATACCGGCTGATGCCGAAGGCGCTGCTCCGCTCCACGATTTCTGCAGGGATCTTGGGCAGATACTTCTTGCTGAAGCTGGTGTCCCCGAAGTAGGCGTCAAAGCTTGCCACTGGCAGGACGACCCATTCGCAATCATCCTGCCGGTTGGCAAGATAATAGCGGATCAGCGTACAGACAACTTCGACTGGAATTACCTTCGGAAGTGCCTCTTTCACTTTCTCTGTCAGCTCGGGCGGCAGCTCCGGCCCCTCTCTGCGCAGCGGCCCCAGCTCCAACGCATCGGCAAGGACATCATCAAAGCGCAGCGTCCAGGCACCCTTGGTTTGGAGCGCAAAAATCGGGATCTGATACTGCAGCACCTTGCTTCGCCATGCGGCGGCAAACTTGGACTGAATAACCTCTGCATACTTGAGTGAGGTGCTGCGCACCTTTTCCGGGTGCGCCAGCATGAAGTCCGCCGCGCGGAGCACATGACGGAGGAACCAGCCGACCCCATCCGCATCCACCAGCTCCGGGAACTCTGTATGCAGCTCCGAAAAGTCTGTCTGGAACTGCCACTCCTTACCCTGCACACGCTTTCCGTCCTCTGGCACACTGCACCAGGCGCAGAGCGCACAGCGGGCGTAGTCGATCCAATCATGCGGATCACCCGAAATGACCGCTCCGTCTTTACCGTGGAACAGATACCCGCGGGCCAGAATGGTCAAAATCCGCGCCATCCCCTCAAACTCCAGGATCGTGGCAAAGGTGAATCGACCCAGCCAGGTCGTGTCGCTCTTCTTGCTGGCGGTATAGGAAACCGTTCCGGTATACGCGCAGAATTCCTCCCATTCGTTAATCATCCAGCACCTCCAGAACATTTTTCTCAATGTATTCCGGCAGCAGATCCCACAGCAGGTCACGTCTGCCGAGAGCGACCACATAGCGCACAGCCAGAGTCGGTCTTACAATGGCGGTCAGAAGCTCCCGGCACTTGGCCGTCACGGCATCACGATAGCTCCGGGAGGCGGACTTGTCCGCAAAGGCTCTCATCATGGCAGTGAAGGCTTTTGAGTCGCTTTCGCGGAACAGCTGCTTTTTCTCCCTGCCGGTGTTCTCGTCCTCCATATCACAGACAATGTCTCCGAGGATGCGGTAGCCGCCGAAGCGGAAATCGGTCAGCAAATCGTATATATCGTCAAACTCCGGTAGCCATTCCCGCAGGAAGCGCTCCCGTGCATCCTCGCCCATGAGGTGCCATGCCTGCTTCTGCATGGCTTGCCGCAGAGCGGACACCTTTTCCGGCGGCAGGCTGCCGAACAGAGCGTACAGCTCGTCAGGATCGTATGCATCCTCCTGCCCTCTGGCATACAGAATGCGCTCCACATCGCTCTTCCGCTTTTTCTCCTTCAACGGAACGCGGCAGGCCCGGATGCGGGAGAGGCAGGCATCGTAATCTTGCAGCAGCGTAGCTACCGCCGCCAGCTTATCGGAATCCAGCTGTTCCCTCCAGTCCGGCTGCCGGGCGAAGGAAAACAGTTCCTCATCCTTGGCAGGCCTTGCTTTGATGCGCGGCGTGTTCTTTTTCAGCTGCTGTGCCAGATACGGCAGACGCTCCACATTGGAGTCCACCTTGCTCCAATCCACCTTTTTGAAAAACGCTTTCACCTTGGCCGCATGGGTAGGCTCATACCAGGCACGCCGGGTCTCCATCTCCTCTACCAGCGTTTTATATTTGAGGAAGTCGCTGCGCTTGACGGTTTTATGGGTCAGGTACTCATCCAGATCCGGGCGGATGCCGCTCTTGGCCGAGTCGATCTCCAGCCCGGTGAGGATGGCCAATGTCTCCGTTTCCTCCCGGCAGCGCTCCCGCTCCTCGGCGTCAGAGTTTTCGTTGTAGGCAATGATGCTGCGGTCCAGCGCAGCATTACAGATCTGGCCGACGCGGGAGGAGAAGGTGCTGCGGACCGTTTCGAAGCGGGCCTCCCAGTCGTCGGCGCTGCGGATCTGTGGCTGGGCCGTGGGGATCATCAGCAGCGGAATGTTCTCTGTGTTGGTAAGGGATTTGTGTTTCTCGTAGCGGTAGAGGTTGTAGTTGCGGCGGACGCAGGCATTCAGGATCGGATCAGATATGGTCTTGATCATATCGCCGTCGTAGTCGGCGCCGCCCAGCCGCTCCGCCGCCAGCATATTGGAATCCACCATCGCCACATCCGTCAGGTGTCCGAAATAGTAATGCCGCATCTGCTTTCTCTCTTCCTTCGCGTCGTAGAAGGAAAGCTGTAGTTCCTCGTTGCGGGCAATGTGCGGATTGCGCAGCAGCGTGCAGGCGTCGTCATGGGCATAGGCCGCCTGGGGCGCATAGAAGGAACTCTCCGGGAAGTGGTCGGTCATGGCGGTGCTGTAAAACATCCGCTGCCTGCGTTTGCGTGGCGGAACAGTCGGGAGCAGAAACGCCAGAAAGTCCAGCAGGTCACCGGAGAGATACCGGTTGTCTCCCGCCACGATCAGGCGGCCGACAGCGTACTGCTCCACGATCTTGTCCGCTTCGTCCTCCAACCGCTTGGTGTAGATTGGTTCGTTGATGAAGCTTGGATTCTTTTTCAGCACGGCGGCAAGAATCTGGTCCTTGCCCTGGTGTCGTTCCCACCAGCTGATCCGATCCGCTTTCTCCAGAAAGTAGTTCTGCCGAAATTGCGGGTTTGCGCAGAGGTTATAGTACCGCAGCTCCGTCTGCTTGGTGAGCCAATTCCGCTCGTCCGTCTCTGGACTGTGATCCCAGCCGTCCGGCAAATCGGCGGGGCGGAACTCGTCACCCTGAATGGAAACGGTGGTCAGAAACTGATAGTTCAGCTCGGTGGTCTGTTCCGGTTTCTCCTTGCTCACATTGGTGATGTACAGCGCATGGCGGTACTTGCGGAACACATTCCAATAATCATTCCAGCTCATGCCGCTGGCAGTGAGCCAGCCGTATCCCTTGAACATACTCTTGGTGAGGATGACATCCACATCCCGGACGGAATGCTCCACGCCCCACAGATCGGTGATGGTGTCCGTCCCGCAGAGGGTCAGGAAGTCCTTGAAGTCCACCTCGTGCAGCATGCCCTTCACATACGGCATACGGATCTGAAACGAGGTGTGGACTTTCTTCCCGCACAGCTTCTCGTCAACAAGGCGGGCGTATTGTTTGGAGATCAACCCTTCCCCGTCGAAGCAGGTGATTTCGATATCCTCTTTTTTCTCCACCCGGTGGTATTTGCGGGTACTGCTCTGCGTTCCGTCGTCCTCTACGGTGATGACGCTGACATTCCGCTCTGTGCGCGTAGGATTGTCGATGACCACCACCCGGTGAGGTTGGTCGATGCCGATACCGTCGATGCGGATACCGCTGGACAGCATCAGTCCGTTGTAGGCGTAGAGCTTGCTGAGCTGGCAGTCACCGATGGTCATATCCATCATAATGCGGCGGCGCACCGCGTCATAAAAATCCTCTCGGATGAAGGACAGCCGCGCCTGCCGGCTCATGCTGCCCGAACGCTCAAAGGCAAGATAGCGATGCGGCCCGGAGCCAAAATCCAGGCTCACGCCCTCGGGACGGAACAGGGCCTTGGCCTTCTCCTGTCGAATCAGGTGGTTCTTTCTGGCACCGCTCCGGTCAAAGATGCCGGAGAAGTCCATATAGAAAATGATGTCGGAGAGGTCCGTCACCAACTGCCCGTCGGGTGTTCTGGTGAAGGCATCGCCGTGCAGCACGCACATGATCTGATAGAACAGTGCGTTATCGTCCTGCTCGTGAGGCACGGAAAGTGATTTGCATCTCTCTGTCTCAGCGGCGCTGAGATGGAAGGCGTATGTACCCTCCTGCTGCCTTCCGTAGCTGATCACGGCTCTGGCGGACAGTTCGTAGATCCTGTATTTCACCAACGGCATCGGCTCACCTCCTCATGCTTCTATTCTATCATGAGGTTACATATTTGCAATACGGATACTGCTCCCACTTTTTCAGTGGGAGCTTTTTGCTTGCAGCTCTCAACAAAAAATTATAAAGGAGGAATCCAATGCAAGAATCCACATTCACCAACTATGACCAGCTGCCGCTGTTCCTCAACGCGAACACGGTGGCGCAGGTGCTGGGCGTGTCCATCTCCAGCGCCTATGAGCTGATGCACGAGACGGGCTTCCCAGCGCTGTGGATCGGCAGCCGCATCGTGGTACCCAAAGAAAAGTTCTGTCGGTGGGTCGATGCGCAGACAGGAGGTGATGCCTGATGTACCAACGCTGGCCCAAGCGGGATCCGAACAAGCACTACTACCTTGTCCCAAACGAGGTCTTCAACCTCGGCCTCAGCTCTCATGAGATTGCCGTCTACAATTACCTTCTGCGCTGCGAGGACCGAAGGACCTACCAGTGCCATCCCAGCTACCGCACCATCGGAAAGGCGGTGCAGCTGAGCGAAAACACCGTGCGGAAGTATGTGGCCGGTCTGGAGGAGAAGGGGCTTATTCACACCGAGCCCAGTACCATCACCACAAAGGACGGCCGCGTGCGCAACGGAAGTCTCATCTACACCGTCCGCCCCATTCAGGAGGCGTTGGAGCAGAACTACCAGCGGCAATTCCGGCAGGCGGAGGAGAGTGTGGAGCGGGCGCGGGTGCAAAAGCGCCTGGCCGAGTTGGAACAGCAGAACACCTTAAAGAAGGAGGAAAGTGCATGATGCAGCAGATTGCAAACTTTATTGTAGACCATGACCCGATGATGGTTCTCCAGCGCACGCACGACACAGTACGCTACATCCGGTGGGCGTGGAACAAGGATCATGCCGACCTCATTGATGAAAACGGACTTCGCCTGTTTCTCTGCGATGAACATCGCGGCGATCTGACCGAGGAGCAGAAGGTTTTCGCCCGCCGATGCCGCGACGAGATGCGGAGCGTCTATGAGGAAATGTGCGTGCGCTTACTGCAACATGAGATCATGCTGGAGCGTGGCATGGTGCCGGATGTCAGTACCTACCGCAGCGTGTTCTGCACGGAAGGAGGTGATGCGCCATGGATGCTTGACCAAGCGGGATGACTGCCTTTTCCGCAAAGCGCCGCAGAGCGGCTGAAGTGCGCGTCAGCGCCGAAAATTCTCGCTTCGAGAATGACGAGAATGACAAGTTTCGCCTTCGTGGTACGGAACGGGGCGATTGCCCCGTTCCGACCCCTTCGGCAGGCGGGCTAAGCCCGCACCCCTATCAACACAAAGAAAAATAAATTTAAAGGAGATAAAGATTATGACGGAGAACACCTATAATCCCTATGAAATTATGATGGACAAGTACGATAAGGAAGAGATGCTCAGCGATGTACGGGAAGCCATGCTCTATCAACTCGGCGCGGATGTCTCCTGTGAAGAGTTGGATCACTTTTTCACCGGCAAGGGCAAAGCCGCACTGTCTGGCTGTGCGGAGTGGCAGCAGTGCTTTGCAGTCGAAAAGATGCTGGAGTTCTATTATATGCATGCGCGGGACGAGACTATGGCTAAGCAGATCGAGACGATGACTATGCTGGCAAGCAGAGGTAACGAGCACCATGGTTAAGAATCAATTTATCCGCGCCCGCGTTGCTGGGTGGGAAAAGGACTGCATCCGCCGCAAGGCGGATGCAGCTCATATGACCGAGAGCGAGTTTGTGCGCCGGGCGGCTATGGATCGTGAGGTCACGGTCATTGAAGGTATGGATGAGCTCCTGCGGGAGCTGCGCTATCAGGGAAATAACCTGAACCAGCTCACGGTCATGGCTCGGCAGGGGCGTATCACACAGGTGAACTATGAACCCTTTACGGAGGTGTACCGGAACGCATGGCAAACATTAAATTCATTGCTGTCTCACGCAGTCTGAGCGGTATCCTGGACTATGTTACAAACCGTGAGAAAACGGTGGAGCGTCTCATATCCGGTGTCAACTGCATGGCTCAAACAGCTCAGGATGAATTCGAAGCGGTAAAGAAACAGTTCCGCAAAACAGATGGCCGTAGCTATTATCACATCGTCCAAGCCTTCGCCCCGGACGATCCGCTGGATTTTGATACAGCGCATGAGATCGGGTTGAAGTTTGCGGAATACTTCAAGGGCTACCAGTGCGTGGTGGTCACGCATATGAATACGGCGCACATCCACAATCACATCATCATGAACTCGGTAAACTTTAAAAACGGCCAGAAGTTTCATCAGAGCGCCCGGGAGATGCAGCAGGCCAAGGAATACAGCAACCAGCTCTGCCGGGAGTATGGCTTGTCCTTCACCGAGAGCAAGGCAGATCCGTTCCGTATTCCTGCTTGGAAGAAACGGCTGTGCCGTACCATTAAGGAAGCTATGGAGAACTGTGCTACTCGTGAGGAGTTCATCGCATTCATGGCGGAGTACGGCTACAAGGTGCGATGGGAGCCGAATCTAAAATACATCACCTACACCACACCGGAGAATGTCCGATGCAGAGACAATAAGCTCTTCGACCAGACGCTTCTGCGCAGCAGCATGGAAGCCTACTTCGATATGGGCGGCTGTGAGTATCTGGAAAGCCGCATCGATGCCACCGAGTACGGTGAACTCCTGCCTACGGTGGACGATGCCGTCTGCGGTTTGATCTCCATTCTGGATGCGATGAACACCGGTGACAATGACCGCTTCCATCTGGAAACACTGCATCACAGCAAGCAGGAGATCCGGCGTATTCTGGAACGCGGCGGCAAGATCGACCGCACGGTGGAATACGCCGTAGATGACGAAGATGAAGAGTACGAGCAGTACCATGGCTTTTCTATGCGGATGTAATGGCAAACCATTTCAAAGTTCTGATAGCTATTTCCGCAAAAATGTGGTAATTGTTTGTGTTGCAAAAAAATCTCAATCAAAGGAAGTGAAATACATGGCAAAACGAAGACCGGCTGGCGACGGCATGGTGCGCAAGCGAGAGGACGGACGCTGGGAGGGCCGCATCGTTATCGGCCACAAAGAAAACGGCGAGCCGCTGTTCCGCCATGTGTATGCCAAGACCCAAAAGGCTCTGCTGGACAAGCTCCACCAGAACATCGAGTGCTACCGGGATGTGGAGCTGACCGAGGACAGCCGGATGACGCTGGGCCAGTGGCTGGACCGCTGGCTCACGGAGTACAAGGCGGGTACGGTGCGCCCCGGTACCCTCGAGGGCTACCGCCGCTACATCGAGTACTACATCAAACCGCAGCTGGGCGACAAGCAGATCTCCCTCATTTCCCAGCAGGACATCCAGCGGATGTACCGCCGCCTGAAAACAGAGGGGCGCATCCACGAGCATCCCGAGATGGATCATCAGCTCTCGGACTCCATGGTCCGCCACATCCACTCTACACTCCACGCCGCGCTAAAAGACGCTGTGCAGGCGCATGTCATCCCCAGGAACCCCACCGAGGGCACAACGGCGCCCAAACCCAACTACAAGCCCAAACGCATTCTGACCGGCGAGGAGCTGGACGCCTTTCTCGCGGTGGTGGAGCAGGATGAGGTGTGGCGGGACTTCTTCCAGACGGAGCTGATGACCGGCCTGCGCCGCGGCGAGATCTGCGGACTGCAATGGAGCGACTTCGACGAGGAGAGCGGCACGCTGAAGGTGTGCCGCACCCTCCACAGCCAGCGGAAGGGCGAGTACACCGTCGGCGAGACCAAAACGGGAAAGGGAATGCGTACCATCATCCTGCCGCACAGCGTGACTGAAATCCTGCGGCGGCGCAAGGCGGATGCCATCAGTCAATGGATATTCCCCGACCCGGTGAAGCCGGAGGATCCTGTCAACCCCGGCTCGGCCTACCTCCACATGAAAACGCTGCTCCGGCGGGCGGGGCTGCCCAGTATCCGCTTCCACGATCTGCGCCACACCTTCGCCACCCATGCCCTTACCAGCGGCGTGGACGCCAAGACACTGTCCGGAATCCTGGGCCACACCAATGCGTCCTTTACGCTGGACACCTACACCCATGTCACATCGGATATGCAGAAACAGGCCTGCGGCATCGTGGGCGGATTTATGGAGGACATCTTCGGAAAGGAGTTGAAACCGTGGCAAGAAAGCGAAAAGCCGGAGACGGAACGGTAAGGCAGCGCAAGGATGGGCGCTGGGAAGGGCGCATCGTCATCGGTTACGATGATAACGGCTATCCCAAAACGAAAAATGTCCTTGCTAAAACGAAGAAGGAGTGCGTCGAGAAGCTCCAAAAGCTCAAGGAAGAGTGCGGCGGACTGAAGCCGGAGAAGGTGCGGCCCGAGATGCCCTTCGGGGACTGGCTGACATACTGGTACGAGAATCACTCCAAGCCAAAGATCCGCCCCACTACGCAGGAGACCTATGAAGGCCGCGTCCGCCTGCACATCATCCCTGAGATCGGCAGCATCCCGCTGAACAAGCTGACACAGAACGACCTGCAGCAGTTCTATGGTCGACTCAAGAAAAGTGGCCGGAAGCGGTTCACCGACAAGTACGGCGAAGGGCTGTCCGACCGAATGGTGCGTATGTGCCACGCCACCTGCCGCTCGGCGTTGGAAAAGGCAGTGCAGGATGGGCTGATCCGTACAAACCCGGCCATCGGCTGCAAGCTGCCGCCCAAGAAGGCGCGGGAGATGCAGGTGCTGACGAGGGAGGAGCTGCAGCGGTTTCTCATTCAGGCAAAGTTCGAGGGCTACTACGAGGTCTTCCTTCTGGACTTAGCCACCGGCCTGCGCCGAGGCGAGCTCATGGCGCTGCAGTGGGATGACCTGAACTTCAAAACCGGCGTACTGAATGTGAACAAGCAGGTCTACGATGTGCGGGGCCAGCTTCAAATCAGCACGCCCAAGACGAAGAACTCCGTCCGCAAGATCGTCCTGCCGCCCGCTGTGGTAGCAGTGCTGCGGGAGTACAAAGAGACGGTGGACTCCCGCTGGATGTTCCCATCCCCTGTGAAGGAGGATTGCCCCATTACGCCCGGCGTGGTGCGGCGCAGACTGCAGCTCATTCTGGAGCACGCAGGATGCAAACATGTTAGATTTCATGATCTGCGCCATACGTTCGCAACCTTGGCGCTGGAAAACGGCATGGATGTGAAGACGCTCTCCGCCATGCTGGGCCATGTGTCGGCGGCCACCACGCTGGACATCTACACCCACATCACCGACGATATGCAGCGGGCAGCCGCCGAAAATATTGACCGCGGCATCGGCAAGGCAGCGCCACAGGAGGGACTTTCAGAGCCGGGGCAGGAAACTGCCCCGGCCCAGGCGGAAAAGCCGAGTATGACCGATTTCAAGCCCTACGTGGGCCGCAAGCGCAGGTCTGGAACAGGCTGCGTCAGTCAGATCAACGACCACCTCTTCGAAGGACGCTACTCCCCCAAATGGCCCGACGGCAAGAAACACGCCCGCAATGTCTACGCCCATACCCGCGAGGAGTGCGAGGAGAAGCTGAAGACACTGATCGTGGAGATGAAGGCCGAGATCGCAGAAGCGCAGCGGCTGAAGGATCTGGGCGAGGGCGATGGGCAGCCACCGGAGGGAAAGGGCAAACGGGGGAAGAAGAAAAATTAATAAAGTTGTCTCAGATATCGTATATTCGGTATCTGAGACAGTTTTATAACGGAACCGGCTTAGATAAAAAATAATTAGAAATGGCTGACAGGGTGTGCAAATAATTGATGCCCTGCCAGCCATTCTACATAGACGGAAGTTGGAGAATAGATGTACTGTTGCTTGGGTTAGAAAACACCGGGATTAAAAAGTGATAAATAATAGTGCTTCACTTAATTAAATATTTTCGCTGTATTTTTGGGGCAACCACTTGGTTAAATACCACTCATCATTTAGTGCTCGATACATGGCGGATTGCCATGAGTTTGGGCGATACTTATTTTCTTCAAGAGATTCCAGTATGCTTTCTTTTACTCCTATTGTGCCTGCAACTTTATAGATGCGCGAATGACGATTGAAAACTGCAATCATCTCTTCTGCGGCATGCTTACTATACAAATCATTTAAATGGAGAACAGCAAACTGATTCTTTAACCGTGCGCATAAGACAGGATCACAATCATTCGGAGGTAAAACCGAGAAAGTCATTGTTAAGAAATTAGATGCAATATCTTTAACTATTTCCGCAGACAACCAGATAAGACTATCTAAATCTTCATAATATGGATTTAGGATAGCATCTTCCTTTTTGTGAACGACAACATCGGCTTTGTTTTTGTTGCAATTAGCACATGTTGGAATGAGGTTTGTTGGGGAAATTACTAACGAAATATAGTGAGCCTTTGGATAATAGTGATCTAATGTAGAAACAATTTGCTGGCGACAATAGGGACATAGTCCCATAGGTGCGGCACTTATTATTTTATCATAATATTTTCTTGCAGGTTGTTTGGCTTTTGACAACTTATTGGTGTAGAGCTTTTCTAATTCATGCTTAGGAACACCACTTATACTTTCACTCTGTGCAACCTTTTCAAGGTCTCCATTTTCCATGTAATGCTCATATTCTTCAGTCGATGTAACAATCTTAGGCAGGCATGGACGAAACAGCTGTTGGTTTGCAGCCCTCATATTGCTAATGCACGAGTCGAAAACCTCAGTCACTTTTATATCTGGCTTAGGTATCTTCATCGTTTTCGCCCTCATTCTCATCTTTTAGCATTACCATGGTTTTTACCAATGCACGTCCTTCGGCACCCAACTGTCCATTGAGAGCCTGAAGTACGGCGTTATAGTCTCCGTGAAGGTTTACTAATTTTTGAAGTAAACTATGAAAACCGGAATTAATTACTTCAAGCCCAAAGACCTCTGTTGTCAGTGTTGTAATGTCTGAGCCAAAGGACTCGATATTTAGACGTTCTGCTTTGCAATATGCGCCAGTTCTTCTTAATTTCCATATGCAATTTCGAGGAACTTCTTGGAGAATTACTGGCGAATGCGTGGCGATAATTGCAACGCCATTTTTGTCGAGAAGCAGTTCTGACAGTGCACGAATAAACGCAGACAAAAGCGGTGGGTGTAGATGACCTTCTGGTTCATCCAAAAAAACTAATGTCTTTTCCATTACTTTTTCCACAAGCTGTGTTATTGAAAGTAGGATAATTTTGTGACCGGAACTTAGTCTGGAGAATACAGAAATAAGGGTATCACTATCGTATTGGGAATCTTCTTCACAATAGGTAACTATTTCTGATTCACTAAACATTGGATCAGATGTTAACATATGAAGGACTTTCGTTAACAGCATACGCTGAGGGCCATGAAGGCAAGCGGAAAAGCTTGCCGCGAATATTTTATTCAGGTGTTCATGGGTGTTTTCTCCTGAATGCGCAGGGAGGCCTATTCGGACAAATTTTTCTGACTTTGTTTTAAAGTTCAATTCATCAAACGCACTGAATGAAACAAAGACTATACGAGAAAAATGATCTACGGCTGTTTGTTTATCATGAAGGAAGCGAGTTTCTCCAACATTTTCTCGAAGATTATTACGGGGCTGTATGATTGACCGAATCATATTGCTTATTAGATATGTTTTTCCGACGCCGTTACGCCCAATGATGACATGAATATTCGATGGCGGATAAGAATCAGGATCGACATTGAATTCAATCGTAATAGGCTCAATTCCTTCTCGAATTGGAACTGACCTATATTCAAAATTGTACGGCGTTAATCTTGCACCGCCTAACGCAATTCGATTAAACTGCTCTTTAACTGTTGTTAGCGGGACGCTTCGTAAAAGAGATTTCTTAGTCACAGGTTCCTTTTGCGCAGTTCGTATTAGCTTAGTGTTGTATGCAATATCATTTAAAGCAGCAAGAATCTCGCTTCGCATTACATCGCCCAGATTTTTGATATTTTCATAATAGTAGCTGTCTTGACCAAGAGAAAAGAAATCTTCTGACAAACGGGAAAAACTATCAGGAAGTGCTGGCCTTCGCTGGTCTTCAACCATACCCTTTTGGCCGATTTTTGTTTTTCCCATGTAACATTGGTGAGATAAGGAGTCGACAATATACAAGTCATACATTGTGCTATACTGAAACCAATCGTCCCATTGATCCTCAATCAAATAGCCAGTATTAGGAGTGGATGTCATTGCGCTTGATTGTCCGGTAGCTAATATTTTAAATATCATACTGATTCACTTCCAAGATAGAATAGGATAACAAGCCGTATGGGAACTCTCTATACGGCTACCTTGATGGCACAAAAGGCTTGTTATTAATTATATTGCAATTTAGCAAAAATTACAATATTAAGTCTGCGCCTGTCGAAAAGATATGTTGAGAATGACAAGCTCGACGTCTGTGCCGCAATAGACAAAGAATAGAAAAATCCCTCTGAAATCAATAATTTCAGAGGGATTTTGGTCCGAGTGAGGTGACTTGAACACCCAACCTCGACATCCCAAATGTCGCGCCCTACCAGTTGAGCCACACCCGGATATTCACTTTTCTGCTATGATACCACGGCGAACAGTAAAAATAAAGATTTTTCTGTCTGTGGTCATTTATGTGGTCAAAGCCATTTTTATGCCGTTTTCGGCAACCGGGGGAAATCCAGCAAACGCAGGTGTCGCAAGGCTTTGCGGCGTTTCGCCTCACCCTATCCCGGATACCGCCACGGCACTCCCAAAGCAGGCGCGCTACCAACTGCGCTACACCCGGTTATTGAGTTTTTTATCCGGCTGGGCGTATTCTCAAATCTCATGAGACTATCAGAGTAATACCCTGCTATCCTACCATGCCGCAGCTAAAAAAGCAACAGGAGGCGGGCAGATTTTCTGCCCGCCTCCCACATTTTTAAGAGATCTGCCCGGCGCGGGGCGTCAGCTCTGTTGCACCAGCGGCAGCGTCACATCCGCCCGGAACAGGTCTGCGTCGATGGACAGGCGGAACGTGCCGCCCATCAGCTGCACCAGACTCTGGGCAATGGACAGCCCCAGCCCGCTGCCCTCCGTGTGGCGGGAGGCGTCCCCGCGCACAAAGCGCTCCATCAGCTCGTCGGGGGAGATGTTCAGCTCCGCCCGGGACACGTTCTTGAAGCTCAGTGTCATCTGGCCGTCCGCCACGGTGCCGGACACATAGACCCGCGTTTCCGGCATGGCGTACTTGCAGATATTGGACACCAGATTGTCCATGACGCGGCTGAGCAGCTTGCTGTCGGCGGCCACCACGGGCTGCCCCTCCGGCGGCTGGGCCACCAGCGTCAGATGGCAGTCCGCCAGCCGATCCTGATACTCGCCCACGATCTGGCTGAACAGCACGTTCACGTCTGTGGGCTGCAGATCCACCGGCAGCGCGCCGGAGGACGCCTTGGACGCCTCCACCAGATCCTCCGTCAGCTTCTTCAGTCGCTTGCTCTGCCTGTCCAGCACCGCGATATACTCCCGGGCGATGGGGGAGGGGATGTCCTCCTTCTTCAGCAGATCGACGTAGTTGACGATGGATGTCAGCGGCGTCTTGATGTCGTGGGACACGTTGGTGATGAGCTCGGTCTTCATCCGCTCGGCGCGCATCTGCTCCTGCACGGCGTTTTCCATACCGCTCTGCAGGCGGTTCATGGCCTGTCCGTACCGCCGGAACGCGCCGAACAGGCGGCGGGTGTCCACCGGTGTGGTCAGATCGCCCTCCGCCAGCCGCTGCCCGTTCTTCTCCAGCGTCCGCAGGTTCAGCGCCACCGCCAGAAGGGCCAGCAGCTCCACAATCTTCAGCGCCAAGAAGATATTGTACCGCACGAGGTAGAAGTCGTTGACATAGAGCAGGAACTCCCCCCCGGCGATGACCAGCCCCACCAGCGCCGTTTTCCACACCAGCGGGAGGCCCCTGCCGATGTGCCGCAGCCAGACCCCCAGCCCTCGCAGGACGCGCCATAAAAGCCGCAGTACCCGGGCGATGACGGTGCTCCGGATAATGGTGCCCGCCTTGCACTGGGCGGCAAAGACGCACAGAAACAGCAGGACGAACGGGATCATTGCCACGCAGAACCAGATACGCCCCCACTCCATGTAGAAGGCGTCCCAGCCCGCGGAAAATGCACAGACCAGCACCGCCGCCCACAGGTCGGCGGGGATCTTGTCCAGCCACGTCAGGTGGATGCCCTCCCGGCCCGGCCAGTGCCCGGCGGAGGCCATGGAGAAGCAGAAGCAGAACAGCGTCAGCAGACCGAACAGCGCCGTCAGGAACACTGCCAGCCCGGTGTGCTCCAGCAGCCATGCAGCCATCAGCGCGGCGTAGCTGGAGGGAGCCATAGGCTCCAGCAGATAGGCGGAGATGGTGAGGTACAGCGTGGCATCGGTGGTCAGTCCGTAGACAAACGTCTCCTCCAGCGAGCGGAGGATCGTCTCACCGCTGTTCACCGAGAAGTTGTCGAAGACGACCTCGCCGCTGTTTGTGTCGATCACCGCCAGACGGCAGGGAAAGCTCTCCCGGGGGAAGTGCTGGGCGAACAGGTTGGGGATGACTGCATCGTCTAAGTAATAGCCCTCGAAGTAGGTGCCCCCGTCCGGCTGTCCTGCCGCGTCGGAGCTTTCGTTCAGCAGCCCCGCGTCTGTCAGCACGCCGCGCAGGAAGGTGTCCGCCTGCGAGATGGCGCTGTGGCACTGCTCGTCGTAGAGCGCCGCCGACAGCGCGTCGCCGCCGTCCAGAAACACGCCCTGGCTGACCAGCACGGCGATGCCGAGGGCGCCCAGCGCGGTCAGCGCGGCGAACACCAGCGTCAGGGCGAAGGCGGCGGCCTTGGCCCACGTTCTGTTCACCCATTTTTTCACGTGATACCGCCCTCCATCTTGTAGCCCTTGCCCCAGACCACCTTGATATACCGGGGCTCGGATGGATTGATCTCGATCTTTTCCCGCAGGTGCCGGATATGGACGGCGATGGCTCCGGCGGCGTTGAGGGGCACGTCGTCCCACACCCGGCGGTAGATCTCACTGGGGGAGAACACGGTACCCGCGTTCTGCATGAGGAAGCGCAGGATGTCGTATTCCTTGGGGGTCAGCGCCGCCGTCTCGCCGTCCACCGTGACCGCCTTGGCGTTGTCGTCCAGACGGATACCGCCGATGACCAGCGTGGACGGCTGCACCGCGCCGCCGCCCAGCTGGAGATAGCGCCGCAGCTGGGAGCGCACCCGCGCCAGCAGCTCCACCGGGTTAAAGGGCTTGGTGATGTAGTCGTCCGCGCCTACGTTCAGCCCCAGCACCTTGTCGGTGTCCTCACTCTTGGCCGTCAGCAGGATCACCGGCACGTTGCTGGTCTGCCGCAGCTGGGCCATGGCGGTCAGGCCGTCCATCACCGGCATCATGATATCCATGAGGATGAGATGCACGTCCTCCCGCCCGGCAATGGCCAGCGCCTCCTTGCCGTTATACGCCTTCAGGACGCGGTAGCCCTCCGCCGTCAGATAGATCTCCAGCGCCGAAACGATATCCCGCTCATCATCGCAGACCAGAATGGTATACATGTGCCGCGCCTCCTTTTCCTTCTCCGCTTATCATACGGGAAAACGGGGCGCGGCACAATAGGGGAAGTATTAGTTTTTCATTAAGTTTACGGACTGGGCCGGTATCCGGGCCGCCGCGCCGTGGCGGATGGGCTTCCACTCCACCTTCATGAACAGGGCGGCGAAGGAGATGGGGATGTAGGTGAACATAAACAGGGGGAAGCTGAACGTGTACATCACCTTCTGCCAGGCCGGTGCGTGGATCTGTCTCCACTCCGTAACGGTGGTGACGGCCCCGATGACCAGCAGCGTCAGGTAGATGCTGCCCAGACACTCCAGCAGGGAGCGCATGGCGAACCACAGTCCCGCGCCCTCGGCAAGGCCGATACCCGCCAGCGTCACGTTGGCAAGGATGCTGATGCACGTCAGCACGAAGGCGGGCATGATGGCCATGGCCATGTCGAAGCAGCTCCAGCTGCCCTTGGCCGCGCCCTTGAGGAGCTTGCCGCCGTACCGCTGGAACACCTGCACATAGCCCTTGGCCCAGCGCAGCCGCTGGCGGCAGGACTGGCGGAAGCCGGTGGGCTGCTCGTCGTAGAGCACCGCGTCCTCGCAGATGGCGATGACCTCGCCATCGGTGATGTGGTGGACGGAGAACTCGATATCCTCCGTCAGCAGGTAGAACCGCCAGCCGCCGGTCTTATCCAGAATACGCTGGGAGAACAGGAACCCCGTTCCGCCCACGGCGGCGCTGGTGCCCAGCCGCATCCGCGCGCCGTTGAGATAGCGGCTCTCCCGCAGGAACCACAGGCCGTAACCGGCGCTGATCCAGTTGTCGGCGTAGTTCTTGCTGTTGCGGTAGCTGGTGACGATCTCGTATCCGTTGGAGAACACGGCGTTCATCTTCTCAATGTAGTCCGGGGCCAGGATATTGTCAGCGTCGAATACGAAGTAGCCGTCGAAGCCGCCGGGGTAGTCGGCCTTGATGTGCTGGGTCAGAAAATCCAGCGCATAGCCCTTGCCCACATTGATGTGGTTGAATCGCTCGTACACCACCGCGCCGTGCCGCCGTGCGATGGCGGCGGTGTCGTCGGTGCAGTTGTCCGCCGCCACAAAGACGGTGAGCAGAGCGGGGTCATACGTCTGCTGCCGGAGGCTGTCCAGCAGCCCACCGATGACGGCGGACTCGTTCCGCGCCGCGATGAGCACGGCGTAGCGGTGGGAGGACGGCGGGCAGGGGAGGGGGCGCCGCTTTTTAGCCAGTACCAGCGGGATATATAGGAACTGATAGGCGTAGCAGATAAAAAACAGTGCGGAGATCAGCGCGTTCACTGTGCGCAGGGCTGTTTCCATACAGAACACTTCCTTTCTTTCTCTGTGTTCTCCATGGTAGAGAAAAAGCCCTTAAGAAACAAGAAACCGGCGGATTAAGGTTTTATTAAGAGCCTGTCCGCCGCCGGACGGGGATTGCTTTTTCCGGGTCTGCTGGTATATAATCAAATAGAAAGAAACCAATGGCCGGCCCGTCAGGGTCGTGGATGCGGGCGCGTCCCGCAGGGGAGGAACTTTATGAAACGAGCTTTGACGATGCTGCTGGCGCTGGTGCTGCTGGGCGCCCTTGCCGCCTGCGGGCAGACGCCCCGCCCGGCGGAGGAGGATCCGCTGACGCTGCTGCGGCAGGAGATCGCGGACAGCGGCAGCCAGCTGGGCGTGGCCTTTCTGGGCGTAATGAAGGATACGGACGGCGATATGGCGGCGTGGCTGGCGGACAGCGGCTGGACGCAGACGTTCCCGTTCCTGACGGCGCTGACGGCGGAGCAGACGGTGTCTCAGCCCGGCAATGAGGTGTACTGCATCGTACCGGCGGACGAAAGCGCCACCCTGACGGTGCGGGCCTATGACCCACTGAATGAGACGTCTCCCGTGGGCGAGGTGCTGTACGAGAGCGCGGACGGCACGCCGGTGTGCCTGCGGGGCAATGTCAGCGACATCATGCCCAACATGGAGGTCACGGTGTCCGGCGAAGGCGGCGAGACGGTGTACCAGCCTGCCCTGAGCCTGATGGACGGCGCGGTGAGCATCATCGCCGGCAAGGGCAGCGTGTACGACTTCACCCCCGGCGCGTCCCACGGTGCCCCGCAGATCAGAGAGCTGTACAGCGAGGACTTCAGCTATACCGACGGCGTGGGCAATACCGGCCGCTACACCTACCGGGTGCCCCAGCTGCTGGCGGACACGGAGGGCGCGGCGGACATCAACCGCGCCATCGACGAGGAATACACCCCCATCATCCGGGATATACAGGAGTGCATGTCCGGCGGCTTCAGTATGACCTGCCTGTACATCGCGTGGGAGACGTACCAGTACGGCGACATTCTGTCGCTGGTGATCTCCTGCGGCTGGGATGCCGACATGAACAGCTATGACGTGTACCTGTACGATACAGCCAGCGGCCAGCGCCTCACCACGGCGGACCTGCTGACGGCCCTGCACGTGGACGAGACGGCGTTTCTGGACGCGGTGCGCCGGACGGCGGCGGAGCGGTTCGACACCGGCTATGAGCAGCTGGGCGACGATTTTGCCGATGTACTGGCGGAGCGCCGGGCGTGGACGCTGTCCGACGAGAACATCAACATGGACGTGCCTGCCTACGTTGACAGGGCGGGACGGCTCCATGCGGTGCTGTACATCGGCTCCATTGCCGGTGCGGGGGCCTATCCGCATGTGCTGACGCTGGACGATGTCGGCTGACGGCGAACCATACGAGGGGAGGACGCAGCGTGCCCAGACAGAAACGGCTGAACACCATCTACATATCCGAGCGGCTGCAGGAGAAGCTGCGGCCCATCGCCCACAGCCGGCTGACCACTGTGGTGGCCCCCATGGGCTACGGCAAGACCACGGCGGTGAACTGGTATCTGGCCCAGCGCACCGAGACGGAGGACGCGGCGGTGATCCGCATCAGCGTCTACTCCGACAATCTGGCCATTTTCTGGCGCAGCGTGCAGGAGGCCTTCGACCACGCGGGGTTCCCGGCCCTGCGGGACTACGACCGCCCGGCGGACGACGCCGGAGCCAGCCTGCTGGCGGACGGCCTGTGCCGTGCGCTGGCCGGGGCGCGGCCCTGCTACATCTTCATCGATGACTTTCACCTGCTCAGTGACCGGCGGGTGGCGGGCTTTCTGTGTACGCTGGCCGGACGGCTGCCGGAGAACGTACACCTTATCGTGGCGGGCCGCGACCGCTTTCTGCCGTCGGAGGAGATTCTCCGGCTGGGCGGACGGGTTTGCCGCATCGGCAGGGAGGAGCTGTGCCTGAACTACACGGAGCTGTCGGTCTACGCCCACCGCTGCGGCGCGGAGCTGACGGATCAGCAGGTGGAGCACCTGCTGCACACCAGCGAGGGCTGGTTCGCCGCCGTGTATCTGGGACTGCAGTCCCTGACGGAGGGCGGCGCCCTGCCGGACGGCAGCCCGGACATCTACACCATGTTCTCCGCCGCCATGATCGAGCCGCTGCCGCCTGGCCGCCGGGAGTTTCTGGCGGTGATGGGCCTTGCGGACGAATTCACCGTGGAGATGGCCTGCGCCGTCACGGGAGACGGGGACGCGGCGCGCCAGTTGGCGGCGCTGACGGAGCAAAACGCCTTCGTGACGCGCCTGCCGGACGGCGAGACGTACCGCTTCCACCACATGATGAAGGAGTGCGCCCGCCGCACGTTCCGCACCCTGCCGCCGGAGACGCAGACGGCCTGCCTGCGCCGCTACGGACGGTGGTACGAGTCCCATGAGCGGTATCTCCACGCACTTTCGGCGTATCAGGACGCGGCGGACTACGACGGTATGCTGCGGGCGGTGGAACGCGACGCCGGTATCCTGCTGGCCTCGCTGGAGCCGGAGCGTGTGCTGGCCAGCCTTGACCGCTGCCCGGAGCAGGCGCTGAAGGCCCACCCGCTGGCGCTGCTGGTGCTGATGCGCAGCATGTTCAACTGGCGGCGCATCCCCCGGATGATGGCGCTGAAGGCGCTGCTGCTGGCATCCATTCAGGAGCATTCAGACATGCCGGAGGCGGAGAAGGGCGACCTGCTGGGCGAGTGCGACCTCATTATGAGCTTCCTGTGCTACAACGACATCACGGAGATGAGCCGCCTGCACCGCAGCGCCAGTGCCCGGATGTCCCGCCCGGCGGTGAGCATCCGCCGCCACGGCGGCTGGACGTTCGGCTCTCCGTCGGTGCTGATGATGTTCCACCGCCAGCCGGGGCAGCTGGACAAGGAACTGACGGAGATGGACGAGTGCATGCCCCATTACTATAAGATCACCGATGGTCACGGGCAGGGCGCGGAGCGCATCATGCGGGCCGAGGCGGCATTCCTGCAGGGGCGGTTCGTGGATGCCCAGATCGAACTGGAGCGCGCCTACGCACAAATCAGCGGCAACGGGCAGGAGAACATGGCCCTGTGCTGCGATTTTCTGGCGTGGCGGCTGTCGCTGTGTACCGGCGACGCGCCCCGCTGCACCATGGCCCGGCGGCGTCAGGAGCTGCTGCGGCAGCACAATGTCTCGTGGCTGAACATTCTGGACGCCACCGCCGCCTACTACGGCGCGTTGACCGGCGGGACGGAGGAGATACCCCCGGTATTCCGGGAGCACCGTCTGTCGTCCCTGAGTCTGCTGGCGCCGGGACGGCCCATGCTGGAGATGATCGAAAATCAGGTCTGGCTGGCGCAGGGGGCCTACGCGAAGATCATTGGCCGCAGCGCCGCGCTGCTGGAGACATGCGCCGGCCTGCACTATGCGCTGGTGGCGCTGCACGTCCGCATCCAGACGGCGGCGGCCTACGCCCGGCTGGGCAAGGTCCGGGAGGCCCGGGAGCTGCTGGCGCGGGCGCTGGCCGATGGCGGGACAGACGGCTTCGTGGTGCCCTTTGCGGAGAACTACCGCTACTTGCGGGAGCTGCTGGCGGAGGACGGCTCGGACACGGCCCGGCAGGCGGCGCGGCTGGGTGCGGCCTGCGAGGAGCGCTGCCTTACCCTGCGGCAGCAGAGCGCGGAGCCGGAGGCCTTTGCCGTGCTGACCGGCCGGGAGCGGGAGGTGGCGCTGCTGGCGGCGGCGCGTATGAGCAACCGGGAGATCGCGGAGAAGCTGTACCTCTCGGAGGGCAGCGTCAAGCAGTACGTCAACCGCATCTATGCCAAGCTGTTTATCGAGGGCGACACCCGCACCAAGCGGAAGCGTCTGGCGGATATGGTGCGTCACTAACCAAAGGTTAATAGTTATCCGGACGGATCCACCGTACAATAGCGGTACGGTGGATCTTCCTGCATCCGGCAGGCACCGTTATACGGAACGTACCGGCACGAGAAAGGAGAACGGATATGAAGACCATAAGCAAACCGGCGGCGCTGCTGCTGGCGCTGACACTGGCGCTGAGCCTGGTGGCCTGCGGCGATAACGGCGGCGCACCGGATGACGGCGGCGCGGACGGCGACTATACCGCACTGGCGGGCGACTGGTATCTGGACGGCGACCCCGCCGCCGAGAGTATCCTGAGCATTGCGGCGGACGGCAGCTGGGAGCTGTACGAGCGTCCCGGCGGCGACGGCGACCCCGCCAGAGTGGACGGCGGAACCCTCCGGGAGGGCGGGGAGGCCGGCGTGTACTACGCCGATTCCACGGACTTTGACGGCGTCACCTACGACATGCAGGCGGCGGACGAGGACGTGCTGTACTGGGGCGGCGAGTACGACTGCTACCAGCGCGGCCAGTGAGCGGTGAGAGGGAGAGAACGATGAAAAGCTGGAGAAAGTACACGGCGCTGCTGCTGGCACTGGTGCTGGCGCTGTGCCTGAGCGCCTGCGGCAGCGGCGCCCCGGCGGATGACGGCGGCGACGTACCCGACGACGGAGGCGGCTCGAACAGCTCCTTTTCCGGGGGGAGTATCCTGTCCGACGAGGATTTTGAGGCGGATGTCTCCACATGGCAGGGCGATGACGGCGGCCAGCTGCTGCTGGATCTGCCCAACGGCAGCTACACCTACCGCACCTGGTACGGCCGGGTGGGGACGGGCAGCCTGTACCATGACAAGGACGGCGATCTGGTGCTGGAATTCGGCGATCTGTCCGGTGAAAACGACTACTACCTCATTCAGGAGGGCAGCGGCTTCCGGCCCTTCCACCTCAACGGCGAGGAGGGCGGCCAGTGGGGCCAGCTCAACGGCCTGTACTTCCAGCCCGCACAGGGCGAGATGACGGCGCCGGACATCAGTGTGCTGGACGGCGTGTGGCAGAACGCGCTGGGCTATACGCTGGCCTTTGACACCCAGCGGATGCGGGTCATCGAGTGTGACATCAACGACACCATGAGCAGCAGCGCACTGTACGACTGGGCCGATGGGCGCGGGGTGTTCATGGGCGGCGCCGAGGTGCTTCATCCCTGCGTCAGTCTGGACGGAAACGCGCTTGTGCTGTTCCCGGACAACGGCGAACCCCGCGATCTGGACAGCCGCAGCACCGGCGTGTTCTACCGGAACGGCGACGCGGCGGCGTATGCCGATCTGGACAATGCCGCCTGTGAAGAGTCGGACGGACGCATCTGGTACTATGACGGCGTGAATTATTTCGCTGTGCCCGCGGGCTATACGCTCAACGGGGACGGGCAGGCCTGCGACGAGGACGGCAAGCTGTTTGCGCCGGTCTGGAGCCAGGAGCGCTACGACCCCGCCGCCGTGTGGGGCGAGAACTGGCTGGCCGAAAACTGGGGCGGCAACGGCTGAGATATGCGGAAAAACGGAGGGCCATACAGCCCTCCGTTTTCTGTGTCAAAATGGTTTGCGTACCGCTGTGCGCCGTGCTACAATAGCCGCAGACCGCGCACCAAAAGCGCCGAAGAAAGGAATGATGCACATGAGACAGTACGTCCCGGACGCCTTTACGGACAAGGTCTTTGCCGGTAATTCCGTCGCCGTCTGCGGCTCCGGCCGCTGCCGCATCGTGCCCTACCGGACGGATACGCCGGGCCGCGGCACGCCGGTGGCCTATCAGGCCAGCCCCCGCGGCGGTGCGCTGTACCGCACCCGGGAGGGCGGGCGCATCCGCATGAGCGGAAGGGCCGCGCTGTACGCCGTCTCCGACATCTTCGTGGACTGAGGTGCCGCCATGACCTATACATCCCGGTACGCGTCCCCGCTGGGAGACATCATCCTCGCCTGCGATGAGGACGCCCTCATCGGCCTGTGGTTCAACGGGCAGAAGTACTGCGGCAGCACCCTGCCCGCCGGGACACAGGAGCAGGAGCGGCCCCTCCTGCGGGAGGCGAAAGAGTGGCTGGATATCTACTTCTCCGGCCGCCAGCCGGACTTTCTGCCGCCGCTTCGCTATGACGCCACCCCGTTCCGGAAGGCCGTCTGCGATATCATGCGTACCATCCCCTACGGCCAGACCATGACCTATGGGGAGATCGCCGCCCGGATGGCACGGCAGCGGGGGCTGGAAAAGATGTCCGCGCAGGCCGTGGGCGGCGCGGTGGGCCGCAACCCCATTTCCCTCATGATCCCCTGCCACCGCGTGGTCGGCACAAACGGCAGCCTGACCGGGTACGCCGGCGGCATCCGGCGCAAGGTGAAGCTGCTGGAGCTGGAGCACGCCGATATGACAGGCCTTTTCGTCCCGAAAAGGGGCGCCGCCCTGTGATGCCGGCGTCACCGGAAAACGGATAAAACGCCGCAGACCCGTCCAACGGGCCTGCGGCTAAAAGCGGCTGCCGACGCCTCCTGTGCATCGGCAGCCGCCCGCTGGATGGGAATATTTACTGGATAAGCCCGCTTTCCTTCAGCAGGATCTCAATATCCGTGCCCTTGACCTTCTTCAAAACCATCTTAAGCATTTCCTTCTCCTTGAAGGGCAGAGGCGCCTCGCTGATGGGCTTCTTATCAATGGCATAGTAGCAGGCACGCAGCAGCTCCCGCACATCGTACTTGCTGCCCCACACCTCCGGCACACCGCGGTCGATATCCAGCAGGGTGTAGACCGACTCCATACCGGTACGCATGGAATATTCGGTGGTGAAGATGGTGTCGCGGGGCGTCTCGGCGAACTGGCCGATGAAGGCGAAGTTCACGGCGCCGTCGGGCACGACCTTGGGCCGGTCGGACTCCTTGCGGGGCTGGAAGAAGGCGTTGATATAGGGCATGAAGCAGGTGGTGGTATTGCAGGCATCGTGAGCCAGCGCGTCGATCCTCTCGACCGGTACGCCGATGTGGTACAGCCACTCGCGGCAGACCTCCTCGCCGGTGCAGTCCCGCATGGCCTTCTTCACATAGTTGCCGTCCCTGTCGGTGTTCAGCGAATACAGCCATACAAGCACCATGTTCTTATCCTGCGATTTGAACTGGGGCTGACGGTTGATGGTCCAGGACAGATACCAGTTGTCGGTGCTGTCCTTGACGGTGACGATACCGCCGGTGGTCACCTTGCCGGAGCGGGGATCACGCTTGCAGATATTCATGATGTGCTGAATGATCTCCTCGTTGGAGGTAGCCACCGTGGCGCTCATCCAGTTGGTGGCATCCACATCGGAGCAGAATTTATCCGGGTCACCGTATTCGCCGTGCTTCGCCTGCGCGGCAATGGCCTTCCACATATCCCATGACTCGCCGCAGCCGTTCTTCACGCCGGACAGGTCGGGTGCATGGGTCTGGTCGCCATAGCAGGAGGTGTCTGTGCAGCAGCCGTTGGTGATGAACACCAGATCGTCCTCGATCAGGTCAATGGTCTGCTCCTTGCCGTCCTTGACGTACACGATCTGCCGGGCAACCCTCTTGTCGCCCTCGGTTTCGATGATGACGTTTTTGACATCCATGCCGTACTCGATGCGCACACCGTGGGACTCCAGATATTTCACCAGCGGCAGGATCATGCTCTCGTACTGGTTGTACTTGGTGAAGCGCAGGGCGCTGAAATCGGGCAGGCCGTCGATGTGGTGGACGTAACGGCACAGATACCGCTTCATTTCCAGCGCGCTGGACCAGCGCTGGAACGCAAACATCGTCTGCCAGTAGAGCCAGAAGTTGGTGCTCCAGAAGGATTCCGGCAGCACATCGGAGATCTTCTTGTCCTCCAGATCCTTTTCCGGGGTCATAAACAGCTTGGACAGCGCCATGGCGGAGTCCTTGTCCAGCTTGAACTGCTTGTCGGTGTGAGCATCCTCGCCGCGATTCACACTGGCGCGGCACAGGGAGTAGTTGGGATCGTGCTTGTTGAGCCAATAATATTCGTCCAGCACAGAGACGCCCGGCGTCTCGATGGAGGGCACATCGCGGAAGGTATCCCACATGACCTCGAAATGGTTGTCCATCTCACGGCCGCCCCGCATAAAGAAGCCCTTGGTGATGTCCTTGCGGCCATCGCAGCTGCCGCCTGCCAGCTCCAGCTTTTCAAATACATGGATGTGCTCGCCCTTCATCTGTCCGTCACGGACCAGATAAAAAGCCGCCGTCAGGCCGGCGAGGCCGGTGCCGATGATATAAGCCGATTTTTTGTCCACATCCTTGGGCTTTTCGGGATGGGCAAAGGATTCGTAAGTGCCAGCAGAGTAATACATAACAAAACCTCCAGTTGTTTTTTGTTTTCGATGGCTTTATTATAGCGTTTCCTGTCCGGCTTACAATAAACAGAAAAAACTCCGTGATAAAAGTCTTATCACGGAGCCGCAAAGTGTAAAAATTATAATCAGATTCGCAAAAATGATAAAATCAGAATTGGAAACGGCAGAGCGCCGCCGACACAGAGCCCTTGATGAGTCTGGCCAGTCTGTCCACGATCTGCTGCGGATCCTCCCGCATGTCGTCCTTGATCCAGTCCAGCATCAGGCCGATAAAAATGTACGAATAGACCTGGGCGATAAATTGCTTGTCCTCATCCCGGACCTTCATCTCACCAACTTCTTCATTGATCACATCCAGCAAAAGCTGGTCTACCAGCGGCTGCAGATATTTTTCAACCTGTTCTCCGTGGACGCAGCGGTAAACATTCAAAATAAAGGGCTTGTTATCCTGTACTGCCTCGAAGATCTGTAAAAATCCCTGCTGCCACGTCTCGTAGGTCTTTTTTTCATTCAGCGCTTTTTTGGCGTCTTCAAGGCAAGACCATTCCACAAGATCATAAATATCCTTGAAATGATAATAAAAGGTCATGCGGTTGATGCCGCAGTCGTCGGCAATGTCGTTGATGGTAATTTTGGTCAGCGGCTTTTTCAGCAGCAGATTCTTCAGCGACTGTTCCAAGGCCCGCTTTGTTACCTGCGACATAGCAGCTTGCTCCTTTCATGCTTGATCGGCCTCGCAGCATTGCCACGCATCCGGCAAAGCGTAAATGCCCTGATAATGATAGTAGAATGTGTTGGGCTGATGCCTGCCCGTTTGACCGGCGTTGCTGCCGTGATCTTATCAAACGGAAATTCCCCCGGCATTGTCCGGAACGCGGCCATGATGAGTTTTTTGTACATAAGGCCATGCGCAGCTGTCCTAAGTGTGGGGGCAGTCCGTTTTCATCCTGTATTTTACAAGATTTGAGACAAAAATGCAAGCTCCGCCAGAAGGGAAATGGAGGTTCTCCCTATATCCGACACAAGTAGGAGGAGATCAGCTGCGGCCGTCTATTGGTGTCGGCGCTTCCTTCTGGGCATCTACCCTGCCATGCACGACTTCAGCTCCGCCGCGCCGCCCGCCGGCTCCGTGCCTCGCATCCTGATGGTCACGCCGCTGCTGGCTGCGCTTTCGAACAGCGCCTCTCTTGCCGGCAAAAGTCCCGCGTCCCGAAAGAGGATGCTCTTCTTCCACTCCCGCAGCACAACGTCTGCGTCGATGGCGCCAAGGTCTCCGGCCAGATATTGCTTCGTAACGGTAATGCAGGCGGCAAGGCTGTCGTGCATGGCGGATTTGGCGGCAAGCTGCTCCCTCTCCCGCGCCACCGCCTCCACGTTTTCCGAGAGACGGCGCAGCTCTTCCGCGTCCTGCTCAAGCCTTCGGTTGTCCTCGGCCAGCTGCTCCAGCGCCCGGTGCAGTTCCGTGACGTTGGCGGCGGTCAGCTGTATATACGTTTCCCCGTACCGATCGGTCACGGCCGCCCTCTCAAATTTCCACACCAGCCCGTCGGGAAAGCGGAAGGTGCTCTCCATGCCGGCGAGGGGCGTCACGCCCTCCGGCGGGGAGACCAGCGCCCCTTGAAGCTCCTCCAGGTATTGCAGGTCGCTGTTGAGCAGATGCTGGCTCAGCCGATACATCTGCCGGTTGCACAGCACAATGCCGCCCGACCGGTCGAAAAAGCATACGGCGGTGGGGAGCCGGTCAAAGCTCTCCTTGACGGCGTTGAAGCCGAAGCGCTTCAGCTTATGCATCCTCCTGCCCCCTTATCCTTCTGCGGACGAGCCACAGACCGTCCTCCTGCCGCACCGTTACATCCGGGGAGGCGATCGCCGACAGATCGGCGGCGCACTCCACCGACAGATCCATCGCGCTGTCGGAAACGGAGATAAACAGTGAGCGCAGATCATCTATCGCGGCCTCTGCGACGATTTCCAGAAGCTCAAACAGGCATACGACCTCGGAGGCGCGCATGGGGCCTGTTGTGCGGTAGACCACGCCGCACTCCGTACCGCAGGCGGTCAGGGCGCGCACGGCCTCGTCCACCGTCAGCCGCAGCTCCTGCTGCGGCAGCCGCTGATACTCGCTGCTGAGAAAGTACAGGTTGGCGCTGCGCTTGATGTAGGTGCCCAGCAGCACTCTCTTCAGCAGGCTTCTCCTTTCGGCGGGGTCGCCTCCTTCACATCGGGCGAGCATTTGCCGCATCTGGGCTGTCTGCCTGCCGTGCTTTGCCTCCAGCTCGTTGTATATGCGGTTCTTCTCGGTCAGCTCATGCAGACTTCTCTGCACAAGATAGGCGTCCCGCAGCTTCTTCCTGTTGCGCTCCATTTCCGCCCTGTTTTCATTCAGCCGGGCGTGCAGCTCCGCCAGCGGGCGCACATTGTCCTGCCAGACGGCGTAGCCTCCGCTGATGGGTGCCGAGGAAATGCGCATGCCGTCAGGCCGGATGATCCGCTGCCCATCCTGCGGGCAAATCATATCCTCGCCCGCGGCACGGGAGCGCAGGACGATCTGACCGCTGCGATCTGCGATACAAGCCGCCAGCGTTGAGGCCTCAAACAGCTCCATGTATCCCGTGTTGGACGGGATCATCCGGCAGCGGATGCAGCTTTCGTAGATGGCGGCATACAGCAGGCAGAACATCACGTTCATGTCGCCGAGCCACCACCGGACGGCGGGAATGCCCGACAGATAGAGAAGACCGTACAGGAACATCACGCAGCCCAGCACAAACGGCATGATCCGCTTCCCCCTGCCGCCCGGCATACGGCTCTTTCGAAACAGGCACACGAGGGAGAAGACCATGCAGCCCACGATCCAACCAAGGCAGACATAATACAGCGGGCGGTGGGAATACGTGCCGGAGACCGGCAGCCCGGGAACGCCGTTTTTGAAGGCGAATACCTGCTGATGCAGGTCATTAGTGATCACCAGCAAAAACAGCACCGCAGGGACGATCAACAGCATACCGGATCTCCGGCTCAGACGGTAATCCTCCGGCTTTCCCATGGACAGGGCGATGTACACCCCCAGCAGCGGAAGAAAAAGCATCGGCAGGTAGTAGAGGTACCACACGTACCACGCTGCTGTCAGACCGGTGACGACGCTGTATTTCAGCGTCCGCAGTATGAGCCACAGCAGGATCAGCGCTGCCGTCAGCCGTAGGCAGTGCAGCGCATGCCTCTGGATGATGCGCCGGTCAAGGGAAAAGCCCCACAGGGCGAAAAGCAGCAGATAGAGCGCCGACCGGATATGGTTCACGGCAGGGCCGCCGATGTCGAATTTTGCCAGCATCCGGCAGGCATATGCTATGGCGATCACCGTGAAAACAAAGATCACAGCCGCCAGATGTTTCGTGTTTCCTTTCAAGGGGTAACGCCCTCGCTTTCTCTCCGCGCGTATCACCGTACGCATCCTTGCTGCATGCAGTATAGCATAAAGAGAGCTTCCCCGCAACAGCATACGTCCCCTGCCTTGCCCCGATGAGAAAGATCGTAACGGGGGAGACAGCGCATAAAAAAACGAATGGCAGGCGCGAATCGGGCAAATAAAGGTCATCCGACACTCGCCATATGTAACACCGCTCATCACCCAAAAAGTCGGCTGCTGTGCAAAACCGTTGATTTTACTGTATCATATAAGCGATACGAAATACAAGAACCATGATTCACTAAAGACAAAAACCGCAGGGACGAGTGCTGATAGCTCTCGTCTCTGCGCCTTTTGTTTCATGGTCTGGCTCCGGTATCGTCCATGTTGAATATATGCAAGCGTTGTCTCAGGCAAATGATAAGACAGACACTTCTTGCCTGCAAACAGTGTTCACAGCGCAAAGGGCGTTGGCACTTTTTCGTTTCCGCAACCGGTGTGTGCGCTGAAAGGTCCACTCGCAGCGAAGATCTCTTCTATTTGCAGATCGCATCAGACACGGCGAAAGCACTCTTACCTTGACGCCGTGCAATGCGGATAGTCCCGCAGCCGTCCGGTGTACAGCCGGGTGTGGGGTAGCTTCAGAAAGTGGATGGGCTGGACGACACGGGCGCGCAGCTCACCCGCGCCGCGCACCTCCGCGTGCAGCAGCATATCCTCCACAAATTCCGAGCAGTAGTAGCGGTTCGAGCGCTTCCAGAGGATGCGGAAATACGCCAGGAGCAGGCCGCCCAAATTATAGGAAAACTGCTCCCGCCGCGCCCACATGGCCTCCAGCGTCGCCTCCAGCGCCGCGTACCGCTCCTCGGTGATCTCCACCGCAAGGATGATGGCGGTGGTATCGGAGAAGCGGCGAAACGTCCCCGCGTGGGGGGATTCGATGACGAAGCCGCCCCAAAAGGGGTTATAGGGGTGCCTGCGCCCGAAGGAATACATCCTCGTCAGGTCCTGGGACAGGCTGAGGGAGGCGTGGTTGTACTCCGCGCCGGTAATCCGCTTCAGAATACGGGACAGCATCGTACCCGTTTGTGTGATGACGATAAAAATCTGTTTGTGCGTTCCGTTCATAAGGCTCCTTCGCATGTTGGACGGCCTGTGCGCCGCCGCGATGTGTGGGTCATTTGCGGCTCTTTCCGACGGCTCTCCCGGCAGAAAGGTGCGTCTATCTTATCAATCACAGCGATGGATGTCAAGGCGGTTCTATGTCAAGGCCGCCTTGAAAAGTGGCGGCATACCGACTTTGTGACAGTTTTGTGACACTTTCCCCGCACTTTTGCGGGGGAAGTTATAGGCTTCCTCTGATATGATACGGACAAGGTTGATACACGACCTGAATACTTCAAAAAAGGAGCGTAACATACCATGAAAAAGAAAACAGTTTGGAGCCTTTTACTGGCACTGGCAATGACGGTAACGGCCATCGGAGCATCGACTGCGGCATTTGCCGCTGCGCCCAATCAGGCAGAGCCGCAGACCCTCATCGCTACCGAAAACGAGGATGCCATCTGGGAGCAGATCGAGGCACTGGAGGAAAAAAGCGATGCCATATTCCAGAGAAATGAAGCACTGTGGGACAAGGTAGACGAGGCCTGCAATGCCCTGCCTGATGACTACGATTTCGAGAACTTTGACGAGGCGGCGTTCATCCGCAACATGACTACGCTGACGGAGGCGGAGAAGGAAACCCTTCTGAATGACATCAAGGAGCTGAACGAGCTGGATGCCCAGATGGAGAAGCTGTATGGGCAGCTGCCCGTCTGCGACAATATGCCGCTTTATGAGAAGGCACTGGAAAAGGCCGATCCCAAGGTGCTGGACGAGATCGACACGCTGGAGCAGGAGTATGACCGCCTCTGCGAGAAGAACGCCGACCTGTGGGACAAGGTGGACGAGGCTTACTTCAACCTGCCGGACGACTACGACTTCGACAACTACGATGAGGCCGCCTTCATCCGCAGCCTGGGCTTCCTGACCGACGCGGAAAAGGACGCGCTGATCGCCGACTACAACCGTCTGGTAGAGCTTGATAACCAGCTGTGCAAGCTGTACGACACCATTTGGGGCAATACCGGCTGCGAAAGCGGCATCTGCCCCTTTTGACGGCAAAGAGTTTTTCTGATATGATTAACTAAATACGACGCCGATGCTGCGCCTGTGCGCAGCATTTGGCGCTGCTTTCTAGGAGGTCACCATGGGACATTCCATCTATTTGGCGGACGATGAAAAGAGCATCCGGGAACTGCTCCATAGCTTCCTCGCAAGCGACGGATATACCGTGCGCTCCTTTGAAAGCGGTGACGCGCTGCTGGAGGCATTCCGTCAGGAGCCTGCGGAGCTGGTCATACTGGACATTATGATGCCCGGCACGGACGGCCTTACCGTGTGCCGGGAGCTTCGCTCTGTTTCCGATATTCCCATTATCCTGCTTACGGCCAAGGACAGCGAGCTGGACTACGTTATGGGCATCAGTCAGGGCAGTGACGATTACCTCACCAAGCCCTTTCGCCCCACCATACTGCTCATGAAGGTGAGAGCCCTGCTGCGCCGGGTGGAGATGGACAGGGGGAAAACAGCGGCGGCAGTAGATGAATTGCGCTATGGAGATCTCCGCTATTCCGCTACGGAAAATGCTGTCTTTTGCGGAAGCACGATCGTGGCGCTGACCCAGACTGAGCTGCGGCTGCTCAGCTATATGCTGAAACAGCCGGAGAAAGCCTATTCCCGCGAGGAGCTGCTTAACGCAGTATGGGGCTTCGACTCGGAGGTGGAGACCCGTGTGACCGATGAAACACTGCGCCGTATTCGGAAAAAGCTGCTGCAAGCAGGCAGCACTGTCAGCGTAAGCACCATATGGGGCTTTGGGTATAAGCTAAAGGAGGCGGAGCACACATGAAGAACATTAAGCTGCGGATCGTGTATCTGATCCTCGGTGCGGCACTGCTGCTCTTTGCCCTTTTCATGCTGGCGGTGAACGTTGTGATCCCCGCCCACTTTGTAAGCGAGGCGGAAAAGGCGCTGCGCAACGAGGCGCAGTATGAGAATCGCACCATTCCTTACACCTATGAGGGCGAGGTGTATGATGACGATTGGGACGACGGGGCGGAGGAGCATTTCTTCACGCCCAGCATTGTGTTTCTTGAGCTGGAGAACGGCTACCAGCCCAACACATGGAGCCAGGACACCTATCGGCTGGAGAAAAAGCTGCTGGCGTATTGCAGTGAACGGTCTGTTGCGCCCAATCGATGCCACGACTTCAAGGCAGACAAGCACCACCTGATCTTCATGCCCGTGCAGGAGGACTACGGCAATTCGGAAAAACCGTATTCCTATATCATGTACATAGATATCGGGCCCATCACCCGCTATATCGTGACGCTGAACTGGGCGTTTTTTGGGGTGCTGCTGGCAATTTCCTCCGTCATGTGCCTGCTGGGCTTCCGCTTCGGCCGTGACATCGAAAAGGAGGCGGAGCGGCAGCAGACCTTCTTCCGGAACGCCTCCCATGATCTGAAAACGCCGCTTATGGCGATACAGGGCTACGCGGAGGGCATACAGGCGGGCGTGATGGACACAGGCAGCGCGGCGGAGGTGATCCTGACGGAGAGCGACCACATGACGGAGCTGGTGGACGAGCTTCTGGACATCTCGAAAATCGATATGGGGCGGCAACCGCTTACCCTTTCCGAAACGGATATTCGAGAACTGCTCTACGACAGCATACGCGCCGTGGAGCCGGCAGCCGCTGCCAGCGGCATTACCATCGCGCCGGACTTCCCTGAAGAACCCATCCCGGTCAAATGCGATGACACGCAGATCCGCAGGGCGGTCACGAATATCCTGACTAACGGATTGCGGTATGCCCGCAGTAAGCTGTGTCTGACCTGTCGGCCCGACAAACGGAATGTGATAATCCGGATACAGGACGATGGGGATGGCATTGCCGAGGGAGACCTGCCCCACATCTTTGAGCGCTTCTACATGGGGAAAAGCGGCAAATCCGGCATCGGCCTTGCCTTGACGAAGGAGATCATTCACCTGCATAAAGGTACGATCCGCGCCTACAACGGGGATAGCGGTGCCATGTTTGAGATCACGCTCCCGATGGGCAGATAAACGCAGAGGCCGTCCGCCAAGTACAAGACCTTAAACGCCGCCGCTTCTTTCGCAAAGCTCATCCCTCTGCGACGATTCGCTATCGGTGCAGTTCCTCTGCACGGTGGCAGGCAACAAGGCGGCCAGCGACAGGGCGCAGCTGCGGCACTTCGCGGCGGCAGCACTCTGTGGCGTAGGGGCAGCGCGTGTGAAAACGGCAGCCGGGCGGCGGGACAGTTTACTGTCCCGCCGCTCTGCTTTTCAGCGGGCATGTCTTGCTTGTGCGTAATGGCTTCCCGCGCTGAGGTTGGCTTTGCCAATATTTTGCACGGCAAGGGGTTGCGTTTTTTTCTGGATATGACAAAATGACGGTATAATTTCTCTGAAAATATCTTGACAAGATTTATCAAGATTGGTAGAATGGATATATAATCCAAAAAAGGAGATGCAGGGATATGCTCATCACAAGGGAAACGGACTATGCGCTGCGGATGCTGCGGGTGCTGCTGGACGGAGAGAAGCACTCCGCCGCCGAGATGGCGGAAACGGAGCTGATCCCCATGCAGTTTGCCTATCAGATCCTGCGAAAGCTCTCCTCCGGGGAGCTTGTGCAGGTGAGCCGGGGCGCGGCCGGCGGCTGTCGGCTGTCCTGCGACCTGCGTGGCGTCTCCCTCTACGACCTCATGGTCGTCATGGGAGAGCATGATCTCCTGTGCGCCTGTATGGAGCCGGGGTATGACTGCCGCTGGCAAAGCGAACACGGGAAATGCGCCATCCACTGCCAGCTAACGGAGCTGCAGCGAAAGCAGGACGAGGCGTTCCGCGCCGTGAGCCTGCACCGGCTGCTGACCGGCGAAGCAATTCAAAAAGAGAAAGTGACCCAACAAACGTGACATAAGGAGGTACACCGTATGCTGTTTCAGACCACACCCGCGCACGAGGAGCTGCGCGCCAAGATCCGGGCCTTTGCGGAGGAGGAGATCAAGCCTCTTGCCTTCCTGCTGGATCAGAACAACGAGTTTCCCGACGAGGCTGTTCAAAAGATGGGACAGCTGGGCTGGCTGGGGCTGCCGTTCCCCAAGGAATACGGCGGCGCGGGCCTTGACATTCTCAGCTACGCCATGGCGGTGGAGGAGCTGGCCCGTGTGGACGGCGGGGCAGGCGTGATCCTCTCCGCCCATGTGTCGCTGGGCGCGTGGCCCATCTTCGCCTACGGCACGGAGGAGCAGAAGCGGAAGTATCTCGTGCCGCTGGCAAGAGGCGAAAAGCTGGGCGCCTTCGGCCTCACCGAGCCTAATGCCGGGTCGGACGCCGGCGGCACGGAAACCACGGCACTGGACAAGGGCGACCACTACCTGCTCAACGGCGGCAAGATCTTCATCACCAACGCGCCCAAGGCGGACACCTATGTGGTATTCGCCGTCACCACGCCGGACATCGGCACCCGGGGCATCTCCGCCTTCATCGTGGAGAAGGGCTGGAAGGGCTTTGAGTTCGGCGACCACTACGACAAGATGGGAATTCGCTCCTCCTCCACGGCGGAGCTGATCTTCAACGACGTGAAGGTGCCCAAGGAGAACCTGCTGGGCAAGGAGGGCGACGGCTTCAAGATCGCCATGTCCACGCTGGACGGCGGCCGCATCGGTATCGCGGCGCAGGCACTGGGTATCGCCCAGGGGGCCTTTGAGCACGCGCTGGCCTATTCCAAGGAGCGCGTCCAGTTCGGGAAGCCCATCGCGGCACAGCAGGCCGTTTCCTTCAAGCTGGCGGACATGGCCACCAAGCTGCGCTGCGCCCGCTTCCTGGTCTACTCCGCGGCGGAGCTGAAGGAGCAGCACGCTCCCTACGGCATGGAGTCCGCCATGGCGAAGATGTACGCCTCGGACATCGCGCTGGAGGTCACCAACGACGCCATGCAGATCCACGGCGGCACCGGCTTCCTCAAGGGCATGGAGGTGGAGCGCGCCTACCGTGACGCCAAGATCACCACCATCTATGAGGGCACCAACGAGATCCAGCGGGTGGTCATCGCCTCCCACCTCATCGGCAGGCTGGGTAAGAGCAGCGGCGGCGAAAGCCGCTCGGCGGCTAAGAAGCCCGCGCCCGTCACCGGTATCCGCAAGCGCACCATCTTCCGGGAGGGCGACGCCGCCCAGCAGGTCAACGATCTGGTGGCGGCACTGAAAAAGGACGGCCACGACTTCTCCGTGGGCATCCCCATGGATACGCCCATCCCCAAGGCGGAGCGTGTGGTCTCCGCCGGTAAGGGCATCGGCGAGAGGAAGAACATGAAGCTGGTGGAGGGCTTGGCCAAGGCCGCCGGGGCGGCCATCGGCTCCTCCCGTCCCGTGGCGGAGACGCTGAAATACCTGCCCCTTGACCGCTATGTGGGTATGTCCGGGCAGAAGTTCACCGGCAACCTCTATATCGCCTGCGGCATCTCCGGTGCCACCCAGCACCTCAAGGGCATCAAGGATGCCTCCACCATCGTGGCCATCAATAAAAACGGCAACGCGCCCATCTTTAAGAACTGCGATTACGGCATCGTGGGCGACGTGATGGAGATTTTGCCCCTGCTCACCGCCGCGCTGGACAGCGGCGAGAAGCAGCCCGCGCCGCCGATGGTGAAGATGAAGCGTCCCACGCCGCCCAAGCCCACGCCCATCGGCGACACCTATGTGTGCGGCGGCTGCGGCTACGAATATGTGCCGGAGCTGGGCGATGAGGACGGCGAGATCGCGCCGGGTACGTTGTTTGAGCAGCTCCCCGCCGACTGGGTATGCCCGGAGTGCGCGGAGGGCAAGGATCAATTTGTGAAGGCTTGAGCCGGGAGGGTATAAGATATGTATTGTGTGCGTAATATAACCAGCGACCTCTACTGGGTGGGCGCCAACGACCACCGCCTTGCCCTGTTTGAAAACTGCTTCCCCATTCCCCGCGGCGTCAGCTACAACGCCTACTGTCTGCTGGATGAGAAAACGGTGCTGTTCGACACCGTGGACTGGTCTGCCTGCCGCCAGCTGCTGGAGAACCTGAACCACGTCCTGAACGGGCGGGAGCTGGACTATCTGCTCATCAACCACCTGGAGCCGGATCACGCCGCCTGCATCGAGGAGATCCTGCTGCGGCACCCCAAGGTGAAGGTCATCTCCAACGAAAAGGCCTTCATGCTCATGCGGCAGTTCGGCTTCCACGTGGACGACCACGAGTGCATCGAGGTGAAGGAGGGTGACACCTTCTCCTTCGGCCGACACACCGTCACCTTTGTGGGCGCGCCCATGGTGCATTGGCCGGAGGCCATGGTGACCTTCGACCTCACTGACGGCGTGCTGTTCTCCGCCGACGCCTTCGGCACCTTCGGCGCGCTGGACGGCAAGCTGTTTGCCGACGAAGTGGACTTTGAGCGGGACTGGCTGGACGATGCCCGCCGCTACCTCACCAACATCGTGGGCAAGTACGGCCCCCACATCCAGCTCCTGCTGAAAAAGGCCGGCGGGATCCTGGATCAGATCAAGTATATCTGCCCCCTCCACGGCCCGGTGTGGCGGAAGAATCTGGGCTGGTTCATCGGGAAGTACGACACATGGAGCCGGTACGCGCCGGAGGAAAAGGGCGTGCTGATCGTCTACGCCTCCATGTACGGCAACACGGAGAACGCGGCGCAGGCGCTTGCGGCAAGGCTCTGCGACAAGGGCATGAGTCGTGTGGCGCTGTACGACGTGTCCTCCACCCACGTGTCCCAGCTGATCTCCGAGGCGTTCAAGTACAGCCACATCGTGCTGGCCTCGGTGACCTACAATCTGGGCATCTACCCCGCCATGCACGACTTCCTTATGGATATGAAGGCGCTGAACCTGCAAAACCGCACCTTCGCCCTCATCGAAAACGGCTCGTGGGCGGTGAAGTCCGGCGACCTCATGCAGAAATTCGTCAACGACGAGCTGAAGAACATGACGGTGCTCAACGAGCGGCTCAGTCTCGCCTCCTCGCTGGGGGAGGACAAGGCCGTTGAGCTGGAAACGCTGGTGGACGCGATTCTGGCGTCCGTGCAGTGACCGGCACGGGGAGCGGAAGAAATAGACAGCCGAAAGGCTCTGCCGCCTCCCTGCCGGGGAGACCGTATTCCGCGAGATGGGGCGGACAAGCACGATCCCGCGCTTGTCCACCCTTTTTCCAAAGGAGGCACAGAAAAGCAAGTCAGAACGTAACAAAACGAGTTTCGGAAAGGAGATGCTACCATGAATTACAGTGCTATGATCCAAAACCGCAAGTCCGTTCGCGCCTTTCGCGGAAAGGAGGTGCCGAACGAGGCACTCGCCCAGCTTCGCACCTACTACGAAAAGACCTGCCCCCGCCTTGTTCCGGAGATCGCCACGGAGCTGATCGTGCTGGACAAGGACGCGCAGCCGGCGCTGGAAAGCTCCGCGGGCTACCGGCAGTTCCTCATCGGTGCGCCGCACTATCTGCTCCTTATGTCCGCCCGGCACATTCACGCGGGCGTCAACGCCGGGTACATGATGGAGGATCTCGTCCTCAAGCTGACGGAGCTGGACATCGACACCTGCTGGCTGACCTTTACCGACAGCGACAAGATCAAAAAGGCCCTGTCCCTCACCACCCCGCTGGATGTGGCGGCCATCGTGGCCTTCGGCTACGGGGAAAAGACGGCGAAAAAGCTGCGGATGAACATTCAGAGCATGTCGCAGATCGATGTGCAGGCCGAGCAGCAGTACTACGCGCCGAAAAAGAGCGTGCATGAGCTGGTTCACATGGAAAGCTGGAGCAACAAGTCCGGCCTTGACGAAATGATGGACTTCTATGACGATATGCTCTGGCAGGCCTTCTACGCCGCCTCCCTGTCCCCCAGCTACCTCAACCGCCAGCCCTACGGCTTCCTTGTCCGCGGCCACAGCATCTATCTGGTGCAGCAGGAGGACGCCTACACCGACAACCTCGACGCCGCGCTGGATCTGGGCATCGTGCTGCTCCACTTCTCCGCTGTCGCCTCCCAGTGGGCGGGAGGGGTGCGCTGGGAGCTTTCTCCGGATGCGCCGGACGGCCTGCCCGCAGGGCATCGCGCGGCGGCCGTGTGCCGGGTGTAGAGGTGCTGCTTTCAGCCCTATTGGGAGCATTTGATTCAGAAAGAAAAACCGGCCAATGCCGGTTCCAAACAGAAGATCAGGAGGTGTTTTTCCGATGGCCATCCGAACGGTAACGGATGCGATCCGCTATGTAGGGGCGGACGACAACACATTGACACTCTTTGAAAACCAGTACCCCGTCCAGCCTATGGGGGTGAGCTACAACTCCTATGTCATTTTGGATGAGAAGATCGCTGTGATGGACAGCGTGGACGCACGGGCGGCGGAGGAATGGCTTTCCAATGTGGCGCAGGTGCTGGAGGGGCGCAGCCCCGACTATCTTGTGGTCACACACATGGAGCCGGATCATTCCGGCAGCCTCATGCGTCTGGCGCAAAGGTACCCGGAGATGAAGCTCGTGGGAAATGCGAAAACATTTACCATGATCAAGCAGTTTTTCGGCACAGGTGCGCTGGCGGAGAGCCGTATGCTGGAGGTTGGCGAAGGAGATACGCTTTCCTTGGGTACGCACCGGCTGCGCTTCCTGCTGGCGCCGATGGTACACTGGCCGGAGGTAATGACGGCGTATGAGGAAACGGAAAAGATCCTGTTCTCGGCGGATGCCTTTGGCCGCTTCGGCGCACTGGAGCGGACTGCCCGCGCCCCGTGGGCGCCGCAGGCGCGGCGGTATTATTACAATATCGTCGGCAAATACGGCGCGCAGGTGCAGGCTCTGCTGAAAAAGGTTTCCGCGCTGGAGATCAAAACGATCTGCCCGCTCCATGGCCCGATGCTCACAGAGGGATTGGAGGAGTATCTGCGGCTTTATGACCTGTGGTCACAGTGGAAGCCGGAGGAACCGGAGAGCATACTGATCGCGCATGCGTCCATCCACGGAAACACCGCCCATGCGTCGGAGATCCTCAAGAGCAAGCTGGAGGGAAAGGGCGTGCGGGTTACCTTGTGCGATTTGACCGTGACAGACCTCTCCTATGCCGTGACCAGCGCATTCTACTGCGGGAAGCTGGTATTGGCCAGCTCCACCTATGACGGAGGGCTGTTTCCTCCCATGAAGGCGTTTTTGGAGCATTTACAGGCCAAGGGCTTCCGGAGCCGCCGGGTCGGCTTGATGGAAAACGGCTCCTGGGCACCCGCCGCTGCGCGGCTGATGCGCGCCAAGCTGGAGGACATGAAGGATCTCCGACTGTGCGAAACGGAGGTATCGCTGCGCGGCGCATTGAACCAAACCAGCGAGGCGCAGATGGATGCGCTGGTGGCGGAGCTCTGCGCGGAGTAAGCGGTGGGAGGGCTGGCGGTATCCCTGCGCCGAGGCTGGCTTCGTCCAGCCGCCCGATGCTTCAAAAGCAGAGCGTCATCACCGGCTTGGACGACAATATGGTGCTGCGTGAGGCCGATGCCTTGAGAATGGATAAAAGCGCAGCCGCAGATGTTCTCTGCGGCTGCGCTTTTTGCCTTCCGATCATAGTGCGGACAGATGGGCTTCGACAGTAATTCCCGATTTCCGAGATGACATGAAGTGTACTACATGGAAGCGCGCTTCATGATGGAATAAGATTTTTGTGGAAGATGCAGAAATCTGTCGAAACGGAGGGCTCAGCACATGAATCCATACAAAGAAATACTCCGAAAATTCTTCTCGAAATATGTCAGCACTCTGCGTAAACGCAGGGGGCTGACGCAGGAGGAGATGGCGGAGAAGCTTCGCATTACCGGGCGGGCATATAGCGATTTGGAGCGGGGCATATACTGCTTTTCCGCTGTTGCACTGGTGTTCCTGCTGCTCATGCTGGAGGAAGGGGAGATAAAGGAGCTTTTATCTCCCTTGCGGGAGGAAATTGAAAAAGTCGAGAGCAGAGAGGTGGCGTAGTGATCCATGGAGATGGAGGATATATACGGGCTTTTGCGCCGGCTTGGCCTATCTGCGGGAAACACGCGCTTTTTTCATGTTTCGTATGCTGTCTACCTGACGACCCGGCAGCCGGTCCGGACGCCATTTGCTGAATGGTGGCTGTACCCGGCAGTTGCCGGACAATATCACACCTGTATTTTCAACGTAAAGCGCAGCGTCTGCATTGCGGTGAATCGGGTGTGGGAAACAGAAAGAGAAGCGCTGAGGTCCATCACGAAGTATCCCTTGAAGAGAGAGCCTCTTCCTTCGGAGTTTATTGCCATCCTTGCCGCCTACATCAAGAGCGGCGATGCAGCGTGAGCCTTTCACAATTACCGTGTGCTTAGGGAGGTAAGAAATGATCGGCGCGCAGGGTAAGCTTGAAAGCGAAGCGTCATCATGGGGACAGGATACGGCGAGTCCCTTTATCATGGAGAACGACAAGCTCATGGACGTAAAGTCCCGTCATGCTAAATAATAGCAGAGGGCGGCAGCATTGTGCTGCCGCCCTCTTGATTACCCAACAGAAAAGACGGGCGAGGCTTCAACGGCAGCGCATTTGAGGCGTTCACTCTGACTGTTGACAGGCTCGACTTGGTTTGCTGTTTATTTTCTTATCCCGGTATGTTCTCAAGACAGTCTCCTTTACCGGTTCTCCGCCAGATATTCCTCCGCGTAGTGGACAGCCACCGCGCCGTCCGATACGGCGGTGACCACCTGCCGCAGCGCCTTGGTGCGGACATCTCCGGCGGCGAACACGCCGGGGAGGCTGGTGCGGGTGGATTCGTCCGCCACGATGTACTGAAGCATACGGAGGGTCAACTGACTTGTGTGGCCCGCTCAGTCGAGCAGGAGCTTTCTTTTCTGCTGCGTCAACATATCTGTGTCCGGCCTATCACTCAAACAAATTCAGCATGTGGTCTCCCAAAAATCCACGGCGCTCTGCCCCTGCTTTTCATCAATTATGGGATCGTTCAAAAGAGCCAGCGGCTTGAAGGGAGCGGAGCTGTCGCCCTCCTTCTTCTCCACGCGGCAGAACCAGACATGGAGCTCCGCCTCACCCCGCTGCTCGGTGTGGTGCCCGTAGCCCAAGCCCTCCATGACAGCGTACAGCGAATGCGGCTCAAAGGTCTGGATGATGTGCAATCCCTCGCCCACCTCCAACACCTCGGCTCTTTTCTTCAGCCCTTCAAAGAAGCTGCCCTGTATATCCTTGAAGATTTAAGCGATCCGGATATCGACCCGAAAGACTTCGTGTTTCATAGTCTCCGACATACGAGCGCGGCGGCAAAGCTAACCCTGTCGCCCGGTCCATCCAAAACTGCTCATCCGTAGAAGAGCCGATTGGCAGAGATTTCAGCCTGTCGAAATATCGTATTAGCAAAAGCCCCTCTCCAAAAGCAAAAATTTCTGCTAATATTAGCAAAAATCCTGCTAATGAAAAGGGGCTTGACCAATCAAAATGCTTGCTAACCGTTCAACTTTTATTAGCAAGCACAAAACCCGCAAACGCTTGTGGCGTAAGGGATTGTGGCACCCCCGGCGTGACTCGAACACGCTACATCCCGCTTAGGAGATGGACCCAGTGCATATATTCCCTATCAACAGGGATAAAGAAAATGCAGTTATATCAAGGCTTTTCTCCATGTTCTCTATAAACCTTGTACAAGCAAAATCAAGCAAAAACAAAGGATTTTAGCCCCCTATTGTTTGCACTCTGTTTGCAAAGGCGCGAAATTTGGCGTTAGCCAAAAGTTCAATTCCCGTCGAGACTTAATTATATTCATGGTATCGTGGACATAGTTTACCATACATAGAGGTTCATTACAAGAGGTATTGAGCCAGTGAAAGTGCCTGTTTTATCTTTCTCAGGAAAGGTAAAGCAGGCACTTTTTTTCATATCTAAACTTAGAAAGAAATGAGGTGAAATCATGAATACACAGATTATTGCCATAGCCAACCAAAAAGGTGGTGTCGGCAAAACAACCACTTGTGCCAATCTTGGAATTGGTCTGGCGCAGTCCGGGAAGAAAGTCCTTCTGATTGACGGAGACCCACAGGGAAGCCTGACCATCAGCTTGGGCAATCCTCAGCCTGATAAGCTGCCCTTTACACTGTCAGACGCTATGGGCCGTATTTTGATGGATGAACCAATTCGTCCCGGCGAGGGTATCCTGCACCACCCTGAGGGCGTAGACCTGATGCCTGCGGACATCCAGCTATCTGGTATGGAGGTATCTCTGGTAAACGCTATGAGCCGAGAAACCATTCTGCGACAATATCTGGACACGCTGAAGGGGCAATACTCCCATATCCTTATTGATTGCCAGCCCTCCCTGGGTATGCTTACGGTCAATGCACTGGCTGCCGCTAATAGGGTTATAATCCCCGTCCAGGCAGAGTATCTTCCAGCTAAAGGTTTGGAGCAGCTTTTGCAAACTATCAATAAGGTTCGCAGACAAATCAATCCCAAGCTGCAAATTGATGGGATTCTGCTGACGATGGTAGACAGCCGAACCAATTTTGCCAAAGAAATTTCCGCTCTTCTGCGCGAAACCTATGGCAGTAAGATCAAGGTGTTTACATCAGAAATTCCTCATTCTGTCAGGGCTAAAGAAATCAGTGCTGAAGGAAAAAGCATTTATGCCCATGATCCTAATGGCAAAGTGGCTGAGGGCTACAAAAATCTGACGAAGGAGGTATTGAAACTTGAAAAGCAGCGCGAAAAAAATAGAGCTGGCCTCAGTAGATGACCTGTTTTCTACAGAAGAAAGTCGGCAAGACGAGCAACTGGAAAAAATTCAGGAAATTCCCCTATCTGAACTGCATCCGTTCAAGGATCACCCCTTCAAGGTCAAGGATGATGATGCAATGATAGAAACCGCAGACAGCATCAAAAAGTATGGTGTGTTGGTTCCTGCGATTGCCAGACCACTGCCTGATGGCGGTTATGAGCTGGTAGCCGGTCACAGACGCCGCAGAGCCAGCGAATTGGCCGGAAAAGAAACCATGCCTGTCATTGTGCGCGACTTGGATGACGATGCTGCCACAATTATTATGGTTGACAGCAATTTGCAGCGAGAAAATCTGCTCCCCAGTGAAAGGGCTTTTGCCTACAAAATGAAGCTGGAAGCCATTAAACATCAAGGAGCAAGAACAGACCTGACTTCTGTTCAAGTTGAACAGAAGTTGAGCGCCAGAGACCAGGTGGCAAAAGAAGCCGGTGAACGAAGCGGTATCCAGGTAATGCGATATGTTCGTTTGACTGAACTGATTCCAGAGCTTTTGGATATGGTGGATGAAAAGAAAATCGCATTTAACCCAGCCTATGAACTCTCTTTTTTGAAACCGGACGAGCAGCAAATGCTGGTGGAAACAATGGACTATGAGCAGGCTACCCCTTCTCTCTCTCAGGCTCAGCGAATGAAAAAGTTCAGCCAGGAAGGGAAATTGTCAGAAGATGTGATGCTTGCCATCATGTCAGAGGAAAAAAAGGGTGATCTGGATAAAGTGACCTTGAGCAGCGATACCTTGCGAAAGTATTTCCCCAAAAGCTATACACCGGCCAAAATGCAGGAAACCATTATTAAACTGCTGGAACAATGGCAGAAAAAACGCCAACGAGATCAGGAACGATGAAGGGAGAGCCTATGAAAGATATTGCAGCAAGGGAACTGAAAGGCCACAACATTCTTGCAGTGGAGCGATTTTGGGACAGCACTTTCTGGATGATTGAGTTTACTGTCTTGCGCCCTACTGCTTATGGAGAACCTGGTGACGAAATGAGGCTTTTTCTCACAGAGGACGGGTATCAGTCAGCTCTGCAAAGCCAGCAGCGTCGAGAAATCAAAATTAAGAGATATGCCCATGTTATTGAGGGGCATATCCTCGACTTCAAGCCTAAAAAACACCGTCGTTCATAACCGATACAACGAAAGGAAAGGAATGAATATGTGTACTGTAAGAGAAATCCGAGAAGCTATTCAAGAAGATTGCCGCTCACAGCGTGATATGGAATCCACCGAGATTGACCGTGTTTTTCAAACCTTACCATTTTCTCAGGAAAGGGATCTGTTTGATAAACCACCAATGCCAAAACGCCCCTACCGACGCAAGAAAAAAAGATACAGACAGACCCTAACCGCTGCCACAATTCTTTTATGAATTGCGGCTTTTTTCATACCTGAGAAATGAAAGGAGTGAAGTAAATGGCTGTTTTTCGTGTAGAACGCACTGGCGATTACACGGTTATGAGCAATTTTCATCTAAAAGACAAACGACTTTCTTTGAAGGCAAAGGGTCTCTTGTCGCAGATGTTATCTCTGCCTGATGACTGGGATTATACGCTGTCAGGACTCAGCTATATCAATCGAGAAAGCAAAGATGCAATCCGCTCTGCTGTCAATGAGCTTGAAACAGCCGGATACATTCGGCGCAGACAGACAACTGATGCTTCTGGTAAATTCGCAGCCAATGAGTATACCATTTTTGAGCGTCCCATCGAGGGAGAACCGATGTTGGATAAGCCGTCGTCGGAAAACCCGATAACGGTAAACCCGTCAGCGGTAAATCCGTTACCGGAAAATCCAACACAATTAAATACTAAGAAATCAAATACCCAAAAACAAAATACTCATGGATCAAATACCGATTCCATTCCCTTCCGGGAAACAGCGGCGGTAATACCGCCGGAACGGAAAGGAAGGGATGCGATGTCTGTCACAGAGATAGAAAATTATCGGGAATTGATTTTGGAGAATATCGAGTATGATTGTCTGAAGCAGCGTTATCCTCTCTACCTGGATGACCTGAATGAGATCGTAGAGCTGTTGGTAGAAACGGTCTGTGCCAAACGAAAGACCACCCGGATCTCTGGTGCGGACTTTCCTCATGAAATTGTACGCTCCCGCTTTTTGAAGCTGGACAGCTCTCACATCGAGTTTGTCATGGACTGTCTGCAAAAGAACACCACCCAGGTACACAACATCAAGCAGTACCTGCTTGCAGTGCTGTTCAACGCTCCTACCACCATGAATAACCACTACACTTCACTGGTAAATCACGATATGCACGCAGGCGGCTGGTAATCAGCCGCTTTTGTATTACACCAAAGGAGGCACAGCATGAATCAGATTGAAATTTTCAATAGTCCAGAGTTCGGAAGCATTCGCACTTTGGAACAGAATGGCAAAGTATTATTTTGCGGTACAGATGTGGCAACAGCGCTGGGATATACCAATCCACGCAAAGCCGTCCGCGACCATACCAGGGGTGGAACGAAATGTTCCATAGGGGTCCAGACTGGGAAAAAGGCAGATGGAAGCCCCGCGGTACAAATGGTCGAAATGCTCTTTATCCCCGAAGGTGATCTATATCGTCTGATCACCCATAGTAAACTGCCGTCAGCGGAACGGTTTGAACAATGGGTGTTTGATGAAGTTCTACCTGCCATTCGCAAGCACGGAGCCTATCTCACAAAAGAGAAGTTGTGGGAGATAGCCACTTCTCCGGAAGCTCTGATAAAGCTCTGCTCCGAGCTGCTTGCTGAGCGGGAAGAAAATGCGTCGCTACGAGAGGAAAATGCCCTGCTGGAGAGTAAGGCAGCCTTTTATGATTTGTTCATCGACCTCAATCACAGTACCAACCTCCGCACCACCGCCAAAGAGTTGCTTGTCCCGGAGCGTCGGTTTGTCCGTTTCCTTCTGGAAAAGCGTTTTGTGTACCGCACCGCATCCGGTAATGTACTGCCCTATGCAAAGCCAGCCAATGAAGGACTGTTTTGTGTCAAAGACTACTGCAATCACGGGCATATCGGCTCCTATACGCTGATAACCCCGCAAGGCAAACTCTACTTTGCTCAGCTGAGAGACATGATTTTGATGGTTGTATGAGAGTGGGAAAGGAAGTGAGTTTTATGCCAGAAGGCAAAACAATCGGTCAGCTGATGGAAGAAATGCGCCAGAAAGCTGGAGCGCAGAACTATCACGGCCATGACTACATGGATCTCCAGCGATTTGCTGAGAACACCCGGCACATGATTATTTTTGATGTGCTGACGCATGACTCCCCGGTGGGCTGGAAAGGTGAACGAACCCGCCTGTTTTTGTCAGATAAGGGCTATGAAAAAGCTCTGGACAGTCAGGCAAAGGGACAGATCAAGATTCTCAGTCATGCAAAGGTCAGAAATGGAGATTTGCTCTATGACCGTTCTGAGCAAATTCGTTGAGGGCGGTTCGATGAAGAAATACCTTCTCCGGCGGCTGGTGGTCCCGCCTTAGAAATAAATGCACCACCCCTGCACATTTTGTGGAAAGGAGGCGATGAAAATGCAGGAAGAAGTGGAAAACAGGACTTTAACGCTGGTTGTCAGCGGAACAAAGTTCACCGGCAGGCTGCTCAAAGCCGCCATCAGCAAGTACCTTGCCCACCGCAAGGAAAAGAAGCTGCAAAAGCAGAGAAGCCGTGACGCCCCTGTGACACCCCACGGCAAACAGACCGTCAAGCAGCTCATTGGTCAGAATCAGGGGATCTCCAATATCGAGATCACAGACCCCTCCATCAAGGAATTTGAGAAGATCGCCCGGAAATATGGTGTGGACTATGCGGTGAAGAAAGACCGCAGCAGCTCCCCGCCCAAATACCTGATCTTTTTCAAAGGCCGTGACGCCGATGCGCTGACCGCTGCATTTACCGAGTACACCAGCAAAAAGGTCAAGAAGGCCGAGAAAACGGAACGCCCGTCTGTGCTGGCAAAACTCAGTCAGTTCAAAGAGATGGTCAAAAATGCCGTGGTGGACCGCACCAAGCGAAAGGAGCTGGAACGATGAAAAAGCAGCTTGACATCAAAAAGCTCGTTTTGCTGAACCTGCCCTATCTCCTGATGGGGCTGTTTGCTACCAACTTCGGGGAGGCATGGCGGCTGGCACAGGGGGCAAATGCTTCAGAGAAATTCCTTTCCCTGTTTGCTGTCCTGCCTGGGGCGCTGCAAAGTTTCTGGCCCAGCCTGCACCCGTTGGATCTGCTGGTGGGGCTGTGCTGCGGTGCTGGCCTGCGTCTGGCGGTGTATCTCAAAAGTAAAAACGCCAAGAAGTACCGTCATGGCATGGAGTATGGTTCTGCCCGTTGGAGTGCATAATTTTAAGTGTAAATGACACATACATGGACGCACAGGAGGTTATGCACATGACTGATTATAGCAAAATTACAGCCCTTTACTCCCGCCTTTCTGTGGGCGACGAGGACAGGGACGGCGGCGAGAGCAACAGCATACAAAACCAAAAAATATTTTTGGAGAACTATGCCAGAGGGCAGCACCTAACCAATATCCGGCACTACATCGACGATGACGAAAGCGGCAGGTTTTTTGACCGTTCCGCCTACTCCC
>CDYU01012570.1_pt1 | contig 68287 bp, 55 predicted proteins | sample 480701 | NCBI WGS metagenome assembly CDYU01 (sample SAMEA3182105, study PRJEB8094) | gut metagenome | biome: human; feature: gut; material: Stool; isolation source: human stools | place: Canada | collected 2013-02-26 | reverse complement strand
ATTTTCTCACGGAGTCTTCTGATATTGACAGCGATTGTATTTTCATCCACAAAATCCCCTTCCAGATCAAACACATTTTCCAATATTTGTGTTTTTGAAAGAATCTGTTTCGGATTCTGAAGAAAAAAAGTCAGCATTTTCAACTCCGTTTTTGTCAGACTGATTTCACGACCCTTTATCAGGACTTTCATTTCTCCTGCAATAAATACGATATCTCCCGAAATCATCTTTCCGGCTTCCGTTTTCTCCTGTCTGCGGCGGAAATGTGCTTCTATTTTCAAAAGAAGTACCGAAAGACTAAACGGCTTTGTAATATAATCATCTGCCCCTGCTTCATATCCCATGACCTGATCCATCTCCTGATCTAGTGCTGTAAGACAAATAATGTATGTATTATAATTGCATCTCATCCACCTTACAAATTCCAGTCCATTCCCATCCGGAAGATTCACATCACAAATGGTAACATCCACATTATTATCACTTGCAATTCTTTTCGCTTTTTTCACTGATTCTGCTGAAAAAACCTCATATCCGGATTTTTTCAGTGAGAATGTAATTCCACGATTTAAATTTTCATCATCTTCAACCACAAGTATACCTGGCATAGCATATGCACCTCTCTTTATTAACTATTCATCTTAAAATGATTCAATGTCGGCATTATGTTCAGCCACATACTTCTTTATCATAGTCAATGGCTGTCGCATACAGGTCTGTAATCTTCTGATAAAACATTCTCTCACTGGCACGAATTTCACGGATACGCTCTAACTGCTCATCGAAATACTTCTCTGTCAGATACGCTCCGCGTTTCAACCGTTCATCATCCATCACCCATCCTTTGATGGTGTAGTCCTTGGCGATCTGGTTTACCCATTTACGAAACTGTACGGCACGCTCGGAATTGACCTTAAAACCTACAGCAATGATCATTTGAAGGTTATAGTGTTTGGTATCGCGTGTGACCTGGCGCGAACCTTCAGTTTGAACTATCCGGAAATTCCGGATAGTTGAATCTTCCTCAAGCTCTGAATCAGAATAAATCTTCTTGATATGCTCATTGATTGTACGAACATCCACATCGTACAAGGTGGCCATCATTTTCTGTGTCAGCCATATATTTTCATCCTCGTAGCGCATCTCTATGCTGTCCTGCTGATCACCTACTGAGGCAACATAGGTTAAGTATTCCGCTGCGCTGGAGCGGATGGTTATCTCATCTTTTTTCTTTTTCAACTTAATCTCCTCTTATTGCTTTCTTTTTTTATAGTACTACCTGCTCATCCTTTGCCACTGGAATATACACATTATATTATCCTACAAATTCTCTGTCAATTCTCGAAAACCCTTTATAGCTCATACCTTGCCTTTCTTCACGCACACAACAAGGCGGGCACCGCATTCCGGGCAAACCATATACGAAGTCGTACTAGCTGACTCCATAAGAAATGCCCCACATCTGTGGCAACATACCACACATTCCCCAGTTTTTTCCTCCGCAAAACTCACCAACATCACGCCTCCTTTGACTGATAAGCTGATATCTCTCATTCGGAAAAGGGAAAGAAACCGATATGATGAGTGTACATAATTCTCCCGACAATGACCTTTCCGTAAGTGTAGTCAACACTGCCATTATCAACTGCAATGACTATTCTGATCTTTTAAACTGTTTAGCGCACATTATTCAAGGTTCTTAATGACCTTGACGGCTACCCCCTGAATCTTACAGTCTGAAACAATGATGTCCTTCATGGTCTTATTCTCAGGATGAAGTCTGATTTTCTGATTCTCTTTGTCTACAAAATAGCGCTTCAGCGTATTCTCATTCGCTACCAAGGCAACAACAATATCGCCATCCATGGCTTCTGACTGCTTCCTGACAAGTACCAGATCTCCCGGAGATATTCCAGCTTCAATCATAGACTCGCCCTTTGCCCTAAGTAAGAAAAAAGTCCCTTTGCCAAACATCGAGGCAGGCAATGACACATATTCCTCTACATACTCTTCCTCCAGCGTAGGCACGCCGCAGGAAACAGCACCAAGTAGTGCACACTTTTGTAAACTCTGTCTGAACCTTCTCGGTCTGTTCAGTAGAAATCTGCTGGCCATCATATCTGATCATGCCATTCTCATTCATGGCTACTATGTACTTATATGCCGTTCTTCTGGCAATACCGACCGCATCTGCAATCTGCGTTGTAGACGGTGAGTGGCGATAATTCATGTAGTATTCTTCTACAAATGCCTTAATAGTACCCATAAGCTCTGTAGATTTATGTCTCATACGCCGCTCCTTTCTAAAGGAAGTAATCTGCTTTCGTTACTTCCTGATTAAAAGTATAATACTTCGAACGCGCGTTTGAAATAACAATCTACAAAAAATTTGAAATAGCCGATAAGCCGCGAAAATCGTGCACTCCCCCTTTTATGATTCTAATTGTAGCAAAAAGCCTGTCCGTTTATATGGACAGGCTTTGTTTTACTTAATCTCTATACATGAAATAATTAGTATATACTTTCGCTAGTATGTGTGCGTCTAAACATTTCAACTTTTTGCATCTTCTGTTTTATTGACTCATACACTTTATCAAATTCATTTCTAATCATATTAGAAACATTTATACGATGACTTCGATCATCAATATGTTCGTTATTAATAATCATACCATCTATTGTTTTAATAAAATCATCAGGCAAAACACTCATGACAAAATTTTTATCACTGGTAAAGGATTTTAAATAGCTCCAATTTTTTTCTATGTTAAATCTTAGATCACCGTAATTATTTGCTATTGTAACGAATGCATACATATACTCATTATATAAATTTAAGAAATACTCCGCTTTTGCAATATCTCTATCATCCCAGCCAGTTTCTGCATAAAGCAACATTTTATTAACAATATCAAATGTTTTATTAGCTTCAGAATCTTTTACATTCTTTACAGTTTTATCAACAGCTTCTTTAGCACGATTTACCACTTCTTTAAAAAGCTCTTCTTTTTCCAAGACTTCAATAAGTTTTTCACAATATTTATCCATTGCTACCGCATTTTTCTGGGGCATTTTTTCATTTCCCCACACGACATGTGCAATAATAGTAGCAAGATGATATTTAAACTTATAATAAACCTGCTCTATATAGTTTTCTTTAAACAGCAAGTCTAATTTATATATCAATAGTGAACTTGTATAATACATCAAAGGTCGGTGTTCTTTAATAAAGATCTTCTTACTTACCTCATCTTGCAATTTACCTGAGAATCGACTTGCTATATGTGGTAAATCAAGGAACACTGACGCAAACGATTTCATTTGAGCTTCCGGATTTACAATTTGTGCAACACTTATATCCTGTCTATTTCTATATTGACCATCTCTTCGCTCATAATACAATTTAGTATACTTATCGAACGAATAATAATAGCTTTCCAACTCTTTTTGATATTCATCCATTGATATTAATTGTATCTCTTGAACTTCCGTCTGATTATTAGTTGCTTTAACAATTTTATCAATAAGGCTATCATCTTGTGTAATTACTATTTTAAGACTAACCCACATATCATCTGTCAACGAATTACTATTTTCAAATAAAACATTTGATGTTTGACATCCATTAACAATATAGAAATTCTTAATAGTATATTTCCCCATTCCTTTACTTAAAGAACGGCCAACAATAGTAATACCATTATTTAAAAATCCAAACGAATTCCTATTATCAGAATTTAATGTATCAATAATATCTTGGTTAACCCTATTATCATCGCTACCAGCAAAATCTCTTACATTTAATTCAAAAATACCTCTTCTAATACGTTGATTTTCATCAACGATAATCTTCAAATATTCCTTTACAGGCATAATTGCTAAAAAGGCTTCCTCAACTCCATTGATATAAGGGATATCAATTTTGTTTTGCAGTTCAAACGTAGCAGTATTCTGTATTTTAGTAGCTTCAAATTGCTTCCGTATAAATGTTTTATCCAAAAGCCACAACTTTATATCTTCTTTATCAACGATATCAAGCCCTCTTATCGTTTCAAGCACACGATTCTGAACAGATAGTAAATTATCATCTTCTTTATATACTCCTGGTGTTACATAATAAAGAAAAATCGTCATTTTCTTTACATACATATAATTATCTATAATTAACTGTATCATCTTATATTTTTCTTGAACGCTGTCATTCATTACTTTTTTAATTTCTGTCTCGGGTCTAAGAACATCTGCAACACCATCTCCAAAAATACCGATTTCCTTAGTACTAAAGCTTTCAGAAGTTTTTGCTTGAACAAAAAACAATTCCACACAATAGTCCATGTGATTATTTAAAATAACTTCTAACTCTGCCGAATTATTTATGTATCGATTATTTATAGCAATAGCTATACCATCAATTCCCGCATCGCTCCCATCTCCTACGCAAGATGATAGCAAATCGAAGTTTTGTATATTTTTAGATGCTAAGCAGATATAATTTGTAAACTTTTCGAAATTAGCGGTATTTAATCCACCTGTAAGTCTCTGCTCTTCAATAAATGTTTTGAAATATCTTTCTACAATTATGTCCATAAATTAACCTTCTCTCATATGTTATCTAATGTCTTTAAACCGCATTTTAGAAGATATTCGTAAATATCATCATAAAATTGCCTCTTCCTGGTATAATCCTCCTCTTCATCCACTCCTTTAGGAACAAAAATCACCATCCCTTGTCGCGCTCTTGTAAGTAACACACGATAAGAATTTACAAGATATCTTTGTTGCTCACCTTTATTTCTGTGCATCCACCTTGTTCCTCTGAAGTTATAATAATCCCACTCTTCTCGGTTTTTTCTTCGCAAGTCAGCATCCCAACATACAACTGCCCAGTCAATCTCAAGGCCTTGCACCTTAAACTCACTTGCAACAACTTCCATCATATTTGATGATCTCAAATCTGTGGTCGGTGCAAGAAACCAATTTTTAACATCGATTTCTGTAGGGACATAAATCCCCTCTGGCTTTAATCTTTGGGCACTACTACAAGCCAAAACTCCACAACGTTGCGATCCTCTAACTTGTTTTTTTGCCCATTTTTTTGCCACATCTATATCTCGGGTAACATAAATCGGATATCTTTTTACTATTTCATCATATACTTCTTTTGCATTTTCTGGACTATTATCCAATAAATAATCCACAAATTTACTCTGTTTATCTGCCCTAAAGGAACGAATTGAAGTCTTTAAGTGTAATTCAGTCACTTCATGACATCGACTACAACCTTTTATCATAGCGAAATCAATCTCTTTATCTTCTACTTGTGAAAAAATCTCAGCAGAATAGAACATCTCCCAATTTTTATATTCACTAATTCCACACCTAAACCACTCGTTGATTCCAACTTCGCCATCATAAATATCCTGACCTAAACCGACTAAACATATCATTACAGCCCAATCTTTATGGCGATCCATAATGCGATACAACAAAGAAGGCTCACTAACTGATAACAAATCATCTTTATTATGCTTGCGGCTCATTTTTTCTTGATTCCAGACTCTTTGAGCCTCATCAAAAATCATAATGTGCTCAGGTGTTACATTATGGTTTCTGGCATTATCATTTTTAAATGCATAACTGCTTTGTATTAGTGCATTGATAGCTACTTCTGTCTCTCTCTTAGTCTCCTTGCTCTCCCTACGTAGCTTTTCTTTAACGCTTTGTTTTAATGCTTCTCTTAATACTTCTACAAGAGGACCATTTCCTGAAAGATAAACACTTAGGTTTTCCTTACCTTTATTTAAGTTTTTAGCGACAACATCTAATCCGACGAGAGTCTTTCCTGCTCCTGGTACACCAGTCACAAAGCAAACACATTTTTTCTTATTGTTACGAGCATACTCGACTATTTCATTAATTCTTTTTTCGCACTTATCTATGTTTTCTTGACCCGCTTCTGATTGAGCAATTTGGCTAATATCATGTGAAGTATATGCTTCTACCGCTGCAGCAATTATAGTTGGTGTAGGATGATACGGCGAATTGAACCACTTTTCGAAATCTATTTCCTTATCTTCACCATATTTTGCTACTATTTGCGCAACCTTAGGTGTGAAAGTCTCAATATTTTCACGTTGAAGAAATATCTGTTTGTCAGGATAGCACTCAAGCAGTTGCTCCTTTTTATATTGAGGCGCATCTGTTGCAATTAAAATCGGACAAACATATAAATCCTCGGATTCTTTGTGAAAATTTTTAATATCGATTGCATAATCTTCCGCTTGTTGCGCATCCTGTGCAACAAATGCATTCTTCCCATTCTTAAATTCAAGTGAGAATACCATATGACGTATCAACAATATTACATCTATTCTCTTACCCAAACGAACGATATCATATTCAAATATGATATCGCCCTCCATGCCACTTTCTTCCAATCGATTTTGTAACTCAGATATTTGATTGTCCCATGCATCCGACTGCTCTTTATTTACATCAAAAGAGTGCTTTACTAGCTGTCCGATAATAGACTCAGATTTGTCACGGATAAATCCCGGAATAGAATTACAATAATATGCCTTTCCACTTTGAGTCGAGAATGTGTATTTGTTCATTTCGTATTTTCACCAACCTTATTTTTTACATTTCTTATAAATACTTGCCAATGTTCTATAATTACCCTTATCTACTCCTAATAAATCCAACACCACTTCAGCAACTGCTCTCCCCAAAACAGGTGGTACTGCATTTCCAATCTGCTGATATACAGAATCTTTCGTACCATAAAAAATGTAATCATCCGGAAAACTTTGTAATCGTGCAGCTTCTCTTGCACTAACAGCTCTGTTAAACTTAGGATGAATCCACATAGATTTTCTTACATTTACAACTGTTTCAGACGGCATATTAGGATCTAACCGTCTATAGACAGTATTTTGAGTTCTACTAGGATTCTCATACTGCGATTTCAGTTCATCTGGTAAAGAATGAAAATTCTTTCCCGGCTCAATTTGTTCAAAACGCTCCAATGAAAGCGCCGTTGTTGCAGTGCATACATGATTATTTACAGTTCTATACCCTTCTTTCATCACCAGTTCGCGAAAATACGAATTTATAGTCGGAAGATTTATTCTCCTTTGAACATCATCCATTGCGCCTGTAGTAGGCTCAATAGATTCAAGATCTTTTATTGCTTCATGTACGGTCACAAATTTTAAAGGATTATCTATTATTGGCTCTGGCATAGGTATTTCAACATCCTTCTCAGGACTATATATCCCAACTAAAATATATCGTTCACGTGTTTGTGGAACTCCATACTTAGCTGCATTAAGTACTTCTCCCTTAATCTTATAACCCAAATTTTTCAAAGCTTTATGCACATAGTCAATCACGATATATGTATGCAACCTCACCTTTATCGCATGATTTTCCAACTCATGCTCAAATATTGCATCTTTATTCGCCAGTTCAACAAGTCCTTGAAAATACCTATGAATATTCCAAAATTCCATTAATTCACTCATCTGTTCTGTGGTAGACGAGTGTTGGGCAAGAATATTCTCCAGTATTCCCCTTGCATCTGAAATATTATTATTAAACCAATCTGGAAGATTCTCTCTATATACCAATTTTTCAATAATTGATTCCAGAATTTTTTCGTTATACTGCTTTGAAAATAGTCTGTCTAGTTGTTTTCTCTTTTTATATATGTTGTAAACAAAGTACAGCTCTTCTTCAGTAAGAAACACCAGATGATCCAAATTGTCTAAATACTCATCAGAAAGAGTATATACTTCCTCAACATTATTGCCTTCATAAAGAACAATTTCCTTATCATGAATTTGAATTCCAAGCTCATTAACAATGTAATCCTCGTCCCTATGCGTCAGACAAAAAGAATGCGTATCAGAAGCTATTGTTTTAACATTTTCCATAACAAAAATACGCGGTCTTATCTCTTCAATTGCCTTAACATATCTTTTAACCAGTTCATTACTACCATTAATCAACTGTCTTCTAGTTCTATTTGCATTTGAGAATCCCTGACACGGAGGACCACCTATGACAACATCAATCTTTCCACAATCCTTTTTAATCTGGGAAAAATCTGCAGTCAAAATATCTTCATAATTAGTCAATCCCGGATGATTGTTTATATACGTTCTCGCAGCATTTTTATTGTTCTCAACTATGGCAGCCACTTCAAACTGTTCGGTTTCCTCGAATCCCAAACTTAATCCACCTGCTCCTGCGAACAGATCTAATATCTTATACATAGCCACCTCTTATATTAATTTATTTTTATATCTGTGCTTTAACAGCTTCCAGCAATCTTCTTTTTTACACCATTGTGTGATGTTAATACCAACCACTTCAGGATTCATAAAATGATTCCATACCTTCATTATCAATTCCTCGATAAGCATAGAAAGTTCGGGCGATATTGCTTGTTTCTTCCATATTTCATCATCGGAAACCATATCTGAATGAAACTCCGCTAGTAAGGCAATAGTGTAATAATTAATCTGTGCTTTATATCCACCGAAGTTTTGCTTTGCCACTAATTTGTCGCATTGTTTGAATAAAATCACCTTTGCGATCATACTTATGTATGACTCAATTGTTGGAGATGGTACATCACCATTCTTAATCATTGTTGAAAACTCAATAAAATTTGTCTCCAATCCCTTACTAACCACATTCGGATATCTCATCCATGCCATCATACATTTTGCGGCTACAGTTTTTGAAATACACATCGATTTTGGACAAACTTCCTTAAACTTCTTCTTAAGTGCAGGCGTAGGTTGTCTATTGACATCAACCATATACTGGCCTCTAGCTCTTTCGTAATACCATCTCAACGTAGATTTTCCACTTTCTGTAGGTACATATACTTTTTCAGAGAGGCGAGACATTTCTACATGATAAGGATCATTTGCGCTAAAATCCGACATATTTATCTTATTCTGACTATTAGCATATTTAGAAATAAAACCAACCATTTCTTCAGTTCTAGACTCATCCCGAATCACTGTGAGTTTCATCTGAACATTAACTTGTGAAACATCTACACCAGACTGCATTGCATTATGTATAGATGCGGTTGTCTGACCACCGTTTACTATCTGCCAATCAGTTATTTCCTTTATAATTACAAAGTCATCTCCGCTATTCTCTTCATCAATGATAATCCCCTTAGCAGTTGTAGAAATACCATTGTTATAGGTCATAAACATTTCAGGTTCATCACTCAAAGTTTTTTTCATCCCTTGATTTATCTTACCTGTTGCCTGTAAGAAGGATCTAACATTTTTTTCTATTAGTCTTTGTCCTTCATCCCTATAAATTTCCGCAAGACACTGTCCTGAAATAACACCAATATAGCAATCATAAGTATCGCATTCTTGCTTCACCTTAATCATCTTTAACGGATTTTTATATTTGTTTTGAAATCTAATAATCAAATCTTCATGCGATTTATTTTGAAATATTGATTGACAAACTCTCTCAAGATCCCAAACATCAAATTTCACAACAACCTTATCTATTTTTATACTTTCTGGAAGTTCAGTAACTGTCTCCTTATTTGTTAACAAAACAACACGGATATTTTCAATTTCTCGTTCATAATCATTTATATATTCCGAAATGATAAAGCCTGGATCAGTTTCTTCTACGTCATTAAAGTATCCTGATTTACACATCCTGTAAAACTTAGTTGCCTGCTTTGAAATTTTTACAATATCTACTTTGCCCATTTTAGATATTTCCATACGATTCTCAAATACACTAACAACCAACGTAAGCGTTTGAAAGTACTCATCATACACGTAACCATTTATTTTTGCGTGTTCATATTCTTTTTTGTAACTTAAAATATTACAATTATTCAGAAATGATTCTCCGGCATCCACGGCATATGAAGAAAAAACAGCAGTAAATGCATCTTCTGTGCTACATTTTTGTGTCTCTCTATATCCCCTTACTTCTTCTATCAGTTCTTCATTGAACTGCCGCATTTGATCTGTTACCATTATGCAATAACTCCTTTATAAAAACTTCTTCACTTACTTCATAACCAGTACATGCATCGAGACTTAATTCGTATTCTACCGCACCAATCCCATTATCAAGATTTAAAGCAATTATGCGTGGGAATCCTTCCTTAACTTCAAAGAACCTTTCATTTCTAACTCGAAAGGCATAGGTATAAAGTTCTGGCATTTTATATATATATCCCGCCTTCAAAAGCTTATCTTCAAACTTTTCCCGCTGATCTTCTGTTAGCTTTTCATGGATTCTCTTTACGATTGCAGGCAGCTTTTCTCCATCCGCTTCACTTCTCTTCATTTTCAAAAAAACTAGATACAGCCTGCTATCGACATCTGAGTCATCTAACTGATATTCATTACTGACTTTTATGATATCTGGCCCGCTTTTACATGAAGTTTTCACCTCAATAGCATTAGCATCTGTATAATAATCATGAGTTTCCTTCATGCAACCTGTCCAACACGCTACAACATCATTTCTGCTCTTTAATAACTTTTCAAAAACACAAAGTTCTCCATATAGTCCTTGTTGTTCAATCTCACTTAATGTGGTTTGCTCATTCCTTTTAAAAAATGAACTCCACTTAGATAAAACATCAATGACTGAAAAAATAGTTCTGGATAATCCAGCTAATTCAACAGCATCAATAACATCCTGCATCACTTGAACAAAAATGCGTCTATCATAGTTTCCTACTTGCTTAAATTCCAAATAGTTATCAGCGGAAGAAAGATAATGTATTTCCATTCCCTTCCAACTTGGAATCTTTCTAAAACTATCCGTATCAACGTCGCTTGGAAGTAAAAAAGATATTTCACAAGCATCATCGAGCTTATAAAGATTTATATTCACTTTACTACCAGTACTAAATGCAAACTGTCTTGTTATAACCTTCGATGAACTATACAATTCTTTGCTGTAGTCGTTCTTCATTTCATCCAAAATATTAATCAAAGAAATCATTTATCTCACCCTTCATTCCAATCTGATTAACCTGGTAAGAAACTGACTTTCCATTTCCTTCAGGGAACACAACAACCAGTCCCATTGGTCCCTGGTGATTGCCATCACCAATGGCAAAGTTTTTAGTCTGTGAGCCATTTCGATGATCTATCGGATAAATCAGTAATAATCCTTTACGAGGATCCATTTTTGAACGAATATGCTCAGCAATTGATTTATAATCTCCTTTGTCATCATCTGATTCCATTCTTAATGCTTCCTCATAAGCATCTCTGTCAAGCGCAAAATACTCGTGCCCTTTTGACTTAAGCATATGCAACGAGCACACTTTTCCATCCTTTAATGGAATAACACTGTTTTCACCATTTCTGGTAATACCATTTTTTACATGATGACCTGCAATTTCAAAACCTGGATTATCTGATCCAGTATTAATAAGACAAACTGTCCATTTTGTAAGTAATTGGTCTTTATTTTGCTCTTCAATATAAGTAGCAATATTATTACCATTTACCTTATTTGCATATTTTGACGTATTAAATGTTCTAAAGAATTCAACTATTTTTGAACTCTCTACCTCTTCCAAAAACAGATGATCATTATCAGTCTTTCTTCCAAGCTTTTCAAAATGCTCAGCCGAGCTATATATTTTACTTGCATAAGCAAACAGGTGGTTAACCGCATCATAATTCGTATTATACTGATCTATATCTACATCAATATCTCTAGTTACTGTCAATGTATTGCTAAAGTTTAACCTCTGCATAGTACCAGATTTTACTTTTCTCGGACTTGAGATTTTTAACTCCGGATGTGTCGCCACTCTAAGACCGAAATCTTTAGGTTTTGCATTTTCATCACACATATAGGTTATCTGCTGTCTTAAATCATCAGTTGCAAACGCTATTCGAGCAAACCAACGATATATATCTTCTGTAATAAATACTCTACATAAATCTGCATATTTAGGTCGGAATCCGAACCATCTTCCCATCTGCATTAGAGTGTCATAATACTTTGATTCTCTTGTAAAATAACTGATCGACAAGCCCTCTAATGTAAGACCTCTTGAAAATTTATCTCCTCCAATTGCAATTACATTATATTCTTCGCCTTCATGGTCTTTGTATGAAAGAACATCCTGACTATCGCCATTAATAACATTGATACGTATCTTTTCTTCTCCAACGAGGCGTAATATTTCATTATATATCTCGTCTTCTGGGATTATATCTGAGCCTTCCATATATTTTTCAAAATCACGTTGCATCTCTTCTGTTACGGGCACATAGTCTTCTCTAATTAGATTCAAGATTTCATCCTTTGTTGCCTTGTCACCATCTATAATCATTGGTTCTAACTCATCAAAAAAATACTCTCTCACTCGTCTAGCCAACTGATTATGCATATTTTTAATTCTTGCAACATGAATTAACATGGTATTAGGTTTACATATTTCGCCTCTACAATTTCTAATTGCAATCGAAATTAAAAAGCATTTTATTGCTCTCTTGAGACTGTCTGGCAAAGGACCTACTGTTTTATTCTTTGGATCAACAAAATTGCTTTCCTTTATTTTTCTCACTAATGGCATTGGATGAGGTTCCTCATCTTCATTACCATATCCGAAAAATTCGTTCGCTCCTATATACCGATATGGCTTTGGTAGACTAATGATAGCATCAGCAGGAAACAAATCATTTCCCAATTCTTCTCCCGCGATACTTAAATCATTTGGAATGAAAATGTTCGCATAAGGAGTAGCCGTATATCCAACATATGACCAACTTTCAAAATGATTTAATAAACTTCTTATAAGTTTATTTATTGTTTTAACGTCATACTCGTCTTTTATTTTTCCTTCGTCATCATAATCATATCCCGTATTAACAGACGCCTGATCAGTCTCATCATCAATTAAAAGCAACGGGTATTTAGCGCGTAAATAAAATTGTCCCTTTTCATCCTTTGAAATCTCACTGCTGCTTTCTATATTCTCTATTAAATTAGTTAATGTCGATTTTATTTTCTTAGTTACTATGATAGTCGGTATATCTGGCGCTGTTTGAATTCCTGACCTTCCTTTTGAAAAATCTCCTTTTTCATCACGGAATGTCAATGTTTGAACAAATCCAGCTTTGTATTTCTTACCAACTCCTATTTTGTTAGTTTCAGCTCTTTCTCGCTGTTTTTGTCTAGCCTCAGAATCAGTCTCATATCCTAAAACCTCTTCATCTATTCTTGATTGAGTTTGGCTTCTTAAGTTGTTATGAATTCCAGCAAGAACAATTATATATTTATATCCTGCGTCTATTGCTTTATTAATCAGTCCAATATAATTGGCCGTTTTACCAGATTGTACATAACCAACTACCATTGCCCTCTTTTGTTGTGCAATAGCCTTGTTAGGATCAGCAATTGCATTCAACAACATGTCTGTAGGATGTCCTATACTCTTTTTAATTGCACTTTTTTCCCAATGCTTATCTGAAAACAAGTAATTACTATACCTATTCCAAAAATTTAGTTTTTCTGGATTCTCTTCCCTAAAATCATCCCACCAAGTAGAGTTTTCAGCTTCCTCTCCAAGCATGACCGAAACAGTATCTTCTTCCTTCTCACGACTAATACGGCTCATCAGATACTTCTTTAATTCATCTTCATTTGAAACCATTCCAGACATTCTATCTACTGTCTCGCAAATTGCTGTATCAACTTTATCATTTAATGTTTCTCCAGATACCCCCTCAAAAACTTTTCCATATAAATCATAAGCAATTTCATATAATTCTGTTTCACCCATCGCCATAGTTATGTCTCCTCAATAATTTTACGAAGTTCATCTTTTAAATATGTATACTCTGGAGAATCTGCCAATGTATCATATATCTCATCATCTTCAAATTGAAGTTGCCGATAAACTTCTATTTTTTCTTTAATATGCAAAATATCCCGTTCTTTTTCTTCTAAGCTCACTTCATAATTACTGTTTTGCGACATCAAGCCACTAAGCATTGCCGGAGAATAATTTTCTATAAGTGATAAATATGCTTTTAACTCCTTTTGCCGCTCATCATCCAAGCCTTGCATTATTTTCAATAACATTGGATGTTTTTTATTAAGATAAAACATGTAGTTTCCCGCACTATTTTTTCTTTGCTCCCATACATATTTTAAATTCGTCTGATTTGCTGTATTTTTTCTGTTATATACACCTCTTGAATTATAAACAGCAACAGATTTTTCTATCGCTAAGTAGGCTATATCTGTAATTCTTTCTTCAATCATAACTGGCAAAACTGCCTTAGATTTTCGGATATCGATTTTCCATTCGAAGTCACTATCTGAACTCATATCGAGTTTTATTCGTGCTAAATTATATGCTGGTTCTCTTTTGAATTTATTAAACCAAGTTCCATAAACAATAAGCCTTTTGTTTCTATAGACATAAAAACCTTGTTGCCCCATCCAGTCCTTTATTCCTCCAGCTCTCTTGTACTCTTCTTCTGAGTCAAATTTGTTTTTATGTGGAAGAATAAATGGTTCAATCGTTACCATACTTTTTCCGTCAAACAACTCTTCACTTGTTAATTCCATTGTGGCAGGACTGTATCTCACAAAAGGATTCCATGGCTTAATCTCATTTCCGTTAACTTTGATTGTCAAATCATTGTCTTCAATAAACCTATGAAAAATCATTGCTATGTGAGCGCTTATGTTTTTGATAGTTTTGTAAAACTTCTTTTTTGACTTCTCTATATTGTTTTCATCAATCAACTTATCAAGTTTCGATAAAATAATTAAGGTTCCCTGATCCCAGTCTGAATAATCAACCAAATCCGAAACTGAACCAATTTCTTCTGTTATACTCTCTGATGGATGAATCAGAACTTCCCACTCATCATTTTTCTCCACATAATCCAAATCCCATTCGGCATTAGAGACACTTGAATTCTGCTTGCTGATTACATAGAGACTTTTTCCAATAGAAAATGAAGCTGTTTTCATTCCCATTCCAAATCGTCCCAAATCTTCAGAAGCCCTCATTACAGCAGGATCAGCAGAACCAATTTCCATTGCGTTTAGCAATTCTTCAGAGCTCATACCATTTCCATTATCCGCTATAATGATTCTTTGATTTTCCCAATCAAAATAAATCTGTATTTCAGACGCCTCACTCGAAATACTATTGTCAATAATATCTGATATAGCTGTTTCATCTGTATATCCCATTGATCTTAAAGATGAAAGAAGCATTTTCGCGTGCGGTTGCAAACTATGTGGTTTCTTATTCATTACGCTGTTCCTTCTTTCTTCGTTGATCCTCTGGCTTTATTGCATCTTCAGGCACTAACCAAAGATTTCCCTTTTTTATTGTCCCTGGAATTCTTCCAGTTGAACAATAAACATTTACCATGCGGCTAGTAACTCCCTACTTTTCACCCATTTCCTTAACTGTATAATATTCCATTTAGTGCCTCCTAGGACTAAGTACAATGATCCAAGAATATTATATTTCTTTTTCTCGAAATTTTCAATATCTCGAAATATAAAAAAGTGCAAAAATGCTCTATTTTACGTCTATCTACTCTATTCGCGCGGCACCATCTTCTATGGCGTTAGGGCGCGGCTTCGCAAAGTGGCAAGCAGTGCTTTTTTGTACAAAAAGCTAATATCCGCTCGTTGGTGGCACATCCCCAATCCCCTTAAACAAGCTAAACGCTTGGCAACGCAATTCTTACGAATCGCTTTATTTTGCTGTTGGATATTTCTTCAGAAATGAAAAAAGAGGAGAACCCATAAGTCTTAAACTTACAGATTTCCCATTAGAATTATTGAGTGATATTGTGTTTTCTGACACGTTCCTTCTTCTGCTCTTCATCACTTTTAAGGAACTGGTCGATATCATATTTTGCTCTTTGAATCCACTGCATATCTTTCTTAACCTGACGGTATTCACCGTACATCTTTTTCTTCTCTTGTACTTGTTCTGTGATAACCATATCTCTTCATGATATTAGTTCCTTCCTTAGTCCTGAAATGTGTACTTTTTGAAACCACTAAAAAAGGACTGATAAACGGTCCAGAAATCTATGGACATCCTTTTACGGAACGTCCCGGTATTTATGTATGCTTTTTGGCACCACCTCCTTAAAAAGGGATATAAAAAAAGAAGGTGTATTTCAACCTTCTTCTTGGACAATTTATAAATATCAGAAATACTACCACATCTGCTATTCATTTATCATAACAAACGAAACAGTTCCATTATTTATAATTTTGCAACCACTTTTATTTTGTTTTTTCTACTATATCACTTAAATAATCAGCATCTGCAATATGTAAAACTATTCTGTTATACTGTTTTCTTTTTTTATATGAAAAACGCAGAAATCTGTTGATTCCATTTATGAATGCAACCCCATACGAATATGCCTCACATAAGTCATCTACAGTTTTACAATTATTTCTTATATAAATTGGGCATAATCTGCAAATATTAATAAAAATTTTTTCATATAATAATGGTAATATTTCTAATATCATAAGTTGAGTATACATATGCCAGTTTCTTTGAGCGTATATCTGAATCCCTTCGACCTCTACAATACCATTCAGTAATTCCTTAATTTTTTCTATGATTTCTTGACACTCTATCATATCCTCTGTTTTGATTGAGGGTGCATCCGTATAGAATCTAATTTTTTCTTCAATAATACTTATGTTCTTAGATATAACATCTCTAAATTTTAGCAATGTATCTTCTAATTCTTTCTGAGTCTTTGCAACACTACGAACTCTATCAGCTTCCTCTTCCGCCCAAATTGCCTCAATAGAATATTTTCTCTTTTTACGTTTAAGTATTCCTACATAAAGTAAAATCAAAACAATCATAGTAACCAATATTGCATTTACATTATCTTGAACATATTTAACGATTTTCAACGCTGCTTCAGCATTCTCTGATGTAAAAATATATCTAACCAAGCCATATATATTACTACTCAATACCGACAATTTTATATAGCCCTTTGAAAAGAGAAATGAAACTATAATAATCAAATCACATAAAACATTTCCTATTACACCACGAATATAGAGGCCCCAAAGTGAAATTTTAATAATTGTTTTTTCTGCTCGGGTACATTTTTTATCTTTTTCTTTCTCCAGTTTCCAATAATCATAATCAGATGGAGCAAATGAAAATGATGGAATATCCCTAATTATACGGGTAATAAAATATGCTATCTTTTCTTTAAACGAAATATAATTGTATAATGGATATTTTGAATGTTCTAATACACTATAATAAAATTGAAAATTTCTTATCTTCTTCAAGCCAGCGGATAGCATTGCAAATACAACAATTTCAACTAATATTAACACGATTGTATTCATATATTTGTTTTAGGTTCTCTCTGGAACCAATTTCTCCTCTTCCTAGTCGTAAAATTTGTTGATTATTTTAGTAACCCTACAAATCTCTTGCTTTATTGATTCATTTAGATAGCAAATAGATTCAAGATATTTTAACTTCTGAGTCCAAAACCGATATGCTAAATTCATATACTCAATGACTCTCTCTGGTGAATCAATTGCTTTTTTTCCAGATTCGACCATATCCTCTACTAATGAACTGTTAATATGATATATCTGGCTACAATAATCCTCTATTCCATCAAACTGTTCCAAATATTCCTTTAAGTATTTTGCATTTTGATATGTAGATGCATTCATAAGTAAATTAACATTCGACGAATAGTATTGTTCTAAAGCCCAAATAAATGTATCCAAGCGGTCATTTCCTATCTGCTTCTTTGCAATATTAAGGGCACCTGTTTGTGGCATGATAGAAATATTTACTCCTGACCTATACAGTAATTGACATATTTTAAGGTTGTTATAGTACATCTTTATACTCTCCACCTTGTCATCTGAAATCCCATTCTGAATATAATTCTGGTATTTTGGAAATGTTGAATATGAAAAACCAGAACCAAAATTAAAATCTGTATCTCCACCATAATTCATATCAACTAATTGCTTTCCGTTGTGATTTATATCTGCTTTAAAATATGGTCTTTTCTTATCATTTTTAACACGAATGTTAATAAGAAGATTACAATATATTTTATTGTAAATCTCAAATGCTAACTTTGATGAATCAAATTCTTCTTTTACCATTAATTGTAACCTCCATAAAAAAATCATACCGGACTATTTCTCTAAAAAACGTGTAGTAAGTGTGTAGTAGAGCACTTTTTCAACTAAGAAACGGCTTATTTATTGGCTTTGTAGGAGTATCTAGTGATGTTGCCGTGACACACCATCAATTTTACTAAATCAATTTAAAATACCTCAACGCATCCTTAATATACTCCACCTTCTCCTGCGGACACTGCTCCACTTCTGGATTTTCCTTCTTGGACTTATTATAATTCTCGCCCATGTCCAGACCACACATACGCTTTACCTGTGCAATATAAGAAGTATGCACATTCACACCATACTTGTCCTTCACATATTCCTTAATCTTTGAATAAGTAGCCTTTTCCTCTGGTGTATAATTACTCTCTTCATCAGGCTCCATTGTAACCTCAATCTTAGGTGTATCTTTTTTGAGGGATAATTTGACAACCGTCTCCACATGATAAGTATTCGGAAACATATCCACGCAGCATATCTTCTCCACTCTATACCCTCTGGCCATAAATATCTGCAAATCCCTTGCCAGGCTTGTTGGTTTACATGAAATATAAACCATATTCTCAACATCATAATCAATAATCCGCCCAATAGCCTTCGGATGAATACCGTCTCGTGGTGGATCAAGAATTATATAATCCGGTTTTTCCTCTATCTCATCAAGCACCTTTAGGACATCACCTGCGATAAATTTACAGTTATCAAGACCATTAAGAGCTGCATTTTCCTTTGCTGCGCAAACTGCCTCCTCGACTATCTCGACTCCTACTACCTCCTTACACACCGGTGCCATAAGCTGCGCGATGGTGCCGGTTCCGCTGTAGAGGTCGTAGACTGTTTTACCGTTTAGCGAATCCCTGTCATCTCCCAGGATAAACTCTCTCGCTGTCTCATAGAGCACCTCCGCTCCGAGTGAGTTGGTCTGGAAAAATGAGAATGGTGTGATCTTGAATTTCAGACCTAAGAGCTCCTCGTAGAAATATGAATCTCCGTAGAGCACCTCTGTGCCCTCATTTTTGACCACATCTGCCACGCTGTCATTTTTTGTGTGTAAAACGCCCTTAAATCTGCCGTCATAGTGCCTGGTCAAAAGTGCATATCGAAAGCCTGCGAGCAGCTCCTCCTCGTCGAAGCCCTCTGTCTGTGTGGTGGTGACGAGATCGACTATTATTTCGCCTGTTTTTGTTGCCTTTCTGACAAGCAGGTGACGCAGATAGCCCTTGTGTGATGCTCTGTGGAAATATGGAATATTGTTTTTGGAAAAATAATCAAGTGTTGCCTTTAATATTGTCCTGAAATCCTCATCCACTATCTGACAGTCCGATACTGTCACAAGGTCATAAAAGCTTCCTCTTTTGTGCATGCCAAGCGCGAGTGGGCCATCCTTGTACTCATCACCGAAGGAAAATTCCATCTTATTTCTGTATTCGCTCTTTTTAGGACTTCCATGTATCCCTATAAACTCGTATCCTGACTCTTCCTCAGTGCCGATGGCATCCGAGATTAGCTTTTTCACCTGGGTAAGCTTCATATCAAGCTGCTTTTCGTAAGGCACTGTCTGATATGTACAGCCCCCGCACATTCCAAAATGAGGACATGGCTCTTCTGTCTCCAGAGGCGATTTCTCAATTACCTCCATGAGTCTGCCCTCTGCCCTTTGATGCTTTACTTTATTTACAACAAATTCCACCTTCTGTCCCGGAATTGTATTTTTCACAATTACTCTGTCGCCGTCATCTGTAACAGCTATTCCCTTGTTTGGGAAGTCTACTCTTTCTACGGTTCCTGTTCCTCTAAATCCTTTTTTCATGTAATTCTTATCTCTCTTTATACTTTATTATTCCTTTGTATGCCTGACTACAAATGCCTTGCTTCACACATAAAGAAAAATGAGGACTACATATGTAGCCCCCATTATCTAAAAACGATTATTTCTCTTCTTTAGTCTTTGGTGCCTCTTTTTCCTCTTCAGCATCATCATCGTCTTCATCCTCGAAGAAATCATCATCGAATTCATCATCATACTCATCATCGAAATCATCTAAATAATCCGGTGTGAAAAATCTGTAGATACCATATGCCGCTGCTGCAACTGCAACTAATACACCAATGATGGCAAATATGATAACAGCCTTGGAAGGCTTCTTGTCTTCCTCTTCTTTTTTGAGAAGGTCATTAAGCTTTGCCATGCTGAGCTTCTCTGCAAGCTTGTTGTCCTTTAATAATTCTTCAACTTTACTCATAATTCAATCCGCTCCTTTTCCAAAAGTAATTGTCAAATGCTATTTGTTAAATCCATTATAGCATATTATATCCAATTTTCCTATAAAAATTACAATAATTTTAGTCAATTTTTTTCAATTTGGCAAATGAAGCAAACATCTTTTTGGTACCGGCCTTGTCAAAGTCCACAGTGACCTCATAATCCCTGCCGCCTTCTACAATTGCCATGACCTCTCCCGCGCCAAACTTGATGTGCGATACTCTGTCTCCTACCTTATATGAAAGGCCGCCGGTGGTATTAGCACTGGCAAAAGACTTCTGGTTGCTCACAGGCGTGTAGACAGGTGTCCTTGTACGCTGTGTATTAAAGGTGGTCGCATACTCTGTGCCGTATGTAGGTGTCTTTTTGAAGGCCTCCTTAGCCTTTCTGTAGGTGCTCTGTGAATTTCTTTCAATGTCATCATCACGGCGCTTTGGCTCATAGACCTCACCTGACATAAGCTCACGCGGAATCTCCTTCACAAATCGCGATACCTTGTTGAACTGTGTCTCTCCACGTACCATGCGCATACGCGCCGATGTAATGGTAAGATGCTCCTTGGCTCTCGTGATGCCAACATAAGCAAGACGCCTTTCCTCCTCTATCTCGCTTGTCGCATCATCACTCGTGATTGACATATAGCTTGGGAAAAGACCATCCTCCATGCCCGCCAGATACACATTCGGAAACTCAAGTCCCTTAGCACTGTGCAGAGTCATAAGAACCACATAGTCGCTGTTTTCGTCAAGACCGTCTATATCGGCTACAAGTGCTACCTCCTCCAAAAAGCCACTGAGAGTAGGATTCTCCTCCCCCTGCTCGTAATCAACAGCCTTGTTTATAAGCTCATCAATATTCTCAATACGCTGCTCTGCTTCATCCGTGCCCTCAGCCTTCAGCTCATCGACATAGCCGGTCTCATCGATTATTGCCTGTATGAGCTGCGAAACCGAATCCATCTCGGCTCTCGCACGAAGTGACTGTATAAACATCACAAAAGGCTTTATCTTGCCTGCTGACCTCGCCATGCCCGGCACCTCATCGACATAGCGCAGTGCCGTATAGAAATCTATACCTTTCTCAAGGGCATAGTCCGTCACCTTATTGATGCTTGTGGCTCCGATGCCGCGTTTTGGCACATTTATGATTCGCTTTACAGCAAGGTCATCATGGCCATTGTCAATAGTCTTTAAATATGCAAGGATATCCTTTATCTCTTTTCTGGCATAGAAATTCACGCCGCCGACAATCTTGTATGGGATGTTGGCAGCAATAAATTTCTCCTCGAAGAGACGCGACTGTGCGTTGGTTCGGTAAAGCACAGCACAGTCCTTATAGCGCGCCTCACCCTTTCTCACGAGTCTCGCTATCGAACGCGCCACATAATCCGCTTCCTCAAAGCCACTCTCAAGCTGTTCAAAGGTAATCCTGTCTCCGGCTCCGTTGTCAGTCCAAAGGCGCTTGTCCTTTCTACCCACGTTGTTGGAAATGACGCTGTTGGCGGCATCCAGGATATTCTGGGTAGACCTGTAATTCTGCTCAAGCTTTATGACCTTTGCATCTTCAAAATGCTTCTCAAAGTTTAAGATATTGTAGATATTGGCACCTCTGAACTTGTAAATGGACTGATCATCATCACCCACCACACACAGATTCTTATACTTCATGGCAAGAAGCCTGATAAGCTCAAACTGCACGGTGTTTGTGTCCTGATACTCATCCACCATGATATATCTGAAGCGCTCCTGATAGTAATCCAGCACCTCTTTATCCAGCTTAAAAAGCTCTACTGTCTTCACAAGCAAATCATCAAAATCGAGTGCGTTATTCTGCTTTAGGGCATTCTGATACTCCTTGTATACAAGTGCCTGCTTGCGCTTCACGAAGTCACCTGTGAAGCGGTTTTCAAACTCTATCGGATCAATCATCTCATCCTTTGCAGATGAAATGACATTTAAAAACATCTTTTCCTTATACATCTTGGTATCTATTTCAAGACGCTTGCAGATGTCCTTCATCAGAGCCTTCTGGTCGTCAGCATCATATATGGTAAAATTTGTGTCATATCCCAGCCTGTCAATATACCTTCGCAGTATACGCACACATGTCGAATGGAATGTAGAAACCCATATGCTTTCCGAACCATAGCCCACCATATCATCAATTCGCTCACGCATCTCTCCCGCAGCCTTGTTTGTAAAGGTGATTGCCATGATATTGTAAGGATTGACGCCACACTCATCTATCAGGTAGGCAGTCCTGTATGTAAGAACCCTGGTCTTGCCACTGCCTGCCCCCGCTAAAATAAGAAGCGGTCCCTCTGTGGTCAAAACGGCCTCCCTCTGCTGTTCATTCAACATATCTAAGTTCATCTGTTTTCCTCTCAATTCTCCAGTCTTATTACAGGCACACAAACCATAAATACAAAAATAATTTATTTACAGCATACCACAAACATATGTTTTGCACAACCCAATATGAGAAAATTCAAAAAAAACTTGTCATATAGTTTTCAATACTATATAATAAAAGCCTGAGGTGATGATATGGAGAATGACGTTAAAGAATTTTTATCAGAATTATTAAAACAGCTTAAATCAATAGATTACATAAAGCCGGAGGATATACCAAATATTGATTTGTACATGGATCAGGTCACAACCTTCATGGACGAGCAGCTCGCTGCATCAAAGCGCTATGAAAGCGACAAAATCCTTACCAAGACAATGATAAACAACTATGCCAAAAACAATCTGCTCCCTTCTCCGGACAAGAAAAAGTATTCTAAGGAGCATGTGCTCACACTGCTTTTTATATATTATTTCAAAAATATATTGAGCATCAACGATATACGCTCGATTCTTAATCCGCTTACCGAGAAGTATTTCGGCAATGATGACGGATTTACGATGCAGGATGTCTATACTGAGGTTTTCAGCTTAGAGGCGGAGGAATCGCAGAAGCTCTTAAAGGATCTCGGCAAGAAATACAAGATTGCCGGTGAGACATTTGAGGATTTTCCTGATGAGGATCAGAAATTTCTTCACACATTCAGCTTTATCTGCATGCTGAGCTTTGATGTCTACATCAAGAAAATGCTGATTGAGCGCATGATTGACAATCTAAATGAAGAAAAAGAGGCTTCTTCCCATGAAAATACACATTCAGGAAAAGAAAGTAAAAAAACAGGCTCAAATTAACGAGCCTGTTTTTCTTTCCCCCTATGATAAACTAATCCTCTTTGTCAGAGCCATCCTCCATGCGTGAAAAAACCATATCATATCCATCGTTGCCGTAGTTTAATGATCTGTTCACACGGCTGATTGTGGCTGTGGAAGCCCCGGTCTTTTCTGCTATATCAAGATATGTCTTCTGCTCTCTAAGCATCTTTGCCACTTCAAATCTCTGTGATAGAGAAAAAAGCTCATTTACAGTACAAACATCCTCAAAAAATGTATAACACTCTGCTCTATCCTTGAGACACAAAATAGCATCAAACAAATGGTCTACTGCTTCTGTTTTTAGATTCTTGCTCATCGTGTTCTCCTTTTTCATGCGATTTATTTACTTTTAATTTTAACATATTAAAGTTTTAAAGTAAACAGCTTTCTTGCAATTAAATTATGATATGTTATACTAATGTTACTATCGCCTAATAAATCAGAATGGAGTAAATTGAAAATGAAAAAAGTAGGATATTTCTTTTACACATTTGTCCCACTGCTTGCAGTTGAGGCAATTCAGACTATTGCCTTATTCTTTATGATGGGCATGGGAATGTTTGGACAGGGTTTTGTCGGAAAGCTTGCTTTTCCGTCTGCAAACGTATCGGACCGCCTTGAAAAGACATTTACATCTGTAAATTTTAACATGATGATTATGGTCATCTATGCACTCATTACCATTGCGATTTTTGGCATGTGGTACTATGCCAGATACGAAGGTAATTTTCTTCCATCCCCTAAGAAAACCTTCAATCCCATGATGATTGTGGCAATCGTCATACTCGTGCCGGGTACACAGTTTGCTGCCAATTTCATCGCTAACTTAACCGGCTACATCCGTCCCGACTGGCTGCAGCAGTACAACAAGCTTTTTGAAACATCCGGCATCACAGATACCACCTTTGTGACAGTACTTTATTCTGTAATACTGGCGCCAATCTGTGAGGAGCTTATATTCCGCGGTGTAACCATGCGCTGTGCCAGAAAGGCTTTGCCATTTGCTCTTGCCAATCTGATGCAGGCTGCACTTTTCGGACTGTTCCATCTCAACTGGATTCAGGGCATATATGCCTTTGCACTTGGCATAGTGCTCGGATATGTGTGCGAACGCGGTGGCTCTATTTACTACTCTATGGGGCTTCATCTGCTTTTCAACCTTTGGGGCACACTTTCAGGATTTTTCCCTGATCCCGGTAATAGTGTAGTGGTCTTTGTGGTTGTGATTGTGGTTACAATTGTTTCACTGGTGGTCGGATTTGTACTGTTTAACAAAGGACGAAGAAAGCTCCCCATAAATTCTACAGGAATATAGACACGCCCGCCAGACTTACTATCATCATAATCATGCCGGCGAGCAGTACTCCAAGCATGACAGCGGCAACTGTTGACTTGAAATCCATATCAAGGATACTTGCCGCAAGTGTTCCTGTCCATGCACCTGTTCCCGGAAGTGGGATACCTACGAAAAGTAAAAGTGCAACAAACAGACCTCTTCCGGCCTTTGCCTGAAGCTTCTTACCGCCCTTCTCTCCTTTTTCAAGGCAGAAGCTGAAGAACCTTCCAATGATTGGTTTGTCTGCTCCCCAGATGAGAACCTTTCTTGCAAAAAGATAAATAATTGGTACCGGAAGCATATTTGCAATGATACAAACGATAAATGATGGCACTATCGGCAGCCCCATCACCTGTGAAACCGGAACCGCTCCTCTGAGTTCAATAAGTGGTACCATTGAAATTAAAAAGATGTAAATATATTTTTTTAACATGAATAATTCTCCAAAAATTTAATTAGTGTATGCATCTGCTCATCAGTTCCTATGGATATGCGCAGATAGTCGTTGATTCGCTCAGGTGAGCTGAAATGTCTGACAAATATATTGTCTGCCTTAAGGTCCTCAAAAAGCTTTGTTGCAGAAACATTTGCAGGCTTTGCAAATATAAAGTTGCTCTTTGAATCACAGAATGTAAAGCCAAGCCTCTTAAGCTCTTTCTTTGTCCACTCACGTGTCTTTATGACCTTTGCTGTGGTCTCTTCAAAGTATGCTCTGTCTTTTACCGCTGCTGTAGCTGCTTCGATTGTGATTCTGTCCATTGTATATGAGTTGAACGAATATTTCACATCATTCAGATACTTGATAAGCACAGGACTTGCCATGGCAAAACCAACTCTTGAGCCTGCCAGCGAGCGTGATTTTGAAAATGTCTGTACCACTATGACATTATCATATTTGTCAATTAGCGGCAACGCACTCTCCCCGCCAAAATCTACATATGCCTCATCTACCACGACAATTACATCCTGATTGTGCTCTATTATATCCTCTATCTCATCAAGAGGCATGAGCTTTCCTGTCGGAGCATTAGGGTTTGGAAATACTACTCCGCCGTTTGCCTTATAGTAATCTGACGGTACTATTGAAAAATCATCAGACAATGGAAGCTGCTCATAAGGGATTCGAAGCATATCTGCCCACACATCATAAAATGAATATGTGATATCAGGAAACAGTATCGGCTTTTTTGAATTGAAAAATGTCATGAAAATCATGGCAAGTACATCATCAGAGCCAACTCCGACAAACACCTTCGAGCTGTCTATCTTATAGAAATCCGCAATTGCATTTACCAGCTTATCAACCCTTGGATCAGGATACAGTCTTAAATCATCTGTATTGAAATTACTTAAAACCGCCTTCACTCCCGGCGCTGGCGGATATGGATTCTCATTTGTATTTAACTTAATAACACAGGTATTCTTTGGCTGTTCTCCCGGTGTATAAGGTACAACCCTTCGAATGTTATTTTCCCAGTCTCTCATTCTTTTCCTCCAAATTTAATTATATGTCAGCCCATACATATTTACTGATTATTCAATTTTCTTCTCAAAAAAAATGATATCAAACATAAAATCAGCGTTTTTATTCACTTTAAAATATGCACCAAAAAAAATGCTAACAATTTTACTTTACCTCATTTACTTATGTTTGTAAAGGTTGTATATTACACTTAATCACTATTTTTTATATATATTTTTATCTATTTTTAATCAAGGGGGATTATAAATAATGACTAAAAATAATTCAAAGGACCTCACCGTAGGTTCTCCTACCGGGCTCATTCTGGGCTTTTCCCTTCCGTTGCTTCTCGGAATGCTTTTTCAACAGGTTTACAGCCTTATGGATACAATAATCGTCGGCCGTTTTCTAAGTGTTTCGGCCTTAGCCGCAGTCGGCTCTACCGGAAGCATCTGCTTTCTCATCATCGGCTTCTGCCAGGGTGTGTGTGCCGGCTTTTCACTTCCAATAGCCCAGCGCTTTGGTGCCAAGGATGAAAAAGGACTTAAAAAATATGTAGGAAATGCAGGAATTGTGTCTGTAATTATCGCAATAATCATGACGGCACTCACTGTGCTTCTCTGCGGTCACATTCTGACCTGGATGAATACGCCAAGCGACATTTACGACCTCGCTTACCAGTATCTGATTGTCATATTTGCAGGCATTCCTGCCACAATACTGTACAATCTGCTGTCAGGATATCTGAGATCTCTCGGCAACTCGGTCATACCTGTTATTTTCCTTATAATCGCGGCTATTCTAAATATCGGTCTTGATTTACTTTTCATTCTGGTATTTAACATGGGCGTGTTTGGAGCGGCTTTTGCAACCGTACTGTCACAGGGTATATCAGGAGTGCTGTGCATCATTTACATAGCAAAAAATGTACCTCTGCTGCATGTAAGCAGAAATGATTTGAAGCTTGACTCTTCATATGTCAGAAATCTGATGGTCATGGGACTTCCTATGGGCTTTCAGTATTCGATAACCGCTATAGGCGGCGTCATACTGCAGACTGCCGTAAACGGCTTAGGCTCCATCGCAGTTGCCTCAATGACCGCTGCAAGCCGTATTTCAATGTTTATGGTGTGTCCATTTGACGCACTCGGCTCCACAATGGCCACCTACAGTGGACAAAATGTCGGTGCAACCAAATTTGAACGTGTAAAGAAGGGGCTTATTTCAGCCTCAGTGATAGGATCGATCTATTCGGTTTTGATTTTTGTGGCACTGCCGTTTATAGCCAACTATCTGATTTACCTGTTTGTATCACCAAGCGAAACAGAGGTTGTCGCACAGGCTCATCAGTTTCTGCTTACAAATGCATTTTTCTACATCCCGCTCGTTCTGGTAAACACAGTCCGTTTCACCATACAGGGCATGGGCTTTTCAGGTTTTGCAATGTTTGCAGGAGTAGCAGAAATGATTGCGCGTTCGCTCATCGGACTTGTATTTGTACCGATATTCGGCTTTTCTGCCGCCTGCTTTGCAAGCCCACTCGCATGGATTCTCGCAGATGCCTTCCTGGTGCCTGCATTCATCCACTGCCTGCATAAATTGCAGAAAGCAAAATCTAGTCAAGTTACAAGTCTTTAGTAAAAAGTCATTAACAATAATGGCTTTAACAGGTCATTTAAAAATCAGTTTATCTCACAGCCGAGGAAAGCACCGGCGAATCATACTATATATTGAGCTTTACGAAGCAGCTTAGAAGCAGTTAGAATTATGTCCATATACAACAATGCCCCAGCATGGACGCTGGGGCAAGGCGTTATGCGCCATGGACGGCGCATAAAAGCCGGTTGTGTCATGGTCTAAACACTCCAAATCATAATTCTTACTGCTTCTTAGCTGCGTAGTACTTGCGAAATATATAGTATGGTTCGCCGGTGCTTTCCGTATTATAAAAAGAAAATATTATAAGTTTACCGCATCTATAAATTTTTGGAACGCTGCACGTCCCTCATCAGTGCACTTGTACACTCCTGCACACTCAAGCACTTCTTTAAATACAAGTCCAATCTCCTCATTGATGATACCATCAATATTAGACTCATCAATCTTATCATACTTAGACATAAACTTAAGAGCCCAGTCAGCATGTGATGCAAGAGTCTCAGTCGAGTGCAAATCCTTTCCTGTAAGGATTGCATCCTTAAGCTCTGCCATCTCACCCTTTAATCTGGCCGGAAGCACTGCAAGTCCCATTACCTCGATAAGTCCGATATTCTCCTTCTTTATGTGATGAAGGTGGGCATGCGGATGATATACGCCAAGCGGATGCTCCTCTGTTGTGATGTTGTTTCTGAGCACAAGATCAAGCTCATAGTCTCCGTCACGACGTCTTGCTATAGGTGTGATAGTGTTGTGTGGCTCTCCATCTGTCTCTGCAAAAATAAATGCTTCTTCATCTGTATAGACTCTCCATGCAAGAAGAATCTTATCTGCAAGGTCAATAAGCTTATCCCTGTCTGCTGACTTGATTCTGATAACAGACATAGGCCATTTTACGATACCTGCCTCGACATCCTCGTAGCCCTTGAATGTGATTTCTTTCTCTATCGGAGCCTTTGCCATAGCGAATGTATAGTGTCCGCCCTGGAAATGGTCGTGACTTAAGATAGAGCCTCCAACGATTGGCAGATCTGCATTTGAGCCTACAAAATAATGTGGAAACTGTGTCACAAAATCAAGCAGCTTTCCAAATGTGGCACGCTCTATTTTCATCGGTGTATGCTTTGAATTGAACACGATACAGTGCTCATTGTAGTATACATATGGTGAGTACTGGAAAAACCACTGGCTGTTGTTTATTGTAACAGGGATAATTCTGTGGTTTTCTCTTGCAGGATGGTTTACGCGGCCTGCATAGCCCTCATTTTCCTTACAAAGCTGGCACTTTGGATATGCGCTCTGCTTAGCATTTTTAGCGGCAGCAATTGCCTTTGGATCCTTCTCAGGCTTTGAGAGATTGATTGTCACATCAAGTGTGCCATACTCTGTGTCTGTGGTCCATTTCATATCCCTCTTTATGCGCTGTCTTCTGATATAATTGCTGTCACAGCTTAATTTGTAAAAATAATCGGTTGCCGCAAGTGAAGACTCATTGTCGTATAAATCCTTAAAGCGAGCTCTGATCACACTTGGTGCATTTACAAGGCAGCCCATCAGCTTTGTATCAAAAAGATCCTTGTATACAATGCTGTTTTCTTTCATGATGCCATTGTCATATGCGTATGTCATCATATCCTCGAGTATACCCTCAAGCTTCTCCTCTGCCTCTTCCTGTGTCCATGCTGGCTGAGCCTCTACCTTTTCAAATGTCTCATCCTCGATATCGTCCACTCCGAGCACCTCGAGAAGTCTGTTTACTGTGTATACCTCATCAGCAGGGTCAACAAGTCCTGTTGTAAGACCATATTTTACTAATTCTAATATTCTCTCCTGAATCATGTCATGCTCCTTAATCATTGTCGGGAAAAACCTATTTATCCGTTACTGTTATTTCATATTGCTAATTTTATGCCAGACGGCTAGGTCCGTCTCCGATTGAAACAACATAAAACTCAGGTGTCTTTCCAACCTTCTCTTCATAGGCCTTTGTCAGGTTTGCCTTAAACTGATCAATAGCCTCGTCCTTTACTATGCTGACTGTACAGCCGCCAAATCCGCCTCCTGTGATTCGTGATCCGATAACACCCGGAATCTTCCATGCCTCATCAACAAGTACGTCAACCTCAGGACATGATGTCTCATAATCATCACGAAGTGATACATGTGAAGCATTCATAAGCTTTCCAAATGTCTCGATATCATTTTCCTTCAGTGCCTTAACAGCCTTGATGGTACGCTGGTTCTCATAAACCGCATGCTTGCCTCTCTTACGTGCAACCTCATCCTTAATCGCATCCTTATGAGCCTCGAACTCTTCATCTGTCAGGTCACCGAGAGTCTTGATGTCACATACTGTCTGTATATCCTTAAGAGCCTGTGCACTCTCATTTCTTCTGTCATTGTAAGCACTTGTTACAAGGCTGTGCTTAACCATGCTGTTTGTAACCACGATCTTTGCACCGTCCAAAACGATTGGTGCATACTCAAAATCAAGAGTATTGCAGTCAAGGAAAATTGCATTGTCCTTTTTGCCCATTGCAGACGCAAACTGATCCATGATACCGCAATTACAGCCGTTGTAGTTGTTCTCTGAATACTGACCGATAAGTGCAATATCCTGATTTGTCACGTCAAAGCCGTAAATATCCTTTAACATATATCCTGTAACCACCTCAAGAGATGCTGATGAAGAAAGTCCTGAGCCGTTTGGAATATTTCCGAATAAAACAATATCAAGACCGCTTTCAAGCTTCATTCCGCGTCCCTCGAAGGCCCACATAACGCCCATTGGATAGTTTGTCCAAAGTCCGTCCGGATCAGGTGTAAACTCATCAAGTGATGACTCAACCACCCCCAGATTGTCAAAATTCATAGAGTAGAAACGAAGCTTCCTGTCATCGCGCTTTCTTGCTGCCATATATGTGCCGATGGTAAGTGCACATGGGAACACATGTCCTCCATTGTAGTCAGTGTGCTCACCTATCAGATTTACACGTCCCGGAGCAAAATATACTCTGATATCCCCATCTGCTCCAAAAAGCTCCTTGAATTTGTCTAATACGTTCTGCTGTATCATTTTTTCTTCTCCTTTGCTGATTGTATTTGCGTTAAATTGATAGTTAAAATAATTCGTTTTTTCTTTATAACTCTATTATAACTGCACATTTTTACATTGCAATACATCCAACTGAAAATGCAACATAACAAGTCAAATCATGCAACAAAATTACATATATTCTTTGTAATTATTTTTTGAAACACTTAATAACATCAAGTGCCGGCAACACATTTCCATCATAGTCAAAGAGTGCCTGGTTTGCCCACTCATTGCCGCATGGTCCCGGATCATTCATGTACTTAAGTGAAGCCGGTGTAGCCCAGCCTGAGCCCGGTACAGGAATCCACGCTGGCTCCCACCAGAAAAATCCTTTTCCGTGGTCATCCACCACATTTGCCACCCTGTTTAAGAAATCTTTTGTAAAGTCAGCCTGCCCTTCAATAGTCATAGGATAATCTATCTTCTCAACAAGCTCCGGTTTTGTCGCATAACCCTTGCGCTCAGAATCAGCAAGCTTCTCATACTCCTGGTAGCTGTCCATTGTAAAGCCCATGGATACCTCAGCGATGATAAGGTCCTTATTGAAACGCTTTGCAATATCGTTCATATTGAACTCAAGCTGATCGAGCGAGCCGTGCCAGAAAGGATAGTATGACAATCCGATATACTCAAACTCCTCTCCTCTTTCGATGAAGTTTGTAAACCATCTGACATAAAGCTCATTGTTTCCACCATTATCGAGGTGAATCATAATCGGAATATCAGCATTTACCTTGCGGCAGGCACGTATTCCGGCATTCACAAATTTTGCTATATTATCGTAGTTAGGTACCTTTCCCTCAGGCCACAAAAGTCCGTTTGAAAGCTCATTACCTACCTGAATCATTGTGACATTTACACCTGCCTCAATAATCCTTGTCAGATTTTCAAGTGTAAAATCATATACAGCCTGCTCCAGCTCGTCCACACCGAAATCCTTCCACGCCTTTGGCTTAATCTGCTTTCCCGGATCTGCCCAGAAATCACTGTAGTGGAAATTTAAAAGCACTCCAAAGCCTGCATCTGTAACCTTTTTTCCGATAGCAATAGTCTCAGCCAGGTCATTGTTACCCGCACCGTAAGGCTCACCATCCTCTGATTTTGGGTCGTTCCACAGACGAAGACGGATTGTGTCAACATCATGCTCCTTCATGATGTCAAGAATATCCTTCTCCTTTCCGTCCTCGTAGTATTTTGCTCCGCAGCGTTCCAGCTCTAGCAAGGTTGATAAATCCATACCCTTAATAAACTTTGACATTTTAATTCTCCTTAATTCTTATATCGTTTATTTACACCATGAGAGCAGTACCAGTAGTAGTCCCTGCTCTCAAAATGCGTAATAATATTCCTGACAACCTTAAAATGCTAGATTCCGCGGAAACAGAATGTGAATTCCATTTTCTCTGAGGCATCAAGCAGGTACTCCGGATGAGTATGTGCGCCCCAGCTGTCGTCTCCGCCTACACCCATCTGCTTCTTTGCCACACGGACAACAGTATAGTGTACAGGTGGAAGCTCGAAATGATGTGCAGCATTTTCCAGCTCATGTGGTGTATATGGCAGTGCCGAGAACGAAAGCTCATCACCAAAGAACAGCATGCCTCTGCCCTTCTTATCCATTACCTTTGCATATCTTACTCTGCACTTGTTGCCGCTCTCCTGCGGAACGAGATACTCTGCGACATTGTCTGCCACTTTATTCTCGTATACACCATACTTTCCGCCATGCTGTCTGTCCTCGTATGTCTCCTGTGGTCCGAGTCCGTACCATTTCACTGTATCATAATCGGCATCCAGCTTGAACATCATGCCAAACTCCGGCATATCGCCAAGCTCCTTTACAGGGTCATATGACAGAGTTGTCTCGATTGTTCCATCACCAAACACTCTGTATGTCACCTCACATGAGCTCTGCGGTGTGGTAGGCATGAAATAAGTGTATGTGATGGCGATATTGTTATTATTTTTTTCTACCCTTGGTGATGTATCTGCAAAGCGCTGATTCTGTCTGGTGGTCACATACATGCTGGCAATCTTCCACTGTGCATAGCGCTGTGGCATCATGTTGCCGGAATCATTGTTGGTAGGTGTTCTCCAGAAATTCGGCAGTGGGATAGTATTTGGAAGCATCTCGACGCCACCATATACATATGAAACCATTCCCAGATTCATTCTTGAGAAAAGTGCCTTGAAGTTCTCACCTCTTACAAGGATATTTCCGTTTCCAACAACAAGCTCAACTGATTTGTCGCATGAATACTCACTTACAGGCTTCTTTATCATATGCTGTCCGAATGCAATTTCATATCCTGCCTTTTCCCAGATGGTGTTTTCCTTCAATACAAATGATACGACAATACAGTACTCTTTTTCCACATCTATCATGGAATTTTTAAGAGTCACCGGCACCTCATAGCTTGCCCTATCCATCGGTGGAACAGATATCTGAAGCTTTGTCCTGTAAACCTCCTCACCGTCTGCAAGAAGAATGGCAAAAGCATCAAAAACCGATGTATTTACAAAGAGATTTTTGTTTGTAACTGTAAAGATGTAGTCGCTGTCAAAATCAACCGAGATATTCTGATAATTGAACTTCACCTCCTGCATCTTTGGAGAAGCCTCTCTCTCTCCACCGTAACAGATGCCGTTTCCGCTGAAATCTCCATCTGTAGGCCTGTCGCCGAAATCTCCGCCATATGTGAGGAACCACTTGCCGTATCTGTCCTTTTTGTAGATTGACTGGTCAATATAATCCCAGATAAATCCGCCCTGATATCTAGGCTCGCGGTCAGAAAGCTCTGTGTATTTATGCATAGCACCGCAGGAATTTCCCATTGCATGTGTATATTCGCAGCAGATAAACGGTTTCTCAGGATGCTCTGCCAGGAATTTTTCAATGCCTGCAACCGGAGTATACATCTGGCTTTCCATGTCGCTTGTGTCATTATAGCTTCTATCGTTAAATACTCCCTCATAATGCACCAGACGATGCTTATCAAGCTGTCTGAAAAGCTGTGACATCTCATATATTGTCTTGCCGCCAAACGACTCATTGCCGCATGACCAGATAAGGATTGCCGGATGATTTTTATCTCTCTGATAGCATGAGTTGGCACGGTCCAGCATCATTTCTCTCCACTGTGGCTTGTCCTTTGGCACAACAAAGTCAAGGTCAACATAGCCCTTATTATATGCCTCCCATGTGCCATGACTCTCAAGATTGTTCTCAGCTATCATATAGATTCCATAAATATCGCAAAGCTCATAGAGCATGGAATCATCAGGATAATGGCTTGTTCTTATAGCATTGATATTGTTCTTTTTCATTGTGACAATATCCTTTATCACCTCATCACGGTTTGGCACACGGCCTGTTATTGAGCTGAACTCATGGCGGTTTACACCCTTAAATACAATACGCTTACCGTTTAGCTTCATAAGTCCGTCTACCATCTCAAATCTTCTGAAGCCCGCCAGCTGGCTGATAAACTCGATCTCATTTCCATGCGTATCTTTAACTATAATTTTAACCTCATACAGATTCGGCTTTTCAGCGCTCCATAACAGAGGATTTTTCACATTACATGAGCCCTCGCAAATTTCCTTATCCCTAAGCTCTATGTCAAACTCTTCCAATAAAAGTTTTGCCCTGTCATATTTTTCCACAGACAAATCGCCCAGCTCATAAAGCTTTACACTTGCAATACCATCACCATCTGCCTTTATTGACACACTAAGTGTACCCTCGTCAAAGGTATCATTAAGTGTAGGAACAACTGACAGATCCTCCACATGTGCACAAGGAACGGCATACAAAAATACATCTCTGAAAATGCCTGAAAATCTGTAAAAATCCTGATCCTCACACCAGCTGCTTGATGTCCATTTCCATACTCTGACCGCAAGCTTGTTCTCACCCTCGACAATATAATCAGTCAGCTCGAAATCAGACGGATCAAATGTGTCCTCACTGTAGCCGACATAATGTCCATTCAGCCAGAGTGCAAAACCGCTCTCCACTCCCTGGAACGAAATACACACCCTCTTGTTCTTCATATTCTCAGGGATTGTGAAATACTTCACATAGCTTGCAACCGGATTAAAAATCTCAGGTACCTCGCCCGGCTTTATAGACTCATCAGCCTCCCACGGATATGTGGTATTCGTATAGATTGGCACGTCATAGCCTTCCATCTGGATATGTGCCGGAACCCTGATCTCATCCCAGCCTTTGCAATCATAATCAGCTGCCTCAAAGCCACAAGGAGCCAGGGACTGATTCTTTGCATATGCAAACTTCCATAAGCCATTCATATCATATCTCAGGCTTGATTTCCCTTTAATTTTCTCCAGTTCATTTTTATAGCATACATGATCCGAATGAGCCGCAAGTCTGTTCTGCTCAAATATTTCCGGATTCTTAATGATATTTGAATCAAAATCACTCATATTTTTACACTCCTATCTACTGTATTTATTATTTGATACATGTCTGTTTTAAACACAAAGCCCTCTTATAAGACGAAGGCAAATAATAAACATTATTTGCCTTCTTAATTTTTAACAATATTATTTTACTTTTATTTAACAGATCCTGTAATTCCCTCTGCAAACTGCTTCTGGAGTACAAAGAATACGAGCATTGTAGGGATGGAGCAGAAAAGAACGCCCATCATCAGTACACCGTAATCTACTGTATATCCTGCTGCAAGGTTTGCAATAAGCATTGGCATTGTGATAGCAGCAGGCTTATTGAGGATTACCTTTGGCCACAGGTATGAGTTCCATGCATTCATGAATGTAATAACTGCAGCTGCTGCATATGTTGATTTCTGTACAGGCATATACATCTTAAAGAAAATACCAATCTCACTGAGTCCGTCAATTCGTGCCGCCTCCATTATATCGATTGGGAAGTTTCTCGAATTCTGTCTGAACATCATGATGAGGAACGGCGTTGAAATAGCCGGGAGCATGAAGCCCCATACCGTATTTATAAAGCCGAGCTTTGACATCATCTTGAACAGAGGAATAAGTGTAGCTACCTGCGGAATCATCATGGCAAGAAGTAAAACTGAGAACAGCTTATCCTTTGCCTTGTCATGATAGAGCTCAAAGCCGTAACCGGCAAGTGAGCAGACAAGCAGTGCTATAATTGTCTGAACTGTTGCATTGATAAGTGAGTTTTTCATTCCAAGTGCAACGTTCTGTGATGCAAACAGTTTCTTTAAGTTCTCAAGGGCATAGCCACCAAATGCAATTCTACCTCTTGCAATGTCAATAGACTTGTTGGTCGCTGCCGATATCATCCAGAAAAACGGAAATACTGAGATGAACGAAACTATTACAAGAAAAATGTATGAAGGTATAAGCCTTTTTTGTATTGATGATCCATGTTTTTTCTTAGTCACGCTTGTCACCTACTTTCAGATTGATAAATGCCAGTATAGCAACCATGATGAATACGATAACAGACATTGCTGATGCATATCCAAAGTTTGCAACGCCTTCACCAAACGAGCCGTTATAGATATAATGTGACATGGTGATTGTCGCATTTGCAGGTCCACCCTTTGTCAGGTTTACAGACTCGTCGAAGAGCTGTAATGTACCGTTTATTGACATGATAGTTGTCATAACAATTGTAGGTTTAAGAAGAGGAACCGTGATAGACCAGAAGGTTCTCCAGCCGCTTGCTCCATCTATCTTTGCCGCCTCGTAAACAGAGTACTCAATATTCTGGAGACCTGCTAAAAAGAACACCATATTATATCCTGTCCATCTCCAGATAAGAGCTACTATGATAATAATCTTAGCACTCCAGCCTGTACCAAGGAAGTTAAAGTTGTTCTCTAATATTCCAAGTTTAACAAGGATTGTATTGATAAGTCCCTGTGTTGCAAAAAGCGATTTAAAAATCAATGCATATGATACGAGTGATGTTGCACATGGTAAGAATACACATGTACGGAAAAGTCCTTTAAATTTAAGGTGCTTATTGTTAAGTAACTGTGCCAGTAAGATTGCCAGTACAAGCATGATTGGCACTTCGATAATTAAATATAAGAATGTGTTTCCGATAGATCTCTTGAAAACCGCATCCTGAAACATTCTTGTGTAGTTGTAAGTAAGTGGATTTGCCCACTGCATATTTGCGCTTGAGCCGGTTTTAAAGGATGTAATAACAGCCTGGATTATAGGCCAGAAGCTCATTATGAAAATGAGTATTGTTGCCGGAGCCAGATACATCCAGCCGGCTGCCCTTTGTTTACCGGTTATGCTCATTCCTTTTTTCTTATTTTTCACTGTAAAGGCCTCCTAACTATAAGTCTTTGAGAAAAAACAGGGAGCCATTTAATGGCTCCCTGTACATTTGCCATCAAGCTAACAGATTAAAGTCCCATTGTGAATTTAAGGTCATCCTCTGCTGTCTTTATCTCTGAATCGATATCTGCACCATTCTGAGTAATATTGATAAGTGCTGTAGCAAGCTTCTTACGTGCATCGTAGTGGAAATCGCTCTGCTCGATTATCTTAACATTTGCACCCATCTCAACGATCTTAGCGTAAATTGGCTGGTTGTTGAAATACTCAACACCCTCGTTGTAAACCTCTGACTTGCCTGCAGGTGTATATGTAGTGATAACACCACCATTCTTAAGAGCATTGTCATATGTCTCAGATACACCCTTGTCTGTATAAGATCCGCCACCGAATGTATATGCTAAGAATTTCTTAGCAAGGTCTGCCTGCTTGCAGTTGCTTGTGATGTAAAGTGAAGAACCACCGTTTGATGCATAGCCTTCACCACCCTCAAGTGTTGGAAGAGATGTAATCTCCCACTTTCCACTGTTGTCTGTAACCTTCTCGATTGTAGGAATGATCCAGTTTCCGTTCATAACGCCTGCAACCATGTCTCCCTGAATAACCTGATCTGTGTAATCTGACCAGTTATTTGCAAGGTAAAGAACATTGTTGTCGATCATATCCTTAAGTACCTGCATGATTTCTTTTAATTTAGCATTGTCTACAAATTTTGGCTTGCCATCCTTGAACTGTGACTCACCCTCTGCCTGAAGCATCATGTAGAATAAATCGTTTCCGTCTCCATCCATGCAAAGTAAGTATTTTCCTGTCTTCTCGTATACTTTCTTACCTACCTCGATGAAATCCTTCCAAGAGATACCTGTCATATCATCGATTGTGTATCCTGCCTGCTCAAGAAGATCTGTTCTGTAAGCAAAGATTACTGTTCCGTTATCAACAGGGAATCCAAAGTGCTCTCCGTCGATTGTAGAGAATGATAACTTCTCCTGACTGAAATCATCCCACTTAACATCTGCATCATTTGCTGATACCCATGCATCAGGATAATTTGTATGGTACTGCCGGAAGTAGTGATCCTGGAATAATACGATGTCAGGAAGTGTACTGTAATCCCCAGCTGAGCCTGCTGTTGTAATTGCTGTCTCAATGTCAGATGACCCTGACTGCTCCTCGATATTGAGTACAAAATCAGGATCTACATTTTTCTTGTAATCCTCTGCTGCTGCTTTGAGTGCCGGAATATTGAAGTTTGGATCCCAAGCCCAGGCTGTAAGTGTATGGCCGTCATCTACTGTCTCTACCTTCTTACCTGTCTTTTCTGTGCCATCTCCTGATGAAGATGAATCTCCACATCCGGCTGCAAGTGAGGCAACCATTGTTGTTACGAGTAATAATGAAACTACTTTCTTTTTCATTTTTCTTCCTCCCTAATAAAAATGATGTTTTTGCAATACTCCGTTTACAATTCATTCATAATCATATTATTTTAATTGGGCATTTTGACTATGAATATTTGTCCGTTTCTTGATTACATAGTCATTATAACCATATGTAGTACCTTTGTGTTAACATATTCCACACAATTATATGCATATTCAATCATAAACGCACAAAATTATACGAAAACATGTATTTTCTACCATCCCTTTAGTGCAGATATCCTAAAATTCAGCAGCTTATGCTCATAATTTTCAGGATTTATCTTCCACTGATATGGCGAAGTGTCCAAAAATTTGCGGAAATTACGGTTAAAAGTTGACTGGGTTGTGAATCCACACTTTTGTGCAATAAGCTCCATAGGCTCATTTGTTTTTTTCATAAGCTCGCACGCCTTCTGTACTCTTATCAGATTCAGATACTCCATAGGCGGCATATTGATGTATAATTCAAACAGTCTCCTGAAATGAGTCTCGCTCATGTTGCATAGTTCCGAAAGCTCCCCTGCCTTTATCGATTCGCTGTAATGCTTATTCATGTAGTCAAGTGCTGTGGCTATCTGTGACATATTGGTACCCTTTACGATATTATTATCCTCCTCCGGAAGCTCATCATACCTACGCAACAGCTCTATTACAATTCCCTGCACAAGGAGCTTTACCGTCCTTTGGCAATAAATCTTATGTTCACGGGTTTCCCTGATTATGGCATTTATATACTCAGCCATAGCCGGGCTCTGATACACGTTAGTCATAAACGCTTTTTTTGATATAGTCGTAACTGCCTCATTCTGGAATGCCGTATTGTTTGGGAACATCTCTTCTATCACAGAATGTATGTCAATAAAAATGTACTCCCAGAAATTCACCACCTCACCATAGCTAACTGTAACATGTGGAAAATTCTCAGGTATAAATGTGATATCGCCGTCATGATACTGGTAAATATCCTCATCCAGATACATATTTCCATCTCCCTCGCGGCAGATGCCGATTTCAAGCAGATTATGGAAATGCAGGTGAAATTCCTCATGACCATACACTCTCTTCCATGATTCTCCACACAGCACAAGTGCAGATTCTCCCTGTGGCAGCTCATAGAATCTGAATTCCATCGTGTCTTTTTTTCTCTTTGCCATATATACTCTCCTTTGTAGCGAAATGCAAAATACGCTGCTGCTATTATAGCAGCAGCGCACCAATCACTACTTTAATCAAAATCGAACTTGTCGAATCTCTTGTACATAGCCTTGTACTTCTTGCGGACATCCTCGTTGCCCTGAAGTACCTCTTCCTCTGTACCTCTGAACTGACAGCGGATGCAGCTATAAATACCTGTTTCCTTATTATAGAACATATCAATATCGAGATCCCTCATAAAACATATAGGACATCTGTAGTTTAATTTGCCTTTTCCAAGTTGAGCCATGTTGCAAATACCTCCTTGTCTTTAATCTGTTTCTTGTAACCAAGCTTGAACATTGGAGAGAATGCATATCCTTCCTCAATGTATCCCTCTGCCTTTGCAGATGGTGTGAGCGAAACCTTTGTCTGAATTGCAGGAATTACTGCGCTTACTGCAGTTGCTCCGTCAACCTTTGCATCACGACACTTGTACTCATAATTGATGCTCTGTGGGTTTTCTCCCTCACATGTAAGTGTGATGCCTGTCATATCCTCAGGATACTCTGTTGTTCCGTAGCATGCTGTGATGTACTCATCGAGATAAACCTCTGCATCTGGATCACTCATGCTAAGGATATTACGCTCAATCTTGATGTTTGATGAGCCCTCCTCAAAGTATTCCTTTGTCTGAAGAGTAAGCTTAACATCATAAAACTCAATATCTACAGGATCAAGTGTAAGGATTCTTGTCTTCTTGCCATCAATAACTTCCTCTGAAAAATGGCTGTGTGTAGGACAGAGACACAGGTCAACCTCCTCACCGTTGTGTGAAAGCTTGGCACTTCTTACTGTTCCAGCTCCTGCATAGTGTGTAAAGTATCCTGCTCTGTATTTCTCCTGAATAAGGAATGGATAAGATGCATCCTGTACATGCTTTGTTCCGATTCCTACCGGCCACTCAAGCTTTGCAACGTATGGACGAAGGTCTACGATTGCTCCACCCTGATCCATGTTTACGCATGCTCTCATGTATGGGTCACAGTACCAGAAGAGCTGCTTGTCTGAGCCGTAAAGGATATCTCTCCATGGTGCACACTCAGGCTCATTGTAGTTACCTGCGTTGACACCCTTCTTCTCTCTGAAGTAATCAGCGAACTCTGACATTGTCATGTCGATGAGCTTACCCTCTTTCTTTAACTTGCCATAGTAATTACAGCCGTCTGTGTATGACTTTAAGAGAAGCTCATATGGCTGCTCCCATCGTCCCATCTTGTTCATCCAGCCAGGTCCTACGAACATCATGTTGTATGAATATCCGTTATTGTATTTTGCAAGGTCTCTGTACTGGTCAATGAGGTTGTAAAGATATGGATACTCCCATGTCTTTGTATCATAAATCATTCCACGAAGCACGTTCTGTGGATGTGTTCCAAAGTTTGAGCCGTTTCCGTCATAGCATGCAATAAGGTCACGTGAGAGATGTGGAATTGCTACGATTCCGCTATCCTCTTCCTTATTTGCTGCTGGCGCATGTGTGTTCTGCTTTGATGGAATCCATGGTGCCCATGGGCCTCCGTCGAAGAGTGTGTACCATGAGTTGTTACATGTGTGGTATGCCTTAGGGCCCTCCTCCCAGCATGTTGCAACTGCACATTTTACCATTGGGTATTTTTCTTTGATGTAGTTTGTAAGGTCTGCATCCATATAGTAAGAGCCTGTTGACTCAGGATAGAAACCGAATCTGTCATGGAATTTCTCGAAAACATCGTTTACGATAGCTTTCTTGTCCTCCATTGAGAACATCCAGATACAGAAATCCTTTGTCTTATACTTCTCTCTAAACTCCTCACATGGAAGTCCAAGGAGTGAAAGTGCTATCTCATCACCGTATTTCTCGTGATCCTGCTTTGCAAGCTCTACTGCCTCATCATTAAAAAGCGAAGCATATGTCATCTGGATTGTAGTTTTGAGTCCAGCCTCATGTGCAAGTCTCTGCTGTGTCTTGAAGATGTCGAGTGACTCTGTGATAAGCTTCTTATCTCCAATATCCTCTTCTTTTCCCTGTCCTGTCACTGTTGCTGAGTACTCAGGCACCATCTCAGGGCGGTGAATGATGTTAACAATAAATTTGTCCATCCGTTGTTTCCTCCATTTGCTTGTAATTTAATTTATTTTTTAGGTGCGTTTTTTCGCGCAACCGTTTGTTCTGAACTTAGTATATTACAGCATTGCGATTATGTCAATGTGCAATTTCGACATTTTTTAACTTTTGTTTTCAAGCATTTTTCACAAACAAGGGATTAGGTGCGCGTTTTTTGCGCGCAACTTTTGCGCATCGATCGCAGGTCGGTACGTAAGCCGGGGACTGTTGGGGAGACACGCACTTTCGCCCTCGCTACGCTTCGTGACTAAGATTCTGTACGAAATTATGCTCTTAGGTTTTCTATGCACGACGAAACCGTCGAAACTTATACAAATGTATATGCTAGATGGTTTGCTATAATCTCACAGTTTATAGTTACTGCTTCATTGTGTACGCTTTGGCGGTTACAAATGACACGCTACTCACAAGTTCTAGTACACTCCACAGTAGTTAATTCTCAACTAAGCCATCAATACATGTCTATAAGTCCATTTTTATGAGGCTTTACGGCTGGGTTTTTGGAGCTGTTTTTGGGATTTTTGCAGTTTCAGCTACTTTTTGCCAGGTCTTTTCCGGCTTTCTGGCTGGGTTTGGGTGCTGTTTTGGTGATTTCTGCAGTTTCAGCTACTTTTTCTCGGGTTTTTTCCGGCTTTTGGGCTGGGTTTTGGGTGCTGTTTTGGTGATTTCTGCAGTTTCAGCTACTTTTTGCCGGGTCTTTTCCGGCTTTTGGGCTGGGTTTGGGGTGCTGTTTTGGTGATTTCTGCAGTTTCAGCTACTTTTTGTGAGGCTTCTGGCATAATGTTGGAAGCCCAACACCATAAATTAACAACAACATATTGAAAAAAGCCACTTGTGTCCTTTAATATCAAGAACACAGTTATAAGAAATGGTAATCTTTATGAACCAGGTCCTCCTGCGTACACATATGTAAATCTTCCTCTCCCCTGCGTCCATGCAGGTGCGTTTCTACGCTTCATGAGCATAATTTCGTACAGAATCTTAGTTGCTAAGCGTAGCGATAGCTAAAGCGCGTGTCCCCAACAGTCCCCGGCTTACGTACCTTACGTTGTGACAGAAATTTAAATAAATGTTTTTAATCTTGCGCTTATTATGTTATCATGTAACTGAGATATAATTAATGATTCATTATAAATAGAAAGAGGTGTTTATATGTGTAGTATTGCAATAAAAATACCAGATGAAGTATTATACGATACCAAAATGACCAAAGATGAAGCTAATGCTTTTGCCAAGAAAGCTACTGCTCTAATGCTTTATTTAAAAAACCATATTTCTATTGGATATTGTGCACAGATAGCCGGAATGAGTGAGGAAGATTTCATCAAATATCTAGGCAATAATAATATATCTATCTTCAGTTTTGATGATGAAGCAGAATTTATAGAGGAGATGAATAATGCGTAGGGTAATTGTCAATTCAACACCATTAATTGCATTGTGCAATGCAGACTTACTTAACATTTTATTTCTTCTGTAAAAAATGCAATAACCAAAATTCAATCAAACGGATTCTATATAAATGAAAATATCATTAAACTAGCATTAAAACAGGCAGGTGAATTATGATTAAAATAGCATTCTTTGATGTGGATGGCACCCTGCTTCGGCTGGGACATAAAGAATTATCAGCAAACACTGCTGCTGCACTTAGGCAGCTCCACCAAAATGGCATCATCCTTTGTATGGCTACCGGAAGAAGCTACACAGGTGTGCCTCATTTTGATGGAATTGATTTTGATGTCCTGCTCACCTTTAACGGCTCATTCGTCACCGCAGGCAATGATATCATCTTCAAAAATCCTATTAATGAGCACGACAAATATCAGATAATTTCCAATCTAAAGCAGATGAACCGCGCCATTGCAATCAGCAACGAGCATATGATTGTCACAAACGGTACCGACCCTGATTTAGAGCAATACTTTGCCTTTGGCAGCGAAAAGCTTAAAATCGCTGACAATTTTGACGAGATAAGCAGGACTGATATATATCAGATTATGTGCTCCTGCAAAAAAGATGAGCACTCACAGATTCTATCCGGCGCGCCCCACTCACAGATAACTGCATGGTGGGATAAAGCCGCTGATATTATTCCGCTTAACAGCGGCAAAGGCAATGCTGTTGCTGCAGTGCTTAAGCATTATGGCTTCTCAAAGGATGAAGCAATTGCTTTCGGTGACGGACATAACGATATTGAAATGCTTGAGGCCGTAGGCATTGGTGTTGCCATGGGCAATGCAAAGGACGAAGTCAAGGCTAAGGCTGATTTTGTGTGCCAATCAGTTGAGAATGACGGAATATATCATTACTGTGTTGAAAACAAACTGATTTTTTAGAGAAATATACTTATGAACATAGACAACAATTTACGACAACTACTCGAAAACGAAACAAAAATACATCTCGCGGAAATCCGCTTTCTCTACCAGAAGCTCGACAGACAGCTTGGGCTTAACGGTGCAAGGGTTCCTATCACATTTGGCTTTGATACGGACAGGCTCGGTGCATACACTCCGGGCTTTGGGCAGGATGAAGAAGAATTTCATTTTTCGCTGCTTTTCATCGGCTACTGTGTGACAAAGCCCTTGTCAAAGGATGACAGGATGGATTTATATAAGCACGAATATGCCCACTATATGCAATATAATATGGATATACCGGACAAGTACAACTGGCAGCCCGGCATCCACGGAAGTGCGTGGAAATATTGCTGCTCACTTATCGGAGCAGCTCCCACTCCTTACTACAAAGCCGGTGAAGGACTTATTAAGCACGATTATGATAAGGTTCTCAAAAAGAAAATTACTGACAAGAGTATTCCTATCCGCGACACATATTCACGCGAGCAGGAATACCGCAAAAAGAAAAACAGTACTGTAAAATTTAATATCAATGACGATGTCAATCATCCAAAGTTTGGCAAGGGCACCATTGAACATATCGAGCAGCTCGAAGGCTCAGTTCGGCTGCATGTCAGATTCGGTGAAGATCTTAAGAAAATTGATCAGAAATGGCTGCTTCAGGCAGGCATGAAAAAGGCAGGTGCACCAAGGCACATATAGCGTTATGCTATATATGCCGATGCACCTGCTTTTCAAATACATGTATAGTTAATTATTATCGCTTATTGTTCCTTCATCTGAACAAGTAATTTTAAATGTTCCATCAATTACATTATTTCAAGTTCGTGAAAAATCCTTACTATCTCATTCCAGGAAGCTATGTTTTCTTTTAAATATAATTCCCCCTTTTCTACTATTTTATAATATTTTCTCTGTGGTCCCAATGATTTTTCACTGTAATATACTTCCGTCAACCCTCCTTTATTCAGTCTTCTTAGAATGGCATAAATAGTGCTTTCATCTGTATCCGGGAAAAGTCCCTGCAATATTTTAATTATATCGTATCCATATCTGTCTTCTTGTTTTAAAAGCTGTAAAATACATATATTTAAGATTCCTCTTTTTAGCTGTGAATCCATTTATGATTTCCTCTCAAATTTTAATTTTAACAATAAAATTGTCCCAAAAATCAGCGTCTGAATATATAATAAACTACTATATGCTATTATTTTTTCAAGCCCAAGCATTCTTTCTATATAAAACATATGTAACTGATTTATAAAATACATTAAGCAGGTAATAATACCAAGTATATGAAATATCGTTATAAAACCCAATTCCCTGTTTATTATATATTTCTTTAAGATGATGTAAATAATAATACAACTCAGAATAATTATAGCTGTTGTAACTAATACCACATAATAACTCCCTAAGCCAGCCTCATTATTTTTCATTACCAGAAATACCTCTGTTAATAAAATAAAAAAGAATAATCCGATTAATAACAGATGGTTTTTAAATTGCATATCACATGTTAATTTTGATTTTTTAAGAATAAACAAACCTGCAACAAATACTAGAACATTAGCTATCAGAGCAACCGGATAAAAATTCCAGCCGTTTTTATCAAAGTATCTTAACAAACTGACGCATAGCACATAATATATAACCAGCGTGGCAATTGTCTGTAATAAAACACTACTCTTCAATGGAAACGTATGCTCTTTTCCTTCTTTTGAATCTTTGTATAAATTTCTCGCGATATCAAACGGTTTTCCTAAGCCGGAACATATTTCGTACTCGCTTTTTTCAGCCATTTCTTCATTTTCGAACCATTCTTCATAGTCTTTAATTAAACTATCACAGTCATCATCCCCAAAATAAAATGATAAGCTAATATAAAGTTTCTCCAAAAATTTCTTTTTTGAATTTTGCTTTTGCATTATAACACCCTCTCTACTGATTAACACTCTACTGTTTATTAGTCACTAGTTAAGTATAATATATTTCATATCTTGCATTTTGTCAATACAAAAATCATGGGACTACAATATATCGCAGTCCCATGATTCTAACTATATCTTATATTTTTGTTTGTAACTATTTAAGTCTTAAGTCACATTGAGAACAAGAAAATCTACAGCTCAATTGCAATCGTATATGACTTCTCAAATTTCTCACCCTGTGCCAGTGAATTACCATACTCCCTGTCCTTTAATTCTCCGGCAAAGCCTGCTCTGTCACATCGGCCGTACCACGGCTCAATACAGATAAACGGTGCTCCCATTCCTGCCGGTGACCACAGACCAAATAAAGGCGCATCAAATGACACCGTAAGGTATGGCTTCTTATCCGGTGTACACAGGCTCACCTTTGAAGCCTGTCTGTTTTCTATTATGAGCGCATCCTTATCAAACATATGCTCATCTATCTGACAGTATCCATCCGCATCCACCTTAAGCAGATTGTCATCCTTGTCTAAAAGTCCTCCGTCACAGATAAGTCCGTAGGTGATTGCTTTGTCTGTGTCAAGCTTTAGATAATAGTCTGACTGTTTTCCCTGCTCTGCGACCGGACACATAAATGCCGGATGACCACCTATTGAGAAAAGTAAATCCTTTTTCGCAGGATTAGTCACCCTCCAGGTCACTTTTATCTCACTGCCTGAGAGCTTATAGCCGATTTCGAGCACAAACTCAAACGGATATTTTGCAAGAGTCTCATCATTTGATTTAAGTAAAAACCATGCCTCATCCTTTGTCTGTGACACAAGCTCAAACTCCATATCCCTTGCAAAGCCGTGCTGTCCCATCGGATAATCTGTCCCATCAACGGTAAACTTCTTGTCCTTTAAGCTGCCGACAAACGGGAAAAGCACCGGTGCGCTTCTCTTCCAGTATTTCTCATCGGCATCCCACAGATACTGTGTACCAGTTTCCTTGCCGGTGATGCTTTTAAGCTCTGCTCCGAAGCTGTTTATCGTGAGCTCAAGTGATTCATTTTCCAATTTAATCTCCATCACATATCTCCTTTTATATTTTTTGTAGTCAGTTTTTTTACATCACAAGCAGTCCAATTACCCTTACAATAAATGCTGCCACCCATGCAATCGCACACTGCAAAAGCACCACGCTGACTGCCCACTTTGCACCAAGCTCTCTCTTTATGGATGCTATAGCAGCCACGCAAGGGCTGTAAAGCAGTGAGAACACCAGAAGAGATGCGGCTGAAAGTGTTGTGAGTGCTGTCGTGACCGTTCCGCCAAACAGTATCTCAAGTGTTGATACCACGCTCTCCTTTGCCATGAGTCCGCTGATAAGTGATGTGCATATGCGCCAGTCTCCGAGGCCCAGAGGCTTAAAGACAGGCACGATAACACTTGAAATAGCGGCAAGCATGCTGTCCTTTGAGTCTGTTACCATGTTAAAGTGTATGTCAAAGCTCTGTAAGAACCATATCAGCATTGTGGCAATAAGTATTACTGTAAATGCCTTCTGCAAAAAGTCCTTTGCCTTCTCCCAGAGGAGCTGGCACACATTCTTGGCGCCCGGCATCCTGTAGTTTGGCAGTTCCATGACAAACGGCACTGCGTCACCCCTGAACAAAGTCTTTCTGTAGATAAACGCGAAAAGTATTCCGACAATTATTCCAAGGAAGTACAGTCCTCCCATGACAAGTCCGCCATGCTTCGGGAAAAATGCACTAACAAAGAATGCATAAATTGGCAATTTTGCCGAACAGCTCATAAACGGTGTGAGGAGTATAGTCATTCTACGGTCTCTCTCACTTGGCAGTGTACGTGTCGCCATGACAGCTGGCACCGTACAGCCGAAGCCTATGAGCATTGGTACTATGCTTCGTCCTGAAAGTCCTATCTTACGAAGGAGCTTGTCCATGAAGAATGCAACCCTCGCTATGTATCCGCTGTCCTCCATGAGGGATAAGAAAAAGAACAGTGTCACGATAATCGGCAAAAAGCTTAATACGCTTCCAACACCCTGAAAGATGCCGTCTATTACCAGTCCGTGCAGCACCTCATTCACACCTGCCGCTGTGAGTGCCTTATCCGTCAGTGCGGTCAGTGCTCCTATGCCCTGCTCCAAAAGCCACTGAAGGCCTGCTCCGATTACGTTGAAGGTGAGATAAAATACAGCAAGCATTATCACTATAAAGCACGGTATTGCCGTGTATTTGCCTGTAAGAACACGGTCGATGCGCTCACTTCTGATACGCTCCCTGCTCTCCTTCGGTTTTACCACGGTGCTCTCGCATATTTTCTCAATAAATGTAAAGCGCATATCCGCAATTGCAGCGCTTCTGTCAAGGCCTCGCTCCTTCTCCATCTGGACAATCAGATGCTCTATTGCCTCTTTCTCATTCTCATCAAGATGAAGCTGCTCTAATATAAGCGCATCTCCCTCGATAATTTTGGTAGCAGCAAAGCGAATCGGAACTCCGGCGAGCTTTGCATGATCCTCAATCAGGTGGCTTACCGCGTGTATACATCTGTGCACGGCACCGCCAAAATCATTCTCATCACAGAAATCCTGTCTGCCCGGGCGCTCCTGATACTTTGCAATGTGTATCGCATGGCGCACCAGCTCATCAACACCCTGATTCTTCGCGGCTGAAATCGGTACAACAGGCACTCCTAACAGTCCCTCGATTTTATTTACATCGATTGAGCCTGAGTTTGCCGTCACCTCATCCATCATATTTAGAGCGATAACCATCGGTATATCCATCTCAAGAAGCTGCATGGTCAGATACAGGTTTCTCTCGATATTTGTCGCATCTACGATATTTATTATGGCCTTTGGCTTGTTATCGAGCACAAAGTTTCTCGACACAATCTCCTCATTCGTATATGGGCTCATTGAGTAAATGCCCGGTAAATCTGTGATTGATGTATCCGGATGTTCTTTAATAGAGCCATCCTTTCTGTCCACCGTCACTCCCGGGAAATTGCCCACATGCTGGTTTGAGCCTGTAAGCTGGTTGAAAAGTGTTGTCTTGCCGCAGTTTTGGTTTCCCACAAGTGCGTATGTGAGCTTCTCACCATCTGGAAGGGGATTGCCACTGCCCTTCACATGGTATTTGCCCTCCTCACCAAGTCCGGGATGGGCTGTGTTGCTTATCTTTTTAGGCCCCTCATGTTTTCTTGAACGGCTATCAATTAATTCTACCTCAATATGTGCCGCATCATCAAGCCTCAATGTGAGCTCATAGCCGTGCACCTGAAGCTCCATCGGGTCTCCCATCGGTGCAAATTTGATAACTGTTACTTCGGCTTTTGGGATTACTCCCATATCCAGGAAATGCTGACGCAATGCGCCCTCACCGCCTACTGTAAGTATTCTGGCACTCTGTCCTATGCCAAGTTCTTTTAGTGTCATTTTATCGCTTCCTAGTGTATTTATTGATAATTTTTCTCAACTTATCACAGATATCTTACCACAAAGCGTGTGCCACTGCATTCATTTTTTTCATTTAATACATCTTTTTTACAATCCTCCACAAGGATATATCCATTGTCATGACGCACAATTGCTTCCGCGAGCGAAAGTCCTATGCCGATGCTGTCTGCCGGCTGTCCGCTGCCGCTGTAAAAACGCGTAAAAATATGCTTTTTGTCCTCATCACTTATGGCTTCTCCATCGTTTTGCACTGTTATCTCTGCATACATCTCATACCTGTAAAAGCCTATCTTTACCTCACTCTCTGCGTGCTCTACTGCATTTTTTACTATGTTTGTAATGGCCTCACACTGCCAGTATGCATCAGCATGTATACAGGCATCCTTATCAGAACCTTCATCTATGGACAGCCTTATGTCTCTCAAATCGCAAAGTGCCATAACATTGTCAGCTGCCTCAGACACAATTTCAGACAGCAGCGTATCCTTCTCATCAAACTCCACAACATCCGCTTCAAGCCTTGAGAGCTTTAAGATAGCCTGCACCATATGCGATATATTGTCCACATCACGCTTTGCCCTGCGCATTATCCTGCTTCTGTTTTCAGATGCCATATCAGGATTTCCTTCCAGATTTTCCAGATTTATCGAAAGTGATGTGAGCGGTGTCTTAAGCTGATGCGATATGTCAGAAAGCGCATCCTTTAGCAAAAGCTTGTCTGCCTTTGCATTTTCCGCAGACTCCCTCAAATAGATTGCTGTCTTGTAAAGCTCTCCCTTAAGTATAGAAATCTCTCCCTCTGTGCTATCTGCCATAACAAGTCTGTAGTCTCCCTGATTTATGCGACGCAGATAATCCGCAGCCTGTCTGACCTGTCTTTTAAAGCTAAATCTTATAAGCACAATGTAAAGGCAAAAGCCCCCTGCAAAAAGCACAACAAGAAATATGTCTAGCCAAAGCGCCCCTTTAAGCGCTTTTTCATTTGACAAAACCGCAGAATCCTTTTCCATATCAATGCCGTATTTTTTAAAGAGCGTCTCTGCGATTTTTAAATTTGTATAATCACTATCGAAGCTGCTGTCATTTAGAATCGCGGCTACACTGCCATCTGATACATCGGGATATTTTTCATGAATAAGCGCACATAGCTTAGCCACTGTGACGTTATAGTTTTTTGTATACGCCCTGTACTGAAAAAAGACGGTAAAAGCCATAACCATCACACATATACATGTATATATTATTGCAAAATACACAAAATGTTTTCTGTTCTCTAAATTATATTTCTTCTTTCTCATGCTTTCCCCCGGAAACCGGCTCTGTCGGCCGATACTGTTTAAAGAGCTTCATCTGAATCAACACGATACCCGATTCCCTTCACAGTCTTTATCACATCCTCACCAAGCTTTGCCCTGATGCGCTTCATATAGACAGTCACTGTATGGTCATAGACATCGTTGCCTGTTGCCTCCCAGATGCAGTCAATCACGGCATTTCTGGACACAGCCTTGTCGTGATTGGTAAAAAGCAGATCAAGTATGCGGTTTTCAAGACTTGAAAGAGCAATCACCTGTCCAGCCCTTCTTGCCTCTTTTTTGTCCAAATCATAGCTTATGCTTCCTGCGTGTATGACAGATGAGCTGTCATCACTTTTCGTACGTAAAAATACGCGGTTTACCCTCGCCACAAGCTCTCTTACTGAAAAAGGCTTTGTGATGTAATCCTCCGCTCCAAGCTCAAGTCCCTTTACTATATCATTTTCCTCATCCCTTGCGGTAAGAAAAATCACCGGTGTTTTTTCTTTTTCCAGCCTTTCGCTGTAAAAATCAAAGCCGTTCCCATCCGGAAGCGACACATCAAGCAGCACAAGGCCGGGGTGCTCACTCAAAAGCGCCCCAGCCTCCTTTAAATTGCCTGCTGTCAAAAGCTCATATTCAGGTTCTGTAAAGGTATCACACAGTCCCTCTGTTATTCCTTTATTGTCCTCTATGAGAAGTATTTTTTTCATATCAGCTCCCGCATTTCCTACAGATTTTCATTTTTGATTGTCTCAATAATGTTATTGTGTCTAAGCTTCGTCATTGATAGTTTCATGATAGCATAAATCAGCATTATTACAACCACTATACACAATATAATTGCTTTATACGGCGGCTCATAAATGATTGCGTCATCCATCCTGTTCATCATAACACATAAGAGATAGCTTATTAAAATACCAAGCGGTACACCTATTACAAGTGCCTTTACAGATATAAATACACTCTCGAGCCTGACCATTCCAGCAAACTGCTTATCTGTCATTCCAATGCTTCTTAGTGTTGCAAACTCGCGGCTTCTAAGCTCCATTCCGGTGCTTAAGGTATTGATGATATTTGTGATTCCTATTAAGGCAATAACCACAATAAGTCCGTATGCAAATACTCCAAGCAGTGTAAAGAGAGACTTTTCATCGCGCATCTCCTTATCCAGATTGCTGACATAAAAACTAATCTGCGAATACTCAGTATTTCCTTCCGTCTCCTTTTCGAATGTATCCTGATATTCATCTGCATTTTCTGCAACCACATATGCCGAATATGACGCATGTCCCGGTTTAATCTCATTACCGTTCTTGCCGTCACCCCATAGGCTTTCAAAGCCTTTTTGGTTCATAAACAAAAGCGTGGTATTGCTATTGCCATTATAACCGATCGGTACCTTGTCTGTGACACCTGCAATAGTTACATCCACAGTCTTTCTGACTCCGTTATTTATTGTTTCCTCGTCAACGTATCCACTGTTATCCTCTGTGCCGCTTTCAGTATCACCTTCCACTGCATTATTATCATCTGTGCTGCTTTCAGTATCGCCTTCTGCTGCATTGTCATCAGAAGAAGCATCATCATAAACATTATAGCCACACTCGATTGTATCTCCTGCTTTATATTTGTACAGCTCCATCTCTTTTTTGACGTATTTTGAGCTATTCTCATTATACACATCAAATGTGCCTTTATTCACAAGAATTGCTCCTGCAGCTGCATTTTTTATGCCTGCGTCGGACGCATACTTATCATACGATTTGTCATCCAAAACTGTGATTAAAAACTCTTGTGAGACATCCTCACTGTCATCATAAAGCTGCCCGCAATACTCTCCATATTCCTTTGTATACTCCGGCTTACTGACATCGAAATCATAGCCTGCTCCAACCAGATAATCCTCAGCTCCTTCAATGCCACTCAAAAGCTTAGAGAGCTTTTCAATATCAAGGTCCTTTTTACATGACATATTTATTCCGATATTGTAATCTGTTGAAGCATATGACATCCCAACCCTGCTAAAGGCCATAGACATAAAGTATGATATCACAATAAAGGTTACTGAGCAGATGACAATAGATGTCACTGTGGTTCTGTACTTTTTATTGTTCCTCTTTATATTCTTATATGAGATAACGCCTCCGATACCCCAGATTCTGCCTATAATCGCCGGGGTCTTAAGCTTTGCTGACTTTATTTTAATCTCCTTTGTGTTTCTTATTGCTTCAAGCGGTGTGACCTTTGCCGCCCTTCTTGCACTGCCTGTTGCTGAGAAATAAATGGTTGCTATACTCATTATCACAGCAAGAATAAGTGCAGGCAGGGAAGTATGAAAGCTCAAAGCAAAGTTAAGCCAGCCTGCTGACAGCGCATTTACCACCTTGACAAGTATAAGCGATGCCAAAATACCACTCATGGTACCTACAGGAATACCAACCACTCCAAGCATTGCTGCCTCTGTCTTAACGCTGCTTTTTATCTGGCGCCTCGTAGCACCCACGCTTGCAAGCATGCCATACTGTCTGATTTTTTCAGTGATTGATATGTTGAAGCTGTTTTTGATACAGTACACTGATGTCAGTATGATTATCAAAGCCACAACAGCGGCCACTGTAAACAGTGCTTTAAATGAACCGTCAATCGGGAAAACGCACTCATAGCTTATAAGGTATCCATTCATATATATATCATATTTTGCATTTTCCATCTCTTTAAGAAACCTGTCACTCTCCTCAGCAGACATTTCAACAGATGAATTATTTGCTTTCTCAAACAGCTTTTCATCCACACCAATTATATCAGCAGTCACAGCATCCTTGTTTCTTAAAGCCTTTTGAGTGTATCTGCTGTACACTGTGAGTGTAGTGTCAGCTTCGCTTACCTCACTCTTTGTGCCGTTATCAATTGCTGCCAGTTCATCAGAGTATGTGACAAATGTATATCCGGCGGCACTATAGTCCTCCATTCCATAGCCCGGTCTTTCCATGATGCCTACCACCTTGTAGTGCTTTGTCACAGTATCGGTAAGTGTCTCTGCCTCATGCTCATATGCGCTGTTTTCCGATATGACACTTTCAGTGTTTGAATCATATCGCTTTCCGACATCCAGTGTTATCTCATCTCCCACCTTTATGTCGATTCGTCCGTTTGTCTTTAAGTGCCTTGGAATGACTATCTCATCCTCATTTTTTGCCATGCGGCCCTCTATCAGGTTAAAGCAGCCTCTCTCAAAGCCGGCCTCATCTGTTGCCATGACATATGCATACGGCTTATCCTCATTCTTGCAGCCGTCTAGCTTTGCAAAGCCCATTCCCATTGTCTCAAATGTGCTTTCAATATTTCTGTTGTTTTTAAACTCCGAAAGCTCAGACATTTTCACATTCGAAAATTTCACATGAAAGTCACCGTCTTTTTGCTTCTGGTATTCAATCATACTGTACTGAAAGCTTGACACAAGTGTGACAAGCGCCGACAAAAGCGCTGTTGCAAGAATTATTCCGACTATCGTGACAATAGTTCTTTTCCTGTTGAGCTTTAAGTTTTTTAATGTGAGTGTCTTCATCAAATTCATCTGATTTTACCATCCTCTATCATTATTGTGCGGTCAGCCGCCTTTGCAAGCTCCATATTGTGTGTAATCATAATAATTGTCTGGTTAAGCTCACAGTTTGAGGTCTTTAAGAGATGCATAATCTCGTTGCTGGCTTTGGTATCCAGGTTTCCGGTCGGCTCATCCGCTAGCACTATAGACGGTCTCGTAATAAGGGCTCTTCCTATAGATGTGCGCTGCTGCTGTCCTCCTGAAAGCTCATTTGGCAGATGAGTGCGTCTCTCTGTAAGTCCAAGGCGCAAAAGCATGTCATCCATCTGTGCTTTTTCCACCTTTCTTCCATCAAGCTCCATCGGGATTGCCATGTTTTCCTCCACATTTAATATAGGTATCAGATTATAAAACTGATAAATTATGCCTACCTGTCTTCTTCTGAATATGGCAAGCTCATCATCATTCATTGCAAAAATATCAGTGCCGTTTATATACACCTTTCCGCTTGTTGGCCTGTCAACACCTCCAAGCAGATGAAGCAGTGTGGATTTTCCGGAGCCGCTCGCCCCGACAATTGCCACAAACTCTCCCTTTTCCACGCTCAATGACACATCGTCCAAAGCCTTGACCTGATTTTCTCCGGCTCCGTATATTTTTGATAAGTGTTCTACTCTAAGCAGTTCCATTTAATTCTCCTTTTCTTCTCTATGCATTTTTGAGTGCTGTGCGGTCCGTCCTTTAAAGTGCAGCCGCCCCGCGATACAAGTGTATAATACATTATGTAAAGTTACAGGTAGGTTACTTTTAAAAAATATTACAGCATAATATAAAAACTCCGGTCAGAACAAAAAATTTTCTGTGCCGGAGCTTATATATTATATGTTATATATTATATGTTTTATATCATATGTTTTATAATTATCTATGCCAATAATTATTTCTGCTTATATGAAGACAAAAAGTCTGCAAGCTTGCCTGTGGCATCCTTTAATATCTCTGTTCGAGGCAGATATACCACTCTGAAGTGATCCGGCTTATCCCAGTTGAAGCCGCCGCCGTGGATGATGAGTATCTTCTTCTCACGAAGCAGATCGAGTGCAAACTGTTCATCGTTTGTGATGTTGAACCTTGCAGTATCAATCTTTGGGAATATGTAAAATGCTGCCTTTGGTTTTACTGCCGAAATTCCCGGTATATCGTTTAATGCCTTGTAGACGTACTCTCTCTGCTCATAGATTCGTCCGCCCGGCACAATATACTCGCCTACACTCTGATATCCGCCTAAAGCTGTCTGCACTATCGACTGCGCCGGAACATTCGAGCAAAGACGCATGTTTGAGAGCATGTTGAGACCCTCGATATAGTCCTTTCCGAGTGCCTTGTTGCCGCTTAAAACCATCCATCCGATACGATAGCCTGCTATCATATGTGACTTAGAAAGACCGCTGAAGGTCACACAGAAGAGGTCCGGTGCAAGCGACGCAATAGACACATGCTCATAGTCATCCATCACCAGCCTGTCATATATCTCATCCGAAAAAATCATGAGCTCGTGCTCTCTTGCCACATCAACTATCTGCTGCAGCACCTCCCTTGGATAGAGCGCTCCTGTAGGGTTATTAGGGTTTATTATTACGATTGCCTTTGTCTTGTCTGTAATCTTCTTTTTGATATCCTCTATGTCCGGATACCATTCTGACTGCTCATCACAGATATAGTGCACTGCCGTGCCTCCCGCAAGTGTAACGCAGGCTGTCCAAAGCGGATAGTCCGGTGCCGGCACCAGCACCTCATCACCATTGTCAAGAAGCGCTGACATGCTTAAGTTTATAAGCTCGCTGACTCCGTTTCCGGTGTAGATATCCTCAACCGTCACATTAGGAAGCTTTTTGAGCTGTGCATATTGCATGATTGCTTTTCTTGCAGAAAAAAGTCCCTTGGAGTTGGAATACCCCTCACAGTCCGTGAGCTGGCGAGACATATCATATATCACCTCATCAGGTGTCCTGAAGCCAAACGGCGCAGGATTTCCTATATTGAGCTTCAACACATTTGTGCCGTTTTCCTCCATGCGGGCCGCCTCATCCACCACTGGTCCTCTTACATCATAAAGCACATTATCTAATTTTCTGGATTTTCCAAATTCTCTCATCCTGACAATCTCCTTTTATTTTCGTAACAATTCCTGTATCCGTAATCATATCCATCTAGCCTAAAAGCTCAAAAACAGCCTCAGCGTCAAATACCACCTGCTTTACCTTATCAACCTCTATCTGATAAAGAGCATTTGCTGCCAGATGCTCTGCAGCCTGCTCGAGATCTCTTATGCCCGATGTGTTCTCGTGAAGCTTAATCACTGCATCAAGTCCGTCCTCTGTGAGAACGCACTCCTCCTCCTTCATTCCCATTCGCTCAAATACCTTGCGCAGGGCAAATCTCTGGAAGATGACCTTCTTCTCTTCATCGGTATAGTCCGGAATATCAATCACTGCAAAACGTGACATAAGCGGTGCAGAAATCTGGGATTTATCATTGGCTGTGGCAATCGGATATACTCCGACGGTCGGCACCATACACTCCATATAGTTGTCTGTAAAGCCCAGATTGTCAAGCAGTGTCAAAAGTACATCTGCAGGATTTCCGTTGCCGTTTTTGCTTGAGGCCTTGTCAAGCTCATTGATGATAAATACAAGATTTGACTCTCCTGCCTGTGAAAATGCCTCCATAATGATTCCCGGCTTTGCGTTTGAATAGATTCTTGAGCTTCCTGTGAGCTGCTCTGCATCATTTATGGAGCTCATATCGAGTGTGGTCCATGGAAGCTTGAGTATACGTGCAACAGCATATGCAATCTGTGACTTTCCGGTTCCTGCCGGTCCACAGAGCAGCAGTCCGTAGGCAGGAAGTGTATGAGTCCTGTTTATCTGGATAATGGTCTCAATGATTCTCTGCTTCACGCTCTCCATGCCATAGAGCTCCTCATCGAGTATGCGCCTTGCCTCCACAGGGTCAATTGCCTCAAAGTAATTTCCCTTCCACTGGATATTCATCATGATGGAAAGTGCTCTCTGCGCATGGCGTCTCTCCTCAGGTGATACCTCGCTTGAACGCGCAACTGCCAGATTTCTTCTGGCCCACAGCAGTATATTGTCAGGCAGTGTACGGCCTGCACATGTCATGAAATCTGTGATGCTCTGTATACTGGTGAGCTTCATGCTGTCGCCCTCTTCCTCGTAATCATCGAGGTCAGGTTCATCCTCAGGCATGGTGCTGGCAAAGAGCCTTTCCATCATATACTGCAGGAATCCGTCCTCTGCAGACAGCTTTGTGCCTCTGCCGAGAGACACCTCCCTCACCCTGTATACTGCGTATCCGTCAGGTGTATTGGCTCCTGAAAGCTGTACCTTTATGTGATTTTCGCCAAGCCACTTAAAAAGGCTAACGAAGCGGGAATCAATGCGCAGGATATCTGCACTGGTCACCCCATCACCATCCTCAAATTCAAAGGATGTACGCTTTATCGGATTTGTAAACATACCGAGCGCATGATGCGCCCATTCCTTTTGCTTATTGTCTATCACAACAATCGGTTTATCGGCCGATGCCTTGGTCTCTGTCGAATGAAATGTCTCATATGTACACTCCGGATGCTCGTTTGCTACCGGTGTATCGCTAAAATCAAATACTGGCATTTTTATTCCTCTCTTTTCGTAATTGTATTCTTCATCATACCCTGTCAAAGGCTATGTCCTGTACCACCTCGCCCGCGATGATAAGTCCTGCCACTGATGGTACAAATGCAAGGCTTCCGGGAATATCCCTGCGCTCTGTGCACTTGTGTTCGGCACCCGGCGGGCAGATGCAATTGGTTCTGCAGCTTATAGACATATCCTCTATCGGTCTTGTAGGCTTCTCCTCAGAGTATACCACCTTGAGCTTTTTCACGCCACGTTTTTTAAGCTCACGGCGCATGACCTTTGCAAGAGGACACATGCTGGTCTTATATATATCAGCCACCTTAAATGCACTTGCATCCAGCTTATTTCCCGCTCCCATACTGCTTATGATAGGGACATTTTTCTCCTGTGCCTTCATGACAAGCGCAATCTTTGCTGTGACCGTATCAACCGCGTCAACTATATAATCATACTCTTCAAACGGAAATTCATCAGCATTTTCCGGCAAAAAGAAGCACCTGTGCGTCACGACACTGACATCAGGATTAATATCATGAATCCTCTCCTCCATCACATCTGTCTTGTATTTTCCTATGGTCTTTCGGGTTGCAATTATCTGCCTGTTTAGGTTTGTAAGACACACCTTGTCATCATCGATAAGGTCAATCGCTCCCACGCCGCTTCTGACTAGTGCCTCGCAGACATATCCGCCCACTCCTCCTATTCCAAATACTGCGACTCTTGCGCCCTTTAGCCTATCCATCGCCTCTTTTCCAAGCAAAAGCTGTGTTCTTGAAAACTGATTTAACATTTATTTCTCCTTTTCATCCCTGACCACGCCGACACCGGCAGAAATCAGGAGTCTTACTGTATCCTTAAGCATGCTCCAGTCAGCCTTTGACAACTCATCGGCAGCCTTTATCATCTCAATGAGCTGCTTAAATGACATCTGGTCAAGGTTCTCAAAATTGGAGTCCGATGCTATTGAAAAAAGCACATTTACAAACTGCTTTCGCTGCGCCTCATCCATGCTGCCTATCCAGTTTCTGAGTGTCTTGTCAAGGCGCACACTGTTTTTGTCCAGCCCATCCGCCTTTATGATACTTCCGCCCATTATCTCCCAGGAAAAAGCATCATGTTGCAGCGGCCCCGAATTATGGCTTCTTACCACCTCATAATTGTCCACATGCTCAAGCAATAAGCCAACAATAGACGACTGTGGCAGAAATGTCTCTATTCTGTCAAAAATTCTTTTGTAGCCTGCCGTATATATCATCTTGTGATTGAAGCCCGGCCCGTCAAAATTAAACACCTTAATAATGACATCCTGCACCTCTTTATCCACATGCATGGCGGCAAACACTGCCAGATTTCCACCCTTTGAGTGCCCGCCTATCCACAGCTTTCTTGTATTGATGCTTTTATTGTTGATATTTTCATCATCTAAAGCTTTATCATTTACGGCTTTTTCATTTATGACCCTATCATCATTGCATATATATGCTGCCACCTGCTTTAAATATTTTTTCGCCTTGTTCTGTCCCGGTGTCTCATCGAGATAGCTTAGATTAAAGTTTTCCTTCCAGCCGACAATGGAATGGTCTGTACCACTGTAGGAAATGAAATATGTGCCGTCAGGCAGTTCTATCGTAACCGCAGAAAACTGCGACTCCTCTTTTTCACTAATATCGTATATATAATATCTCAAAATGCAGTCAGCATAGCGCCTTGAGTGCGCCAGCTTTTGAAGCAGCCTCGCGGAGTGGCGGAAAAGATTAGGCATCTGCTCAATCTCATCATCACTGTGGTCCGCGCAGTAAAGGCTTGAAAGCTGTTTTATCGTAAGGTATGATTTCTTTGCATCCGGCATATATGGCTTCATCTGCACATAAATAAGCTGTGAAAAAATCAGTCCGTCCACCTCATTTACATGCACCTCATCAAAGCCTATGTCTCCACGCCAGTCAATATAATCCATGATATCTGCCATACAATGCCCTCCTGAAATATATCTGTCTTATTCATCATAGTGATCTAGGAAGCTGTGCTTTATGCCATCCTTTTTATATGCTACAACCGTAGCCAGATTTACATTCTCCACGCTCTTAAATATATTTGCCTCGACAAAAGGATTCACCTTTTTAAGATTAGCGATGAGCTGCTTTATCTCAACACGCTTTGAACGGTTTTCCTCATTATTGCAGGTGGTACAGGTATCTGTAAACTTGCAGGCACACTGTATGAAATGCAGACCGTTGTAATCACGCCATGCCTTGATATCGTCCTCCCTGACCAGGTAAAGAGGCCTGATAAGCTCCATGCCCTCAAAGTTTGTGCTGTGAAGCTTAGGCATCATGGTCTGTACCTGTGCACCGTAGAGCATGCCCATGAGTATCGTCTCGATAACATCATCATAATGATGTCCGAGCGCAATTTTGTTGCAGCCCAGCTCCTTTGCAAATGCATACAGATGTCCTCTTCTCATCCTCGCACATAAATAGCATGGCGATTTTTCGATATCATATACAGCATCAAATATATCTGACTCAAAAATAGTGGCAGGGATGCCAAGGTTCCTGCAGTTTTCCTCTATGACATGCCTGTTTGCCTCATTGTAGCCCGGGTCCATGACTAGAAACTTCACATCAAAATCAAACTTGTTGTGATGCTTAAGCTCCTGAAAAAGCTTTGCCATGAGCATGGAATCCTTACCTCCCGAAATACACACCGCAATCTTATCCCCCGGCTTTACAAGCTCATAGGTGTTTATCGCCTTTGTAAACTTGCGCCAGATGGATTTCTTAAATTTCTTTCTGATGCTTTGCTCCACATCTGCCTTTATATCGCGCTCTGCCACCTCATCCTCTTTCATGGCATCAAGCAGCCAGCTTATATAGCCTCCCTTTAAGCTTGCCGCATCAAAACCTTTTTCTGTGAGATACTCTGCCACATCCACACTCGTCTTACCACGGCTGCAGACTATGACAAGCTTCTTATCATGTGGCACCCTCTCATCTGACTCTATTTCCTCTGCCTGAATATTGAGTGCTCCCTTTATGGCACCGTGCGCCACCTCTTCCTCACTTCTTATATCTATTATCTGATAGCTGTTACTATCCAGCTTTTTAACTTCTTCTATACTAAGCTGCATTTTATTTCTCCTATATTATTTCCGCAATGACTTTATTTCCTGAAATATCCTGTACTCATAATATGCCGTCACCACAAGGATGAGCCCTATCATAATAAGGCTGTATACATCGCGGATTGCTATTCCAAACGCATCACACACGCATGGCACCAGAAGCCCCGCAGTAAAAACAAGCTTTACAAACGTCAAAAGCCTGAGCGAATATTTTCTGATATTGCCCACACACAGCTCCGCTGCTATGTGATTGAGCTTTTCCGGATAATGCTGCAGCCATGTGATTGCAATGTATACAAGCAAAAGTACAAGTATATTGGCCACAAACTTAAATACCTGTATGTGATAGCACACTCCATAATAAATCTGTAAGCCTATATACGCAAGAGCTAAAATAGCATCTATTGCCTCAAGCACCGCCGAAGCAAAGGTCATATCTCTTTTTCTCATATAAATCTACTACCTTTCATTAACACCTTAAACACGTAAAAATAAGGTAAAACGATATTGTTTCTCTTTAAACTATCTAATTTTATCATATTATGGACTATCTTTCTAGAAAAATTGTGATATAATAATCAGGTTAAAGGAATTTTATTTAAAAATTAATAATACAACGAGGTTTAATCGAAAATGAGCAAATTAACAATACCAAAGAACTATTCTTCGGCACTGAATCTTCACGATACACAGCTTGCCATCAAAACTGTTAAGGATTTCTTCCAGGGCATGCTCGCACAGCGTCTTTCCCTGACACGTGTTTCAGCACCGCTTTTCGTTGATCCTACCACAGGCTTAAACGATAACTTAAACGGATATGAAAGACCTGTTACCTTCGGCATCCTTGAGCAGGGTGACAAGGAGGCTGAAGTCGTTCACTCTCTTGCCAAGTGGAAGAGATATGCATTAAAGAAATACGGATTTTCTCTCGGCGAGGGCATCTACACAGATATGAATGCCATAAGACGTGATGAGGAGACTGACAATATCCACTCTATATTTGTTGACCAGTGGGACTGGGAAAAGATCATCCGCAAGGAGGACAGAAACTTAGACTTCCTTAAGGAAACAGTAAAGACAGTATACAAATGCCTGCGCAAGACCGAGCAGTACATGGCTATACAGTACGACTACATAGATTTGATTCTGCCAAAGGATATCACCTTTATCACCACATCAGAGCTTGAGGAAATGTTCCCGGACAATACTCCAAAGGAGCGCGAGTATTATTTTGCAAAGGCAAAGGGTGCAATCTGTGTAATGCAGATTGGTGACAAGCTTGCAAACGGAGAGCCTCACGACGGACGTGCCCCTGACTATGACGACTGGGCTTTAAACGCTGATATCATCGTGTACTATCCTGTTCTTGATATCGCACTTGAGCTTTCATCAATGGGTATCCGTGTAGATGAAAAAGCCCTAAAGGAACAGCTTGACAAGGCCGGATGTCCTGAGCGTGCTAAGCTTCCATTCCAGAAGGCTATCCTCAACAAGGAGCTTCCGTACACTATCGGAGGCGGAATCGGACAGTCACGAATCTGTATGTTCTTCCTCAGAAAGGCTCATATCGGTGAGGTACAAAGCTCACTGTGGCCTGATGAGACAATTAAGGAATGTGAGGAGCATGGTATTCAATTGCTATAATCTGCATACCATACTTTACTGTTTGTTATTAAAAACCTGCTGTGTCAGACAAGCATGACACAGCAGGTTTTATTATCTCTTATTTTTTAATTTTTCCATATGCATCACAAACATCAGCATAAATGCATGTGTTGCTGCTATTATCTACACAAACATCCTCCATGCAGCCCTGATCTGCGAACTCAGCCTCTCAAACTGCCAGTGGGTATTGCTCTTTATGATACTGTTTGGATCATTTATAGTAAAGCCCTCATCATCATAGCCTGTGATCACCATAAAATGTCCATTGTCTGTGAAATCTCCCGGACCGACATTTACGACTATCAGATTGCCCTCATCAAGCTTTTCCTTAAAAATATCCTCATTTACCTTTACGCTCTTAGCATTTACGCCGAAGTGCCTGCAGCCCTTGCTTATAAGATTCCATGCACTTCCGGAGCCATCCACACTGTAGCCGGCCTCCTTTGCATACTCTGCCACCGCAAGAGGGGACGCCTGTGCATCATGTGTCAGATATAATACAACCATCGAAAGTGCAGTCGGACCGCAGCCACTCGCCGCAAAATAATTGCCACTGTACTTTTCATAGCCCCATCTCTTATCCCACTGCTGCAAAAGAGGTACTGTATCCTGCGAAGCCTCTGCAGTCAGATCAATATCATGCTCTTTCGAGTGCTCCTTAGGATACTCATATATGAAGTCAATTGCCTCATCATTTCTCTTGGCAAGTTCCTTTAGCTGCCCCGGATACTTTGCACTGTGAAGTATCTCATCAAGCTTCGTTTCCTTGTCAGGCTCGCTGTCTTGCTCCGCAGCGTTTACATCAGCCTCTGAGCTGTTTTGATTTTTTTCTGAATCCATTTTAGATGCGGTAAGTGAATTATTATTCTTCTGCACATCAACATCTCTTGATTGCGTCTTATTATCAGCACCTACCACTGCATCAGCTACGGGAGCTAAAAGCTGCATGCCACACGCCAGAAATGTTGTTATGATTATCGCTGCACAAAGAACTATTGCGCCTATTTTCATACGCCTGTCGCGGTGCCTTGCACGTTTTATGCTTCCCTGCCTTCTATGAGTTTTCTTATGTGTCTTTCCCATTGTTCTCCTCTTACTATTACAGCTTATCAACCTCATCCATCCAGATACGTCCACACGCATCAGAAGGCATCCTTAGGTCTCCTCTCGGTGAGACCGCCACTGTTCCTACCTTTGGTCCATCCGGCAGACATGAGCGCTTGAACTGCTGTGCAAAAAATCTGCGATAGAAGTTCTTAAGCCATTTGAGAATAAACTCATCATCATATTTTCCTTCAAATGCTATCCTTGCAAGGCGGTAAACCTTGGCAGGAGCATAGCCGCAGCGCAGCATATTGTAAAGGAAGAAGTCATGCAGCTCATAAGGGCCCACAAGATCCTCTGTCTTCTGTGAAATCTTACCGTTTTCAGGTGGTAAAAGCTCAGGAGAAACAGGTGTATCAAGCACATCAAGAAGTGTACTTTCCAGCAAATCGCTGCCGCAGGTATCTGCATAGTATTTTACCAGATGGCGCACCAGAGTCTTTGGAACCGATGCATTTACAGCATACATGGACATATGGTCTCCGTTGTAGGTAGCCCAGCCGAGTGCCAGCTCTGACAAATCTCCTGTACCTATAACCATTCCGTTTTCCTTGTTTGCGATATCCATAAGTATCTGTGTGCGCTCACGTGCCTGTCCATTCTCGTATGTGACATCATGCACAGACGGATTCTGTCCGATATCCCTGAAATGTATATTTACGGCATCCTTTATATCCACCTCGATAAATGTAGCTCCAAGGCATTTAATGAGATTTACCGCATTGTCATATGTGCGGTCTGTTGTTCCAAAGCCCGGCATAGTAACTGCCGCTATATCCTTGTGATCCTTTCCCAAAAGGTCAAACGCCCTTACCGTGACAAGCAGTGCCAGTGTGGAGTCGAGTCCTCCTGAAATACCGATAACTGCTGTCTTGCAGTTGGTATGCTCTAATCTCTTTTTAAGCCCCATAGCCTGAATCATAAGAATCTCATCACAGCGTCTGTCCCTGTCTGTCTTGTCTGCAGGAACAAAAGGAGCCGGATTCACATAGCGGCTAAGAGTGGTATCCTTTACCTCAAGATCAAACTCAGCCCATCTGTGATCATCCTCGACAACAAATGTTGTCATCCTGCGCCTCTCAGTCTCTATTCTTTCTACATCAAACTCGCTGTATATAGTCTCATTTGTAAAGCGCTTTGACTCGGCAAGCACATTTCCGTTTTCACAGATGAGATTGTGTCCTGAGTAGACCACATCCTGTGTGGACTCACCGTCTCCCGCTGACGCATAAATATATCCACAGATTAATCTGGCAGACTGTCCGCTCACAAGCTCTCTCCTGTATATTGCCTTGCCTGTCACCTCATCTGATGCAGACAGATTTACAATCACAGTGGCACCAGACATCGCGTGTCTGATGCTCGGCGGGTTCGGAGTCCAAAGATCCTCACAAAGCTCCACCGCTATCTTAAGCTTTGGCAGCTGCTTGCAGCTAAAAATAAAATCAGTATCTACAGACACCTGCTGTCCATTTTTCAGTGTGACATATGTGCTTAAGTTTTCTCCCGATGCAAAATGCCTTGCCTCATAAAACTCATTATAGTTTGGCAGAAATGTCTTTGGCACCATGGCAAGCACCTCTCCGCGCGATACAACTGCCGCCATATTATAGAGCATGCCGTTTATCTCATATGGAAGCCCTATGAAAAATATGCCGTCAAGGCTCCTGCTGTAATCAGCTATCCCTATAAGCTCATCCTCTGCTGCAGCTATGAGCTTATCCTGCCAGAAAAGATCCTGACAGGTGTATCCGGTAATGCAAAGCTCCGGGAAAACAACCACCTTTGCCCCGTTGTCAGTGCACTCCTTCATAAGAGCTTTAATAAGCTGTCCGTTGTATACAGTATCAGCTACCTTTACCTTTGGTGTCGCTGCAGCGACCTTTATATATCCGTCCTTCAATTAGCGCATCTCCTTCAACTCATCCACCGTAAACTCATATGCCTTATTACAGAACTGGCACTTTACCTCAATGCTCTCACCATCTGCGATAATGGAATCAAGATCCTTTTTGCTCAGAGTGGAAAGTGCTCTGCTCACACGCTCCTTTGAACAGTCACAGTGGAAGCGTGTCTCAGTCGTATCTGTGATTTCAAGCCCGAAATCCCCTAAAATTTCCTCAAGTATCTGCTCCGGAGTCAGCCCCCTGTCAAGCATCTGTGTCACAGAATCAATCTCTGTGATTTTCTTTTCAAGCCTGTCCACAACCTCATCCGGTGTAAACGGCATAAGCTGGATGATAAATCCACCGGCCTGCTTTACGCTCTGATCCTTATCCACAAGCACGCCAAGACCAACCGCCGACGGAATCTGCTCAGATGTGGCAAAATAATAGGTCAAATCCTCAGCTATCTCACCTGTTTTAAGCTCACACTGACCTGAATACGGCTCCTTTAAGCCCATATCCTTTATGACTGTAAGTATTCCAAGATCAAGCGCTCCACCCACATCGAGCTTGCCTGCTGCATTGAGTGGCAGCTCAACCTGTGGATTTATGGCAAAGCCCTTTACATTGCCGTGCGAATCTGCTGTGACGGTAAGTCCCTTTGCAGGTCCGCTGCACTGTATCTGAAGAGTTATGATATCCTTATCGCCCTTCATCATAGCTCCCATCATGGCTCCCGCAGAAAGAAGTCTGCCAAGTGCCGCCGTCATGACAGGTGTTGTCATGTGATCCTCTCTGGCGGTCTCCACCATCTCCTTTGATGTTACAGCAAATGCTCTGATATTGGCATCCGCCGCTGTTGCTCTTACTATATAATCTGACATAATTTACCTCTCATTATCTAATTCTATGCTTTATGTGCAATTACAGTGACCTTCTCACTGTCACACTTCACCTGATCGTCTGTGTACGCATCATACACCGCATCAAACACAAGTCCCGACTGCTCAAGAAGCTCCTTAAGCTCTGAAATCTCATAGCATCTCTGGAAATGAGTTTCCTCAAACTTCTTGTAGATGTCATCCTCATCCTCTGACTGCTCCTTTATAAAAAGTGTCAGGTCATACTCGTTTATTTTCTCATCGGCATCATAATAATTGTCCCATATAAAGCTGCCCTCATCACGGTTTTCAGCTATGGTATTATCAGCCATGAGCACCTCATATTTGTATGGAGTATTGATATCAAATATAAAAATGCCACCCTCTTTAAGACTTTCGCTCACGCAGAAAAAAACTGCCTGAAGATCCTCAGGCTCAAGAATATAATTGATGCTGTCACATGCGCTTACGACAGCACTCACCTTTTCTCCCGGTTCAAACTCTCTCATATCCTGCATCAGATAAAGGATTCTGTCATCCTCTCTCTCAAGCGCCATATCAAGCATGTCAAAAGAATTGTCAATGCCTATCATATCATAGCCTGCATCTGCAAGAAGCGTGGTAAGCTTTCCCGTACCACAGCCTAAGTCCACGACATATCCACTGTCTATGCCATTTGCACGCAGTTTTTCGACAATATATCTGCCCCACTTCTCATATGGCACATTGTCCATGAACATGTCATACACCCGGGCAAAACTCGTGTATGCTTCCATAATTACCTCATTTCGTGTTTCTATTTACCGTAATGATATGAGAGTCAAAAGGTATTTTGCCCCTCATTTATGATTAATCAGATTACTACATGCTACGCATTCCCGTAATCTGACTCCACCTCGAAATCCGCTAATTTTCTGCGTTTCCGCAGCAAATTGCTACTTTCTCGGTGTAGTGCGGGTCACTAAGGTATACATCGAATTGCATGCAAGCATGCATCGATGATA
>CDYU01051750.1_pt1 | contig 68552 bp, 66 predicted proteins | sample 480701 | NCBI WGS metagenome assembly CDYU01 (sample SAMEA3182105, study PRJEB8094) | gut metagenome | biome: human; feature: gut; material: Stool; isolation source: human stools | place: Canada | collected 2013-02-26 | reverse complement strand
AAACAATTTCAAGCTGGCAGCCTTTATTTCAAAGGCGCACCGTCAGAAGATACCCGGCTTGACCTCTGGTTCCCGGACAACCGGCGCACAGAAGAATGTGTGTCTGCCTATGCGTCCCTCTACCCGTTGATTACCTATTATCTGAACAGGCTGAATGACTGGGGGCTTTGCTTCCGGCGGTGCAAGGTCTGTGGAAAATATTTTCTGGCAAAGAGCCAGCGGTATGAGCTGTGCAGCGACAAGTGCCGAAAAGCACAGGCGCTTCAAAACAAGCGGGAATTTGACGAGAGGTCAAGAGAAAATAACTATGACCTGCTTTATAAAAATGAATGCCAGAACTGGCGCAACAAAATAAACCGGGTAAAAAATACCGCAGGCTTTCCGGCTGACCGTCTGGAAAAAATACAGGCTTCCTTTTCCGACTTTAAGAAAGAAGCCTTACAGAGAAAAAAGGCTGTAAAAACAGGAACGGCCAGCCCGAAAGAATTTACGGACTGGCTGTATCAGCAGAGTAATGTAATTGTTGAGCTGACCGAGATATGAAAAACTTTCTATCGTCAATTTCGCATTATTGCAATAACAGATTGCTTCTTCCATGAATGGTAATATTATCATCAAACTTTTGGAAGAACTATAAATGTCCGAGGTGCCTTTGATTTCGACAAAAAAACAGGCTGAATTGTTACAAAGCTCGGACATTTCAAAAATTTTTTGAGAAATGGCGAAAAAAGCGGGGCAGCACACGCCGCCCCGCCGATCCCATACGGTTATTCCATCGCCCGCATTTGTTCGATCAGGGATTGCTTTTTCTGTCTGCGGATTGTCCATACAGACAAGATCAGTTCCATTCCGAACAATACCAGAATGAACAGTCCCATTTCCAAAACCGGGAATTTGTAAGGCACTACATTTCCGGCAAAAGCTCCTATACTCATTTTTCTGCAAGCAAAGATGGAAGCCGGAAGCCCAACGATCAGCGTCGCCAATGTTGCAAAGAGCGCATAGCACAGCCCCTCACAGATGTTCATTTCACATAGCTGTTTTTGTGTTAGGCCGATAGAACGCAGAATACTGTTTTCCTGCTTTCGGGCTATCTGGTTAGAGAGTGTCGTATTGATAAGGTTGATAACGCCAAAGAGAAATACCAACCATGAAAGTATCTCCATACTGCCAAACGCAAAAGAATTTGTCATTTCTTCATATTCAATCACTGTATTGATTTCATCTAAGGCAATATTACTATGGCTGGCAACAATATTTTTCAATTCAGCTCCCACATAGTCCGTTTTTTTCGGATCGTTTACAATGCTCCATGAATAGTCGAAAGAAGCGATTTCCGGGTGCAGTTCATGGAACAATGCTTCTGGTGCGAAAAAGAGTACTCCATCGAGGGCCAGTTTTCCATGCCCGGAAGGCGTCTTGTTGGAATCAAACAATCCTGATACAGTGACGGAAACAGGCGGTTGCCCCTCTCCAAAATAAAAGTCAACTGTTGAACCAACACCCATATCCTCATTCTGCTTTAGCACATTATAGTCAATTACAATACTACGGGAATCTTTTGGCATCGTTCCTGCTGTCAGAGCCGCTTCAACTGTTGCATAATTCTGGTCGGTCAGCATATCACACATACCACCGCTTTGGTAAATGTCCGTCTTAAGGGTTGCATAGAGAGATTGTCTGCTTGGAATTATATCTGTAACACCATCAATAGATAAGATTTCCTGTTTTAATTCTTCATTCAACGGATTTCCCGCTGCCATAACCTTTTCTTCTGTCATTTCAGAATCCAAATAAATTTTATAGTCGCCGTCCGGGAAAAACCGTCTTGCAAGCGCCTCTGGAGAACGCAGCAAAACAATGGAGGATACCACAAGCAGAATAATTCCGCCCAAACTCAATGAGGCTACAATAGCAACGGTCTTTTTTCGGTCACGCTTAAAATTCGCAATTCCCATTGAAACAGGATTGAGCTTGATATTCTTTTTTCGGCTTCGGATGTCCTTTTGTGCCGGGGTAAAACGGACGGCTTCAATCGGGGAAATCCCTGCCGCAATTTTTATCGGCTTACGGATGGAAACAGATACCATGATCCAACTGCTTATGAGTGTCAAAATAATCGTTGCCACATAGGAAACAGCATTAAATCCCTTGGGAAACAAAAGAAAACCGCCGCATACACCCAGCACTGTACCAATCAAAATCCCGATACTGCCGAGTTTACGCCCCTCCCGCTTTACAATCCGCTTGATTTGCTTTGGCGTTGCACCAATCGTCCGAAGCTGCCCGTAGCTCTTGATTTTGTCATTGATGGAGATACGGAAGATACTCTGGATCACAATATAGCCGCCGATCAGAACAATGGCAATCACGCCAGCCATCAGTGCAAAATCAAAGGATTTAGAAGCATAGGCAAAATACTTGCTGTTCATGCTGGGATTAGGAAGCTGATATTTCTCTGCAATCTCTCTGCAATAAGAGGTTATCAGTTCCTCGCCCAACTGGTCGCTGTTTTTGAAATGGACATAGGCGCGATACCCAGCCGGATCAAACCCTTTCCATTCTGTCAGGGCAGCGTTGGAAAGAATGATAGCGCAGGTATTCGCTTCTTTTTCATTTACGCTGTCCATAATGCCGGTAACGACATAATCACCATGAAAACTCTCGGTATCTAAGGTAACAGTGTCCCCGATCTTGGCATTGTTTCCATAGGTGGAGAGAAAGTATTCGCTTACGACAACTTCATTTGCTTTTTGGGGCAGATTTCCCTCCAATAGCTTCATTTGGTCGCGCCCAATCTCCATCATTTCTGCGTCATTATATACATAAGAGGCATGATAGCCCTGTTCCGAAAGTTCCTCGCCGAGCATATAGTAGCCGCCTACGCGCTCAAACTCCGGCAGTCCTTTCAGGGTTTCAATGTCGTTTTCCTCTACGCCCAGCCAGACCGCCTCATAAGTATCGACAACCTGATTGCGCTGCATTTGTGTCAGGGAGGTAGACACAATTCCCGTAAAGCAGATCAGAAATGCCGCCAGCGCAACGGCAATCACCACCATCAGATTCCGGCGCTTCTCGCTTTGCAAACTTTTCTTTGCCAGCTTCTTTGTAATGGCGCTGGTATCATTCTCAAAAGGCCATGTCATAGCCTGCCACCTCCTTACTCCACAATCTTGCCGTCCTCAATGCGGACAATCCGATCTGCAAGACGGGCTATGTCGTCATTGTGGGTAATCATCACAACAGTTTGCCGGAACTCTGCACTGGTGCACTGGTGCGCTTGATAAGCCCCAGCACCTCGGCGCTGGTCTTGCTGTCAAGGTTGCCGGTCGGCTCGTCGGCCAGCACAATAGCCGGTTTGGTAATCAGGGCGCGTGCGATAGCCACACGCTGCTGCTGGCCGCCGGAAAGATTGTTCGGCATATTTTTCAGTTTATCTTCCAGCCCCAGCAGGTGAACGATCTCGTCCAAAAACTTCTGATCCACCGTGTCCCCGTCCAGCTCCACCGGCAGGACGATGTTCTCATACACATTCAGGATAGGAACAAGGTTATAGTTCTGGAAGATAAAGCCGATGTTGCGGCGGCGGAAGATGGTAAGCTGTTCGTCGTTCATTTTCGAAAGCTCTTTGTCCCGGACAATCACATTGCCGGAAGTAGGGGTGTCCAGCCCGCCCATCATGTGAAGCAGGGTGGACTTGCCGCTGCCGGAGGTTCCCACAACGGCCACAAATTCGCCGTCATTTACAGAGAAGTTCACGCCGTCAAGGGCGCGGGTGATATTCGGCTCTGTACCGTAATACTTTTTCAGGTCGATAGTCTGTAAAATTCTCATAAAATTCAATCCTTTCTTTGTTTGTTGTAAATGCGGAACGCTGCTGCGCCGGTGGCCGCCAACTGTACCAGAATCAGCACAGCGAACAGTCCGAAGCTCTCATAGTAGAACAGTTCATCCCAAAACAGGAGAACATCGCAGAGGGCAGTCAAGGCAACCGTCCAGCGGATGTGCTGGGCCAGCCTTTGCCAGAACGCCAGCACAAGGGCAACGGGCGGGACGATCAGCAGCGCCAGATTCAAAATCATGGTCGGGGTCAGTTCCATTGCAACGCCTCCTCACTTTTGTTGATAAGGTCATTGTAAAACCCAAATGTCTGCGAAATGTTACAGCGGCCAAAAAATTTCATCGAAAATCGGGGTGAAATGTTACAACGCTCGGACATTTCAAAATTATTATTCAACTACCCTTAATCGAGCTACAATACTTGTTTTTCTAAAATAGCGAAACGAAACATGAGGAACTATAATCGCCACAACGCAAATAACAATTCCCTCTAATATCAACGGGAAAATCGTAGGCTGTATTGTAAACAGCCATAAGTCAGGTTGATTAAAGAAAGTAGGAAGAATTGTATTTGCAACAATAAGAGAGAGAGGTAAACCCATTACACAAATCAGAAATGCGTAAAACAATCCCTCCAATACGGTCAATTTGTTAATTTGTTTTTTCGTCATTCCGATGCTCTCTAATGTAGCAAATTCCCGTTGCCGGTTTATAATGCCCGTTATAATGATGTTGGAAAAATTCACAAGCCCGATACTTCCTAACAGAAACCCAATAAGGCCACCTATGATAAAAATAGTTTGTTTTAATCCATTCATAGTTTGTGCCAATGTTTCAGACGATGCGTATTCAACGGTAGGCAAAGAATTGATGTACTCGGTCGCTGGCAAAAAGTGTTCTTTTTCCACATCAAACACATAACTCATTATGGCTGGATTGTTATACAATTCCACAAACATCTCATTACTCATATAGAAAATAGGACAATCGCCGCCAACATCAGTGTAGCCAACATTCTTACCCGGAGATTCTACCAATGAAAAATCAACCACTGCACGCGCAATTACCGAAACCGTTTTATAAGGCAATCCATCTTTGTAAATGGTAACTTCCTGATTGAGCGGACAAAGAAATTCAGGAGATTCATTTGGGTTGATCGCTGAAATTTCTATAACATAGTTTCCACTTTCCAAATATGAGGTTAGTTGCTGTATATCTGTTTCTCCCTCAATGAAATTCAATTTAGGAAGTATTGATTTTTCTACCCCGTAAATATTGCAAAGAGGTCGATAATCAACACCGAGTTTTACTGGATAAGTTCTGCCATCAACCATACCACTTCGTATAAGGTGATTATCTTCTGTGTATTCGTCTAATACTTCCGTGACCAAACTACCATAATCATAAGTAACACTGACATCATCCAAAGTGTTTTTATAAATTCGACTTCCGTTCAGCACAGGAATATTATTTTCAATATCAGATATGATTTCATTACTAACAGAATCATCTTTAAATCGAAAACCTTGCACATTAGAAAATGTGTTTGGGCTTGCCACAACAAAATCAAATGAGGTAACAGAAGATACATATTTTTTAACATCAACACTATTTCCGATTGCGATTGCACTGTTTAGGAGAATAATGCAGAGTATCATGGATAAGACGATAAATATGGTACGCTTTGAATTTCTTCTTAAATTTCTCCATGCCATTTCTGTTATTCTATTCTTAAACGAAAGACGATTCTTGTTGGCACTATGATAATTGTCTTTTTCATAGTATCTAGTTGCCTCAATGGGCGAAATCGTAGCTGCAATTTTGAATGGTTTCTTTATGCTCACCCAAACAGTAATCGCACTAAATATCCCGGCAACGACAAAAATAATAGGATTAAAACTCAAGTTCACAGAAAGATTGTGATACTCGCCTTTCATAAAATTAAGAATCCACGGAAGCATAAGTATTCCTACTATATATCCCAAAATCAACCCAATAGATGTACCAATTATAGACAGCCAAAATGCTTGCTTATAAACAATTCGCTTGATTTGCTTCTCCGTTGTTCCGATTGTTCTTAATAAGCCATATTTCTTTATTTCTTGAACAACAGAAATCTCAAAAATATTGCGAATGAGCAAATAGCCCGTTATTACAAAAATCATAATAAAAAACAGGGCTGCTATTATGGCAATCCAATTTACAGATGTACCAGTGGACGGGCTGGTTCCCCTAATTTGCAAAATAGTTGTCTGTATAGACTGGATCGCTCCAACACATAAAGTCGTTACAGAAGTAAAAAGCATTGATGTTAAAACGATTGCTATTACAGCAACAATATTTCGTAATTTGTTGGCTTTGAAGCTTCTTTGCGCCAGCTTCTTTGTAATGGCGCTGGTGTCATTTTCAAAAGGCCATGTCATAGTTGTATCACCTCCATATTTGATAAGGGTATTGTAAAACCTAAATGTCCGCGAAATGTTACAGCGGCCAAAAAATTTCATTGAAAATCGAGGTGAAATGTTACAACGCTCGGACATTTCAAAAAAATTTACGGCGGGCAGCCGGAAATGGCCGTCCGCCGCGTTCTATTTTGTCGGCAGCATAATGGAAAATTCTGAACCCTTGCCCGGCTCCGAAACCACTTTGATATAGCCGCCTTGCCGCGTTACGATCTCGCGGGCCAGATACAGGCCAATGCCCACGCCCTGCTGTTCGTGTACTTCTTCCTCACGATAGAAGCGCCGGAAGATGGCAGCCTGATTGCTTTCGGAAATGCCCTTGCCGGTGTCGGTCACTTTGACCTCCACATACATTTCCCACAGCACCACTGACACGGCGATTTTCCCGCCTGCCGGGGTGTACTTCACTGCATTGTCCAGCAGGTTAAAGAGGGCTTCGGATGTCCACTTGCTGTCATGGAAAACGGTCAAATCCTCCGGGCAGTCCACGGACACAGCGATTTCCTTTTTCTCCGCTGCATACACAATCCCACTCATGGCCTGCGCCACGGTATCAAAGAGGCGACCCGGTTTCTTATCCAACTGGATCACGCCCGTTTCCAGCCGTGAGGTTTTCACAAGGGCCTGAAAGAGAAAGTCCAGCTTATCCGTCTGGCTGCGGATTCCCCGGATAAAGTCGGTGCGCTCCGCCTCGGTCATGGGCTTTTCCAGCAGGGTGTCCGTCGCCATTTTCAGATTGCTTACCGGCGTTTTCACCTGATGGGAAATATCCGATACAAGGGTCTGTAACTCCTGCCGTTCCTCGTCCACCCGGCGGCGGTTCTCCTGCATGATCTGGTAAAGCCTTGCCAGCCGGTGTCCGATTCTGGCAAGCTGGGTTTCGCTGTCCTCTGGCCGCTGGGGCGCTTCATTCCCGGCGATCATGTGGTCTAAGGTCTGGCACAGGTCAGCGGTAAACTGCGACAGCCGCTTTCCAAACGCCTGCGTCAGTACAAAAATCCCCACAAGGGCGCACAGCAGCAGCGTCCCGCCTGTCAGCAGCACCGCAATCTGTTTTGTCACAAGAAACAGGGCTATGGTGATCCCGGACATGGAGAGGACAAGCTCCATTGCCACCCGGCCAAACAGCCGCTTTACCGAGAGGTTTTGAAACTTCATTTTACCTCGCCTCCCGTCCATTGATACCCCATGCCGTAAACGGTCTTGATGTAGGGTGCGCCGCCGTCGGCTTCAATCTTGCTGCGAATACGGCTGATGGAGGTTGTCAGGGTGTGTTCGTCCACAAACCGCTCGTCTATATCCCACAGCTTTTCCAAAAGCTGCCCACGGGTCAGCACTTGCCGGGGATTTTTACGAAACAGGTTCAGCATTTTGTACTCCATCGGGGATAGAGTCAGGGGCTTGCCGTTTAAGGAAGCCGTCTGCTCCGAGAAGTCCAGAAACAACCGCCCGTCGTCGTAAATGTCCTTGGCCGGTTTGTGGTGTTCCAGCATGGCGAACATGGCTTTGATTTTTCGCTGCAAGGCCCCGATCACAAAGGGCTTTGTGATGTAGTCCACCGCGCCCACCTCATAGCCCCGTATCTGGTCGCTCTCCTGATCGTTGGCGGTCAGGAATATTACGATGGTGTCCGGGTGCTGGGGCTTTATCAGCTTGCACAGTTCAAAACCGTTCCCGTCCGGCAGGTTGATGTCCAGCAGCACTAAATCAAATTCCCGCTGGCGGATGGCTTCGGCTGCGGTTCTGGCATTTAGGGCAGAAGTCACGCCGTAGCCGTCTGCGGTCAGGTTATAGTCTAACATCTTATTCAAAAAACTGTCGTCCTCGACAATTAAAATCTGCTCCATATTCTCACTTCCTTTGCTTTTTGCAGATAGTATAACAGGCAAATGTCCGAGAATTGTTACAAGGACAAATATATTTATCATTTTACAGCTTTTTTATGTGTACTGCAATTTTATAAAAGAAAGGACAGCAGTATCATCAAATTGCTGTCCTTGCGGTTTATTATAGCTGGTAGTGTATAAGCGTGGGTTCATCATATTTGGTGTGGTATCTTTAACTATGGGAAACTCCCGTTTCCCACTTGCTCACCGCCTGCCGCGAGATGCTCAGCCTTGCCGCCAGCTCCTCCTGCGTCATACCGCGCGCCTTGCGCGCACGGATCAGATTTTCCTGAAAGCTCACCGCCGCTCTCCTTTCTGTTTTCTGTCCTCATCGTAGCGCATTCTGCGGTGGCAGGCAAGAAAAGCTCTCGGGATTTGCGCAACGGACGGTTGCATCAGCCGTTTTTCGCGGCCCTTTCGGCGCGTTTGAGCTTGTAGAGCTCCTCGGCGGCGAGCCGCGTCTTGGCGACCACATCGCCATTCCCCTGCGGGAAGCAGTAGTAGAGCACGTCGCGGTCGCCGATGCAGATCATGTCGCCCAGCTCATACCAGAAGTAGTCAGCGTAGAGACTGTAGCTGGTCTCGGGCTTCTGCGTGAAGTCCAATTTTCCGCCGCAGCCCGTGAGGCGGAAGCCGTTCGCATCGTGGCGCAGGCGGCCCTCGCCGACGCGGCAGATCTGCCGGAAGTTGACCATCACGCAGATGCTCACCGGAGTGTCGAGCAGATAGCTGCCCTGCTCCAGCTCCTCGCGCACGCACGCGCGTTCCCACGCATACCAGTCGGGAACATGTGTGAATTTTGCCTCAGCGTTCTCACATTCGAGCGCGCCCAGCTCCGTCAGGCGGTAGCGCACGCCGCAGTCGCGGCAGATAAGCTCCGTGCCGCGGCCCTCCGTTTCGCCCTCGGTGCCGCAGTGCGGGCATTTGTAGAGCACGCGGTTGAGACCGTCGGCGCGGAACGGCTCGTTCACGACGACGCTGTTTTCCTGCTGCCAGCGGAAGTTGTCAAAGGAAAACTCACCCGCGAGCAGCGCGTTGATCTCGTCCGCGCTCTTTTCCGCGGCCTCCTCGGGCGAGAGCAGATAGCGCAGTTCCGCGGAGACATTGACCCTGCGGTTCTGCAGTCCGTTGTAGAGCGGGTCGCGCGCGAACGCGCCGCAGGTACGCAGCAGCACGACCGGCACGCCGAGCGCCTTGACGCACTTGCCGAGGCTCTCCGGCAGCGGCGTGGCCGTGCCGTCGAAGCTGTAGCTCGCCTCGGGATAGAGGAGGATGGAGCTTTTGAGCTTCTTCACCGCGTAGAGCATATCGCGCACGAGCGCGGTGTCCGGCTGAAACTTCCGCGTGGGGATGCAGCCGAGTGCGCGCATCAGTCCCGCCTTGCCCACAAAGCCGTCCGACGTGCAGACGATGTTGAAGGAGCGCGGATAGAGCACCGCCGCAGCGATCTTCAGGTCCAGAAAGCAGGAGTGATTCATCAGAACGAGACAGGGCTCGTCGGGGCCGAGCCGCTCCATGCCCACGCGGTCACAGCGAAAATGCGTCGCGCGCAGGTCGGGCGCGGACAGCGCGCGCAGGAGCGCGCGGAACAGCATGGACGGACGGCGCGGCAGCGTGTGCTTTTCTCTCGGCTGCGCGAGCGCCTGCTCGTAGGGCATATCCACGACCTTGATCTTCATGGCGGACCTCCTGCAAGGGGATTTATATTTCCTCAACAGGATACCATGAACAAGGCCGCAATGCAATCCAAAATCAGGCGCGGGCGAGAACGTGGCTGCGGTCGAGCACCGCGTAGACCGCGATGCCGGCGGCAATGCCGAACACGCCCTGCACAAGGTTGCCGGGGATGGACGCCGCCGCGGCCAGACCCTTGCCGAGCCACAGGCTCGCATAGCCGAAGTAGCCGAGGACCATGATGATCTCCGCCGCCGCGCCGCCGATGAGCTGCGCCGCCAGCTTGCCGCTGCGCTCCCGCATGGCCTCAAAAATATACGCCGCGGCGACCGCCATCGTGAACTTGATGACGAGCGTGCCGGGGGCATAGTGCGGATAGCTCAGCAGGTCGGCGAGCATCGAGCCGAGGCCCGCCGCCGCGCCGCCGTACCACGGCCCCAGCACCCACGCTGAGAGCAGCACGGCGCAGTCGCCGAGGTTGACGTAGCCCTGCATGGGCGAGGGCACCTGAACGACCATCGTCATCACGGTGCAGAGGGCGGCGAACAGCGCCGCGAGGACCAGCTTACGCAATTTCATATCCGTCATGAAAATCATCTCCAAAAAAGTCTTGCATTTCTGCTTGGTCTGTATTTTAATCAGAATTGGACTTAATAAAAGCATCAAATCAATATATTTTCATAGAACCAGATTGGAGACGCCCATGCTCACCTACGATCTTGACCGGCGCGGCAAGCTCGCGCGCTACGATTATCTTTACCGCTGCATCCGTGAGGACATTCTCGCGGGCCGCCTGACGGCGGGCGAAAAGCTGCCGAGCAAGCGCTCACTTGCAAGCCATCTGCAAACGGCGGTCATCACGGTGCAGAACGCCTATGCCCAGCTCGAGGCGGAGGGCTATCTCTACACGCGCGAGAAGCGCGGCTACTATGTCGCCGACGTGGAGCGGCACCCCGCCGCGCCCGGGCGCGCCCCGGCCCGGAGCGCGCCGCAGCCGCAGCGTTCGTGGCTGCTCGATCTCAGCTCCGGCAGCAGCGGGACGGAGGACTTTCCCTTTTCCGTGTGGGCAAAGCTCATGCGCCGCGTGCTGAGCGAGGAGGGCGAGGCGCTGCTGCGCGCCACGCCGCCGAACGGCGCGGACGCACTGCGCAGAGCCATCGCGCAGCATCTCTACCGCTTCCGCGGCATCTCCGCCGCGCCGGAGCAGATCGTCGTCGGCGCAGGCACGGAGTACCTCTATAACCTCATCGTCCAGCTGCTCGGGCGCGAGGCCGTCTACGGCGTGGAGGACCCCGGCTACTCCAAGGCCGCGCGCATCTACGCGCTCGGCGGCGCAAGGACTTCGCCCGTGCTTGTGGATGAGGGCGGCGTGAGCCTGAGATCTCTGGAAATGAGCGGCGCACAGATCCTGCACACCTCGCCGAACCACCAATTTCCCACCGGCGCGGTGACGCCCATCGGCCGCCGGCAAAGCCTGCTGCGCTGGGCGGAGGCGCGGGAGGGCCGCTATATCATCGAGGACGATTACGACAGCGAGTTCCGCTTCACGCTGCGCCCCATCCCCACGCTGCAGAGCATCGACCGCGCGGGGCGCGTGATCTACGTCAACACCTTCTCACGCACGCTCGCGCCCTCGCTGCGCATCAGCTATATGGTGCTGCCCAAGAGCCTGACCGAGCGCTACCGCGCGCAGCTCGGCTTCTACTCCTCCACTGTGCCGGCGATGGAGCAGCACACGCTTGCGCGCTTTTTGGACGAGGGGTATTTTGAAGCGCACATCAACCGGATGCGCAAGTCCTACCGCGCGCAGCGCGACGCGGTCATCGACACCATTCTGCAAAGCCCGCTCGGAGCGCGCTGCCGGGTGTCCGGCGAGGACGCTGGACTGCATTTTCTGCTGACGCTGACAACAAGACGCACCGATCCGGATCTGCGCAGTGATGCTGAGCGGCGCGGCGTGCGCCTCTCGTTCCTCTCGGACTTTGCCCTGTCACCCGACGCGGCAAAACCGCACACGCTGGTGGTCAACTACCCCGGCATTGACCTTGCCCATCTTGACGTGGCGTTGAATATCTTGAATTCTCTTTTATGAAGGCAGAAAATGAACTCCGTGTAAACATTTCTATAATTCGCTAAAATATTTATATAAATCTATTGACAAAAGTTTTCGCTGTGCTATGATACGGTACAACAAAGAAAAACCCCGGTAAGGAGGCGCATGATGAAAAAGAATCTATACAGCCTGACGCTCTCGGACGAGGTGGTGCGGGAGGTCGACGCGCTGGCGCACCGGCTGGGTACGAACCGCTCGGCGCTGGTGAACCGCATCCTGTCCGAGTACGTCTCCGTCCCCACGCCGGAGCGGCGCATCAACGATATTTTCGAGGCCATCGAGGCGCTCGTTTCCCCCTCGCGCGAGCTGGTGCCGTTTTTCGCGCCGAACTCGCAGTCCATGTCGCTCAAATCGAGCCTCGCCTACAAGTACCGTCCGACGGTCAAGTATGAGGTCGATCTCGACGGCGGCGAAGATACGCTGGGCACGCTCAACGTCGTGTTCCGCACGCAGTCGGCGGAGCTGATCGCCGCGCTGACGGACTTCTTCCGTCTGTGGGCGCGTATCGAGAATGTCTGTCTCGCGCCGGCGCTCGGCGGCACGATCGCCTGTTCGCTCTACGACGGGCGCTTCGTCCGTCCGCTCGCCATGCCGCGCGGACACGCCCGCTCGGCGGAGGACATCGCCGGCGCCATCAGCGCCTATGTGCAGCTCTTCGACCGCCTGCTCAAGGGCTATCTGAGCGGCGATCTGAGCGCCAAGGACGTGGAGCTGGCCTACCGCGGCGACCTGCGGGGCCGCGGGCTTCTGATTTAAGCGATTCGCAGTTTTGTCAATAGAGGTGAATTTATATGAACGCTGAAAAATATACCCAGAAAACGCTGGACGCCGTCAAGACCGCGCAGAGCATGGCGCAGGAAAACGGCAACCAATATCTGACCCCCGAGCATCTGCTCTATGCCCTTGTCGATCAGGACGGCGGACTCATCGCGTCGCTCTTCGGCAAGATGGGCGTGGACTGCGACGGCCTGCTCTCCGAGCTGGACACGCTGATCCGGCGTCTGCCGAAGGTCTCCGGCGGCAGCGGTGAGGTGTACGCCTCACCGGAGACCGGCAAAATTCTGAACCTTGCCGAAAAGACCGCCGAGAAGCTGCACGACGATTATATCTCCGTCGAGCACCTGATGCTCGCTATCTTCTCCGAGGGAACGAGCGACGTCAAGCAGCTGCTCCAGAGCCATGGCATCACGCGCAGCCGCTTTACCGACGAGCTGAGCAAGGTCAAAACCGCTCCCGTGACCTCGGACAATCCCGAGGAGACCTACGACGCGCTCAAGAAATACGGCACCGACCTTGTCGAGCGCGCCCGCAGCAAGGAGCTTGACCCCGTCATCGGCCGCGACGCGGAGATCCGCAACGTCATCCGCATCCTGTCGCGTAAAACCAAGAACAACCCTGTGCTCATCGGCGAGCCGGGCGTCGGCAAAACCGCCATCGCCGAGGGCCTTGCCCAGCGTATCGTGCGCGGCGACGTGCCCGAGGGGCTGAAGGACCGCACCATCTTCTCGCTCGACATGGGCGCGCTCATCGCGGGTGCGAAGTACCGCGGCGAGTTCGAGGAACGCCTGAAGGCCGTTCTGAACGAGGTCAAGAAGTCTGAGGGGAAGATCATCCTCTTCATCGACGAGCTGCACACCATCGTCGGCGCGGGCAAGACCGAGGGCAGCATGGACGCAGGCAATCTTTTGAAGCCCCTGCTCGCCCGCGGCGAGCTGCACTGCATCGGCGCGACCACGCTCGACGAGTACCGCCAGTACATCGAAAAGGACGCCGCGCTCGAGCGCCGCTTCCAGCCTGTACAGGTCGACGAGCCGACGGTGGAGGACACCATCTCCATCCTGCGCGGACTCAAGGAGCGTTATGAAATTTACCACGGCGTGCGCATCCACGACAACGCGCTCGTCGCCGCCGCGACGCTGTCTGCGCGCTATATCACCGACCGTTTCCTGCCCGACAAGGCCATCGACCTCGTGGATGAGGCCTGCGCGATGATCCGCACGGAGATCGACTCCATGCCCGCCGAGCTGGACGATCTGCGCCGCAAGATCATGCAGCAGGAGATCGAGGAAATGGCCCTCAAGAAGGAGGACGACCAGCTCTCCCGCGACCGTCTGGAGGAATTGAAGAAGGAGCTTGCCGACGAGAAGGAGCAGTTCAACGCCATGAAGTCCCGCTGGGAGGCGGAGAAGAACGGCGTGGAGAGCGTCAAGAAGCTCAAGAGCGAGATCGAGCAGATGCACGGCGACATCGAGCGGGCACAGGCAAATCTCGAGTACGAGAAAGCCGCGAAGCTCAAGTATTCCGATCTGCCCGCGCTTGAAAAGCAGCTCAAGGACGCCGAGGCTGCGGCCGAGAAGCACAATAGCGACAACTCCATGGTGCATGACACCGTGACCGAGAACGAGATCGCCGACATCGTCGGCAAGTGGACGGGCATCCCCGTCAGCCGTCTGATGGAGGGCGAGCGCGAAAAGCTGCTGCGCCTCGACGAGATCATCCATAAGCGCGTGGTCGGACAGGATGAGGCCGTCCGCCTCGTGACCGAGGCCATCCAGCGCTCGCGCGCCGGCATCGCGGACCCGAACCGCCCCATCGGAAGCTTCCTCTTCCTCGGCCCCACGGGCGTGGGCAAGACGGAGCTGGCAAAGTCGCTCGCGGACTGCCTGTTCGACGATGAGCACAACATGGTACGCATCGACATGACCGAGTATATGGAGAAGTTCTCCGTCTCGCGTCTGATCGGCGCGCCCCCGGGATACGTCGGCTACGACGAGGGCGGTCAGCTGACCGAGGCCGTGCGCCGCAAGCCGTACAGCGTCGTGCTGTTTGACGAGGTCGAAAAGGCGCACCCGGATGTCTTCAACATCCTGCTGCAGATCCTCGACGACGGCCGCATCACCGATTCGCAGGGCCGCACGGTGGACTTCAAGAACACCATCATCATCCTGACCTCGAACCTCGGCTCGGCCGAGCTGCTTGACGGCATCCAACCGGACGGCAGCATCGCCGAGAGCGCACGCAATGCCGTCATGGGCGAGCTGCGCCGCGCGTTCCGTCCGGAGTTCCTCAACCGGTTGGATGAGATCATCCTGTTCAAGCCGCTGACGAAGGAAAATCTGAACGGCATCATTGAAATTCTGATGCAGGGTCTGCGCAAGCGCATGGCGGACAAGACGCTCAAGCTCGACGTCACCGACGCGGCGAAGAGCCTCATCATCGAGCGCGGCTTCGATCCGATCTACGGCGCACGCCCGCTCAAGCGCTACCTCCAGAGCGCGGCGGAGACGCTGATCGCGAAAGAGATCCTGCGCGGCGACCTGCCCGCCGGCAGCACGCTCGTGCTCGACGCGGAAAACGGCGAGCTGACCTGCCGCAAGAAGTAAAAAGAGCAGCAAAAAAGCACCGCGAAAGCGGTGCTTTTCTGTTACTCTGCGTCGAAATCGGGATAGCCGTTCTTGAGCTCCTCGTTGTAGATGGCGCGCTCGCCGCCGATGAATTTGGGGCGCACACGCGCCGCCAGCACGATGGCCTGCCCGATATGATCCTGCTTGAGCCGCACGGGAACGGCGACCTTCTTGAGGTGCATCCCGATGAGCGTGCCGCCGATGTCCAGTCCCGCGTCGGCGCGGATCTCCTCGAGCGCGACGGGGTGACGGAAGCTCTCATAGGCAGCGGTCGCAAACGAACTGCCCGCCTTCGGCTGCGGCAGAACGTTGACGATCTCCGCGTTCGGCACCGCCTCGTGCTCCACGATCAGCGCGCGGTTCAAATGCTCGCAGCACTGCGCCGCGAGATAGACCCCCCTCGGCGCGAATACGCTCTGCAGCCCGCGGAAGATGGCCTGCGCCGCCTCCGGCGTAGACCAGCTGCCGACCTGATGGCCGACGACCTCGCTCGTCGAGCAGCCGATCACCACGATCTGCCCGCGGTGCAGGCGCGCCGCCTCGACCAGCTCCTGCGCGGCATTTGCCGCCTCGCGCTCGACCTCGGCGAGCAGCGCGTGGTTTTCCACTTCATGTACCGTTCCTGCCATATAAAAGCACCTCTTTCATTGTCTGTTGTGTTCTGCCGCCGCGATCTTGTCCCTCGTCTCCCGACGGATCTCCTCGCGCAGCCGCTTGAGATAGTCGGAAAACGCCACGTTTTCGTCGGCGTAGGTCAGATTCAGTTCATACTCGCGCGGCAGCCACGTTGCAATATCGGACTCGTTGTGCTGGATGACCGCCTCGAGCTTGTCGAGCGCCTTGTAGAGCCTGGCCTCGTCCGTCTCCAGCGCGTCCATCTCGGCGTAGAGCGTCTTCAGCTCCACGCTGTACGGCGCGGGAAGCGACGCGACCCAGGTCTCCAGCGCCGAGCGCTCGCGCTCCTCGTCGCCGCCGGACTTGAGAAAGCTCGGGATATCGCCGGTAAAGCACTCGCCGAGGTCGTGGATCAGGCACATCCGGATCACCCTGTCCATGTCCAGCGCAGGAAACTCGTCGCGCAGGAAAAGCGCCGTCAGCGCCAGCCGCCAGCTGTGCTCGGCCACGCTCTCGCGCCGTCCGCCGGAGGTGTAGCAATGCCTTGTCTCGTCCTTCAGGCGCTCCGCCGTGTGCAGCACGCGCAGCAGCTCCTTTGCCTCCATACCGTTCTCCTCCGTTTCGCAGCGTTCCTTACGGGCAGTATAGCACGGCGCGGACGGTTTGAAAAGCCCCCGCGAAAAAAATCGCGCGGTGCGTCCCTTGCATTTTCCCCGCCGCTCGGGTATAATAAACGCAGCTGCGGAAAAGGAGGTCACGCCATGTCGCAGGTCACGAAGCGGGCGCTGGAGGCTTCGCTGAAGCATCTGCTGCTGCAAAAGCCGCTCAACAAGATCACCATCAACGACATCGCCGAGGACTGCGGCATCAACCGCATGACCTTTTATTACCACTTCAAGGACATTTACGACCTTGTTGAGTGGTGCTGCGAGGAGGACGCGAGCCGCGCCCTCGCGGGCAAAAAAACCTACGAAACGTGGCAGCAGGGACTGCTGCAGATCTTCGAGGCCGTGCAGGACAACAAGCCCTTTATCCTCAATGTCTACCGCTCCGTCAGCCGCGAGCAGGTGGAAAACTACCTCTACCGCATCACCTACGACCTGCTTGAGGGCGTGGTCGAGGAGCAGGCGCAGGGCATGAGCGTGCGGCAGGAGGACAAGGCCTTTATTGCCACGCTCTACAAATATATGTTCGTCGGTCTCATGCTCGACTGGATCAAAAGCGACATGAAGGGCGACCCCGCGCTCATGGTGGAGCGGCTCGAGCAGGTCATCCACGGCAGCGTTTCCGCCGCGCTCGGGCGGCTGCGGACGGACAAGCCGCTTTTATCAAACCCGGCGGAATGATAAAATTTTATACAGTTCCACGCCCCGTGATAAGTTTTTTATCACGGGGCGTTTTCTGCCGATTGTTCTTTTTTCAAAAGCGCGGTATGCTTTCCCCATCAAAAGGAAAACCTACCGTCGCCCGGCTCCCGGGGTCGAACGTGTTTCGTGAGCCGGCGGCCAAAGCAGAAAGATCGAAAGGAGAAATGATCCATGTATTATTCCAGCGGCAACTATGAAGCCTTTGCCCGCCCCAAAAAGCCCGAGGGCGTGGACAACAAATCCGCCTACATTGTCGGCAGCGGCCTGGCGGCCCTGACCGCCGCGTGCTATCTCGTCCGCGACGGACAGATGAAGGGCGAGCGCGTGCATATCCTTGAGAAAGGCCCCACCGCAGGCGGCGCCTGCGACGGCTGGAAATTTGAGAACATCGGCTACGTCATGCGCGGCGGCCGCGAGATGGACAACCATTTCGAGGTCATGTGGGACCTGTTCCACTCCATCCCCTCCATCGAGACCGAGGGCGTGAGCGTGCTCGATGAATACTACTGGCTCAACAAGGCCGACCCCAACTACTCCCTCTGCCGCGCGACCGAGAAGCGCGGCCAGGACGCGCACACCGACGGCAGGTTCGACATCTCCGACAAGGGCGCGATGGAGATCATGAAGCTCTTCTTCACCCCCAACGAGGACCTGCAGGACAAGCGTATCACCGACTTCTTCGACGACGAGGTGTTCAATTCCAACTTCTGGCTCTACTGGCGCACGATGTTCGCCTTTGAGAACTGGCACAGCGCGCTGGAGATGAAGCTCTATATCCAGCGCTATATCCACCACATCGGCGGACTGCCCGACTTCACGGCGCTGCGCTTCACGAAGTACAACCAGTATGAGTCCATGATCCTGCCGATGGTCAAGTACCTTGAGGGCTTCGGCGTGCAGTTCCACTTCGGCGTGCAGGTGACGAACGTGGAGTTCGACTGCAAGAGCGACCGCAAGGTCGCCAAGCGCATCGACATCCTTGAGAACGGCGCGGCGAGCGCCATCGACCTCACCGAGAACGATCTCGTGTTCATCACCAACGGCGGCTGTGTGGAAAACTCCTCGATGGGCAGCCAGAACACCCCCGCGCCCTACAACACCGAGATCAAGGAGGGCGGCGGCTGGGATATGTGGCGCAAGATCGCCGCACAGGACCCCGCCTTCGGCCACCCCGACAAGTTCTGCTACGATCCCGAGCAGACCAACTGGATGAGCGCCACCGTCGAAACGCTCGACCAGCGCATCATCCCCTATATCACCAAGATCTGCAAGCGCGACCCGTTCTCCGGCAAGGTCGTCACCGGCGGCATCGTGACCGTGAAGGATTCCTCCTGGCTCATGAGCTGGACCATCAACCGTCAGCCGCAGTTCCGCTCTCAGCCCAAGGATCACTGCCTCGTGTGGGTCTACTCCCTCTTCACCGACAAGCCCGGCGACTTCGTCAAGAAGCCCATGCGTGAGTGCACCGGCAAGGAAATCTGCATGGAGTGGCTCTACCACCTCGGTGTGCCTGTCGAGCAGATCGAGGATATGGCGGAGAACAGCGCCAACACCGTGCCGGTCATGATGCCGTATATCGACGCCTTCTTCATGCCGCGCGCCTACGGCGACCGTCCGAAGGTCGTGCCCGACGGAGCCGTGAACTTCGCCTTCCTCGGCCAGTTTGCCGAGACGCCGCGCGACACCATCTTCACCACCGAGTATTCCATGCGCACGGGCATGGAGGCCGTCTACACCCTGCTGAACATTGACCGCGGCGTGCCCGAGGTCTGGGGCAGCGTGTATGACGTGCGCGACCTGCTCGACGCGACCGTGAAGCTGCGCGACGGCAAGAAGCCCATCGACATGGAGCTGAACCTCGTGGAAAAAATGGCGCTCAAGAAGGTGCTCGGCAAGATCGAGGGCACCGACCTCGAAAAGCTCCTTAAAGAGTACCACGTCATCTGACATCGTTTCCACGCGAGCTTCTCATAATGAAAGCGAGACGCGGAGCCTCAAGCAGGGCTTCGCGTCTCGCTGTTTTCTTTTGTTATCTCCGTCCCGCAAGGCAGCAGAGCAGGAACACGAGCAGGTTGCAGAGCACCACGCTCGCGCCGACCGGCGTGGAGAGGAGGTACGAGGCGATCAGCCCCGCGCAGAAGCACACCACGCTCAGCGCGCCCGCGCACACGACCACCGCGCGGAAGCTCTTGAAGATGCGCATGGCGGAGAGCGCAGGGAAGATAATGAGGCTGGAGATGAGCATGGCGCCCATCATGCGCATTCCGAGCACGACCGTCAGCGCCGTGAGCAGCGCGAGGAGCGAATGGTAGGCGCCCACCTTCACGCCCGTCGCGCGGGAAAAGCTCTCGTCGAACGTGACGGCAAAGAGCCGGTGATAGAAGAGGATAAAGAGCGCCAGCACGGCGGCCGCCAGCGTCACCGAGAGCGCCACGTCGCCGCGCGACATGGCGAGGATGCTGCCGAACATATAGCTGTCCACATCCGTGGTCATGCCCGTGGTGAGACTCGTGACCACGATGCCGATGGCGAGCGCCGAGGCCGAGAGCACCGCGATGGCGGCGTCTGCCCCGATGCGGCTGTGCTCCGCGATGCGCAGCAGCAGGAAGGCCGAGGCCACCACGACCGGCACGGAGAACGCCAGCGGCGCGAAGCCGCAGGCGACCGCGACGGCCAGCGCGCCGAAGCTGACGTGGGAAAGGCCGTCGCCGATCATGGAGTAGCGCTTCAAAACGAGCGGCACGCCGAGCAGCGCCGCGCAGAGCGAGACGAGGATGCCCACGGCGAAGGCCCGCAGGATAAAGGGATAGGTGAACATTTCCAGCAGCAGACTCACAATGCACCTCCAAACCGCTTGCCGGCGGGGGAGGCAAGATACTCCGCCACCGTGCCGAAAAACCAGCCGTCGCGCCCGATGTGCAGGATCGTGTGCGCCTCGCGCAGCGCGCCGCGCATATCGTGCGTGACCATGATGACCGCCATCTTCTCTTTTTCGTTGAGGTAGCGCAGGGTCTTATAGAGATCCTGCGTGGCGGCGGGGTCGAGACCCGTGACCGGCTCGTCCAAAATGAGCAGGCGGTCCGCCGCGCACAGGGCGCGCGCGAGCAGCACGCGCTGCTGCTGTCCGCCGGAAAGCTCGCGGTAGCAGCGGTTCTGCAGCTCCAGCACGCCGAGCTTGCCCATGTTCATCAGCGCCGCGCTCTTCTCCGCGGCGGAGTAGAAAAAGTGCAGCCCGCGCTTGTTGGCAAAGCCCGAGAGCACGACCTCGCTCACCGTAGCGGGAAAATCGCGCTGCGCGCTCGTCTGCTGCGGAAGGTAGCCGATGGCGCCCGCGCGCTGCGCGGGGCAGTCGATCGTGCCGGCGAGCGGAGGAAGCAGCCCGAGCAGGCTTTTCATCAGCGTCGACTTGCCGCTGCCGTTCTCGCCCACCACGCAGAGATAATCCCCCGCGCGGACGGTAAACGTCAAATGCTCGAGCAGCGCGCGGTGCTCGTAGCCGAGGCTTGCGTCACGGCACGCAAGCAGAATATCCCGTTCCATCACAGCAAGCCTCCTTTCAAAGCCTCGTAATTTCGCTGCATCAGCGTTAAATAGGTCTCGCCCGCGTCGAAGTCCGTGCGCGAGATGGTCTGCATCGACCACAGCCGTTCGATGCGCGCGCCGGTGCATTCGCTCACCGCCTCCGCGACCTTCTGGCTGCTCAGGTCGATGGTGTAGACGACCGGAATGTGCTCGTCGTTCACCTTGTCGATGAGGTACTTGAGCGTGGCGAGGCTCGGCTCGGTGTCGCCCGAGCAGCCGTGGAACGCCGCGCGGTAATGGAGGTCGTATTCCTCACAGAAGTACAAAAACGGGAAGCGGTCGGCAAAGATCAGCAGATCGCGCACGGCGTTCGCGCGCAGGGCGCGGAGGTCCGCGTCGAGAGCTTCAAGCTGCGCGCAGTAGTCCTCGCAGTTCGCGCGGTAGAGATTGGCGTTTTCCGCGTCCGCCGCGCAGAGTGCGTCGGCGACGGCGCGGCAGAGCCTGATGGCGTTTTTCGGCGACGTCCAGATGTGTTCATCGTACTCGATCTCGTCGCTGTCGTCATGGTCATGCTCCGCATGGTCGTGAAGCTCGTGGTCATGGCCATGGCCATGCGCGTGGTCGTGGCTGTCCGCGCCCTGCATCCCCTCGGAGAATTCCTCCTCGCGGGCATCGACAAAGTCCATCATGCGCAGCACCGTGCCGATGTCCTCGCCCACGGCGTCGAGCATATCGTCCGCCCAGACCTCGCCCTCGCCGCCGTTGTAGATGAAGACGTCGGCGCGCGAGATGGTCACGGCGTCGAGCGGGGTCGGCTCAAAGCTGTGCGCCTCGCGGCCCGGGGAGAGCAAAAGCGTCACGTCCGCGCGGTCCCCCGCAATGGCGCGGGCAAAATCGTAGTAGGGGAAGAGCGTCGTCACGACGCGCAGCCGCCCGTCGTCCGCCGATCCCTCCCGCACAGCGCAGCCGACGAGCGAAAGCGAAAGCACGAGCGCGAGCAGCGCGCCGACGAGCCGTATCCTGTTTTTCCTCACCGTCACGGCGCGCCCACCTCCCCGAAAAGACTGTTTTTTCAATCATACCATGCTTTTGCGGATTATCAAGTGATTTGTAATGAAATCGTCACACTTTCCCGCCGCGCCCTATGCTATAATAGCCATACCAGAGGATTTCATTCCAGCTTATTCTGTGAGGAGGCGCTGACCATGAAGCGTATGTTTTCTTTCTTCCTTGCCCTTGCGCTGCTCGCCGTGCTCAGCGGCTGCGGAAAGCAGGAGCCCACCCCGAGCAAGCCCGACGAGCCGACGCCACCGCCGGAGGAGGGCATCACGCTCGCGGAGCTGAATGTGGAATTTGTTGCGGGCGACCGTGACCCGGACGCGCTGATGCAATTAAAGAAGGAGCTGCCGCCACTGCTCATCGGCGCGCTCGCCGACGAGGGCGTGACGGTCGGCAGGGTCAATGTGACCTTCGGCGCAAGCGACGAGGCCACCGCCGACGCGCTCGCGCGCGGCTCGGTGCAGGTCGGCTTCATGCCGCTGGAGACGTATCTGGCGCACGAGGACACGCTGCGGCTCACCTCCTTCGCACTCCTTCCCGAGCCGGAGTGGCTGAATTACAGCGCAAGCTGGAGCACCGGCCAGACCGAGCGCGGTGAAGCCATCTGCCGAAAGGCGGAAAACGGTCACGCCATGGAAGCCCTGACATGGGACGACATCAAGGACGCCTCATGGTTCATGCCGCGCGACGGCTTCCCGCGCGAGTGGATCGACGCCTATCTTTATACAAATTTTGACGGTCACACGGTCGACGACCTTCAGCACGTCACATTTCCCGATGGGCAGAAGCCGAGTGCAGCAGACTATGACCTCTTTGTGACGTATTCGTCCACGGCGGCCGAGGGCTTGGCCGTTGAGCTGCTGCATCTGGCCGACGGACAGGTATACCCGGAGGCTGCCGTGGTGAGCGCGTCAGATGCCATTGTGGGCAGCGATGAATTTGCTGCGGCGCTTGCCGCCGCCCTCGAAAATGAGAGCATCCAAGCGCTTATGCCGCTCTATGACGTTGAGATGTATGCTTCCGTCTTCCTGTACGGTGACCGTCTGGACGATGCGCGAATGCTCTACGCCTACCGGCAGGCCATGTCCGAAAGCCAATAAGGAAACGCGCGGCGACGCCGCGCGTTTCTCAGTCTCTGCACAGGCTCAGATCATCATCTGTATCCCGTTGTCCTCAATGCCGATCTCGATCTTCGGCACGCCGGGGGCGTATTCGCCGTCGAGCGTCCAGGGAATGCTGCCGTCGCTCTCCGCCGTGACATGGCGGACATGGCGGAAGATGAGCGCGTTGCTCGTTTCGTATTCCTCGTAAACGATGGCGCGGATGGTGCGCTGGAGCTGCAGCGGTGTTTTCGGCACGGGCACGAGCATCAGCTCAAACTGCCCGTCGCACAGGTCCACCGCGTCGGGTGAGAGCTTCATCAGTCCCGCGATGGAGGTCGAGTTGCATACCGCGCCGAAGAGGTACTCGCCTTCGAACACCTCGCCGTCGGCGGTAATCTTCATGGGATAGGGGCAGAGCGTTTCAAGGTCCTTCACGCCCTCGAGAAGATAGGCAAAGTGACCGAACATATTCTTGATGTCCTGCGGCACGGTGTAGGCCGTGCGCGTGAACGCGCCGAAGGACGCGACGTAAACGAAGTTCTTTTCATTGAACACGCCCACGTCCAGGTCGCGCGGCTGAAGGCGCATGGCGCTCTGCGCCGCGAGCGCGGGATCGGAGGAAATGGACAGGCTTGCCGCGAAGTCGTTCGTACTGCCGCCTGGCAGGTAGCTCAGCGGCGGACGCTTCTCCCGCGGCAGGCGCATGATGCCGTTGACCGTCTCGTTGAGCGTGCCGTCTCCGCCGTGGCAGACGACGAGATTGAAATCTCCGCCGAAGCGCTCGGCCAGCTCGGTCGCGTCGCCGTGCCGCCGCGTCTCCGCCACGCGGACCAGATAGCCCGCCTTGGAGAAGATCGAAACGGCGTCGAACAGCGGCGCGCGCGATTTCGTCTTGCCCGCGCGGGGATTGACGATGAACAGCAGCTTCTTTTCCACAGCATTCATCCTTTCTGCGAACGGAAAAAGTTTGAAGATTCGGTTAATTTTAGTATAGCACAGAAATTGTGCTATTGCAATTCCGCAATAATCATAGTATGCTAAGCTTGATCTATTCTGAATACGGGCAGGCACTGTGCCGGCCGAGGGCAAGGGAGGAAACATGAAGCAGAAAACCTATCTTCGCTGGGGCGTGACCATTACCGCCGCGGCCTGCGCCATTCTCGTGTTTTACGACACCTTCTTTCAGGACGGCGTGCTGTTTATTTTTATAGAAAAGCTCTTCGGCATCCTCAAGCCCGTGCTCTACGGTCTTGCGATGGCCTACCTGCTCACGCCCATCGTGGACTTTTTCGACCGTCTCCTCCGCGACAGGCTCGGCGTCAAGCGTGCCGGACTGATGCGCTGCCTGAGCATCCTTGTGACCTGGCTCCTTGCGCTGGGACTCGTGTATCTGCTCTTCAGCATCCTGATCCCCGAGCTGGTCGCGAGCGTATCGCTGCTCTTTTCCAATCTCGAGAGCTATTACCGCACCATCTACACCTGGGTCACGCAGCTTGTGGAGGACAATCCCTACATCTCCGAGCGCGTGCTCACGCTGGTCCGTGATTACTACAACGAGCTGGTCGACTGGGTGAAGAACACCGTCATTCCCGGCGCACAGGTCGCCATCGTCGCCGTGACCGGCGGCGTGCTGAGCGTGCTGGTCTTTGCCAAGGACCTGCTCGTGGGCATCGTCGTTTCCGTTTACATCCTCGCCCGCAAGGAGACCTTCGGCCTCCACACGCGCAAGCTGCTCTACTCGCTCGTCTCCGCGCCGCACTATGAGCGCGCGCTGCGCGCCACCCGCGAGGCCGACCGCATCTTCTCCGGCTTTGTGCGCGGCAAGCTGCTCGACTCGCTCATCATCGGCATTCTGTGCTTCATCGTCTGCTCGATTTTGAAGTTCCCCTACACGCCCATCATCGCGGTCTTTGTGGGCGTGACGAACATCATCCCCATCTTCGGTCCCTTCCTCGGCGCGATCCCCAGCGCGTTTTTGATCCTGCTCGTGAGCCCCCGCCAGTGCCTCTACTTTATCATTTTCATTATTGCCCTCCAGCAGTTCGACGGCAACATCCTCGGCCCCAAAATTTTGGGCGAGACCGTCGGCATTTCGAGCTTCTGGATCGTCGTCGCCATCCTTGTCGGCGGCGGCTTCGGCGGCGTGCTGGGTATGTTCCTCGGCGTGCCGGTGTTCGCCTGCATCCACTCCGCCGTGAGCTTCCTGTGTGAATCGTCCCTGCGCAAAAAGGGCGTGACGGACGACACGATATTTGCGCCCCGCCGAAGCCTGACGGGCACGACTACAACACCAAAAGGAGAATCCCATGAATAAGCGCATCCTCACCCTGTTCCTTTCCCTGACCCTGCTGCTCTCCCTCGCCGCCTGCGGCGGGAACGCCGACACGACCGGCGCGCGGCGCGACGCGAACGAGATCGTCGTCGGCATCGCGCAGGATCTGGAAAACAGCCTTGACCCCTACACCTCCGTCACCGCTGCGAACCGCGAGGTGCTGTTCAACGTGTTTGAGGGGCTCGTCAAGCCCGACGCGGACGGCAACCTGATCCCCGCCGTCGCCGAGCGCTGGGAGGTCTCCGACGATCAGCTCACTTATACGTTCCATCTCCGCCCCGGTGTGAAGTTCCACGACGGCAGCGAGGTCACGGCAATGGATGTCGCATGGTCGATCGACAAGGCTATGCAGTCCGGTAACTGGAAGGCGCTGGATAACATTGACGCCATCGACATCGGCAGCGATTATGTCTCCGTTGTGCTCAAGGCTGCCGACAGCGATTTCCTCTCCTACATGACGCTGGCCATCACACCGGAGGACCACGCCGACGGCGCGGACCCGGTCGGTACCGGTCCGTTCAAGTTTATCTCCCGCGCCGCGCAGCAGAATCTTGTGCTGGAGCGCTTCGCCGATTACTGGGGCGAGGGCGCGAAGGTGGACAAGGTCACCTATCAGATTTATGAGAATGCCGAGGCGCTCGTCATGGCGCTCAAGAGCGGCGCGGTGGACATCTGCGCCCACCTGACCGCCACGCAGGCAAACCAGCTCACCGAGAGCTTTGACATTCTCGAGGGCACCATGAACCTCGTGCAGGCCGTGTATCTCAACCACGCCTACGAGCCGCTTGCGAACGAAACGGTGCGCAAGGCACTGTGCTACGCGCTCGACCGCGAGCAGGTCTTTGACGTTGTGGCCGACGGTCACGGCACGGCGGTCGGCAGCAGCATATACCCCAACTTCCGCAAGTATTTCCTGCCCGAGCTTGCCGACCTCTATCCGCATGACACGGAAAAGGCCAAGGCGATGCTCGCCGAGGCGGGCTATCCCAACGGCTTTGACCTCACCATCACCGTCCCCAGCAACTACCAGCCGCACATGGACACCGCGCAGGTCGTCGCCGAGCAGCTCCGCGCCATCGGCGTGAACGTGACCATCGACCCCGTCGAGTGGGCGAGCTGGCTGGAGAACGTCTATTCCGGCCGCCGCTATCAGGCTACCGTTGTCGGCGTGGACGCCAGCACTCTGACTGCCCGCGCCATGCTCGAACGCTTTACCTCTACGGCGAGTAATAATTTCACAAATTATTCTAATGTGGAATATGACGAAGCCTTTGCCGCCGCCATCCGCGCCGCGACCGACGAGGAAGCGACCGCCCAATACCTCCGCTGCGAGGAAATTTTGGCCGAGACCGCCGCGAACGTTTACATTCAGGACCTCGCGGACCTCGTCGCCGTGCGTAAGGGTCTCACCGGCTACCGGTTCTACCCGCTCTACGCCATCGACCTGAGCACCGTGGCCTACACCTGACGAAAATCCGAGGGCAGACGCCCTGACCGACAAAGCGAGGCGAACACCATGCGTTATACAGCGAAAAAAATCGCAACGATGCTGCTGACGATGGTGATCGTCTCGTTTTTGACCTTCGTTGCCTTCTCCCTTCTCTCCGGCGACGCGGCGACGCGCCTGCTCGGTACGGAGGCGACTCCCGAGCGGCTTGAGGCCCTGCGCATCGAGCTGGGGCTGAACGACCCGCTTCTCGTGCGCTACGGCCGCTGGCTGTGGGATGCGCTGCGCGGCGACCTCGGCACCTCGTACCGCTACGGACAGAGCGTGAGCTCGCTCATCGCGCAGCGGCTGGGGCCCACGCTGACGCTCACGGCGCTCGCGTTCGCGCTCATCGTGGCGGTCTCCATTCCGCTCGGCGTGCTGTCGGCCAAATACGCCGGCGGCCGGCTCGACCGCGCGCTGACCGTGATCAATCAGGTCGTGATGGCGGTGCCGCCGTTTTTCACCGGCATCCTCTTTACCTATCTCTTCGGCCTTGTGCTGCATCTGTTTATCGCGGGCGCGTTCCCTGCGGGCGGCGTGGGGCATTACATCGGTTATCTCTTCTTCCCCGCGCTCGCCGTCGCGCTGCCGCGCATCGCCATGACGGTCAAGCTCCTGCGCACGTCGATCTTAGACGAGGCACAGCGCGACTACGTCCGCACCTCCATGAGCCGCGGACGCTCGCGCAGCGGTATCCTCTACCGCCATGTGCTGAAAAACACGCTCGTGCCGGTCCTGACCTTCCTCGCCATGACGGTCGCCGACCTGCTCGCGGGCAGCGTCGTCATCGAGCAGGTGTTCGCCGTCCCCGGTCTCGGGCGGCTGCTGCTGACCTCCATTGAGGGGCGCGACGAGCCGGTCGCGCGCGCCATCGTTGTGCTGCTTGCCTTCGCCGTCATTCTCTGCAACCTCGCCGCCGATCTGCTCGCGCGGCGCATCGACCCGCGGCTCGGCTCCGGAGCGGGAGGTGCGGCATGAAAAAGAAAAATACCTTTCTGCGCGTGGGCCTCGTGCTCACGGCGCTGGTCGTCGGCTTCATTGTCCTCGGCCTTTTCTGGACGCCCTACTCCCCCAACGCCATGGACTTTTCGCGCCTGCTGCCGCCGTCCGCCGCGCACCCGATGGGCACGGACAAGTTCGGCCGCGACATTTTGAGCCGCGTCATGGTCGGCGCGGGCGATACGCTGCTCATTGCGCTCGGCACCGTCGCCATCGGCACCGTGGTCGGCACGCTCGTCGGCGCGCTGACCGGCTGGTACGGCGGCTGGGTGGACGAGGTGCTCATGCGCCTGAACGACGCGCTCGCCTCCTTTCCGAGCATTCTCATTCTGCTCGTGCTCGTGAGCCTGCTCGGCGGCGGGCGAGAGCACATGACGCTTGCGCTCGGCATCGTCTTCATCCCCAGCTATGCGCGTATCGTGCGCAGCGAGTTCGCCCGCGCGCGCACGCAGAACTACGTCCATTCGGCGGAGCTGATGGGCGCATCCACCGCGCGCATCCTCTTTGTTCACATTCTGCCGAACATCTGGCACACGCTCGTCTCCGCCATCACCATCGGCTTCAACAACGCCGTGCTCGCCGAGGCGGCGATGAGCTACCTCTCCATCGGCGTTTCGCCCGACGAGGCGAGCCTCGGCTATATGCTCTCGGAATCACAGAGTATGCTCGATTCCGCGCCGTGGTACGCCCTCGGCACGGGCGCGGTCATTGTGCTGCTGATCCTCGGCGTGAGCCTGATCGGCGAGGGCCTGCAGCGCGGCGAGAACTGATTTTTCCGGAAAGGAGATGCCCCCCATGGTCGAAATTCATGATCTGCACGTCCGCTTTCACGGCGCCTCGCGCGAGGCCGTGGCGGGCATCGACCTGACCATCCGCGACGGCGAGGTCGTCGGGCTCGTGGGCGAGAGCGGCAGCGGCAAGACCGTGACCGCCATGACGCTCTCGGGCCTCATCGAGCGCAAAAAGGTCACGCTCTCCGGCGAGGTGCGCTTCGACGGGCGCGATATCCTGCGCCTGCCCCGCGCGGAGCTGCGCGCCATCCAGGGCCGCGAGCTCGGCGTTGTCTTTCAGGAGCCGATGACCGCGATGGACCCGCTCATGCGCATCGGCCCGCAGGTCGAGGAGGCGCTGGCTGTCCACACGCAGCTGACGAAGGAGCAGCGCCGCGCGCGTGCGCTCGAGGCGCTGCGTGATGTGGACCTCCCCGCGCCGGAGGAAATTTACCGCAAGTACCCGCACGAGTGCTCGGGCGGCCAGCTCCAGCGCGTGATGATCGCCGCAGCCATCGTCACCGATCCGCATTTGCTGCTGCTCGACGAGCCGACCACCGCGCTCGACGTGACCGTACAGGCGCAGATCCTCGCTCTGCTCCGCCGGCTCAACCGGGAGCGCGGCATCTCGATGCTGCTCATCTCGCACAATTTGCAGGTCGTGCGGCGCATCTGCTCGCGCGTCGCCGTGATGCAGCGCGGTCACATCGTTGAGGAGGGCGCGCCCGAGCAGCTTTTCACCGCGCCGCAGCACCCCTACACCGCCGAGCTCATCAACGCCATTCCGCGCCGCGTGCGCAGAGGTTAACGCCATGGACGACCTTGTTTTAGAAGTCAAAAGCCTCACAAGCTGGTACCGCGACACCGATGAGCATGGGCGGCGGCACGACCATACTGTGCTGCACGACGTGAGCTTCACGCTCCGCCGCGGTGAAATTTTGGGGCTTGTAGGTGAAAGCGGCACCGGCAAAACCACGCTGGTGAAAAATATCCTCGGTCTGGTCAAGACCCACACGGGCGAGATCATCCACTACACCAAGCGCCCACAGATGATCTTTCAGGACCCCTACTCCTCGCTCAACCCCGCCTACACCGTCGGCTGGAGCTTAGAGGAGCCGCTGCGCATCTACGGCAAGTACGACGCCGCTGAGCGGCGCCGCCGCGTCGCGGAGATCGCCGAAAAGGTCGGACTTCCCGCCGAGTGCCTGACGCGCAGGCCGAACGAGCTTTCCGGCGGGCAGCGCCAGCGCGTCTCCATCGGCGTGGCGCTCATTCAAAAGCCGCGGCTCATCATCGCCGACGAGCCGGTCAGCGCGCTGGACGTGACCATTCAGCGCCAGATTTTAGAGCTGATGCGCACGGTGCGCGACGAGCTGGGCATCTCGTTCCTCTTCATCTCGCACGATCTCAATGTGGTCTATCAGCTCTGCGACCGCGTGATGGTGATGAAGGACGGGCGCATCGTGGAGGAAAACACGGTGCAGGAGCTTTTTGAGCACCCGCGCGAGGCCTACACGCGCGAGCTGCTCTCCGCCGCCGACTGAAAAGATGAAAGTGCTGCTTCTTCGCCATAAAAAACTGCATCTCTGGCTGCTCGCGGACCTTGCGTTCCTTGCGGCCTTTTTGCTCGCGCGTCAAAGCCGAGGCGCTATGAACGCCCTGACGGAGGGCTTCACGAATCCGCTGCGGCGCGCGATCGGACAGCTCTGCGAGCGCGTGCCCTTCTCCGTCGCGGAAAGTTTGTACGTCCTCGCGGCGCTTGGCTTTCTCGTCTTTCTCGTGCTGGGCGTGCGCGCCGTAGTGCGAAGCCGGCACAGAAGCGGCACAGTCTACGCGCTCATATTGGGTCTGGTCAACGCCGTCGCGACGGTTTATGTGCTCTTTTGCCTGCTCTGGGGCGCGAATTACTACGCTGACAGCTTCACCGACAAAAGCGGCATCGATGTCGGGCCGGTCGCCGTCAACGACCTCGAGCGCGTGACGCGGCAATTCGCCGCACTGGTGAACGAATACGCCGGAGACGTCCCCCGCGCCGCCGACGGCGCCTTTGCCGGCGACCGCGCGGAGATCCTCGCCTACGCGCCGAAGATCTACGAAAATCTGTATGAGGAATTTCCGTTCCTCGAAATGACCGACGTGCCGCCCAAGGCCATGCGCTTTTCCCGCGTGATGAGCGCGATGGGCTTCACCGGCTTCTACTCTCCATTCACGGGCGAGTGCAACGTAAACATCGACTTCCCCGCCGCCACGCTGCCCTCCACCGTCGCGCACGAGCTTGCCCACCGCCGCGGCATCGCAAGCGAGCAGGAGTGCAATTTCCTCGCGGTGCTCGCCTGCCTGCGCTGCGGCGACGCCGCCTACCGCTACGCAGGCGCGCTATCGGGCTACATCTACCTTGCCAACGCGCTTTATTCCGCCGACGCGGAGCGCTGGCGCGCCGTGCGCGAAACGCTCGACGAGCGCGTGGTCGTCGACCTGCGTGCTTCCAGCGCCTACTGGGCGCAGTTTGAGGGGCCGGTGGACACGGTCTCCAACGCCGTCTACGACGGCTTTCTCAAAAGCTACGGCACCATCGGCGTCAAGAGCTACGGCGCCTGCGTCGACCTGCTGGTGGCGTATTTCAAGTGAAACAGAAGCGGCTTGCATCGCAAGCCGCTTCGCGCGTTTTCGTCTGCCGGCGCGAGTGCGCCGCCGCAAGCGTTTTGCGCAGCAAAACCTTGGCGGAGGGCGAATTCACTTCGCCCGAGCATTTTAATTCCCGATCCGGGATTCCAAAACAGAAGCGGCTTGCATTGCAAGCCGCTTCTGTTTTGGAGCAGGGTACGGGAATCGAACCCGCCTTCTCGGCTTGGGAAGCCGATGCACTACCGATGTACTAACCCTGCAAAGTGAGGCTATTATAGCAGACTTTCCCGCGCAATGCAAGGCGAAATTTGCCTGCCGGCACAGTTTTCCGTATATGCCCCCGGCGGGCGGCATAGGATGGGGCAAAGGACATAAAAAGGAGTGCATCCCATGAAACGAACGGTATTTTCTCTGCTGGCAGCCTTCGCCCTGTGCGTCAGCGCCGCGGCGGCGGGGCCGGCGGTGAGCTGTCCGAGCGCACTGCTGATGGAAAAGCAGACCGGCACGGTGCTCTTCGCGCAGGATGAACACACGCCGCGCGAGCCGGCGAGCGTGACGAAGATCATGACGCTGCTGCTGGTGATGGAGGCCATCGACTCCGGCGCGCTCTCCTACGACGACGTGGTGACGGGCTCGGCGCACGCGGCGGGCATGGGCGGCAGCCAGATCTGGCTCAAGGAGAACGAACAGATGACGGTGCGCGACCTGCTCAAGGCCGTGTGCATCGTCTCGGGCAACGACGCGGCGGTGGCGCTCGCCGAGCATCTTACCGGCAGCGAGGACGCCTTCGTGGAGCGCATGAACGCGCGGGCGCAGGAGCTCGGCATGAATGACACGCACTTCGTCAACTGCACGGGCCTGCCCGCGGCGGGACACCTCACGAGTGCCTGCGACATCGCGCTCATGTCGCGCGAGCTGATCCTGCATCATCCGGACATCCGGCAATTCACGACCGTCTGGATGGATTCGCTGCGTGGCGGAGAGTCCATGCTCGTAAATACAAACAAGCTCATCCGCTTCTACGACGGCGCGACCGGTCTCAAGACCGGTTCGACCGGCTCGGCGGGCTATTGCCTGAGCGCGACGGCGGAGAAAAACGGCATGGAGCTCATCGCGGTCGTGCTCAAGGGCAAGACGAGCGACGAGCGCTTCTCCGACGCCAAGAGCCTGCTCAACTACGGCTTTTCGACCTGGTCGCTCGTGACCGTCACGCCCGACGAGGTGCTGCCGCCCGTACCGGTGATGCTCGGCGTGCGCGGCACGGTGCAGCCGGTGCTCACGAGCGAGAACACCCTGCTGGTGGAAAAGACGCTGGCAAACAGCCTGACGAAGGAGATCGCGCTGGCAGAAAGCGTCGCCGCGCCGGTATACGCAGGCGACACGCTCGGTCAGCTCACGGTGCGCGACGCGGCGGGGAACACGGTCGCCGAGCTGCCCATCCTCGCAGGCGAGGACGTGGGCCATGTGACCTTCGTGCAGATGCTGGGACGCTGTCTTGTGCGTGGCTTCTGCATGGGATCGCAGAGCTGAACCCCACCGAAAGCGGCAGAATTCGCGGAATGACCAAAAAAAGACACAAAAATTTTACATTTTCTCTTGACAAAACGCTGTGAGGGTGTATACTGTCCTTGTTTTTAATAAGTCTTGATAGAGGCGCGGCCAACATCAGTAGCTCTGCATGACCGGCAGGAACCGGAGAGCGAAAGGGGCGGCCGCCGAGGGGACACACGGATTCCTGTGCGTGCGTTCACCGGGCCGGGGGATAACATCCGTCGGACTGTCGCCGAAAGGCGGAGAGCTGTCATGATCGGAATACGACCGAAAGCGTATTTGCAAAGGGTGTTGTGTTTAAGTCATGATGGAAGCATCATGGCTTAAATTTTTTGTGCAGACGCACGAAAGGAGAATCCCTCATGTTTGTCAACACCTTCTGGTCCCTCGTTCCCCCGATCGTCGCCATCGGCCTTGCCCTGCTGACGAAGGAGACTTACTCCTCCCTCTTCATCGGCATCGTCGTCGGCGCCCTGCTCGCCACCGACTTCAGCCCCATCGGCGCGCTCGACACCATCATCAACGACGGTCTGACCGCCGCCATCGCCGACAACGCCGGCATCTTCCTCTTCCTCGTGATCCTCGGCGTGATGGTCGCGCTCGTCAACGCCACCGGCGGCTCCGCCGCGTTCGGCCGCTGGGCCGCGAGCCACATCCATTCCAAGGCCGGCGCGCTGCTCGCGACCTTCGCCCTCGGCGTGCTCATCTTCATTGACGACTACTTCAACTGCCTCACCGTCGGCTCCGTCATGACCCCCGTGACCGACAGCCAGCGCATCTCCCGCGTGAAGCTCGCCTACCTCATTGACGCCACCGCCGCGCCGATCTGCATGATCGCGCCGATCTCCTCGTGGGCAGCCGCCGTCTCCGGCGTCGCCGCGAAGCTCGACACCGGCGTGTCCGGCATTCAGCTTTTCATCGAGGCCATTCCCTATAACTTCTACTCTCTGCTCACCATCGTGTTTGTCATCACCATGGTCGTTCTCGGTGTGGACTACGGTCCCATGGCCGCGGCAGAGCTCAAGGCTGCCCAGACCGGCGACCTCGGCGCGCTGAGCGAGGAGCAGGAGGAGGGCTCCTCCCGCGCGAATATGTGGGATATGCTCATTCCCATCATCCTGCTCATCATCTTCTGCGTCATCGGCCTCATCTACGTCGGCGGCTTCTGGGATCCTGAGACCAACGCGGGCGACTTCATCGCAGCCTTCGGTGATACTGATGCCTTTGTGGGTCTGCCCTGGGGCGCGTTGATTGCGCTGGTCCTGTCCATCATCTACCTCTGCGCGCGCCGTGTCATCACCTTCAAGGGCGCTATGGGCTGCATGACCAAGGGCTTCAACGCCATGGTCCCCGCCATTCTGATCCTCACCTTCGCCGTCTCCCTCAAGAGCATGACGGGTCTCCTCGGCGCCGCCGATTATGTGGAGGGTCTGATGAAGCAGGCGTCCGAAGGCCTCTTCATGCTGCTGCCCGCTATCATCTTCGTGGTCGCCTGCCTGCTGGCCTTCGCCACCGGCACCAGCTGGGGCACCTTCGGCATTCTCATCCCCATCGTGCTTCCTATCTTCAACGCGGCTCCCGACCTGCAGATCATGGGCATTTCCGCCTGTCTCGCCGGTGCGGTCTGCGGCGACCACTGCTCCCCCATCTCCGACACCACCATCATGGCGTCCGCCGGCGCAAACTGCAACCACATTGACCATGTCTCCACGCAGATCCCCTACGCCGTCACCGTGGCTGCCATCTGCTTTGTGAACTACATCCTCGCAGCGTTCATCCGCAACGTGGTCATCAGCCTCGCCATCGGCGTGGTCATGGTCATCGGCACGCTGCTGGTCATCCGCTCCGTGCAGAGCAGGAAGACCGCTTGAGCGCAAGGCTCCGCGCACTGCTTCCGCCGATAAAAACGCTCCGACCGATTTTCGGTCGGAGCGTTTTCTTATAGGCTTTGGTATTCGGTCCTCATTTTGTCCGAAGCTGCCAGAATGCCACGGCGCTCGCCGCCGCCACGTTGAGCGAATTCACGCCGTGCGCCATGGGGATCTTCACCGTGTAGTCGCACGCGGCAATGGTGCGCGGCGAAAGGCCGTCGCCCTCCGTGCCGAGCACGATCGCCAGCCGCGGCTCGGCAGCGAGCCGCGCGTCGTCAATGCTTACGGAGTCGTCCGTCAGCGCCATCGCCGCGGTCCGGAAGCCGAGCGCGTGCAGACGCTCGACGCCCTTTTGCGGCCAGTCGGCGGCGTCCTCGCCGATGCGTGCCCACGGCACCTGAAAGACCGTGCCCATGCTCACGCGCACCGCGCGGCGGTAAAAGGGGTCGCAGCAGGTCGGCGTCACCAGCACCGCGTCGATACCGAGCGCCGCCGCCGAGCGGAAGATCGCCCCCACATTCGTGTGGTCCACGATGCCCTCAAGCACCGCCACGCGCCGCGCCCTCGCGCAGACCTCCTCCACGCTCGGGAGCCTTGGCCGGCGCATGGCGCACAGCACCCCGCGCGTGAGTTCAAAGCCCGTCAGCCGTGCGAGCGTTTCGCGTTCGGCGGTGTAGACGGGAATGCCGCCGCAGCGCGCAAGGATGGGCTGCGCGTCGCCCTCGATGTGCCGCCGCTCCATCAAAAGCGAGAGCGGCTCATAGCCTGCGTCGAGCGCGGTGGCGATGACCTTGGGACTCTCGGCGATGAAAACGCCCTTGTCCGGCTCCAGACGGTTTCGCAGCTGCGCCTCGGTCAGGCGGGCGTAGACGTCCAGCTCCGGCGCGGCCAGGTCGGTCACTTCGATGATGTGCGGCATAGTCTCGGCTCCTCTCCCCTCGCCGGAACAAGCCGGCAAGAGCGGAAATTCTGCTCTCAGTATAGCAAACGCACCGGGGCTTGTCCATCGAAACTTCTCCCCTCGCCGCCGTTCGACGGAACATTCGCTATATTTTTTCGTTTCAGGTGTTGACACGGTGACCGAAATATGGTATATTAATTGTTGCCGATATCCGCCGGTGTGGTGGAATAGGTAGACACAGGGGACTTAAAATCCCCCGGTAGCGATACTGTACCGGTTCGAGTCCGGTCACCGGCACCAGTATTTCCACAATTCCATATCGCGGGATAGAGCAGCTGGTAGCTCGTCGGGCTCATAACCCAAGTAGTTACCTCCATTCTCGGGGCAGCACCGGGAACCGCGCAAAACTGAATATCGCGGAGTAGAGCAGCTGGTAGCTCGTCGGGCTCATAACCCGGAGGTCGGAGGTTCAAGTCCTCTCTCCGCAACCACATTGTGCGACCAAAAAAGATATCGCACCGAAAAAGCCCGAAACCATGCGGTTTCCGGGCTTTTTTCGTGCCCAGTTTTGACTGCACAAAAAAAGATATCTTCCCGCCCTTCACTCGTGTGGTGAGGACTTGAACTAAATCTGACCGGTTTTGAGCCTCTTTTTTGGCCCGAAACGATGATAAATATTGACCTACTCAAAAAATAAATTGTTAAATTTTTGTGAACAAAGTGGTTTATACCAAAATGTAGTACAAACCACTGATTTTCTTTTTGGAGCATAGTGGCCGTCACCCATCACTGGGTGGCGGCCTTTTTTTATTTGCAAAATATATATTCAATCGACTGGAGGTCTTTAGGATGGATCAGCAAATGAAGCCATTGAGCCCATATTTTTCGGAGCTTTCGCTTCGCCTTAGCAAAGAAGGCTACACGGTCCACATAGGCGAAACCGACCATCTGTCAGCGGACTGGCAAGGTCTCCCTCTCTGCCGGATCACAGCGGACGGAGGCGTTCGCTACTGGCAGGAGGATGTAGCGACGCCGGAACGGGAACGAGCCTGTGAGCGAGCCACCGATCTGGCCTGCACCGTGCGGGAGTACATGACGCTGCTGGAACAGGCTCCACCCCTGCAAGCCCAAAGCCTGACCGGTGATTACCGCCTGCTGGCTGACTTCAATGGAGCCGTGCTGGCCGCCCATCCCACCCGGCTTGGCGTCCAATTCGTCACATGGGACTGGAGCTTCGACCGCACAGGTCTCAACCAGGGCAATTACTTTCAGGAAAATTATGCAGGTGCCAAGCAGGACTTCGCCATCCGCGCCGGCCTCATTTCCAAACAGCAGATCTTCAATCAGGAGCAGCTTATCGAAATCTACCGGTGCTGCTCTGACACCTTGGATGCTGGTTTTGACTTGACTGCCAAGCAGGAAAAGTGCATCCGGGGCGTTCAGGAGCAGATTGCCATTGCAGCTCCCGATGCCCTGGAGCGCATAAGAGAGCAGGAGCAGCACCCCATGGAACCCTACAACCAAGAACCGATCATGTAATATTCAGGCGCCGGAGTTTTAGAAATAAGACCCCGGCGCTTTTTTATTGCCTCAAACCAGACAGGAGGATTGAAGATTGGATCAAAAGAACGAACAAAAAGCGCCGCTGCGCATCAAAAACCTGGCTGAGTTGAAACGCTGTATCCGCCCCGGGACAGAGTTGGTGGCAACCAGCCATAGCAAGCACCCTGCCCTGGTCGGGCTTGTGCGGGTGGTGACTGAGGTTCAGACCAACGCTTACTATTCCGTGGTCAAGGATCAGCCGACTCATCAGTATTCGACCTGTAATTACGGGAAGGGATTCCGCTCTGATTTCGAAAAGGCATCCAACTATTTATTTGAGGGCACGACCATCAAAGTCCTTGACCGCAGAAGCGGTGATGGCAGCGTGCTTTACGAAATGGAGCTTTATCCGGGCGAATGCCTTATTCCCGGCCAGAAAAGCGATACGGAGGAGAATGAGGAAATCAGAGAAGACGGTTGCGAAATCAAGCAGGAAGGGATGAGTATGACCTTATGACACGCTACTTCATGCGGGATACACCGCTGTGCCAGATGGAACAGCAGATGATGACCCCGCCCTATTTCAAGCCCAGGGGCCATGGCCGATACTCTCCCGGTTTCCAATATAGCAGAGATGACATGGAGTGCCCATACTGCATGAACTTCAGACGCAATCATCCCTGCCCGTTGGAGCAGTGCGTCTGTCTGGATGAACGGATCGTGGCCGGTGCGATTGACCTCAACGAGTTTGTCAGGGATTGCTTCTTCCCTGAAGCGGGAGTGCAGCTTCAGGCCCGCTTAGAGAGAAGTTTCAATGGCTGCTCCATTGGATTTTTCCTGAGCGACAGTCATCGGGAGCGTTGGCAGCACTGGCGTGCGCGCTGCTATCGAATGTCAGGCCGTGATCTGGCCGCGCTGTTTCTCCTCACGGCGTATGAGGATATCTGGCGCAGGATGATCTGGAAATTTGACGCCTGCGAATTTGACTTCCAGTCCGTCCAGCTTTCCGGCATCCAGCCGGAACTGTACAGTGTTTATCAGGCGGCCAAAGCTATCTCCACCGGCAGCCGCAATATTACTCTTGCCGATCTCGCATCCCCCGAATTGGTCACAGATGAGGCGTTCCACCTGATTGTCTGCGCTCTGCTTCTGGCCAAGTACGGAGATGCGATTTTGAATTTTGAAAGAAAGCAAGGTGATGCAATGTGATGATGGAAGCAGTTCTGAGCAACGCCGACCACCCGGAATACGGTGTTGCGACGATCCCTCTTCCCATTCCCAGAAATCAATACGACCACTGCGTTGCGCTGTTGGAGGCACTGGAGATCGGCGATGCCTCTGAAGCCGACTGCCGCTTGGACTCGCTCGACAGTGCCTGGCCTGTGCTGAATCGGCTGGTATGCACCAAGGTCAACCTTGATGAGTTGGACTATCTGGCAAAGCGGTTGGACAGCTTTACTGTGGGCGAGTTTTCGCAATTTCAGGCGATGGCTGAAAAGCTGAATCTCGCCAGCATGAAGGATCTCATCAACCTGACCTTTTGTTGTCAGCAGGCAACGGTGATTACGGACTTCACAAATTTACGGGAGATTGGCCGTGACCACTACATGAACATCCACGGCGGCTGCGCAAGCATGGAAGAATTGGAGCAGTTGGACGGAGAGGAAACCGCCATTCTGCTGATTGAGGACAATGAGGGAACCGTCACCCGCTATGGCGTGGTCTATGACAACGGTATGCAGCTTTCACAGCTCTATGATGGAAAGCACCTGCCCTGCTATCACTATGAGGCCGATATGACTGCTGTCGGAATAACCTCCCGACAGGAACCGGAGAATAGCAAGAATGTCACCTGGGTCTACCTCCCCGCATCCAAAGGACAAATTGAGCGTGCCATGCAGCGTTCCGGCATTACCGATCCAAAGGATATGTGTCTCTGGATAGCCGACAGCTCATTTCCGGAGGAAGTGGATGTAGCACTGGACTTCCGGTGCGATAACATCCACGAACTCAATGAGCTGGCGCTGGTTGTGGAGAAGTTTTCGATTCATGACCGCAAGAAGCTGGGGGCAGCAGTAAGCATGGCCAAGCCGGAAAACGCCAGCCAGATCCGCCGTCTGGCGGAAAACATGGATCTGTTTGAATTCGCCCCCGGTGCGCACACCCCCGCGGAGTACGGAAAATACATGATCCAGAAATCCGGCCATTTTGAGTATGACCCCAATCTGGACGAGTTTTATGACTACGAGCGGTATGGCCTGCAGCACATGGACTATCAGTCGGGCGTGTTTACCGACCGCGGCTATATCGCCTATGTCGGCACAGTAGATCTGGAGGAACTGATGGCGGAAGGCCCGGTGGATCAGTGCCAGCGGGAACAGGAGGTTCAGATGGGAGGAATGGCATGATCCAACTCTTCATGAAGCGAAGTGGGAGTCCTGTCATTGTCCCGCTCCGGTTTCCCGCATCTCAGAGCGCCATCACTGAAGCCTCCTGCCAGCTCGATGAGGCCAGCAGAGAAGGAAAAACAGAGATCGTCGAGATCAAAAGCGTGATCGCCAATCTGCCGTCGTACCTCGGCGGACTCGACCCTGATTCCAGAACACAGCTTGCACAGCTGAATCAGCTTTCGAGCATCATTGCCAAAATGGACTCCCGCGAACGAAATATCTATGCCGGCGCCTTGGATGGCAACAGCATCAATGATCTGAACGATATGATTCGTGTGGCGGAACAGGTGTCGGACTACATCCTCATTCCCAATGTCAATTCAGATGTGACACTTGGCCGCTATGTCGCTGTTGCCGGTCAGATTCAGGGTGACCCCAGATTCCCCGAAGCAGCCTGGCCCTATCTGGACTTCGCAAAAATCGGCGCAGAATACTATGCCGAGCATGGCGGCGCCTATACCTATGCAGGCTATGTGCTCCGCAAGCAGGATGATGAGCTTGTCAGAGAGAAAAAATCAAAGATCCAGCTTGACCTCTCCTCTTCCCAAGCGCAAGTGAGTATCTGCCTTCCTGCAACGAAGGAAGAATTGGAGCGAGTAAAAAGAACACTGGGAATCGATTGTTTTGCAGAGGCAGCAGTAACCAAGGTGTCGTTTTCCGTTCCCTATATGGACGAGCACATTCCCACTACAGGGGTCTGCGTGGAAGATGCAAACGAATTGGCTTGGGCCATTGAGGGGATGCAGCTTGAAGACGGCGAGCTGATGAAATACTTGTCGGTTCTTTCTGTGGAGCGGCCGGAAACCATGCAGGATGCTCTTCGATATGCCATGAATCTGGACGACTATGAGCGTATCACGGAGGACACCTATGAATATGGCCAAACCGTCCTTCGGCGCATCGGTGCTGATAACGAGCTGATCGATACCATCGACGGGTATATGGATTTTGAGAAGCTGGGTGAGGACACTATGGCGGAGGAAGGAGTCCGGCGAACCGAGTTCGGCCTGATCCGCCGATGCAGCAGCCCCTTCGCTGAGGAAACCCAAGCGATGGAGATGGGAGGCCTTTCCTGATGCCCCGCGAAACCGATCTGCTCCGCGTAAAGCTGGTGGCGCACACCCTCCTCGATGTACAGATCCAGAAAACGGCCCTCTCCCCGGTGATCGTCAGCCACCCCTTCACAAACTCCGGGATCTCCGCGCTTCGGAATGAGGATGGGAGCCTCTCCATGGTCGACCTGATCAACAATTCGGATGACTGCACAAGGTGGCGCAGAAAGGTTGGAGAGCAGATCGACAGCGCCGAAAATGTCCATCAGATCTTCGTACTGCTCAACCCGCCCTATTATCTGACTTTTATCAAGTTTGCCGCCTCCGCTCTCTCGGAGAAGGATCTGGGGCAGCTCTTATCCACCGCCTGGACCCAGGAGGAATGCCCCAATCAGGACTGCAATGTGAGCAAACGAGAACTGGTGGCCTTGTTCCGATCTGTCTCTCCGGAGTCCCTGATGGATGAGGAGGAGCGCACCGCACACCAGGCGCTGGAGGATACGGTGACGGTCTATCGGGGCGTTACCCCCTACAACGCCAAAAATATCAGGGCGCTGTCCTGGACACTGGATCGGAAAACGGCGGACTGGTTTGCCCACCGCTTCGGTGAGGAGGGAACGGTGTATGAGGCGCAGATTCGGAAGGAACACATCCTGGCCCTGTTCACCGGCAGGAACGAAAGCGAGGTCATCGTAGACCCGCGGCACCTGGAACAGATCATGGAGTCCCCGGAGCCGGGGTTTGATATGCAGATGACCTGAGCAACATGATCCAATGATTGGGAGGAATGTAAATGAAGAAGAAAATCATGATCACAGTAGCATCTCTGGCAGCACTGGGAGCTGCTGTCGCCGGCTATCTCCACTTCTCCGGCAGGACGCCTTTTGGTCATAGCTATTTCCGTTGAGCTGTGGTATTGTTCCGCATGAGGAGGTGAAGCAAATGGCCATTTCTTTATCGGAACAGTTGGAGAGTGACATCAAAGCATATCTTCACAAGACTTTTGGGACATATTTCTCCAGCCTTGATGAAAGATTTGCCGCAGATATCAAGGAAGATGTCATCAGCGCATCGGATTTCCATCATGGATATTACAACGATGATGACATCTCCATCGCATTCCAGCGAGTAACTCTGGGTAGGATGGGACATCCTGACTGGCAAATTTACCATCCCTGTACGGATACGGAGGCTAATACCATGAAGCAGAATGTAAAAGTAAATACACCGATTCACATCAGGCCCGCTTCTCCCGAGGAAGCGGGCCTCTTCTATTCGGAACTCGATGAGACCGCCGACGAGAGGCTGGGCACGGTCGGCCATGTCCGGATGGACTTTGGATCTTCCGGAAAAGGATTCTACCACACCTGGTGGCCCCACAACGATGACCAGTTCAACACCGAGGAATTCAAGGGTGAGCTTCAGGAAGTCGTGGATGCGCTTCGGGCTGATGGGCCGCTCAAGGATCTGGCCTCGATGAGAAGCTACTGCTACCGGAATGGAGGTGAGATCACCGAAGACGGCCGGTGCTATGGCTATGTCGTGGACACCGAGCATTACCGCTACTGCCTCCGCTGCACCCCTTCCCCTGGCGACTACCAGGGATATCTCTACTGCTACGACCTGCGCCAGCAGCAGATGGCCCAGCAGGCAAAGCCTGTGGGCCGGGTCACCTTCGCCGATGGCAGCCGGATGGACTACACCGACGCACAGGAATATCTCCGGTGCATCCAGAAGGAACTGCCTCAGCATTCGGTCACGGGCTTCCGCTATGAGACGCTGACGGATGACCCGGTTGTTCGCAAGCAGGTGGACGATATCCTTTTCGACCTGTATGGCGAAGAAAATCCGCAATCCCTGACGGACTATGAAAATAGCTCTGGCCAGGGTATGAAGATGGGAGGAATGTAAATGTCTGTACCCAAAGAATGGTTGAGCTTTCTCCGAGAGCAGTTTCCCGCAGGCTCAAGGATCAAGCTCAGAGAGATGAAAGACCCCTATGCCCCGCTGGAGCCGGGCAGTACGGGGACTCTGGACCACATCGACGACGCCGGGCAGTTCCACATGATATGGGACAATGGCAGAACCCTGGCGCTGACCATCGGAGAGGACAGCTTCTCTGTCCTGCCGCCCGAGCCCACCACGCTGAAGCTGTATATGCCTCTGACCGCAGATCTCTACACCCGCAACGAGTATGGAGAGATGGAAGATGACTGCACACTGTTGGACGGAAGAATGCTGCGGTGCTATGAGGGCGAGATTCTCAAAGCTTTGATCAACAACCGGATGCCGGAAGAATCCGAGAGCGGCATCATGCACTGGTATGGCGAGGATGACAGCGTCAACCAGAAGGTCAAATCTGTCGTGTTCACCGTAGAGGATCGGAACGGCCAGCTTTGGGGTGTTGCCGAGTGCCGCGTGGTTGGCACCCTCACCCCGGAGGAACTGACCACCCTGAAAGAGTATATCTCCGGACAGGCGTCGGATGGCTGGGGCGAGGGCTTCGAACAGCGGGAGATCTGCGCCGGCGACGATGAGCTGTATGTCCATCTGTGGAGCGTGGAGGATGATTGGGATATCCAGACCGAGGCAGAACGCTTCGCGCCCAGAGTGGCGGAGGGGCTGCCGGAGATATGCTTCTCCACTCTCAAGTCCACCGGTGACCTCATCTGTATCCGCCGGGGCGAGTCCGGCTACTACCCCTCCGATTGGGACACCGGTGACAAGGAGCAAAATGTGGAGCTGGCGGATAAGATGAATGAAAAACTGGGAGTCAGCCCCATCCAGCGCCAAGCTATGGAAGTGGGCAGTATGTGTGGCTGGGATGTCCCCGGTGCCGATCCCGCCAAATATGAGGAGGACTACAGGCCCCAAATGGGAGGGATGACCCTTGAATGAAGTGTTCCGTGTGGAGCTGTTCGGCGGAAAAACGGATCGGTGGTGCGATCTGGAGCTTCCGGCTACCTACTATGGCCTTTCGGACGCACTGGACAAGCTCCAAATGACATTGGGCGACAAGCCGAGGTGGGAATTCCTTGAACACCATGGTTTTCAGTTCCTCCATGTCCATCTGACCCATGAATGCGATCTGTATCAGCTCAATGCGCTGGCAACCTGCCTGGGACAGATGAACGGCAGAGAAAGAACGGCCTTCGAAGGGCTGTTCAACATGGAGGTGGCCAAAAAATACGGTCCCATCAGCGTTGCCACCATGATCGACCTGGCCTACAGCGCAGACTGCTGTCATGTGGTCAACGCCACGACGGACGAACAGCTCGGCAGGTTCTATGCGGAGAACGATTTCATCCCTGCCCTGGAAAAAGTTCCGGATTCCATCTTCGAGTATCTTGACTTTGAGATGCTCGGAAGAAAAGCCAGGTTTGAGGAGGGCGGCGTTTTCGCAAGCGGCGGGTATGTCACGCAGCACACTGAGCTGAAGCAGGTATATGACAGCCTGGCCTTGATTCCCGAAGCGCCGGAATACGGCATCCGCCTGACGGTCGGCAGGTATCCCTTCCACTCCAATGAGCAGCCGGATAACATGATGTGCCTGGATCTGCCAGCCACGCAGGAACGGCTGGACGCCGTGCTGGAGGCTTGCGGAGGCGCCTCCTGGTCGGAAATGGTCTTCCAGGTGGAGGACAGTGCGATGCCTGCGCTTCTGGAAAACATGGCCTGCGACGATATCCATGGACTGAACGAGTTGGCCAAATGCTTCAAGGAGCTGAGCAAACAAGGAGAACTTTCCAAATTCAAGGCAGTTATCCTTGCGGCGGATTGTCACGATATCGCTGCCGCTGTCCAGATTGCGGAAAATCTGGATGACTACCTGCTCGAGCCTGATCAGCGAAACCCCGAGGAGGTGGCCATAGAGGAGCTTCGCTTCATTGTGGACGAGCATTCCCGGCCCATTCTGCAGAAGCACATCGTCCTCTACAACTACGGTCAGGATGTCATGGCAGCACACAACGCTCTGCTGACCCCCTACGGGCTGGTTCAGCGCAGAGATGGCGAGCCGATCCGCAATGAAGAAACACAGGCAGAAAATGCCGGAATGGAGATGATGTGATGGCGAGTCGGCAAACCAGGCAACTCCTGGATCTTCTGGACGGTTTTGAAATGACCAAATCCCAACACGACTGGCTGGAACGGCGATTCGAGAACATGACGGTAAAAGAAAGCCTTCTGTTCCGCGGAGCAATGCAGATCGAGCAGCCGAGGATGACCTGCGATGTGATGCTGATTGCAAGTCAATTGGATCACTATGATCTGTTCTATGGGGCCGGGGATGATGTTCAGCTGGGCAAATTCATCATGAAACAGATCCAGCGCCCCTCTGATCAAGCGCGGGAGTTTCTTGACCCGGGGAAAGTGGGTGCGGCTTACCGCCAAAAGGGCGGAAACACTTTCTGCGACGGGCACTTTATCAAGGTCACCTCTTTAATCGATCCGTTTCTGGACAGTGACCCTTCGATGAATCCCGACAAAGGCGATTTTGCGATCCGGGTCAAGCTGGCCAGCCGAACCAACATGGACGGCGTGTGGGTGGGCTTCCCGGACACTGACGAGTACATAGACGCCGCCCATCCGGACGAGCTGCTTCTGGCGCTGGATGAGCTGGAAGCGGAGTCCCTGACCGAGTGCATCGCCATGGAGGTGGACTGTTGTCTGCCCCAACTGGAAGACATCCCCTCCCAGTATGACTCCGCCGCCCAGCTCATCCGCCATGCCATCGACTTTGGTTACATCTGGAGCGAGCAGGGACAAGGAGAACCCAGATGGTTGGATAAATTTATGGCGGTTATGGAGCTGGAGGATTGCCACCGCCTGGATTACGCCCTGGATTTAGCCCAAAATCTCCGCTGCTATCACTTCATGCCCCGTGATATGGATCTTGCCGATTACGGAAAAGAGTTGGCAATGCGGGATGGCATCTATCCCAAAGACGAACTGCTCGCCGCCTGCTTTGACGCTGAAGAATATGCCTGTTATAAAATGAAGCGCATGGGCCTGTCCGCCGCAGAACATGGGTTTGTATCCTGGAATGGCACGGAACTCAACTTTGAGTATAGCCAGCCGGATACCGGTCAGACCATGCAGATGTAGAATATCTTCCCACGCTGGATGGAGGTGAACAGAGCAGCACAACAAACTTCATAACACCACAGGGGCCGTTACCCGAAAGGGACTGACGGCCCCTGCTTTTTTTGCGCTCTTTCCGGGTAACTGTCCCGGAAAGGAGTCTTCATGACGACGGACAACCCTATCGCCAAGCACCTGAAGGAGTATCACCGCGGAGAGCTGAGAGTCGTCCCCAGCCGTGAGCTGGAGGCCGCTTTTCAGATTCGCGGACCTGACCTTCGCCGCACGATCAACTGCCTGCGCGGGGATGGCATCCCCATTTGCAGCTCTGATTCCGGCTATTATTACGCCGGCACCGAGGAGGAACTGCGGAGGACGATCCGGCAGCTCCGGAGCAGGATCAAGAAGATCGCCCACGCGGAGCGCGGCCTCACCAAAGCGTTGGAGCAATTCACCGACAACGGCCAGATGTCCCTCCCCCTGGAGGGAGGTGATACCGCTTGAAAAGCTTCATCCCCTGGGTGGGAGGCAAAAGCAAGCTGCTCTGGCTGATCCACAAGCTGTCCCCCTCACGCTATTCCCGGTTTATCGATGTGTTCGGCGGCAGCGGGACAGTAACACTGAGCCGCCCGATCCAGCAGGGATGCATAGAGGTTTATAACGATTTCAACGGCGACCTGACCAATCTGTTCTGCTGTGTCAAAAACAGGACCATGGCGCTCCTGCTGGAGCTTGGCTTTCTGCCGCTGAACACCCGTGATGACTTCAATGTGCTGTATAAGTTTTTCTCCCGTGAGGAATTCACCGATGACTATCTGGACGAGGAGATGGAGCTGACCCAGCGGTATCTGGAACCGCCGGATGCCAAAACCATCCGAAGGATGATGCTGGAACGGGCGCCTCGCGGAGATGTGCGGCGAGCCGCCGACTATTTCAAGCTCATCCGGTACAGCTTCAGCGGCGGCGCAAAATCTTTCGCCGGAAAATCCTGCGACATCCGCCGCTTTTTCCATCTGGTCTGGGAGTGCTCCCGCAGGCTGGCTGAGGTGGTCATCGAGAACAAGGACTGCGTCGACCTCATCCGTCAATATGACCGGGAAGACGCATTCTTCTACTGTGACCCGCCTTACTACGATGCGGAGGACTGCTATGCGGTGGGCTTTCCCAAGGAAGACCACCAGCGCCTCCACGATGCACTTCTGGAGTGCCAGGGGTATGTGATGGTTTCCTACAACTACTGTCCCTTCATCGTAGATCTGTACAAGGAGTTTTACATCTTCTACACCACACGCCCCAACAGTATGTCCCAGAAAGCCGGAAGCGAATACGAGGAGATCGTCATCACCAACTACGATCCCCGTCTCTATAACTCCGCAAGGCATTGGCAGCTCAGCATTTTCAATCTGTCAGCCGCGGAGGAAGACGACGGGCGCTACACGCTGATCCACGAACCGAAAACAAAATCTGATAAAACGGAGGAATGAAGATGACCTTTATCAAGTACACCAACGACGGCAAGGCTGTCATTCAGCCTGCGGCCCTCACCCTGAGTGGTCTGGAGCAGGAGGAAACGCTGGAGATGCATACCCTGGAAAACGCCATTGTCCTGCTCAAGCAGGAGATGGAGCCGGTGGAGAAAGCCGCCGCTATGATGGCGCTGATTCGTCTGGTCAACAGCCTGTGGGCGGATATGATGGCCGGATGGGAGAACCAGGAGGGCGATGCAGACCCGTGCGATGGCTGCTCTGGCTGTGGCGAGGATATGCTGCCTATCCCTGCTGAGGCCTTTGCGGATGCCGGCATCCTGCACGACAACCTCCGTGTGGTCAGCGTGGATGGCGCTGTTCTGGCGGTATCCGATGACCGCAAGACCAAGTGGGCGGCCGAGCTGGACAAGAGCCTGGAACAGCTCGGCATCGACAGGGCCGGTTTCGAAAAGCTGGTCAAGGCAGTCATGGAGCTGGATGAGGACGAGGACGATGACTAAGGATCACGCCTACCTCTACCTCAGTTCCATCTCCGAGGCCAAACGGCAAAACGAGGTGGCTCTCTGGCGGGCAAGCCACTTGGAGAACATCGCCTGTAAGCAGGCCATCGAGGAGGCCATCCGCAGGGGTTTTGACGGGATGCACCTGAGTCACGACTGCGCCAGGGGCGTCATCGAAGACTTTGGCTTCAAGCGTGTGGGATGGGTGCTGGCCGCCACCATTCAGCTGAAGCCGGAGGATGGACGCTTCAGCCGCCGGAACAAGGAATGGGCCGCCGCGACCTTCATCCCCCGCAGCGACCGCAACTATGAGTTCATGGTGGAAAGTCACGCCGGTGTTCTGGACATTTTCGTAAATGAGTTTCGGGAGGCCCAGGATGCGCTTGGGATGTTTACGCGCTCCCACTGTGACGATATGACCGGGCAGGAGCTGGAGGGCAAGGTGCTGGTCATGAGTCCATTCACGCTGAAGGAGTCCTATTGGGCGCCGGAGAATCAGCTCTGGCTGGCGACCAGCGGCTTCGGCTGCGCCCCCAACGCCGCGGGCAGAGCGGTATACGCCACCTGCCTCGGCGACGGAGAGCAGACCCGGTGGAACCGCAGCGACTTCATCGGCATTCTCCGGGAGGAGCATCTGCCCGACTGGGCCAGAGAGAGCCTGAAGCAGATCCGGCAGGAAGATCCCGCCGAATCTCCCGATATGACCACCCCAACCATGTGAGTGAAAGGAGCTTGATTACCATGGCGACAGCCAAGAAGAAACAGCAGGAAGCCACAACGCCCCAGGTAGAGGCACGGATCGACCGCCTGATGGACGGAGATTTCAAGACCAAAGCCTTTGCCAGCGCCACCATCGGCGGGGCCTTTGCCGTCCACGGCATCCGGGTCATCGAGTCCGACAAGGGCCGTTTCATCTCCATGCCTCAGGACTCCTACAAGAAAAACGGTGAGACCAAGTACAACGACACCTTCCATGCCATCACCGCCGAAGCCCGGAACGCTCTGGTGGACGCCGTCAATGACGCCTACGAGCAGAAGCTTCAGGAGCAGCAGGAGCAGAAAAGCGACGCTCCCGACCAGGCCATGAGCCAGCAGATGTGAGCCGCTCGCCCTGAAGGGAGGTGATGTGATTTTGGTCCGCTTCACAATAGACAATCGAAACCGCCTGATCTTCTATGGCAACACGGTGGGCTATGTGAAGGATGACGCCGCTGTCGTAGACGAGATGTTCCAGACGGATGAGCTGTCCCGCTACCTGGCCCGGTTGAATCTGACGCCTCAGTGGAAGGAAGGCGTATTTGACCGTCTTGCATCCGGAGAAATGCCTGACGAGGAACTGGGGCAGCCGCAAAAAGGCTGCCGCATCTGGCAGCTCCGGAAAGGTGTGGATGTCACCATGCGTTTCATCGGATATGAGGATCTGGTCAAAAAGTTCGGAGAACCGGACGCAGAGAATTATACGCAGGTCTTTGACGGCGATCTGGGTACCAATGATCTGGAGCAGATCTACGCCATCTGTCGGGACAGCCCACCTCCCGGATATCAGGGCTACCGGATGGCTCTGTCCGATGTGGTGGAGCTGTACGATGATTCCGGCAGCGAGTTCTTCTACTGCGACCGCGTGGGATTCCGTCCCATCCAGTTCGACCAGCGTCAGGAGCAGAACGAATGCCACGAAATGACTATGTAGTCTGGGCGGATGAAAACCGCCCGGATTTTCCTTTGCCCAGCCGAGGCCGGGGGCCTCCCCATACGCATTCCATGATCTCTTTCCAGCCAACAAACTGCCAAAAATCATTTTTACTTACAGGAGGAATGTACCTTATGAAGAAGCTGTTCAAGAATATCACCAAGTCCGCCAAGTCCGCCGCCATCAACTGCCAGACCTCCATCGCCGCCTTCCACCGCCGCGCCGTCTGCGGCAACGCCGGCGAGGGCTATATCGATACCGCCGTCAAGGTGCTGATCGCCGTCGTTCTGGGCGCCCTGGTGCTGGCCGGTCTGTACGCTGTGCTGAACGACACGGTCATGCCCACCGTGACTCAGCGCATTCAGGAGATGTTCGACTACGCCGGCTGATGCACTGGGCGCAGGCGCTGGTCTTCTGCGGGGGGCTCGCTTATGCCGCCGTGGATGACCTGAGATCCAGAACAGTCAACGATGCCGTTTGCATCGCAATCGCTTTGGCGGGGCTGATCACCATCAGCCCCGCCTCTCTTTTAGGGGCGCTGCTGGCCGCTCTCCCGTTTTATCTGTGTGCGGGCTTTGGCCTGATGGGAGGCGGCGATGTGCGTCTGGCTGCGGCAGTAGGCTTTGTTCTGGGCTTCGACCGGGTAATCACGGGATTTAGCATCATGGCCATTGCGCTCCTTCTGGCTTCCTTTGCCATGCGCGTGATCCCGGCACTGCGAAAGGGCGCATCGGCAAAACAGCCGCTGGCCCCATATTTTGCGGTGGCTTTCATCCCCGCATATTTCATATAAGGAGGCTCATATGAAGATTTTTCGCAACCGCACCGTGATCGGTGTGCTGTGCATCCTCCTGGCGCTCGTCATCTGCTTCGGGGTGACGCCTCTGTTCAGCCGCAGCGCCAGCGAGAAGGCGGAGATCGTCCGTGTCACCGCCGACATCAAGGAGGGCGACGAAATCACCGCCGAGATGGTACAGACCGTGGAGGTGGGCGCCTATAACCTGCCCTCCGGCATCATGACAGAAAAAGACGAGGTCGTCGGCAAATATGCCACCGCCGACCTGAAGGTGGGCGATTACATTCTGGCCAGCAAGCTCTCCAACGAGCCTGCCGCTGAAAATGCCTATCTCTACAATCTGGACGGCACCAAACAGGCCATCTCGGTCACCATCAAGAGCTTTGCCACCGGCCTTTCCGGCAAGCTGGAGAGCGGCGACATCGTTTCCGTCCTCGTGGCCGACTACAAGGGCATGGGCGAAACCGTGATCCCGCCCGAGCTGCAGTATGTAGAGGTCATCTCCGTTACCGCCTCCTCCGGCTACGACGCCAACACCGGCGAGGCGGTTGGGGATGAAAAAGAGCTGCCCTCCACCGTTACCCTGCTGGTGACCACCGAGCAGGCCAAGGTGCTGGCCGGGCTGGAACAGGAAAGCGAGCTGCATCTGGCCCTGGTCTACCGTGGCGCACCTGAGAACGCCGATGAATTTATCGCAGCGCAGGACGCTCTGATCGAGGAGCTGTACGCCGAGCCGGAAGCCGAGGAAACTGCCGAGACAACTGAGAATACCGAAACCGGGGAAAGCGAGGGCGCCGATCCTGCTGCGGAAAGCGAGGCGGCTGCGGAATGAACTTCATAAAAGGAAGCCTCTTTCACCGCAGCACGGAGCCGGAGGAGGTGGAAATCACCCAGGAATCCGGCGGAGGAGTCCTTGCCGTCTGGGGAAGCCCAGGCTGCGGCAAGACCGTGACCGCGGTAAAGATCGCAAAGCATCTGGCCTCCCAGAAGAAAAATGTGGCGTTGCTGCTCTGCGATATGACCGCCCCCATGATGCCCTGTATCTGCCCGCCCTCTGAGCTGGAGTGCGACAAATCCCTGGGCAGCATCTTCGCCGCCCAGCGGATCTCCGTGAATCTCATCAAGCACAACCTGACCACCCACAAGAAGCTGTCCTACCTGACCATGCTGGGGTTGCGCAAGGGGGAAAACGAGTATACCTACGCAGCCTGCACCAAACAGCAGGCGGAGGAACTTATCCGCGGGCTGCGTGAGATCGCCCCCTATGTGGTCATCGACTGCTCCAGCTATATCGCCAATGACATCCTCTCCGCCGTGGCGCTCATGGAGGCCGACAGCGTCCTCCGGCTGGCCAACTGCGATCTGAAATCCATTGGCTACCTGTCCAGCCAGCTCCCGCTCCTTCGGGAACTGCACTGGGATGAGGACAAGCAGTACAAGGCGGCGTCCAACATCAAGCCCCTCCAGGCGGCGGACCGCATCGGTCAGGTACTTGGGAGCGTCGCTTTCCAGCTCCCGCACTCCCAGGAGCTGGAGGAGCAGTATCTGGAGGGCACGCTTCTGAATGATCTCTCCATGAAAGATAGCAAGGCGTTCCGCCGGGAAATTGAGCGGATCTGCAAGGAGGTATTCTGAAGATGCGAGACAAATACTCATCGTCCCCCTCGGAGAGCAGGGGGTTCCCCAAAGGGGGACTGGTCCCCCTTTGGAGGCGCACCGCGAGCAAGGCGAGCCATCATTTTCCGCAGAAAATGTGTGCGCCTAAGGAGGTGTTCTGATGCTTGGCGACAAGAGAAGCAATTCCTTATTTGCTGCGGCCCCGGCCGCCGCCCTGGCGGAAGCCAAGCCGGAGCAGGCCGAGGTGCATGATATCTCCTTTGAGGAAAATACCGGAAAGACTATTTTTACGGAAACCAAGGTCGCCCCCAAGGCGAGCGATGTCTTCTTCGCTCCCCAGGCCGAGGGGATGCCCTTCGCGGAGGTTCTCAGTCAGGTACAGTCCTACCTCTCCGGTGCCTATGCCACCCTGATCACGGAGAACGGCGACGAGGCCAAGGAGCAGATGAAGCGCCGGATCGCCCGCTATTTGCAGGACAATCGCATGGCGGTGGACGGCATGAGCCAGAGCGAGCTGGTGGACGCCCTGTATACGGAGATGGCCGAGTATGGGTTCCTGACCAAGTACATCTTTGCAGACGGCATCGAGGAGATCGACATCAATTCCTGGCGCGACATCGAGATCCAGTATTCCGACGGCCGCACCGTCAAGCTGGAGGAACACTTCGACTCGCCGGACCACGCGGCCAATGTCATCCGCCGTATGCTCCAGAACTCCGGCAAGGTGCTGGACAATGCCAGCCCCATCATCACCTCCCGTCTGGCTAAAAACATCCGTGTCTCGGTCATCAAGACCCCGGTGCTGGACGAGGATGCCGGCGTCGCAGCCTCCATCCGAATCGTCAATCCCAAGAATCTGACCAAGGAAGACTTTGTGGGCAGCGGCACCGCCACGGAGGAAATGCTGGATTTCCTGTCCGCCTGCCTGCGCTACGGCGTTTCCATCTGTGTGGCAGGGGCGACCAGCTCCGGCAAGACCACTGTGGCGGGCTGGCTCCTGTCCACCATCCCTGACCGCAAGCGGATCTTCACCATCGAGGACGGCTCCCGTGAGCTTCAGCTCATCCGGGAGCAGGACGGCAAAGTGATTAATTCCGTCGTCCACACTCAAACCCGTGACAGTGAGAACGAGCGGCAGCGCATCGACCAGATCGCACTGCTGGACATCGCCCTTCGCTTCAACCCCGACATCATCGCCGTGGGCGAGATGCGCGGCCCGGAGGCCAACGCCGCCCAGGAGGCCGCCCGCGTGGGCGTAGCCGTTCTCACCACCATCCACTCCAGTTCCAGCGAGGGCACCTATCGGCGCATGGTATCCCTGTGCAAGCGGGCCGTGGACACCCCCGACGATACGCTCATGGGCTATGTCACCGAGGCATATCCCATTGTGGTCTACTGCCGCCAGCTGGAGAACAAGGAGCGCCGCATCACCAACATCTCTGAGTGCGAGATCCTGCCGGATGGGAGCCGACGGCTTCACAAGCTCTACGAGTACAACATCACCGAAAACCGTCTGGAGGGCGACCGGTTCATCATTGAGGGACACCACCAGAAGTGCGAGGAGATGTCCGAGAGCCTGCAGCGCCGTTTTATTGAAAACGGTATGCCCCGCGGTGAGCTGGAGCAGTTCATCCAGAGGAAGGAGGAAACTGCATGACAATGATCCAACTGATCGCCTGCATCGGCATGATCGCCGGGCTTTTTATGGTGCTGGGGATCTCCCCCGCAGAAATGAGCGACAGCATCTTCTCCCGGCTGACTGCCGCCCCCGGCAGCATCCGGGCGGATATCAACGAGACGACCAAGCGAAAAAAGGCTGGCTTCTTCCGCCGGGAGATTACGGAAGCCCAGGCGGTGCTGGCCGCATCCGGGCGCGAGGGGAAGTTCCCTATGGTGTGCATGGCTTCTCTGACTCTGTTTGCCCTGGGCGCCTGCATCGCCATTCTCGCCGGGAACGCTTTCCTTGTCCCCGTACTGGCCATCGGTTTCATGCTGACTCCGTTCTGGTATGTCAAGCTGACAGCCGGAGGATTCAAAAAGGATGTGGCCGCAGAGCTGGAAACGGCGCTGTCGGTCATCACTACCGCCTATCTCCGCACGGAAAACTTTCAGCAGGCAGTGGAGGAAAATGTCCGATACCTGCACCATCCGGTGCAAAATGTATTTCAGCGGTTTCTGACCCGCATCAAGCACATTGACCCGGACATGGACGCCGCGCTCCACGACCTGAAATACGCCATCGACAACGAGGTATGGCAGGAGTGGTGTGAGGCGGTGATGGCGTGCCAGACAGACCGCAGCCTGAAAAGCACCCTGACTCCCATCGTCAGCAAGCTGTCGGACATGAGAGTGGTCAACGGAGAGCTGGAAAATCTGGTCTTCGGCCCCCGCAAGGAATTCGTCACCATGGCGATCCTGGTGCTGATCAACATCCCGCTGGTACGCTTTATCAACACTGATTGGTATCACACCCTGGTGGACACCATCCCCGGCCAGATGGTCATCGCCGTCTGCATCGCAGCCGTATTCGTGTCCTTTGCTTTTGTGGTGAAGCTGACGCAGCCTATTGAGTATCGGAGGTGAGGAAATGGGCGCACTTTTATTTTTGTTCGGCGCCGCGCTGGCCGCCGGACTGTATTTCGTCCTCGCCGACCTTCTGAAGATTCCCAGACTGGCCACGGAACGGGCGCTCATCTCCGCCGGACGGCGGGAGCGGAGCCTGGTCAAAACTCTGGAGGCGCTGATTCTCGGCTGGGCGCTGAAGCTGGCCCCGCTGATCCGAATGGACGAATACAAATACCGCCGGCTGGAGAGCAAGCTCACGGCGGCAGGGCTGGATATGACGCCCCAGGTCTACACGGCCTATTCGATTCTAAAGCCCTGTCTGATTCTGCTTGGCATCATCCCGTGTCTGCTGATCCTGCCCATCCTGAGCCCCCTCATCGTGGTGCTGGCCGTGCTGACCTGGTTTAAGGAGAGCCGCCGGGCGGACGAGCTGGTCAAGGCCAGAATGGAGCTGATTGAGGGCGAGCTGCCCCGGTTCGTTGCCACCATCCATCAGGAGCTGGCAGCCAGCCGGGATGTGCTGCGGATTCTGGAAAACTACAAGAAGCACGCCGGGCCCGACTTCGGTCGGGAGCTGGATGTGCTGACGGCGGATATGCGTTCCTCTTCCTATGAAGCAGCGCTCATCCGCTTTGAGGCCAGAATGGGCTCTGCCATCATTTCGGACATCGTCCGCGGCCTCATCGGTATCCTGCGGGGTGACGACGGGCGAATGTACTTCCAGATGCTGTCCCACGATCTGAAGGCATTGGAACTGCAGCACCTCAAGGCCAAGGCCGCCAAGATTCCGCCCAAGATCCGGGTGTTCAGCTTCATCATGCTCATGTGCTTCATGATGACCTACATCGTCATCATCGTGTACCAGATCGTCAATTCTCTGGGAAGCCTGTTCTAAAGGAGGTCGCCATGAAAAAAATACTGAAACGGCGCTCCGGCGAAGGCTATATCGATGTATGCGTCCTGGTGGTGTGCGCCATGCTGGTGCTGGCGCTGGTGGTTCGAGTGCTGCCGGTCTATATCACCAAACAGCAGCTGGACACCTATGCGGTGGAGCTGGTGCGCGAGGCGGAGATCGCCGGCCGGGTTGGCACGGAGACCACCCGCCGGGCCGCAGCGCTGAGCGACAGCACCGGGCTTGACCCGGACATCCGGTGGTCCACCACCGGACGCATCCAGCTCAACGACGAGGTCACCGTGACCCTGACGCTCGAAACGGACATCGGCCTGTTCGGAGGGCTTGGATCATTCCCAATCACGCTGACGGCTTCCGCCACAGGCAAGTCGGAGGTGTATTGGAAGTGAGCAGCGTGCCGCTGCCCCCAGTTCGCGCACCAGGAGCCGGAATAATCGGGCCGGTATGCCCGCGATGAAAGTTGGTGAAACCATTGAAATGCAAGCATATCTTTCGCCGTCGCTCCGGCGAGGGCACCCCCATGATCCTTGCCATTGTGCTGGTCTTACTGATGCTGTTCTGCGCCATTGCCGAGTTCAGCCGGCTGTGGATCATTGCCCAAGGCGTAAAGGAGGCCGCACAGCAGGCGGTCATTTCCACCATCAATGACAACTATGACGATGTGTACCACGCTGTCCGCGAGGGATACGCCGCCGGCTGGTATCCGGACGGCACAGGCCGCTGGGACGAGAGCGTGGATACCGGCGATGTGTACGGTCAGCTCTCTGAAACGCTCGGCTTGGAAAACACAGCGGGCGGGTATCAGAAAATCTCGGGCGGCGAAGTGGAATATACCATCTCCGGCCTGTCCGTGGTCCTGGAAAATAACAGCCTTGGTTCCGGCCAGAGCGAGGGCTATACCGCGCTGGTGGAGATCCATATGGCGGTGCCCGTCCGGTTTCTGGGGAATCTTCTGCCCGCCGCCAGCATGACTTTGCACACGGAGGCCAAATATGTGCCTCTCTTCTGATCTATCCGGTCTTTTCAATAGACTTCCACAGAAAAATGTGGTATTGTCCCATTAACAAGAAATACACCAAGGAGGCATACACCATGACAGACAAGACAAAGAGGATCATCCTCATCGCCGTCTGCTGCCTGCTCTGCATTGCGGCAGCCGTTGGGATCGCCGTCCGGTTCGGCGGTAATGCCGATATTTCTTCCGGTGTGGTTTCCGATGATCCCACCCAGAGCGGTGATCCCAATGTGGATATCGACAATAACAGCCAGACTGATCTGGATGTCCAGATGGAAACGCCGGACGCATCCGAAACTGATCCCGCCCAGGGTGCAGACTCCAGCGGCCTGGAGCAGACCATCCAGGCAGATCCTGTAAAGCCGGAGTCCCCTGAAAAACCGGAAGCCCCCGCCGGCACCACCACGCTGCCGGATGACCACGACGGAGCGGATGTGCCGGAGGAGGAGCGCAAGACCGAAGATGAGGCGCCGCCCACCTATGAGGAGACTCCCACAGTAACTCCTGCTGAAACGGAGCCTGCCGCGGGAAGCACCAACAGCTCCGGTCAGGTATATGTACCCGGCTTCGGCTATGTGGAAAACAGCGGTGCCAACCAGGGCGGCACTCTGGATGATATGTATGAAAACGGGAATAAGATTGGGATTATGGGTGGCGAGTAAGCTCCCCACATCCCCAGGGCGCAGTCGGAATCGGCTGCGCCCTTTTTTTACCGAAAGGAGTCCTGCATGAGAAAAATTCTCGCACTCTTTTTATCCCTCGCTCTTCTTCTGGGAACGGCTATGCCTGCATTTGCCGCCACCGGCGAGGGAAATATCGATGGCGGTGGCGGCAACATGGGCAGCGGCAATTCTTCAAGCTATTGGAATCCCGGTATGGACGGTGTGAGAGTTACAGTGATAAACGCTGAAAGCCATGCTGTTGTGACAACGCCGGTTGATCTCACCAACAAAACACCCTCTACAGGTATCATCCACTTCGGGAAGGTCTGCAAACTCACATATAACGGTGGTGCGTCACTATCGCCGGTTGTGGGCGGTTATTCCTATCGAAATCCCTCCCAGAGTTTACCCAGAATCATTTCCTCGGGGTCATCTCCGGCCAGTATTGAGGCCATCCGAAGCTACTTTACGGATGAACAGGTCATTCGTTCTCTGGCAGGTTATGTCGGCATGGACTTCGATACATTGGTCAATGGCGACTACAAGATCATCATCGAGCCGATTGCATACCTAAATTATGACGGACAGCAGTTTGCAATGACTGCCACCGAGGCCGCTTTGTACGACCAGGTGGTCAGCGGCAACTTGCGCTATTGGATGGGATCGCTGACCCATCAGAATCTCCCGCTCGCTATCTTTCTGGAGGAAGCCGACCTCGGGTATCCTGCGTGGTCAGGCAGCACTACCAGCAAGGTCAGTAACGAGCAGATCATCTCCTCGCTGGGGATCGGCATCGTCCGCTTCAACGATGAGGTGGAGGAACCGGAGGTGGATGAGTTTGACTACGAATACCGGGTGGACACCGATGTTATCACCTCGGTGGAGGTATCCGGCGGGCAGTCAGACCCGGATAACCCGGTCACCGTGCAGTTTGTGATCGAAGGCAGCACTTATACCGTCAGCAATGTGTACTACCCAGACGGCGACAGTCAGCTGGTCTGGGTGAAGTGGCATACCCCCGATGAACCCTGTGTCTGCACCATTCAGGTCAGGGTGTTGGGCGGAGGCACGGCGCAAAGCACCATCACCGCCAACATCGTGGATCTGGACGGCAACGACCCGCCCAATCCCGTGGCCGATGACCGAAACGACACCTTCACCCTCGTGGACATCCCAGAGAAAGAAGAAGTGGCCTCTGTCTCCTGGGGCATCTGGTCTCCCTGGTGGCAGGAGAATTGGGTGTGGGTTGAAAACTGGGAGAAGTGTTGGCACACGGATCGGTGGACGGATAGCGAGGGCAAATCCCACACGGATCGCTGGTACCACTGGGTGGACAACGGCTGGTGGGAGGATCAGGGCTGGTGGGAATTTGACTATAACGCCTACACAGCCGGCCTGACGGCAACTATGGTCATCACGCCGGACAGCCTGTCACCCACGGCATCTTCCTCTGCGCTCAAGAGCGGATACGGCATCCAGCAGAGCGTTACGGCCAGCGTCAGCACCACGCAGAGTTCTGCCGTGACTGCGGCTCAGAATGCGGTGACCTACTTCCCGGAGTTCAACTACGAGGGTTTTTGGAGGCTCCTGGACCGAAGCATCAGCGGCAAACGCTCCGCCTTCACCTTCAAGGACAACCCCTACAGCACCTATAACCGGCCGACCCATTTCACACCGATATGGTATCCCGATGGAAGCTATACGCCATACACCTGGCTCCTGGACTGCTGGACGCCCGCAGGAATGCTGTCGCTTAACCTGACGGACTCCCTCCGGATTTCCGGTGATCTCTGGGAAGACTGGCATATCGCCCCCACAACTTAATAACACAATGGAGGAAATCTATGCGTAAATTCAATTATAAGCGCCTGATCGTTATGCTGGTCGTGGTCTTGGCAATGACCTGCCTGATGGCGACCACGGCTTTCGCCGCCGGTACCGGAGATGTGGCCGGCGCCGTCGAGAGCACCTGGTCCACCGCATCCACCCAGATCAAGTCGGTGGTCGACAATGTGGTGTTTCCCGCCATCGACCTGATCCTTGCCGTATTCTTCTTCGCCAAGCTGGGCACCGCCTACTTCGAGTACAGAAAATCCGGCCAGTTCGAGTGGGCGGCTCCCGCCATCCTGTTTGCCTGTCTCGTGTTTACCCTCACTGCGCCCATGTATCTCTGGAGCATCATTGGAATCTAAGGAGGGTATATGAACTTTTTCGAACAGGAGCTTCACAAGATCGTTGCCCCAAAGTATCCGGACGCCACCTATGTAGGCCGGGCCTGCTATGTGCGTCTCGATGAGTTGAATCGGGCAAAGATCCAGTTCGTCACGGGGATCGTCGCAAATCAATACCATGCCCTTCGCGTTTCCATTCTGAATCGGAACGAAGGCCAGGTGGATGTGCTGCTTCTGAATCTTTCCGACATCCTCGGGAAAAAGCAAACCGGCAACCCAAACTTCCGAAATGGGATCAATCCCTACATCTGGGATGACTACGGGAAAGCGGATTGGTATGTCTACCATCCCAACAGCCAGGACTACCAGCAGCTCACGGATGCGGTATCGGATTATCTGGAGGTGTTTCAGGAGCAGAGCCAGACCGCTGACCCTCAGTGGCAGCAGACCATGTAAAGAACTGACCCAGGGGCCGTACCAGCTGTACGGCCCCTGGCCTTTTATCCCAAGCAGTTGGTGCGGCCTCACACCGAAAAGAGGTGAACGAACCATTGTTTATTTGGGATTTTGTTGCCGACACCATCCTCGGTCAGATCGTGGATTGGATCTACGGCCAGGTCATGGGCTTTCTCGGAAACTTTTTCGCCGAGAAGGGCAACATGGGCGTCGAGTTGTTCGAGCTGAGCTGGGTGCAGAGCATCGTGCTGTTTTTCTCCTATCTGGCCTGGGCGCTCTATGTGACCGGCCTCGTGGTGGCCTGCTTTGAGTGCGGCATCGAGTATTCCTCCGGCAGAGGGAACCTCAAAGAAACTGCTCTGTGCGCCATCAAAGGCTTTATGGCGGTGAGCCTGTTTACGGTTGTACCGGTTCGGCTCTATGAGCTTTCCGTCACATTGCAGGCAAGCCTCACCGCAGGAATCACAGGATATGGCACCTCCATTGGTGAGGCGGCGACCGAGATTGTGGATTCACTCAGCGGCATTGATTCGCTGACTGGAATGACCACCGGCTCATACTTCGGCTTTGCTTCCATCACCAGCCCAATCATGCTTTTATTCTGCATCATTCTGATGGCCTACGCCGTGATAAAGGTCTTCTTCGCAAACCTAAAGCGCGGCGGCATTCTGCTCATTCAAATTGCAGTGGGCAGTCTCTATATGTTCAGCGTCCCACGCGGTTATACGGATGGTTTCATCCAATGGGGCAAGCAGATCATCGGATTGTGCCTGACCGCTTTCCTGCAATCCACCATTCTCATCGCCGGTCTCATGGTATTCAAGGACCATGCGCTGCTTGGCCTCGGCCTGATGCTGTCCGCCGGCGAGATCCCCCGTATTGCCGGCGCCTTTGGTCTGGATACCACCACAAGAGCCAATATCATGTCTGCAGTCTATACCGCTCAGGCTGCGGTCAATACCACAAGGACCGTTGTTCAGGCGGTAGCCAAATGAAGATGCTGACAATGGGCAGCTTGTTTGACGGGATTGGCGGTTTTCCCCTGGCTGCGGTTCACAACGGCATCGTACCTGTGTGGGCAAGTGAGATCGAAACCTTCCCCATCGAGGTGACGCGGCTTCGATTTCCCGATATGATTCATGTGGGCGACATTACAAAGCTTGACGGAGCAAAGCTGCCGCCGGTGGATATCATCTGCGGCGGCTCTCCCTGTCAGGATCTGTCCGTGGCCGGAGCGAGAGCCGGGATCTTCGGTGAACGCTCCGGCCTTTTTATGGAGCAGGTTCGAATCGTAAAGGAGATGAGAGATGCAGATAGACAACGAGGCCGAGCAGCTCTCAATATACGACCTCGATTTATGGTGTGGGAAAATGGTGCGACACGTTCCTGACTGAAAAGGTCAGGCGCAAGAATGAAAGGATGGTGAAAAAACACTTGCAGAACTAATGGCCTGATGGGTGGAATGATGGGGTAACGCCCTGAAACGCCCACACTGATACTCCGACTGGCGCGGATGAAGCAAATAAATCTGTGTCAGAAGCTCGGTAAAGTCGGCAGAGAGCAACCGTACATCATAATCAATGATACGAAACCTGTCCAGAGGTGGACGATGTTGCCTATATGCCGGGTGTCTCATGCTCATGGTGAGAATGTGTGCAGAACACTGACGAACTTCCGAATGTAAGGGTCTAAACCCAGAATGTGTCGAAAGGCACTACCCGCCATAGCGGGGTGTCCGTGGATGAGTAAAAGTCGTTTTTATGAAAATCCATATACTGTTATAGGCAGTAAGGCGAAAGCTGGACACAGGCTCAAAGGGAGCACCTAAAAGCATGAAATGATAGGGCCGTTGGAACGTGGAAAGCTGGGAGCGTGGAGACTGTTGCAGTCAGAGAAACGCTGGGCGGGAATGCATAATCGCCCTTTATCCCAGTGAGAGTAGAGGCACAGTACCGTAGAAATCATGGAAACATGATGGAGGGATAGCCTCAAGTCGAGATAACAGTTAAATTTGAAAACACAATAAACACAGCTTCGAATATGACAAAGAAAATCCGCTGAAAAGGAGTGGATGCCTGTGTTGACTTCGGAGCGGAAGAAACCCAAGAGAAGCAAAATCCGTTATGCGGAGTATTACGACCTGCAAAAGACTTTGGACAGTCTGTATGCCGATAGCTTAAAAGGCAAAGTGTTTGTTCGCCTTATGGAACTCATTTCCAGTGAGGAAAATATTAGAATGGCATATCGGACAATCAAAGGAAACACAGGGAGCAGTACCGCAGGAGTAGATAAGCGCACCATACAAGACCTTGCTAAATTGAACGAGGAAAAATATGTGGCGCTGATTCAAAAGCAGTTTAAGAGCTATCACCCCCGCCCTGTCCGCAGGGTGGAGATCCCAAAACCAAACGGGAAAACCCGCCCCCTTGGAATCCCGACCATTGTAGACCGCATCGTGCAGCAATGTGTCCTGCAAGTCTTGGAGCCAATCTGTGAAGCAAAATTTTATGACCATTCCTATGGCTTTAGACCGAATCGCTCCACAGAACATGCCATCGCCAGATGTGACCAGCTAATACAGCTATCGCACCTGTATTATGTTGTGGACATCGATATAAAAGGCTTCTTTGACAATGTAAACCACACAAAGCTGATTCAACAGATGTGGGAAATGGGAATTCAGGATAAACGGCTTCTGTGCATTATTCGGGAAATGCTGAAAGCCCCAATCGTGTTGTCTAACGGAGAAATTCTCCACCCAAGTAAAGGGACACCGCAAGGCGGTATTCTCTCTCCACTGTTGTCCAACATTGTTCTCAATGAACTGGACTGGTGGATAGCGTCGCAGTGGGAATGGATGCCGATGCACGGCAACGCAAAATATACTCGTCTCAACGCAAATGGCAGCATCAACCGTGGCTATCAGTACCGATTGCTGCGTGAAAGCAACCTAAAGCCTGTATTCATCGTTCGATATGCCGACGATTTCAAGCTGTTCTGTCGAAACCGCAAAGAAGCATTTTGTTTATATGCGGCAACAACGCAATGGCTAAAGGAGCGGTTGAAACTGGACATCAGCCCAGAAAAATCTAAGGTGGTGAACCTAAAGCGCCACTATTCGGAATATCTGGGATTTAAGATGAAAGCACAGCGCAAGGGAGATAAGTATGTCGTTCGGTCTCACATGAGCGATAAAGCGCAGAAAAGGGTAAAAGACCAACTGGCGAAGTGTATTAAGGAAATTCAACATCCGAAAAGCGAGCAAGACCAGCGTAAGCAAATCTTCCGTTACAACTCCATCGTAATCGGAATGCACAATTACTATCGTGTTGCTACCTGCGTCAATCTGGACTTCTCGCCCATTGCATTCGCCATCGGCAAGCAAATGAAAAACCGTTTGGGTAAGCAGGGACTAAGCAAACAGGGTAAATTAGAAAAGGGCTACATCAAGAGTAAATACGGCAACAGCAGCCAAATTCGCTTTCTGAAAGGACATCCGCTTATACCCGCAGGATATATCCGGCATAAGAACCCATTGGGGAAAAAACGGAGCATCAATCGCTACACAGAGAGTGGACGAGAGGAAATTCATCGGATGCTTGGTGTCAATATTGAAATTCTCATATGGCTGATGCGTAATCCGAGGCTGGGGCAGTCTGTGGAGTATGCGGACAACCGTATTTCTCTATATGCGGCACAGTATGGAAAATGCGCTGTTACAGGCAGAACGCTCGCACTCCATGAAATTCACTGCCATCACAAGCGGCCTAAGTCGGCAGGCGGAACAGATGCCTACGCAAATCTTGTTATAGTCAGTGAGGCTATCCATCAACTTGTTCATGCCACTGATGAAAAGACCATTTCCCGTCTGCTCCAAACCCTGCGGCTGGATGATCAACAGCGAAATAAGCTCAACAAACTGCGAAAACAAGCAAATCTGAACGCAATCTAAAACCATCTACCCGCAACGAAGTGTGTAAATTGTGTTTGAAACAAAATGCTGTTATCCCGATGGAACGCCGTGTGAGGGGAAACTCTCATGCACGGTGTGGAGTGGGGGAAAATCCAGAGATTGCCTCAAAGGATTACCTATCACTATTGCCCGGAGCCTTCTCCAGCGGAACACCAAAAGGAGAGGATTTCCGGATCGTCCTCGAGGAGATCGTCCGAATTAAAGTCAGTGGTGTTTCAATCCCTCGACCTGACACCGGGCGCTGGGAACCTGCTGGGCGAATTCTATTGGGAGCTGATTTCTCCCTGGCGTGGAGATGCCTTGACGCTCAATACTGGGGTGTCCCCCAGAGAAGAAAAAGAATCTTCCTTGTCGCAGATTTTGCAGGACGATCCGCCGGACAAATACTATTTGACCAGGAAAGCCTGCCTGGGCATCCTGCGCAGAGCCTTTGAACGCGGGAAAGAGCTGCCCCGAAAACTCAATCGTGCGCTGGAGATCCAGTCTGGGGTTGCTCCGCCGGATGGCAGATCCACCCCGCTGGAGGCATACCATATCAACCAGCGTGATGAAGGCATCGATCTGCACGGAGTTTCCGGCGCCCTGATGGCGACAAACAATATGCAGATGCAGACCTTTGTTACCCAGCCGGACGATGCGGAAATCGAAGGGCTCGATGGCTATAACGGTGACCTGACCGGCTCGGTCGCGGCCACCCTTGGCGTGAACTGCGGGATGTCCACTGGCCGCAACGGCCTTGTCCAGCCGATTGCCTTTGCCGCAAACCAGCGGGATGAGGTCAGAGAGCTGCGTGATGTGGCCGGAGCCTTGGGCGCCCAGCCGGGAATGAAACAGCAGACTTTCATCGCAGAGGGCGTCGTGACCAAGGGCAACGGCGACTGTTTCCTGACGCCGGAACGGCACACATCCCTGAGTACAGGCGGTGGCCAAGCCGGGCAAGGGTATCCATGTGTCCTGACCGCCGGCTTTTCTGCCGGGGCCGGAGCCTCTGCCGGAAGCATCGGCTACGGTGAGGAGCTTGCTCCCACATTGAAAGGCAGTGCCAGCGGAAACTGTATGCCGTCCGTTTTATGTTTGAACGACCAAGGCGGCAGCGTGATGGAGTGCAGCCTGGACATCGCAGGAACGCTTCGCGCCCAGGAGCATGGATACCAGCCGCTGGTGTATGAGAACCATGGCATTGATTCCCGCTACACCGGCCCGCACAAGGTGGCGCCCACTATGTCCGCCCGGTACGGCACAGGCGGCAACAATGTCCCGCTGGTCGAGCAGGAGCAGGTATTCTGCATCACCGGAAATGCCATCGACCGAAAGCCCGAAAACGGCGGCAACGGGATCGGCTATCAGGAAGGCATCGCCTATACGCTGACTGCCACTGATCACTTATCTGGATATCCAGATAAGCGGTCTAATCCCGAGGATTGAGTTATCCCGAGATTGGGCGTGGCCTGTTCGCAAATGTGCTTGTTTTTCAATACTTTTTGTGTGTTGTTCATAAATAACCTCCAGATAAGAAAAAATATAAAAACACCTCTATAATGTAGTTGGCGGCGAAAGTCGACTAACTGCATTCAGAGGTGTTTTTATGTCCGATGAAATTGTGTTTGATGTTCTATGCACAAAAGTGCTGGATGCATTACGGGCTCTGGGGCTTGGTAAGTTCAGCATACGAAACTACTACTACGAAGGGATGTGGCCAATCATAAAGGTCTACCGTTCCGAGGGGGTGATATTTTATAGTGCTGCATTTACAAATGAAATTGTGAATCGTTTTCACTTGGATCATGAAAATGGTTTGGTAGCCGACCGGATCTGGGCAAAAGTCAGAAAGGCATCCATTCTCTTCGAGGAGTATGTTCAAACCGGAAAAATAGTCTGGAAACGTGTTAGACCTGATCCGAAAATTTCCTTAGCTCCGTACTATCACGAACTCCTGCGTAGATTCTGTCAACATGAAGCGAATACGCGGGCCATTGGATTTGAGAGCTTACGGGACGAGGAGAATGTCTGCCGCAAATTCTTTGCATACCTCGATGCCAGCGGTTGCCATACTTGCCAAGATATTAATTTAGTAAATGTCAACGCTTTTCTGCTGTTCATCGCATCTCAACGAAAATCGAGCATGGACAGAGTGTGCAACACATTGAAACATCTGAGCGCATACTTGGTGTCCATACAAAACTGCTGCGATTTCAGCGCCGCATTGACTACTCGTCCCGCGCCCCGAAAGAAACTGCGGCCTGCCTTTTCCGCAAAAGAGGTTCACACCGTCGTGGATGCAGCGGCAAAAAATCCGTCCTTATCGCTCCGCGATACTGCGATGTTTGCTGTTGCCGCCAGTTTGGGACTGAGAGCTGGGGACATTGTTCGCTTAACGCTCTCGGACATTGACTGGATTCATCATGAAATACGCTTCGTACAGAACAAAACCGGAGTGGAACTGCACCTTCCTCTCGAAGCATCGGTAGGAAACGCCATTGCGAACTATATTCTTCACGAGCGGCCCAAAACGCAGTCCCCAGCTCTCTTTGTGCGTTCCCGTATTCCTTTTGACTTCATGACTTCGACTGCTGCGGGAGACCGGCTCAGAAAATATATGAAACTCTCAGATGTTGAGTATACTCCGGGCGATGGAAAAGGCTTTCACAGTTTCAGAAGGTATGTTGCCAGTTCCATGATAAACCAAGAAGTACCGATCGATACAGTGAAAGAAATCTTAGGGCATACGCAGATTGGCTCCATGAAAGCATATATGCGGATCAGCCGGGACAAGCTCGCAATGTGTGCACTCGGACTTGACGGTATTGAGGTTGTCCAGGAGGCTTTGTTATGAGATCTGCATTCACCGGGGCATTTGCGCCCTATATTTGCGGCTTGATTGAAAAGAAACAAGCCCTCGGCTATGACTACCACGGAAGTGCGTGCATTCTTCGAACTTTTGATGAATTCTGCCGTGAGCAATTTCCGAACGAGACCTGCTTGACTGCGGAGTTAGCCATGAAATGGGCTGAACAGTTCAAGACCGAGAAAAATCTGTCCAGATTGAATAGGGTATCTGTGATTCGGGAGCTCGCTAAATACATGAATAGTGTAGGAGAACAGGCTTATCTTTTACCACTTCAACTCACGAAGAAAAGCGGACGCCATATCCCCTACATTTATTCAAAGGAAGATTTGTCTAAGTTGTTCAAGGAAATAGATTCTCTGCAGCCCAGCCTTAGAGCACCCACAAAGCATCTGGTGGTATCTGTAATATTTCGCTTGATCTACTGTTGCGGTCTCAGACCCGTAGAAGCCAGACGGCTCCGAAGAGAGGATGTCAACTTGTTTGATGGGACGGTGAATATCCTTGAATCGAAAGGACATAAAGACAGAATCGTTGTCTTGTCCGAAGATATGCTTGAACTGTGCAGGAATTATGACCTGCGCGTAGAGAAGATATACCCTCACCGCAAATATTTCTTCCAGAGTCCAAGTGTCCGAGGTGACGGAATGTACTCAATGGAGTGGATTATTCCGACATTCAGAAGGTTCCTTCAGACGGCAGGCATATCCGGATACGGTGAGGTCCGGCCCAGACTTTATGACCTGCGGCATACATTTGCAACACATCGGCTGTACCAGTGGGTAAAGGAAGGAAAAGATATAAATGCCTGCCTTGCGTATTTGAGCGGGTATATGGGCCATTCAAATCTCGAGAGCACGGCATATTATATTCATCTTCTTCCAACGCTTTATACCGACTTGCCAGAACTGCGTCTTGATAGTTCCCTTGAAATGGAGGCAGATTTATGCGACTGAAAGACGAGAAATTCTATAAAACGGTAAGGGACTTCCTTGACATCTACTTGATCAAGCATAGAGGCTATAGCTTAAATACTCAGAAATCGTATCGAGAGGCAATAAATCTTCTTCTCCTTTATTTTAAAACGGAACTGGGGCTTGAATATGCCAGTATTGGGTTCGAGGACATCACTTACTCAAATATAACCGGTTTTCTCGAATGGCTCTCAAAATCCAGAGGATGTTCTCCAGCAACGGTAAATCTGCGTTTGATGGCAATTCGTTCTTTCACAAAATATGCAGGGATATTAGATTCCGGCAAAATCTATATGCAGGTCGAAGTCGGCAATATTTCTGTTCGGAAAACTCCGGGAAAAGTCGTGGAGTTTCTGACGGCTCCTGCATTGGAAACTCTTTTTGAGCAGCCCAACCGCTTCAAGACGAATGGATACCGTGACTTCTGCTTTATGCGGTTGATGTACGACACCGCAGCACGTTGCCAGGAACTGGTGGATGCAAAAATTCATGATTTGAGCATTCGAAAGACTCATGCAACAATCTGCCTTACTGGAAAGGGAAATAAACTGCGAATAGTTCCAATCTCCCCCTCTGTGGTTGAATTGCTCAAAACTTATCTGGATAAAGCACATCCGACCGAGCAAAGGCAGAGTGATGACTATCTTTTCTTTACAACGCATCATGGTCGCAAAAGCAGAATGTCCACCGATGCCGTTAATCTCTTTATGAAAAAATATGGTGAAATGGCAAGGCGGGCTTGTCCTGAAGTGCCAGAACGAGTACATCCACACCAACTTAGGCATTCCCGTGCCATGCATCTGTATCGTGCCGGGATGCCGCTTGTCCTCCTCTCGGAGTTCCTTGGGCATGCCGACGTCAACACAACCCGGATCTATGCATGGGCCGATACTGAGATGAAGCGGCAGGCAATTCAAAAGGTATCCAAGGTCACAGAGGGAGATACTATTGAACCAATATGGGCAAACGATGAGGAGTTGATAAAGCGCCTTTATGGTTTGGCTTGATTTTACCACATTTTAATCGTGTTCACAATGCGGCGACCAGATCATAGCTGGTCGCCGCAAATTTATTATCCGGAGGTTTTAACATGAATTACAGCAGCAAAAACACTATCTCGCAACAAAAAGCCGATGGCCCATCTGACTTCCTCGGGATAACTCAATCCTCGGGATTAGA
>CDYU01037439.1_pt1 | contig 70655 bp, 121 predicted proteins | sample 480701 | NCBI WGS metagenome assembly CDYU01 (sample SAMEA3182105, study PRJEB8094) | gut metagenome | biome: human; feature: gut; material: Stool; isolation source: human stools | place: Canada | collected 2013-02-26 | reverse complement strand
GTGCACAAGACCTCACGGCCGGTACGTCAAGCCGGAATCGATGGGCCGTTATCTCAAAGGCTAGAGCGACCAGCTCATAACTGGTAAAATCTCGGTTCGACTCCGAGACGGCCCACCACTTTTAAGGAGGAAGCAACATGATCGAACTTACCGGGAAGTATGGAACCGCAAAAGTGTTCACCGATGTTGTTGATAATGAATCGATCTCTCAGGTCATCAATCTACTCAACCAACCATACATCCAAGGCAGCAAGGTCCGCATGATGCCTGACATCCATGCTGGCGCTGGCTGCACAATCGGGACTACGATGACCATCAGCGATAAGATCTGCCCGAACCTGGTCGGCGTTGATATCGGATGCGGTATGCATGTTGTCTGGATCCGTGAAGATCACATTGATCTGAAAAAGCTTGATGAGGTTATTCGGCGGGAGATTCCGTCCGGGTTTTCAATCCATAGTGAAGCTGTTCCGGAGGCTGATCTGCTCGACCTTGCATCTCATCTGAGATGCGGAAAGCATGTTGACATCGAGAGAGCAAAACGAAGCATTGGAACACTCGGCGGCGGAAACCACTTCATTGAAGCGAACATGGACGATGAAGGACACATCTACATCGTCATTCATTCCGGAAGCCGCCACCTCGGACTTGAGGTTGCGAACTACTATCAGGAAGAAGCGTACAAGCAGCTCACCCAGTATAGTAAGGCGGAAATCGACGAGGTGATTGAGTCACTGAAGGCTGCTGGGCGAAAGAACGAAATCCAGAGCGCGATCGAGAAACTGCGAGGAGAAAGGAAACATACTCCCGTCCCGAAGCCTCTTGCTTATGTGCAGGGATCGCTGTTTGATGATTACCTGAATGATATGCAAGTTGTCCAAAGGTTTGCGCGTCTTAACAGATACTGCATGATGCGGGCAATTATAAATACGATGGATCTGCATTGCGAAGATGGTTTCACGACAATCCATAACTATATTGATGTCGGAAACATGATTCTCCGGAAAGGCTCTGTGTCCGCGCAGCTCGGCGAGCGCTTTATCATTCCAATCAACATGAGAGATGGAAGCCTGCTCTGTACGGGAAAAGGCAATCCGGACTGGAACTACTCCGCTCCACACGGCGCCGGCCGGTTGATGAGCCGGAGCGCAGCAAAAGAAGCCTTCACTGTCGATGAGTTTGCAAAACAGATGGAAGGTATCTACACTACATCGGTCGGGCAAAGCACCTTGGATGAATGCCCAATGGCCTACAAGGGCATGGACGATATCGTCAACAACATTGGCCCAACAGCGCAAATTGACGCGATCATCAAGCCAATCTACAACTTCAAAGCTGGCGATTGATCAACAGCAAGAATGCAGCACCTCGGTTGTGAGGTGCTGCATATTTATTTTCGGAGCCTATTGACTAGGTAGATAGGTATGCTAACGTAAAGTCACAGAAAAACAAAAGGAGATATCCGATATGAAAAAGAATACGGGCTACGATATTACGGCAAGATTCGAACGCAGCGGAGAGAAGTTCGTCGTCAAGTACAAAAGGCCGAGCGAGTGGAGCTTTCTGTGGCCTGACGATCTTGAGCCCTTTGAAGAGACATTCGACAGTTGTGTCAAAGCAATCAAGTTTATGGATCTGCTGAAGACCGATGCTGAATTCTGGAACGGAACATTTACCGCAATCGGCCTCCACGGCGAGGAAATGGTCCGGTATGCGAAGAAACGGCGGGCAGCGTGAGAACAAAATTTGATAAAACCGAGATTTTGTGATATATAATAATTGGAGGTTGATGATATGCCTGAACTTTGCAGATTCTACAATATCGTTATCAAGATGATCTTCAACGATAACGAGAAGCATCACAAGCCGCACGTTCATGTTTACTACAACGAGTACGAAGCATCAGTCACTTTTGACGGCGAGGTCATCGCAGGAAGCCTGCCATTCAAGCAGCTGAAACTTGTTGCGGCGTGGGCGGCAATTCATGAAGACGAGTTGTACGCCGCGTGGAACAATGCAGTCCGTGGTATTCCGTTTGGTAAAATCGAGCCCTTGAGATAAGGAGGAGCTGAACATGTACGTTTCTAATGGCATTGCATATGCAGGAGAGAAGGCGCCGGACATCAAGGTTTGTGGCGTCCGGCCGATGAAAGACCACAAGCTGTGGATCCGGTTTACCACTGGCGAAGCAAAAGTATTTGATTTCAAGCCGATGCTGAGTAAGCCGGCATTTGCCGTTCTTGCAGATGAAGAGAAGTTTGCTGGGGTCTACATCGACTATGGTGTAACAGTCTGGGAAGATGGGGACATCGACATTGCGCCAGAATACTTGTACAATCATTCCGTGTCGGCAAATGAAATAGCGTGACCCTGCAAATCTGCAACAGGACATAAGCAGTACACTAACATGGTGTGCTGCTTTTTTTGCTTTCAAATCTGATAAAATTGAGATTACAAACCATTTTTGACAGTAAATGTCGCATAATTTCACGAAATGTCATTGTAAGTCCACTAGGAAGTGTGTATTGTGTATAACAGCAAAATAAGAAACGCCACATACCAGAGTTTCAAAGTAGGCAATTTTGATTCTCTCCTGCGAAATTGCCGCTTTGCAGAACTCGAAAAAAAGCCCGACAGCCACTTTGTCCTTTCATGGCTGCCGGGCATTTTGAAATGATGCGGAGGTTTGATTATGTCTTTTCAGGCATTCGTCAATATGTTCTTCGGCGAAGAAATATCAGTCGAAGACTTGGGAGACAATCTCGACTTCCTCCGTGAAGAGTACGCAAAGTTTCTGAAGTGGTACGCAGGAGAACTCAACAAGGAGCCGTAGTGTTCTACGAGATCGACTTTGCAGCTGCATCTATTGCCTGTGCAAGATTATCAAACTGGACAGGAGAACAAAGCTTCTCGATATTCTTGAGCGATATCGTTTTGAGCCCGTTCAGCTTAGGATCTGAATTTATCCGCTGCGTACACAGAACGTAGAACCGCCACCAGTACATGTCGAGAATGTTCGCACTTTTGTTTTCTGCGGTGAAGAATGCAAAGACGTAAATGTCATTGTTCCGCTGCTGCGGGGCGTTGTGCTTGATATCTCCGTCCTCCGGGATTCTTGCCGGAGCAATGGAGAAGGCGATTCTGCTGGACTTTCCCCAAGCCTGGAGAACACCGGCTGATTTGACTTCGATGCGGGCGGGCCTTCCGGTCGCAGGAATGATCGGGCCTTCGAGATCATACGGTTCAAACCCGGTCCCAATCTCTGGCCGCGTCGGAAAACCTCCGCGTTCCAAGGCACAGCGCACAAGATAGTCTGCAAATGTGCCGCGCTGCATGTTGTAGTGAATGTTTGAATAGGCCCAGCGCCAGAAGTCAAGCATGGAATAATCGAGGTATTCTCCATTGAGAATCACCTTTTCGTTTCCGTCGTACATCATAGCCCCCTCCTTGAATATCACGCGCATAGCGATAAACATATTCTACAGAATCGAAAGACCTGTTTCAAGTTACATAACACCCACGGCGCTCTGCAATCTTGGCAGAGCGGATTTTTTTCAATTCAGGAATACAAAAGCAGGAGGAGAAATAAATGGAGAAGCGCATTGAGGTCGTAACAAGGAGAGTCGGAGACCTTAAACTCGACTTTGGCAACCCGAGAAAAATCAAAAAGCAGAAAAAAGACGACCTGCAGAAATCGCTCAAGGAATACGGTGACTTTGATATCATCGTCATAAATGAAAAGAACCAGGTCATCGGCGGCAACCAGAGAGTCAGTATTATCAAAGCTGAAAATCCAGACACCGAGGTTGTCTGCAAGCTGCTTATCGGATATACGGTTGCAGAACAGAAGTACATCAATATCAAGCTCAACAGCCATGCTGGTGAGTGGGATATGGATGAGCTTGGTGACTGGACAGCTGACCTCATGGGAAACTTCAAAATGGACATCGACCTGAAAGAGACTCCGGTGGACGAACGGCCAATCAAGGAGATGGAGCTGATCCACTATGAGAAATACGATTATGTTATGATTGTCTGCCGCAGCGAGCTTGACTACAATGATCTGGTCAGAAAGCTTGGCATTGAAGGCGCAAAAGTCAAGGTCGCAAAGCGCAGAATCAATGCAAGAGCAATCTGGTACGATGAAATGGAAGCTGTCATTGTTCCTGCTGATGAATATAAGAAAATGCAGGTAGATTAAAATGCCGGAGCAGAAGGTCATTTTGGTTGGCGCTGGCGGTCATGCTGCATCCGTCAGCGATTCCGCAAGGATGGCGGGAATCCATATCGTGGGGTATGTCGATGAGGTCAAGACCGGTAGATATCTCGGAAGAACGATCTTCAAGAGAATCGAGGACATTCCGGACTATCGGAGTTACCTCTATCACATTGCGATAGGGAGCTGTGAGGCGAGAGCGAGATGGTACAAATACATCAAACAGCTTGGCCTGCCGTTTATCAATATTATCGATCCGAGCGCTATTGTTGCTGATTCTGCACTCATCGGTAATGGGAACTTCATCGGAAAGTTTACGACCATCATTGCAGGATCTGTTATTGGCGACAACAACATCATCAATACGAAGGCTCTCGTCGAACACGAATGCAGAGTTGGAAATCATGTGAATTTATCGACCTGCTCCATCCTGAACGGAGATGTGGTTGTTGAAGATAAAGTTTTTCTTGGAAGTGCAGCACTCTGCAACGGGCAGATAAAGCTCGGAGAGGGCTGCATTGTTGGTTCTGGGAGCGTTGTACTTCATGATGTCGACGCCCACAGCAAGGTTGTCGGTGTACCAGCAAGAGTGATTGAGAGAGGAGTCCAGCCATTATGAGTACCCTCGTGATTGCACCTCATCCAGACGACGAAATTCTTGGAGTCGGAGGAACAATAGCCAAGCTCACCATGCTTGGAGAACCGGTGCATGTGTGCATCGTCACACGAGGATACCCGCCGCTGTTTAACGAGGATCTGATTCGACAGGGGCGAAAAGAAGATCTGAAGGCAGCTGAACTGCTGCGAACGACGAGTGTTCAGTTCCTTGATTTCCCTGCAGCGCGGCTCGATACTGTCGACCAGGTGAAACTCAACAATGCTCTTTCCGAGGTCATAAATGATCTCAAGCCATTTGTCGTGTATATTCCGCACAGGGGAGATATCCACTGCGACCATAAGATCGTGGCGGATGCAGCAATGGTGGCGCTTCGCCCGAAATACGACCACGTGGTCAGAAGAATATACGCATACGAAACGGTCTCTGAAACCGGATGGGACACGCCAGATCAGCAGAACGCCTTTATCCCTGATGTGTACGAAGACATCACGGGGACAATCGGCATGAAAACTGATGCGATGCGCATTTTCAAATCTCAGACCCAAAGATATCCTGCCGCGCGATCTACACAGGCGGTCGAAGCACTTGCCATGTACAGAGGATCGACAGTCGGATTCCGGTATGCAGAGGCATTCCGGCTTATCAGAGAAATAAGGAGTTAGTCATATGATCGTTGCGTCCCACCAACCGAATTTTTTGCCCTATATGGGTTTCTTCTATAAAGCAGCCAAGTGTGACGTGCTTGTCTTTTCCGATGACGTGCAGTTCTCCAAGAAGGGTATGCACAACTGGAATCGAATTAAGACCCCGAGCGGCGAGGCGAAGCTCACGCTTCCGGTGCACGCTCATCATGATATGCGGCTTGCGGATATCAAGGTTTCGGAGGCTCCGTATTGCATCGATAAGATTGTGAAGACGCTGGAACAGAACTACTGCAAGGCGGATTGCTTTGAGGAAGGACACTTCATTCTCGAAGAGATGGAGCTAATGGCGAGAAAGCCGAACCTCAGCATGGTCGAATTCAATGTAGCGATTACGGAGCTCGTCATGGAGATGTTCCGAATCTCTCCGGAGGTCAGGATTGCAACCAGAGATCTTCACCTGAGCGGGCATAAAGATGATCGGATATTCATGATGTGCGAGGAGCTTGGAGCGACAGAGTATCTGAGTGGAACTGGCGCAGCCGTTTATCACCAACCAGAGGAGTATGCACGGCGAGGGGTTGACCTTGTGTATTCGGATTACCGACCAATCAAATATCAGCAATTACACGGGAAGTTCATCGAGAACTTGTCCGTGATTGATTATATTTTCAACATGGGCTTTGACTTGCCAGAAGGGTGGTTGTCCAGATGAACAGCCCGACATTCAACATCTACATTCCAAGCTACAAGCGGGCGAAGACAGCCTGCACGCACAAGATCCTTGAATACTACACATATGTAGTAAGACAGTCCGAGTTGCAAGATTACATAGACGCCGGCATTGACCCGGAGCACATCTGGGCGGTAGAAGACTCTAAAATCAATAATCTGGTCAAAGTCGTCAACTACATCGTCGACAATGCTCCTGAAGATATCATCTGCATGATTGATGATGATGTACCGTTCCTCTATTATAGGCTGGATACCTACGAGAAGATCACGGAGCCTGAAACAGTAACGGCTGAGTTTGAAAGAATCGGGCAGCTCATTAGTGATCTTCGAATTGGATATGCCGCCGTTGATGCTTCCATTTCACCGTGGAACTATGGGAGCGAGTTTGAATTCAAGGGAACGTCTGGCGGTATGCGGTGGTTCAACAAGCCGTGCTACAAGTCGAGGTTCAGGGAAGAAGTTTATCACAACTGCGATTTGGATGTAGTGTTGCACGAGTTGCTGGTAAACCGGATCATTTTGAAACCCAAGTACCTCTGCACAAAAGGCGGAACAGACACAAACGCTGGCGGTAATACAGAGAAAAAGCGGGCGGATCAGGTAGCCTGCGCAAACCTCATGAAGCAAAAATGGGGGAAGTATTTCAGCTATAACTTTAAATCAAACAAGCCATATATCCGGGTAAAACGATAAAAAATGCAGGCAAATATTGACAGGCTGGTAGGTTATGCTACGATACGATAAACCAAAAAGGAAAGGATGATTCAATGGCTTATCGGTATCTCGCAACCAAGAGCGGAAAGAACATGTACGATATGGCAAGTCTGCTTCAGAAGGCAGCACGACGAGGAGAGTTCAATCTCACGAGCTATGCGGCGAATGAGATGTATGAAGGATACCACGGAATGCTGTGGAAGCGGATTCTCACTATCTCATGTGAAGACTGCTGGGGCGTTCTCACAAAAGAACTCCTGGTTCTTCGTGCGAAGGATGAGGAGGCTAGAGCGAACGGAGCACCGGAGATGCAACACGTTTCGAATGCTGTGGCGCTTCTGTGTAGAGCACTCAAAAGCCGCGACGCATGTTACTTCGCCTGCAACTTCGTGCTTACTCCGAATGAGCGGGATAAAATCGAAGTGGACAGCAAGCATATTGAGAGGATGAAAGATATGCTTCTGAACCTGCACAATGCTCCGAAGGAGTACGAGCAGATGGGATTCCTGCCTACAAAGCGGCGAACAGTAAAAACAGATTCCCTTACTCCGGACGGGAGTGATCCGTATTATGCGGTATGCCTTCTGAGGGAGGCAATCAACATTCTCGATATGGAGAACATTGGTTACGCAATCAGTCTTCTGCGCGTATCTCACCGAGATCTGCTGTGGGATGCGCTGATTCTCATTTCCATTCTGAATGGTGCGACAGAACTCACGAATGAGATTATGAGCCTGAAGACCGTGGATGGCTTGGTGAATGGGAAGAAAGATGCAGAAAGCAAGGATGAGATCTTCCTGAGCAAATCTGTGATGCTTCTGTGTTATGCGAGGAGTGGAGAGCAGACGCTCATGTCTTCCCCGATTATCAATCCGTACAGTTATGTAAACTGGAAGGAATATGAGGGAATTCGGGAAATCACAAAGAGCACGCTCCCAGGGGGCATTATTCCTGAATGGGTCTATGATGTCCATACGATCAAAGGGAAGAAAGCCGGCAAGACAGACTGGATTATGAATCTTGATGAGCAGGCTGGCCTTGATCCTATCAAGGTGTCGTTCTTCGATGAGGGGAGCTGGGGGCCAAGATATGACTTCAAGCACGCGCACGGGATGTGTACGGAGGGAGAGTATTTGGCAAGCCTCGAATACCGGAAGACGCATGAGGGAAACCCGGTCAAAAAACTGGAGAGAGTACCGATGAGGGAAATTAAGCCAGAGGATATCCCGGATGCTGCTATCCGAAGTCTGTATGAGCATTGCCTAGAATAAATCCGAATATTTCCAGAAAACCTCTTGACTAGGCTAGACGGTGTTGTAACGTATAGTCAAAGGGGGAGATAAAATGGAACGGAAATCGGATACAGTCAGACGGTTGGTGGCAGAGGGTGACTTCAAGGGAGCCCTGAAGATAGCGAAGGGGTTCCGGCTTGGGATCACGAAAGAGCAGCACGACGATATGACTCGTGCATTCGAGTGCATGACTTCTCCGAGGTTTTATCAATCCATTGGTTACAACATTGACCAGACCGTAAGGAAGGGCGTGGCTACTGTCACCAGTCTCTACGGGGCATAAACTCCCACCTAGAATAAAATACCGATGCAAGGGCGCTCACAGCCTCATGTGGGCGCTCTTTTTATGATGAAAAAGCAGGTGAAACAGATGAAGAAGAAAGTCGATAACGAAGAGTCGGCTTCCCCGGGCACAAGCGGGGGCAAAGCGGGAAGAGGAAGAAATAAGGAGTTTACTGACAATATCATCCGAGACAGTAAGACGGCGAAAGAAAGAGGGGCAAAGGGTGGGCAGAGATCTCAAGAAGTACAGCGGGTAAAAAGAGACGCCCAGTCCTCTGCCCGATATATGCTTGATCTTGCAACGAAGGGAGTAATTGATAAGAACCTCAAGGAACTCGGGTATGCTGAGAACGAGCGAACCAACATGGCAGCTCTGCATGCAAAGCTCCTTACTATGGCTATGGCAGGAGATCTGCAAGCGTATATTCAACTCATGAAAACGGCCGGGTACGATACTGAGGAGCTTCGGAAGGATCGGGATCTGGAGAGACGGATCAGCGAAACGGAAGCCAGAATTTCCAGTATCACGAACGGTGATGTTGCCGGTATCAGCTATGCCGAATCCACGAATGATGACGGCGATAGCTACGATACCGTGATATATGTGCCGGACAATGGCCGGCTTGAGAAGGTAAAGGAAGACAAACTCGCAAAGGTTGAGGAGCCGGAAGGGAAGGGCGAGTGAAAAGGTAGCTGAGGGACAGGGGGGATTACGTTGCCATTCATACTTAAGCCGCAGGAAGGCCCGCAGGAAGACTTCCTTTCGACACCTGCGGATATTTGTATTTATGGCGGCTAGGCTCCGCAGGAGGAGGAAAGTCTTTCGGACTTCTGCTTACCCCGCTGGCCTATCGGAATGTTCCGGGGTTCGGCTATACGGTCTTCCGAAGAAACTACAACCAGATTTTCGCGCAGGGCGGTCTTTGGGATGAATCGCTGAAAATGTACAGCGGTATCCGTGGTGCACACCCAAGACCGTCTCGTGGTGAGTGGGTCTTCTCCGGCAAAGACGGGAAGGTTCGCTCAAAGGTCTCGTTCGCACACATAGAGCGGGACGTGGAATTATCAAAGTGGCAGGGCTCCCAGATCTGTGGAATCGGATTCGATGAGCTTACGCATTTCAGTCGGAAAGCATTCATCTACATGCTGTCCCGAAACAGATCCACCTGTGGTGTTCGACCGTTTGTGCGAGCTACCTGCAACCCTGACGCAGATAGCTGGGTTGCTGATTTTATATCGTGGTGGATCAATCAGGAAACAGGATATGCAATCCCTGAACGGTCTGGCGCCGTTCGCTGGATGCTCAATCGGGATGATGAGTTCTATTGGGCAGATACGCCGGAAGAACTGTGGGAGCAGTTTGATCTCAAAACAGAGGAGGAACGCCAAGAACCGAAGTCGGTAACGTTCATCATGTCCTCTGTCTACGACAATAAGGAACTGCTGAAGATCAACCCCGGATATCTGGCAAACCTGAAAGCGCTGCCCACTGTCGAGAAGGAACGTCTGCTTCACGGCAACTGGAAGATCCGGCCGGCAGCTGGACTGTATTTCAAAAAGTCTCAGGTCGGCAACTACCTGAACGTCGTCCCGGACGATGTTATCAAGTGGGTACGCTGCTGGGACTTGGCAGCTACGGCAGAAGGAGAGAACGAGGATTCCGCTCACACTGCCGGTGTCCTTATTGGAAAGAGAAAGAACGGGAGATACGTCATTGCGGACGTGATCGATATTCAACAGTCTGCAAGCGACGTTCGAAATACAATCAAGCATACCTGCCAGATGGACAGGGCCAAATACAAGCGCGTCACAACACGTTTGCCGAAGGACCCTGGACAGGCAGGAAAGGATCAGGCACAGTCCTATATCAAGTTCCTGTCCGGTTTTACGGTCAAGACCGTAGCAGAAACCGGCAGCAAGGAAGCTCGTGCAGAGCCAATGGCTGCACAGTGGCAGGCAGGTAACTTCGATGTGGTGATAGCTGATTGGAATGACAAATACTTGACTCAGCTTGAGAACTTCCCGGACGGGAAACTCAAGGATATGGTCGATGCCTCTGCGAACGGATTCGCAGAGATCGAGGAAAGCAGCTTCAGTCTGAGCTCGCTCACCTCATGACAAAGGGAAGAGAGGCGATTTACATAGAACCGAATAACATGGCCCAAATTGAGCGGATGAGACGGTATTATCAAATGATTGCGAAGCAGACCGGAAGGTCTGTCCGTCCGTTCCGTGGAGACGGATATGTGAATCTCGTCACACAGCTCGGAAATAACAGAAACAATCAGGCGCCGGTGTATCGGCCTGAACTGCTTCCAAGTGATACCGAGCTTGCTGCTCTCTATGAGGGGAGCGGCCTCTTTTCCAAAATCATCGATGCGCCAGCAGAAGAGGCCATCAAGCATGGCTTCGAACTGCAGGACGTGACCGATGCAAAGATCAATGATTTTATCAGCGAAGCGCTGGATGAACTCGAATGGGAGAACACAGCAGCTACTGCAATCAAGTGGTCCCGTCTGTTCGGTGGTTCGATCATCGTCATGCTGATTGATGACGGCCGTGGAATTGATGAGCCACTCGATTGGAAGAACATCAAGTCTATCGATGAACTGCGCGTCTTCGAACGCGCAATCGTAGTGCCTGATGAGACCAGTATGTATCGGTATGTTCCGGGGAACCCTCTGGGCGGAAACCGGTATGGGGAACCTGAGTTCTACACGGTCAGCAGCCGGTACGGATTCTTCAACGTGCATGAGAGCCGATGCCTCGTGTTCCGAAACGGTCGAGTTCCTGAGTTTTCAGCGAACTCGATCTACCAGCTCTGGGGTATTCCGGAATATGTCCGGATGAAACAGGCGCTGGCAAACTCGGAACTCGCATACGGAAGCGCACCGAAGATGCTGGAGCGTTGTGTTCAGGCTGTGTACAAGATGAAAAATCTTGCGGAGGAACTGTCTACCGAGGACGGTGAACAGAACGTCCTCAAACGGCTCGAAGTGATTGACCTTGCCCGTGGACTGCTGAACAGTATCGCCATTGATAACGAGGGCGAAGACTACGACTTCAAGACATTCTCATTCACCGGCGTAGCCGATGTCATTGATAGCACCTGCAATATGTTGTCTGCGGTATCGAACATCCCGCAGACAATTCTTTTTGGCCGTTCTCCGGCCGGCATGAATGCTACCGGCACGTCAGACCTTGAGAACTGGTACAACTACATCGAGAGAGTCCAGAAGACGCAGGTCAAGAAGAATCTCCGATATCTGCTTTCTGTAATCTTCCAGGCCGGTATGTATCACGGCGAGATTGATGAGATCCCGAAAATCAAGATCAGTTTCAATCCGCTGTGGTCGTTGTCTGAGCAGGATAAGGCCAACGTCGATAAGGTCAAGGCCGACACCGAACTCGTCCGTGCCAACACAGCCAACCTGTATATTCAGGCTGAGGTTATCAGTTCTGACGAAGTACGTTCTGCGCTGGCACAAACGGATGAGTTTGACATCGAAACCATGCTCGATGATATGGAAGACGATGAGAATCTGATGACATCTATCCATGATCCGGTCAGTGATCCGGATGGCGGCGAGGGAGAAGAAAACTCCGGTGCTGATGTCACAGACAATACCGATCCGACTGCTCCTGACGCTACGAAGAATCCTGCTGAAAACGAGAAGGCAAGCCTGCCAATCAATCCGAAACGCTCGGACGGGAACGACTACGATGACTTCCCGGAGTATGGCATGTGGCTTGAGGAACACATGGAGGCTACACGCGAAGAGCAGAAGGCAGCAGAAGAGCATTACAAAGCGCTCAAGAAGGCTGGCAACCGTCAACACTCCAACAGGGATAATCAATCCACCAAGGAGCAGAAAACCGGTGGTGTGGGCGTCATAGTCGTCAAAGATGGAAAGATCCTTTGCGGCAAGCGGCATAATGATACAGGTTATGGCCTGCTCTGTGGCCCTGGCGGTCATGTGGAACATGGCGAGACCGCCGAACAGGCTGCGATTCGTGAGACCCAAGAGGAGTTCGGCATTACGCCGAAGAATATCATCCAGCTAGGGTACGGACCAAAGGAGCCTGAAACCGGTATTGCCCCGGCAATTTTCCTTTGCACCGAATATGATGGCGAGCCCGAATGCGATGACCTCGAAATGGTTGCGCCGCAGTTCCTGAGTCTGGATGAACTCGAAGCCAAGGCGGCAGAGCAGTACCAGCCGTTCAAGGATGGGGTCGTAGTTCTCTTGAACTGCCTCAACATGAACCACGATGGAGATTCTGCTTTCTTCGGCGGTGAGTTGAACAGCATCAAACCCGGCAGCTATGATGTGATGCGGCCGGACGGTGGAGAAGGGTCTGGAAATTTTGGACATAAAGGACGCCCAGGAGAGATCGGGGGTAGTGCAGAGTCGCACCAGCTAGGCGGGATGAAAAACGGCGAGCTCGCTTCGAAGATGAAGGATGTATTCGGAAAAGCAAAAGTCGGAACTCACTTTTCAATCCAAATGGAAGGTCCTGTTGGTAAAGAGGCATATGAAGCCTTCAAGACAAGTGATGGATATTATCTGCGCAGTAAAAAGGGCAGTAATAGAATCATTTCCTCTGATGATAAGTTGGTTGAAGGGTGCGGCGTATATGTCGTTGAAGCAACCAAAAATAGGACCATGTATAAAAAGGCGGATATTCAGATCGGTGAGCCGGAAACGGATGAAGCAAAGAAATTTGCTGAAGATTATGCGTCTTTCCAAAAGGCCAAGGAACGATTACAGGCTGGCGAAACTCAGATCTCCGAAGTATCAGACGATGTTGCCAAGCAATATGCGGACACGCTGAACAAGGCGAGTAAGGGCAAAATTGCCAAGATTGCGGCAGAAGATCCACAGTTCAAAGCGGTTGTCGATAACATTTCTGCTTACACGCAAGGAGAGTATATCTTCCAAAGAAAAACGGTTGAAGGCGTAGTCGAAAATGGTTACGATCCGAGCAAAGATGCGATCCTTGGAGATCGGCTTACCGATTCTGCTTTCTCATGTAAGGATATGTATCAGGGGCAGAATCTTTCTGTATCTAGCGCAAGCGTGGCGGAGGGAATGACAAATCTCACGAAAGCAGTCAAGTGCTCTGAACCCTACGAGGGTGAACTGTATCGAGTCGCACAAGACCGTAGTATTTTGCTTGAGCAGGATTCTGGCAGACAAGGCGTGTATGTACCGCCCGTGGTTGGTGAGACAATCAAAATTACTGCACCGACATCTTTCTCAAAGGATCGCGCTGCGGTTGATAAGATCGCCAAAGACAAGATGGGTGACATTATCTACTACACAGTAGAGCCTGGCGCTCATGCTGTTGACGTATCCAAACTGTCACCGTACAAACAGGCTGAACTGCTCTCATGCGGTGATTACGAAGTCGTCAAAGTGGAGAGCGAACCGCGCACATCAATGTGGGACAGAGAAGACAAGTTTACCAGCGAAACGCTAGAGACGCTGAAACAGCACAGGGGAGCAACCGTTTCAGACGGTTATGTCACATATCCCGTGCTGACAACACATATCACGCTCCGGCAGACGAGTAGTCAAAATTCCGATTCGGCAGATGATCACAGAACGCCTTATAGGCTAGATGATTTCAGCGAGCGGATGGTGCAAAGCACAGAAACTGATGGTGGCCCTGGCTCCGGGAATTGGGGGCATCAGGGAGTAGAAGGCCAAGTCGGCGGATCTGCACCCGGAGGAGGCGCACATAATCGCCTTACAGATGAGAGCGGAAAATTCACTTCGTTTGCGAAGAACAAAAAGAAATTTGCCACTCCGCATAAAACGAGCGCAGAAGAACTCGGCGCTGCGTCACCTGGAACAAAAGTAAAAGCCGGTGGTATGACATGGGTAAAAGAAAACGACTGGGACTCTTTTACTTGTGAGGAAACTGGAGAGTTCTGTGACTATTACGATCTCGCAGAACAGTGGTCCGATACTGACGTAAAACTGCTGGTTCCAGATAGCGATAATCATAACTTCCAGAAGATCAAGAGCATGGAAGTGCAGACCATCACCGAAGAACGTCGGAAGAATGCTGCAAATCCAGCCACAGAACAGGAAGCTGACGATCTGTACCGAGATCAGTCCGGCAAGGTATGGCAGAAACTCAGCGCGGACCAGAAAGATGCGCTTGTTGCATACACAAGCAACGCCTACCGTGACATAAATGGACGACTCCGAGGCGGAGCGGACTACGGCGAGAACACTGTCGAGCAGATCGAAAACATTACTTCTGCAATTTCCCAAAGTAGGCTGCAGCAGGATTCGTGGTTCCAGAGAGGCGTCAGAGAGAAAGCCGTCGCTGCCATGTTTGGCCTTCCGAATGGCAGCATCAACAGTGAGAACATCCAAAGCCTCATCGGAATGACCGGAAAAGACAATGGATTCATGTCATGCGGCTCCACCAGCAACACCGGGTTTACCCAAAAGAATGTCCAACTCAAGATTTTTGCACCTGCTGGAACCAAGGCGCTATACGCAGAACCATTCTCTGAATGCGGCCAAGGATACCAGAGATCGTGGGATGGGAAGAAAAAGCAAACATCATTCTCCTACGAACTCGAAACCATCATTCAACGCGGCAGCAGTTTCCAGTGCACGAATGCCAAAGCAAATAGAGACGGGTCGTATGAACTTGAACTCCTCATCACCGGCCAGGACTACTGATATCAAGGGAAATGGATATTTCTGAAATATTTCTTCAGAAATATCCTCTTTCCATATTGACTTCTGCGGTCAATCAGTTATAGTAAAGTATAGAAAATAATGGATTGGAGATGAGAAGATGGCAAGATGGGATGATGAAGAACTGAAATTCGCAATGCCGGATATCGAGAAAATCCCTTGCAAGAACTGCTTTCTGAGAGAAAAGGATCGCCCGGAAACGGGTATCAAGGGCGCCACGCTTGGCGTCTGTGAGGCGTATAAGAGCAAACCAGACGCGATCCTGTTCAAAGGCGAGTCTTGCCCGTACTTCATTGATGAGAATGAATCCGACGATGAGGAAGGTGAGAAGGATGAAAGTAAGTAATCCTAATCCCGACCGCGTCATCGGCGGCATTATTGGAGATATTGTCGGATCCGTGTATGAGTTTGACAACTACCGTGCGAAAGACTTCGAACTGTTTGCTGACTATCACGGGCATAAATGCTTTGCGACAGATGACTCCATCATGACGCTTGCAATCTGCAAAGCGGTCATGAACAGCAAAAGCGTGGCTGAACTCGAACAGAATGCAGTCCGGTATATGCGCGAGGTCGGAAAGCCGTATCCATACTGCGGTTACGGTGGGCGCTTCATGGATTGGATGTACTCCGACTATCCCGTTCCGTACAACAGCTTCGGAAACGGTGCGGCAATGCGAGTGAGCCCAGTTGCCTACGCTGCATCTTCGCTGGAAGAAGCCGAAGGATTTGCAGGGATAGTAACCCGTGTAACGCACAACCATCCGGAATGCATTAAAGGCGCAAAAGCGACTGCCGGCATGGTGTGGCTTGCTCTGAATGGATATTCAAAGGAACAGCTCGACGAATACGCCTGCTCTTTCTACGATATCGAATTCACGCTTGAAGAAATTCGACCAACGTATCGGTTCAATGAAACCTGTCAGGGAACTGTCCCGCAGGCATTTGAAGCATTCTTTGAGTCGAGTAACTTTGAAGACGCAATCCGGAATGCAATTTCTGTAGGCGGCGACAGTGATACGCTGGCCTGTATTACCGGTTCTATTGCCGGAGCGTACTACGGCGTGCCTAAATTCCTCGAAGAGAAGGCAATCACATTCCTGGATGATCGTCTGAAACGTATTTATGATGCGTTCGCGAAAAGCGCCGACTGACAATTAAAACGTGCGCCCACGGTTTCCCGCAGGCGCACTAGAGACAACTTAGATTAGTGCTACCCATGTCTAAGAAGCCCCCGAAACATATTATTGTTTTTGGGAGGAGTCTTACACATGAAAAAGATGGAACTGGAAGCCGCAATCATTGAGATGAAACAAGTAGATGCCATCCTCTACTCTGTGCTGGATGCTTTTGAAACTGCAACATCCACGTATGGACCGGATGACTTCGAACGGGCCGAACTTCTCCTTGGCGCAGCGCAAGATCTTTTCAAAGCGCGGTATCAATCTCTTGTCTCAGCGTATTTCGAATAACCCAGTGAGAACCGTCCTGCTACGCAGGGCGGTTTTTCTATGCCCGATTTGCAGAAGGAGGCGAGCAGTACGGAAGATCGGTATAAGGAGTTCCTGCAGCGTACCGTTGAAAAGCGGTTCAAAGGCAAGGACAGCCTCCAATCGAAGACCAAACCCATCTTCCCAGCGACTGCGGAAAGGGAGTACACAAGGCTGGCAAGGGCTTACACGAAGCTTTTGATTGAGTCCATCAAACCGCATCTGCCAGAGATCCAGCAGGCGCTGAAACAGGTCCGGACGGATGCGAAGCATGAGACCGAGTATCCGCTGAAAAGCGGAATGCTTCGGGTCAACCTCGATCGGATCTTCGATAAGATCACAACCAACTTTGCGAAGAAGGCTGGCCGGATGAAGCTCTACGACGAGCTCGAACGGATTAGCGGGCTCACAAAAGCTTCTGCAATCCGGGAGTGGAAACGTGTGGTCAAAGATACGATTGGCGTCGATTTGTACGCCGACTACTACACCGGCGATTTCTTCAAGCAGGCCATTGACCAGTGGGTCGAGGATAATGTCTCGTACATCAAGTCTGTTCCGGAAGAAACGCTCGGAGAGATGAAAGATGTCATTCTGGATGGATATGAGCAGGGCAAGACATACACGAGCATTGTCTCTGATATCCAGGATCGCTACAACGTCAGTAAGTCAAAGGCAAAGTTCCTTGCCAGAGATCAGATTTCCACTCTGAACGCGCAAATCACAAAAAAGCAGCAGACCGATGCCGGCTGCAACTCCTACATCTGGAGCACGTCCAAGGACTCGCGTGTACGGGACTGTCACGCATCACTGGATGGCAAGGAATTCAGTTGGGATGATCCGCCTGAGATGTGGTATATGACGAAGTCCGGAATCAAGTACAGTGGACGACGCTGTCATCCCGGCGAAGATTACTGCTGCCGGTGCGTAGCGCTTCCGAAGTTCATCTTTGAAGACATCGATATTCCTGTTTGATTTTTATTATGCAACTGGACCACCGATACAGTCCCCATCCGAAATGAGAGGAGGAATTAACCTTGTGTAGAAATGTGATCATGTCGATCTGCAACCAGATCAAGGATCAGTGCACAGCGATCATGAGCAGCGCCGGCACTGTCTGCGAGGACAGAGCTTGTCAGGAGCTGTTTGACGGCATCATGGCTGATGAACTGGAGCATATCCAGAAACTGACGCTGGCGCTGACGAACGCAATCCTTGATGTAGAGGAACCTGCAGCTGAGACACCGGAGGTTGTGGAATGACACCAAAACTGAAAAGAGTGATTCGCCTGGACAGCACACCGCTGGTCCAGGCTTCTTTAACGGAAGAAGGCTATCTGATGGACCGGCCGATCCTGACCACTGTTGGTATTTTTGAGTACCGCAATGACGACGGTTCGATCCGAAGAGAGCTCCGGCTTCCGGAGGAAGTGTTCGATCCGGAAAGCCTCGCGTCGTACAAGGGCAAGCCCATCATTATCACTCACGACGCTGGCCTCGTGGATAAGGACAACGTAGCGCAGGAAGGAATCGGTACGATTCTGACCGAAGGCTACCGGGACGGAGATAACGTCCGCGCTGAGATCGTGATTCAGGATACCAACGCCCAAAAGGACTGCGGCCTGAAGGAGCTCTCGCTTGGCTACAACCTGGATCTCGATGAGACTCCGGGCGAATGGCACGGAGAGCATTACGACGCGATCCAGCGGAACATCAGGGTCAACCATTTAGCTCTTGTGAGACTTGCAAGAGCGGGTGATCAAGCGCGACTGAACATTGACGGCCGCGACAATAAAACTCTTAAAGGAGGAAATAAGAGCATGGCAAAACCCAAGAAGGCTGCAAAGAGAGCCGACGGCGCTACGCTGAATCCGGAAGATTTCCAGAAAGCCATCGACGCTTACAAGGCTCGTCGCGCAGAACGTATGCAGCAGAAGGATTCTGAGACCGAAACTGCGGCAGCTCCTGCTGCTGAGGATACTACCGTCGCTCAGGATACTGCTGTTACGAAGGAAACCGAAACCCCCGAAGCTCCTGCTGTTGCAAAGGACATCGAAGCCGTGGAGACTCCCGCTGAGAAGGCGCAGGAGGCCGTGGCAGAGGAGAAACCGACTGAAGCACCCAAGACCACCGAGGAAAAGCTTCAGCTCGTCAAGGACCGCAGAGACCGCAGAGATTCCTTCGGCGATCCGGAGGATACGCAGTCCGCAAACGGCATCATTGCCGAACAGGATGACGATATCGACATTCTGCTTGGCATCATCGAAGAGATGCTTGCCAAGAAGGACTTCGATTCCTGCGAAGGTCAGGAGAATTGCGACGAGGGCGAGGAAAAGCCGGAGGAGAAAACCGAGGAGAAACCGGAGGAGGAGCCGAATGCTGATGCAGATGACACCAAAGAGCCGGAAAAGACCGAAGAGCCTGCGGAGCCCGATAAGGAAGATTCCGCCGAGGACAAGTCCAACTCCATGAACCTTGACGCGAAGGACATTGACGCGCTCGTCAACGAGAAGGTCAACCTCATCCTGCTTGCCAGAAAGATGAACCTTGATGGTGTTGAGAGCATGAACTCCATCGACGCCAAGAAGGCCATTATCAAAGCTGTTCGTCCGGCTATGCGTCTGGATGGCAAGAGCGCGTCCTACGTCAACGCTGCTTTCGATTTCGCCCGCAGCGAGATCGAAGCGGAGAAGAAGGATATCAATTATCAGCGGAAGCAGATGATGCGCAAGGACTCCGCCGAACAGGCAAAGCCCTGCAGATCCGCTGCTGAAGCCAGAAAAGAAATGATCAACAAGAGAAACAAGGAGGAAATGTAATATGCAGACCACCTACAATTTTGCAACGAAGAAGGGCGTCGCAGGCGGCCTTCTGGATCTCACCCCGAAAGCAATCGATTCCCGTGTGGTTGAATCCGCGAGCATCGAGTTCGGCTGCCCGGCCTATCATGGCACGACTCCCGGCAAGACCATCAAGGACACCGGCTCTGTGTTCGACGGCGTCACCGTCAACGGCAGAACCACCGAGCACGATCTGGATGGCAATGTCGTCGTCAAGAAGGGCTCCGCAATCGGCGTTCTGAAGTACGGCCGCATCTACGTGCAGGTCGACTCTGCTGCTTCCGGCATTGCCTACGGCACGAAGGTCTACATCGATGGCAATAAGTTCACGAACGACACGACGAAGACTGCTATCAACGCGATCTTTGTCGGTGCTGTCGAGAACGGCGTTGCTCCTATTGAGCTTTACAATGCTCCCTATGTGGGGAAGGCAGCTGCTACCCCCGGTGAGGGCTAATCTGGACAAAACGAGGAGGTAAATAGACATGGCTAAAAACACTCATACTGCATACGACCGCGACGATCTCGCCGCGCTGAAGGCTTCCAATCTGCCTGCTGCTCTGCAGACGATGGCTCACTTCGACTCCGCTGAGGACGCTTCCGTGTTCTTTGCCCGTGAGCTCGACTTCGTCAAGGCCCAGTCCTATGACGCAGAGTATCCTGAACTCACTGCGCTGACCCTGTTCCCGATCTCCCATGAAGCGGATCCGGGCGCTGAGACGATCACCTACTACAGCTACGACAAGGCTGGTCAGGCCAAGATCATCTCGAACTACTCCAACGACCTGCCCCGTGCAGACGTCGATGGCAAGCCGACCCATGCGACGATCAAGTCTCTGGGTGCTTCCTACGGCTACTCTGTCCAGGAAATGCGTGCTTCCAAGCTCGCCGGCAAGTCCCTCGACGCCCGTAAGGCTGACAGCGCCCGCTATCAGATCGACGTCCTGGCGAACAAGATCGCATGGGCTGGCGATACTGAGTCCGGCCTGATCGGCGTTCTGTCCTCCGGCAACAACATTCCGCTGTACACGCTTCCGAACGCGGCCAGCGGCAGCACCACTGCTTGGGCGACCAAGACTGCGGCTGAGATCCTGAAGGATATCAATGGCATGCAGAAGCAGGTCTCTGCTGCAACCAAGAACGTAGAGCGTCCTGACACGCTGGTTCTGCCGTCCGATGTCTTCATCGACATCTCGACCCGCCAGATCGACAACACCGGCTACACCGTCAAGCGCTTCGTCCTTGAGAACGCTCCGTTCCTGAAGGATATCGTCCCGGCTTCCGAGCTGAACTCCGACTCCGTTGACACGAACCCGTATGCTGCTGCCTCCAACGGCAAGGGCGTCGCGTTCCTGTTCAAGAAGGATCCGAAGAAGATGACCCTCGAAATCCCGATGCCGTACTACCAGTACCCGCTGCAGGCCCGCGACCTGGAGATCGTGGTTCCGTGCGAAGCTCGTACCGCCGGCGTCATGATTTACTATCCGCTGTCTGCTCTGATCGCAGTCGGCGTCTGATCCGCTTATTTTTTGCGGCGTAGTTGCAAAAGGGTCAACTACGCCGCTTCCTTATGAAACTTTTCTGAATTTTGAAGGGAGTACAAACAATGAAAATCAAGAACATTGGTTCCAAGGTTATCAACATCGGCCAGTGCCTGCTGCAGCCCGATCAGGAATGCACGCCGAATCCCGCCGACGGTTTTGACGAGAGCAACGAAGTCCTGAAGCTTTTCGAGAAGATGGGCCTCATCCAGATCATCCACGACCAGAAGCGTGGCAAGGAAACCGAAGAGCCTGCCGTTGAGAATGAGGGAGAAGAGAAACCGAAGCGCGGCGGCAGAAGAACCAAAGCGCAGACCGAAGAGCCTGCCGCTGAAGAATGAGCTGCACAGATACGCTTGAGATCATTCGTTTGACTGCTCCCGAATTCAACGAAGTTCCTGAAGACGTCATTGAGAAATGGACCGAGATCTGCGCGCCAATGGTGAGCCGGAAGAAGTTCGGGAAGCTCTACCAGCAGGCACTTGCGTTTCTCGTCTGCCATAAGCTCAAGATGTCTGGCTTGGGTGACAACGCGTTCGGATCGATTGCAGACACGTCCAGAGTGTCAAGTTATTCTGAAGGATCGACTTCGATCAGCTTCAATTCCGGGTACACCAGCGGAAACGTAACGACTGGGGAACTGAACTTGACGCACTACGGTCTGCAATACATCGAGCTTCGAAAGCTCGTTGTTGTCCCCATTACCATTTCAGGGGTAGAGAATGGCTGATTTCAAGTTCAAGATCACTGCCGCAGGGCGGAAATACCAGAATGCGATTCAGGAGCTTTGCAGTAAGCAGATTTCTCTCGGCTTTCCCGAAGGGCTTGCCGCGAAGAAGAGAGGCAACGGAGGAGTTGAAGACTCCGCAGCCATGCTTGCCGATGTTGCGCTCTGGAATGAGGTCGGAACGTCCAATATGCCGGCGAGACCGTTCATGGCATCTTCGTTCGAAAACAACGAGGAGAAGCTAAAGGCATTCAGTGCGCAATGCTTCAAGCAGATTGAGGCAGGAGGCACTGCACAGGATGTGCTCCAGAAAGTCGGTGTGTATGCGAAGGGAATTATCCAGCAAGAGATCTCGGATGGTGACTTCGCAGCGAACGCGCCATCGACCGTTGCCAGGAAGGGCTCTGATAAGCCGTTGATTGACACCGGCCATATGCGCCAGAACGTCAACTTTGAGATCAAGGGAAAGGAGTGACGGTATGCTGCTGCCCATATTCAAAAAGGACTATATCGTCCGCAGACACGGGGAACAGACCGTCATTGACGGGCATCCTGCGAAGAAGGCTGATAAGATCTTTCGGGCCATGCTCAATGTGCAGCCTGCCAGCGCGGATGATCTTGCCGTCCTTCCGGAAGGCGAGCGGACGGTGAGCAGACTGAAGGTCTTTTCCGACTTCCCGTTTGTGACAGCGTCGCAGGAGACCGGCATTCCCGGAGACTGGCTGAACTACCATGGCTACTGGTATGAGTGCAAGGGCGCGAACATCTGGGATCACACGCTTCTCAGCCACTATGAATCAGAATTCGTGATCCTTCCGAACCAAAAGGCAGGTGAGAGCTTGTGACATTGAACGAAGTCAACGGAAAGCTGTACAGTTTGCTCCGGAGTTACTTCCCGCAGACGCACATCGCATTTGCCGAGGTGAATCAGGTAAAAGGTCACATTCCTGCTCTCACGATCAGAGCCGGAAACCTGAAGAGGGCCCTTTTTCCAATCACGAGGGAGATCAATGGCGTTCCGTGTGACTGCTGGGTTCAGCAATATCCAGTCGAACTGAATCTCATGACCAACGGAAGGCAAGTCAGCAGCGGTGGTTTTTCGTACAACGAAAACACCGCTGTTTCTGATCTTGTTGACCTCATCAATTTTCTTAGCTCCCCACACGGGAAGGAATGGTGTCTGGAAAATGACATTTCGATTCGTCCGAACGGCGATGTCATGAATGTCACGAGCCTCATCAACGATGTCGCGTGGGAATTCAGAGCGAAGGTTGAAATACTTGTTGGATTCACCCAGATCGCAGTCGGTGCGGCTGGCATCGTTGCTGAGTCCAGCATCAAGGAAACGACCGATCCTGACACCGGTGAAAAGGGCGAGACTGTTGATCCCGAATGGCATCCTACGCCAAGCGGAGGAGGTTCGTCCGATCTTGCGGAAGAAGAGACCGGCTATTTCGAGCATGTCATCATAGACAACTACAAGGAGGATTAAGGCTATGAGCCAGATTAGCGACATTGTAAATGTCCAGATCGAGCTGAATACGAATTTCACTTCCACCGACAGCTTCGATCACATTTGCATCGTAGGCCAGCGTCCGAAGAAATGGACTGACTGGGCTGCATCTACCGCCTATGTAGCAGGTGACGTTGTTGTTTCCGGAACGCACGTCTATTCGTGTGAAGTTGCAGGCAGCAGCGGTGATGCTGCGCCTGACCACACTTCCGGAACCGCGAACGACGGTACTGTTACGTGGAAATATAAATCCGAAATCCCTGCCGATGTTGGCCTGTATGCGAACCTGCAGGAAGTCACGTCTGCTGGATGGGACGTTTTGTCCGATCCTGTTGGCGTTGCTGCCCGTGTTGCATTCAGCCAGAATCCGAAGCCGGACGGCCTGTACATCGCGGTCCAGCAGATGGATACGAGCGATCTCGAGACTGCAGCGAGAACCGTGGAACGCGCTCTCAGCGTGTCCGGGTGGTATGTGCTTTGCACGGCCGGCGTCCAGGAATCCGAATTCCAGGATATTGCCAACCTGATCGAAGCGCAGAACAAGATGTTCATCTACACCTACGTCGGAGAGAACGACCCTATTGACGATACCTTCTATCGGTCTGCGGGCTATTACGGCCGGGAGTATGGTGCGCAGAACGCAAGCGATGTTCCCGCCGCAAACCTTTACGTCGGCGTCGCTACTGCTGCAAAGTGCCTGCAGTACGAGCCGGGCTCCGAAACCTGGGCGTATAAGACGCTCGCGGGTGTCAGTGCTTCGAGGCTGTCGTCCACGGAGATCAGCAAGCTCAAGGATTCGAACATCAACTGGTATGACACAATTGGCAAGGACAAGCTTACCGCTCTTGGCAAGGTGAAGGCCGGCGAGTGGATTGATGTTATCCGTCTGCGCGACTGGATCCAGGCCGATATGCAGACGAACATCATGAATCTTCTGAAGACCAACAAGAAGATCCCGTTCACGTCTTCAGGTATCGCAAGAGTCGAGAACGTTATGAGCGCCACGCTTCAGAGAGCGCAGAGAAACGGCGGCGTTTGCCCGGACGAATACGACACGGATGGCAACCAGATTCCTGGCTACACTGTGATCGTTCCGGCCGTCTCCGAGATCACCGCCGCAATGAAGGCGGCAAGAACCCTCAGCGACTGCAAGTTCGAAGCGTACCTTGCAGGTGCGATCCACATCATCAAGATCGTTGGCTCGCTGACTTACTCTGGTTAAAGGAGGAAGCACTGAATGTACACTTATGCATCCAATCAGGTCCTGCTTGCCGCAGGAAACCACGCCGTTACCGGCTATGCGGAAGATAGCTTCATTGTCATTGACCCCAGTGGCGACGGCATCATGAAGAAGGTCGGCTGCGATGGTGAGGTTTCCAGAGCAGTCAGCCCTGACAATACCTACACGGTCAAGATCTCGCTCGCCCAGGGTAGCCCTTCCAATAAGTTCTTCCAGGGCATGTACGAGCGCGACCGCACAACCGGCGATGGCGTTTTCCCGCTGCTGATCAAGGATTTGACCGGCAGCGTTGTTTTTTCTGCTGACAGCGCGTGGGTTGGAAAGCCCGCGTCCAGAACCTATGGCAAAGACACGAACGCGCGTGAGTGGGAGATTGCCACTGGTCCTGCCGTCTACAAGGAGTAAATCGGAGGTAGTTTATGAAACAGTTCGACACAATCACGAAAAATTTCGGCGGCAACTCTTTTTTCATCCGGCCATTCGGCGCATTTGACGCCTCGAGAATCACCGGAGAACTCAGCGCGACTCTTATCCCGCTGATCTCCGGTCTGCTTCCCGCCGTCAGCAACGCCAATGATGTGGATGATCTCAAGGATGTCAACATCGACTATGACAGGCTTGGGCCGTCTCTTGCGTCCTCTTTCTCATCTCTTGATGGTGAAAAGCTGGAGCACCTGCTCCGCCTGCTGCTTGTCGATAAGAACAACATTTCTGTCAGAATCGGTGGCGAGACCGAAGTCCAGGCTCTCACCTATGACATTGCAAATGACATCTTTGCCGGAGACCTGCAGGACATGTTCATGCTGGCCGTTGAAGTCATCAAAGTGAACTTCAACGGTTTTTTCAAGAAACTCGCCGACCGATCTGGCGCAGCAAAGTCAATCCCGAAAGCGACTACGAACGGTTTGGCGAGCTCGACCTGAGTGCGTTCAACGAGATTGAACTCAGGCTCTATTGCATGATCAAAGCCGGAATTGCCTCGAAAGAAGAACTGGAGAACTGTTATACCCTCGACGAAGCGCTCAAGCTCTATGCCCTGTTCCGAATGGATCAGGACATAGAGTACGGGCATTCGCTCGACCTGAAAGACGACAGGAGGTGATTTCGCATGGGGCTGATTGCTGCCGTTCTGCAGAACACCATCGGCTACACCGTCGATAAGGCATCGGAGCAGAAGGCACAAAGCAGCATCAAGGGCATTGAGAACCTTGCGAAAAAGGCTCTCGGCTTTATAGGCGTATCACTGTCTGTCGCCGGTGCTACGTCCTTTATCAAATCCTGCGTTTCTGCTGCCTCTCAGGTTGAAGAGATGCAGAATAAATTCGACGTCGTTTTCCAAGGTATTAACGAAGAGGTCGATGCTTGGGCGGAAAATTACGCCGACGCCATAAACAGAAATAAGAACGACATCAAGACCTACCTCGCTGACCAGCAGAACCTGCTCGTCGGTTTTGGCATGACCCGCCAAGAAGGCGCGGAGTTGTCAAAGCAGATGACAACGCTGGCCCTCGACCTCGCTTCGTTTGCGAATATTGATGAGAAGTCATCTGTTGATGCAATGACGAAAGCGGTTATGGGCGAGAGCGAAGCCGCAAAACGACTCGGCGCCGTCCTGAACGACTCCACAAGAGCGCAGGCGATGGAAACGCTCGGACTAAAAGGTAAGTACGACTCCCTTGACCAGCTGACAAAGATGCAGGTCAACTACCAGGCCATCCTGCAGCAGTCCCCGGATGCTATCGGCGACTGCGAGCGCAGCATGGGTTCGTATGAGTCCACCATGCGTGGTTTCAATTCGAAACTCAAGGAGCTCAAGGAACTGATCGGCCAGTTCTTCATGCCGGTTGCCAAGAAGATCCTTGATATCGGCACGAAGGGGATTATCAAGCTCCGCGAAGCCATTACGAAATTCAAGGACTTCGCAGATCGGGTAGGCGGAGCAGAGAGACTTCTGAAATTCCTCGCTGTGACTATCGCAGCGGTCATGGCAGTCCTCAAGTTCGATAAGATCAAAAAAGGACTTAGTGACATCGTTTCTCTGCTCACAAAGATCAATCTGAAAACCCTTGCCATTGTTGCAGGAATTATCCTGCTCGCTCTTATCGTGGAGGATTTCATTTCCTTCATGCAGGGCAAGGAATCCGTCCTCGGAGATCTTCTGAGCGCGAACGGAATCGATCCTGAAGAGGTTCGTGCCAAGATCAAGAAGATCTGGGAATCCGTCAAAACAACGTTCGGGAAGATCAAGGATTTCCTGAAAACGACGTGGGAAAATATCAAGTCCACCGCGAAGAGCATCTGGGAGCCGATCTCGAATTTCTTCAAAGAAAACGGGGATGACATCAAGAACAAACTCCAGCGCGTGTGGAATGCGATCAAAACCATCGTCGTCACGGTCTGGAATGTCATAAAGAACACCATTGTCCAGAGGCTGCAGGACATCAAGGCTGTGATGAGTCCAATCCTCGATGCAATAAAGAACTTCTGGGATAAATGGGGCGAGAACATCAAGTCCGCCGCAGCCCGGCATTTCCAGGGAGCGCTCGCGAATATCAGCAGCGTTCTCAATATCATCGTGTCCGTATTTGAGGCATTTGCATCGTTACTCACCGGTGATTGGAACGGCTTGTGGGAGTCCATCAAGAACATTCTTTCCGAGGCGTGGAATATCATCAAGAATTCGTTCCAGACGCTTTGGGATACGGTGAATCAGCTCACCGGCGGGAAACTCGGCCAGCTCAAGAATACCATCGTCAACGGCTTCAACGCAGCTATCGACTGGATCAAATCGCTTCCTGCCCAAGCCTACCAGTGGGGCGTCGATATGATCCAGGGAATCATCGACGGTATTACAAGCATGATCGATACTGTCGTTGGTACGGTTAAGAATGTCGCAACGAAGATCGGTGAGTTCCTGCACTTCTCCAGACCGGACAAGGGGCCGCTTCGGGATTACGAACAGTGGATGCCGGACTTCATGGGCGGTTTGGCAGATGGTATCAATAAGGCTAAGTCGAAAGTCGTTGGCGCGGTCAAGGGGCTTGCTGGCGATATGTCTCTCGGCAATGTTGTCGCAAACGTCACCGGGTTTGCAAGCCGTGGCGCTTTTGGCGCGACAGCGAGAACGGCAGGAAATACGACAAACAGCCGAAAGGTTATCAACCAGAAGGTTGAGTTCAACAACCAGTTCTATGGAGATCGAGCTGCACAGCTGAATACGGCCAGCACAATGCAGCGCGGTGCTGCAGATGCAACCGCAGAGCTCGCAAGGGCGCTTGCATATTCGTAAGGAGGGGATGGAATGCCGCAGGCTCTTACGCCGGTCAGTATTGCCGGCACAGAATTCGATGCGTTGATCACCCTCGACGAGTCGGTTGAAGCTGATGTTCCTGAATATCCGATAGAGACCGGGTACACGGTCTCCGACACGATCATCCGGAAAGCGAACAAGCTGGCAATGTCCCTGTTCGTTTCTGGCCTGCCGATTACATGGCGAGGCAGACTCAGCGGTGGCAGCACGAGAGTTGAAAGCGTCAAGAAGCAGCTGCTGCAGCTGTACGCAGACGGGAATCCTGTGACGGTCAATACGTCGGATAAGACCTATGAGAATATGGCTTTCACGACCATGACGTTCCACAAGGCTCTCGATGTTGGGTACGCACTTCAGATCGACGTGGAAATGAAGGCGGTCATTGTTACGTCTTCTGCTACCACCACGATTCCGGATACCTATGGAAAGAGCGGTACGACGGGAGCATCCGCCGGAAGCGCCAGCACGACGACATCCTCTGATGCGAGTTCCGGATCCGGCGCAAACGGGTCTGGCTCGTCTGGTTCGTCTGGTTCGTCTGGATCTTCTGGTTCTGGAAAAGGCGAGAGTATCCTGCATGCCGGCATAAGCTCCATAAAAAGCGGAGCTGGCTTATTCGGCGCGCTCACTGGAGACAAGTAATGAAAAGAACTACAATTTCTGTTCCGAACCTGAATGACAGCTTTGAAAAGGTGACTCTGAACGGAAAGGTCTATTACCTGCGGTTCACATGGAATGACTACGAACAGCGGTGGATGCTCGGGATCTATGACAACATCAGAAATCCAATCATGACCTGCATCAAAGTCGTTCCGAGATACCTGCTCAATCTGTTTTGCGGACTCGACGAATTCTCTGAACGGTCTTTCTATGTGGAGACGGAACTCGACGAGATCAAGAGAAATGATTTCGTCGACGGGAAAGCGGTGTTCGTCTTTTATCAAGTTTAAAGACCTGCGGTTTGCATTGTCGCAGGTCTTTTTTGGAGGATTTAAGTATGAATTTCAATCGGAGCTACCGGTTTTCCGCCGGAAAATCCGGAGGTTCCGGATTTGAAATAGGCGGAGAAAAGGGCGTCAACGGCATGCCGCTGCATATCTCATTTTCCATCGAGCGGAGTGAGAAAGAAGCAGCAAACACCGGCAAGGTTAGCATCTGGAACCTGAACAATGAGCACATCGACGCTCTGAAAGAGGATGACTGCATTGCGGTCCTCAAAGCCGGGTACCAGGACAATATGCCGCTGATTTTCACGGGCGTTGTCACGTTCGGCTCCACCGAGCTTGATGGCTCCGATACTGTCACTGACATTGAGGTAACAGACACCCGCGTCGAGCTCCGGGATACGTATGTGACGTTGTCGTATTCCGGCAAGGTCAATACGAAAAACATCATAGACGATGTTGCCGGCCAGATGGGGGTAACTGTCTCCTACAGCTACAATGCAGAATTCTCCGAGCTGCCGAACGGGTTCAGCTATATTGGTCAGGCTAAGAATGTGCTGACAAAGATGTGCGATACCAGCGGCCTCGTGTGGTCAATCCAGAACGGCGTCCTGCAGGTCAAGAAGCCGAACGATGTCATGCTCAGAGAGGTCTATGTCCTGTCGCCGGATACAGGTCTCCTTGGAATCCCCAAGAAGATCAATGTCTCCAAGGAGGAAGAAGGCAAAAAGACCGAGGCCGGATGGGATGTTGTGTACCTTATGAATGCTGCAATCGACATTGATGACTACGTGTACCTCGAGAGCAAGCTCGTCAAAGGCTATTTCCGGGTCAGCCAGATAAAAATCGAAGGAGACAATTTCTCCGAGACATGGCAGTGCAGTGCCAGACTTCTGGAGGTTGAATGATATGAAGAGTGAACTCATCCAAAACCTCAGAAATGAGATGAAAAAAGTCGCAGGCGAGATCCATACGGCATTCCCTGGCACAATTACTGCATATGATCCTGCTTCCAATACAGCAGAAGTCCTGCCCGGTATCCAGCTCAAGAAGCCGGACGGAACGAAAATGGACTACCCGAAAATCTCCGGTGTGCCGGTTGTCTGCTTCAGAGCCGGCGGCGCTACGATTGCGCTTCCAATCAAGGCCGGGGACGGCTGCTTGATCGTTGTTGCGGAAAAGGCTATCGACAAATGGATGTACGGTCAGGAAACGGATACGGACCTGAACCATGACATCACAAATGCGATGTGCATTCCTGGATTGTTTGCTTCCGGCAATTCAGCGCAGCAGACTGCATGCTCCAGTGGCAAGGTCGTTATCGATAGCGGTGGCGCCGGCGTGTCCATAAATGGGGATATCAGCATAAGCGGAAGCATCTCGTGCTCCGGAAGCGTGCACGGGACCAACATATAAGCACACTATGCCGCACAGCAGCGCTCGCGGCTATGGCTCATTGGAATAAGACAAATCCAATAAATCAACCACAAGACATAAAAAGGCGGCATAAGGGCGCCAAAAGCCCTACACAAGGAGGCATTCATGAAGGATATTTTGCTTGTCGACGATGATCTCTACGTAACAGACACCGGCGACATCAGGATTACTGATCGAGTCAGCCAAGCCGCAAAGATCCGTTTGCGCTGGTTCAAAAATGAATGGGGGCTTGGCCCGCAGTTTGGAATGCCTTACTACGAAGAATTTCTTGTCAAGAACCCCAACATACCGAAACTGAAGAGAATAATCAGCGAGCAGCTGATGGATATAAAAGAAGTCACGTCTGTGACAAACCTTGAAATAACCGTTGATCCTCGTACACGCGAGGCACTTATCACCTTCACCATCGTTTGCGGTGAAGAATACTACGACGAGGAGGTAACAATCAGTGCCTGATTACGGAATTACGAAGACTGGCATGCAGATAAAACGCCTTGATACGATCATGGATGAGATTCACAAGGATCTCACGGATGGTTTTGGCGTGAACACGAAGCTGAACCCGGAATCATACCTTAACGTCCTCGTAACCACATTTGCAGATAAGATCGCGGAGCTCTGGGAGTTTGGCGCGAGCATCTACCATGCGAGCTATCCGTCCTCTGCGGAGGGTATCAATCTCGACAACTGCATGCAGTATTCCGGCGTCGTCAGAAAGCTGGCGGCAAGAAGCTATTACCCGATCCACTGCAAGGGAATCGACGGGACAGAGCTCGCCAGCGGAACGATGATCGCCAGCGTGACAAACCCTGTGAAGCGGTTTTATCTGAACGAAGCAAACACGATTTCAAGAACGCAGTTCAATAAGGTCTCGATCAAGGCGCTCTCGTATGCGGATGGGGACTATACGATCGGAATCAACAGCAACGTGTTCCTGTACCATGCAGAGAGCGCGACCGGTGTCTCGGACATCCTGAACGGGCTGAAGGCCGCTGTTACTGATACCGATTATTCCGTGTCGATCGACAGCGAGCATGAGCAGCTTGTCGTCGAGTGCGTCAATGAAGAATCCAATAATACGCTTGTCCTATCCGACAACCTCACGACTGGGTGGGTCGTATCAATCATCACCTTCGTGTCCGAAGAGACCGGCGATGTCGTGATGCAGGACAACACGATTACCAACATCGTAACCGCCGTCACTGGCCTCGAAAGTGTTACGAATATCAGCAAGTACACACCGGGCCGTCTCAGAGAGACGGACGCGGAGCTGCGGGAAGCGTACCTGAAGCGTGTATATAATCTATCCACCAGAATGTGCGACAGCATAGCGAGTTCTCTGCTGCAGAACGTCAGCGGCGTCAAAACAGTCGCCGTGTACGAGAACGATACCAATGTCACCGACTCATGGGGAAGACCCCCTCATAGTGTGGAGGCCGTCGTGGAAGGCGGCGGTGACGCCGAGATCGCGCGGGAGATCCTGAAAACGAAGGCTGCGGGCATTCAGACTCATGGCTCCGTTACCGTAAATGTCCCGGATGCCTACGATAGCACGATCCCGGTCCACTTCAATCGGCCGACGCCGGTTTATTGCTGGTTCGACGTTTCCATTACGCAGAGCAATGACGAGTCACTGCCTCCGAACTACGCAGATATCATCGAGAACTGCATTGTAGATCAGATTGAAAGCATGTCTGCCGGCAGCGATGTAACTCCGCAGAAGTGGATGAGCAAGATCTACGCTGCCTGTACCGGCATTGCGTACATCGATATCAAAATCGCAACGGAGACCGAAAGTGATTCCACCCCGAAAACGTCCGAATACACAAAGCGTCTCGTATCGATTTCGCCTCGTGAAAAGGCGGTTACGGATGTTGGAAGAATCGCAATCAGTCTGGAGGGTACGTGATGGCCGAAGTTGAAGATGTCCTTGCATACTGGTTCGATGATATCCCGATGCAGTTCAAGGGCAAAAAGAAGATCAAGATCCTCCATGACGCTTTTGCAAGGCAGCTGCAGGAGGTCAAAGATTTTCTGCTCGAGCTTGATGTCAATCGGAGAATAGAAACGGCCGAGGGCGAGCAGCTTGACAGAATCGGGGATATCGTTTGTTTGACGAGAGCCCAAGCCGGTCTGTACACCGGCGATCCGATTCCGGTAAACGTCCTTGATGATAAAACGTACCGGAAGTTCCTGAAATATAAGATTCTGCTCAATACCAGCTACTGCACCTACGACGAGCTCATCAAGGGCCTGAACTACTTCTTCATCGACTACAACATCTACTACATGGAGGATCCGGAGTGGCCGGCAACGATCGTGTTCAAGGTCCCGAGCGAGGTCGGCTCCGTCCTCACGGAGACTCCAATTATCAAGGCGGCTGGTGTCGGATACAGAATCATTGTCTTTGACAGCGAAAATGATATCGGGCACAAGATGTTCTTCGGATACTTCGATAATCAGGAAATCACCATCCCTTACAGCACGAACGGAAGCGGAAAGATCGCAGACGGTGTCCTCATGCTCGACAGCAACGACGGATACTACGTCGAGAACGACACCCTGCATACGATCCCTGCTGACTCCATGAATGGTGACATCCTCAACATCTCTGACCCCGATATTACGCAAGGAGGATAACAAATGGCGTTTGTAACGACACTTACCACTAAAGGAAAGCAGATGCTCGCATCCGCGTTTACTGGAAAGCCGCTGGTTTTCAGCAAAGCGAACTTCGGCTCCGGAACTGCGGAAGTCAGCGAGATTCCTGCCCTTGAAAATATCAAGGACGAAAAGGCGAACGGCCACATTTCCGGAAAAGAGCGTGAGAACACGCAGACGAAGCTCACGGTTGTCCTCACAAATGATGGTGTCTCTACTGGCTTCTACATCACGGAAATCGGTATCTTCGCAAAAGACCCGGAGGAGATCACAGCCGAAGATACGGAGGAGACGATTGCTGCAAAGACGGATTACCTCTATGCGTACATCAAGATCACAGACGGTGATGGCGGTAAGCTGCCTCCGTATGATGCGGCTCCGGCTCGGCGGCAGTTCCTGATCTACATGTACGTCGGACTTGCGGCAGATGTCGGCGCGATCCTCGATTCCAAATTCATCTACGTCACGGAAGATGAGTTCCAGGAACATCTGAGCGACCCCAATGCGCATAAAGACCTTTTCAGTAAGTTCCAGACCAAGACAAACCTGCTCCAGGAAACATCCGTCATCGAAACTGGAGACTATGTCCCGATTTATCATCCAATCGACAATACGCACTACAAGGTCGATCTCCAAAAGTTCTTTACAGCAGTTCGGAATGTTCTCTTTTCCGGGATCGACGGAATTGTAAAAGCAAACAAGAACGGAACGGTATCGAAAGCCATTGAGGGCGAAGACTATCAGCTGCCTACGAATAAACTCGTGTCTGGCAGCACCCTCGATGATACTGATACGGTTCCGTTTTATGATGCCTCGGAGAAAGCGCACAAGAGCACGACGCTGTACGCTCTCATCAGCAAAATCAAAAAGAGCTCTTTCCCGGATGGCTCCGGCCTTCTCAAGAAGAACGGCCAGACCATCGAGACTGCAACAGCTGGCGTCGACTACCAGCCGGCAACGAGAAAGCTGGATGCTTCTACGGTGGAAGATGCTGACTCTATTCCGATTTACGACGCGAGCGTCACCGGAGACCGGCGAATTACTTTCAGTTCGCTCAAGAATTCACTGAAGCAATACTTCGATCAGCTTTACACGAAGGTGGCATTTGATTCCACGCCTACAAGCGGCAGCACAAACGCTGTCACCAGCGACGGGATCTATAAAGCAATGGTCGATAAGAAGATCTTCGTTGCCGGCCCGACTCCGCCGACGAACACGAATCTGCTCTGGATCGATACCGCTGCTGTCACCGGCGGCCTCAAGTACCACAACGGCAGCGCATGGGTCCATGTCCCGGTTGCTTACGCAACGTAACCAACTGCAGCACACAGGATAAGGAGAAAAAACATGATTACAGTTCTCACGCAGGAGATGACAAACTACCTGCAGGCACAGGAATTCCAGTTCAACACACTGCAGTTCCTGATCTGCTTTGCAAGACGGCATAGGCTCACTGATCGTCCGGCCTATGAGCAATGGCTTGATGAATTCATGGAGGCCAACATTCGATTCTCGGAGACAAAGAAAACCCTGAATGAGATTTATCCGGAAGGCTGGGTTGTACCCAACAGGGACGAGCCTGAAACCTTTGCCGATCAGCTCATTCGGCTGTTTCCCAATGGATCTACCGACCCGATGCATATCGGTGGAAAGCACTGCAAGGATGTCACGCTGCAGGTTACTGAGAACTGCAACATGGCCTGTACGTACTGCTATCAAGGGCATAAGACGAGCCACGCGATGGATTTCGAGACCGCGAAGAAATTCGTTGACTGGCTGCTGGAAAGCAAGGATCCATACATCAACGCCGATGACTCCGATGGCGTTGTGATAGATTTCATCGGCGGCGAGCCGTTCCTTGAAATCGGCCTCATCCGAAAGGTCGCAGAATACTTCGTGACGAGAGCATTCGAATTGCACCACCGTTTCGCCACGAGATTCATGTTCAGTATTACTTCAAACGGACTCCTGTACTTTGAACCGGAAGTGCAGGAGTTTTTTGATGAGTATCAGATGCACACGTCGTTTTCCATCACGATTGATGGCAACAAGCAGCTGCATGATACGTGCCGGCTCGACAAGGGCGGGAGCGGTACATACGACAGGGCAATTGCCGCGGTCAATCACTTCGTTAATGTCCGGCATGGGTACATGGGCAGTAAGATGACAATCGCTCCTGCAAACGTGGGATACGTCTACGAAGCTGCAAAAAACATGATCGACTATGGATACAAGCACATCTTCCTGAACTGCGTGTACGAGGAAGGCTGGACCGTCGATCATGCACGGACCCTGTACAAACAACTCTGCCAGCTTGCCGACTATCTGGTTACGCTCGAAAACAGACCTACGCTCAGTATCTTCGATAAGAAGTGCGGACACCCACTTTCGGAGAATGAGAACCAGAACTGGTGTGGAGGCAATGGGCTGATGCTCGCTGTTGACTATCACGGCGATCTGTATCCGTGTCTGCGGTATATGCCGTCCAGCGTCGGTCCCGACGTTGAACCGTTTGTCATCGGTGATATCGAGCACGGCGTCTGCAACAAGGAGCGGATCCATTGCCTGTCTTGCGTGACGCGCTGCAGTCAGTCTACTGATGCGTGCATCCATTGTCCAATCGCGTCTGGCTGCTCATGGTGCACTGCGTACAACTACCAGATCTTTGGAACACCGAATAAACGGGCAACATTCATCTGCCCCATGCACAAGGCCAGAGTCCTTGCCAACGAATACTACTGGCACCTTGTCGGCGAGGAGTATTCCATAGAGATGCCTGAACAATGGAGAAGGGAGATTGTCGATGGCTGAAATCAGTTCTGAGAGAATTGCAGAGCTCAAGGCTCGTGTGAAGGCTGAATGCCTTCGCCGCTGCCATATCGATAGCGTCGAAAGCTACGGTGGCGAAAAATATGATTTTTCCCGTGACCCGGAGAAGGATAACGTGGCAATCGAAGAACATGCAGAGAAAATCCTTACCCCGTTGAATGCGATTAACAGTGCAAAGTTTCCTTCCACTCGCGGTGATCGCGTGATCAGCGACTCGGAGCTTACGACCGAGGAGGCGTTTCTGACTGTCGCCGAGGCACGAGCCGTCACGGATCAGTACGGGACAGACTGCAACGGAAACTGTGCCGGCCTCTGCTTCGGATGCACGAGCGGGTGTGTCAGCGGATGTACGTCTTGCCAGGGCTGCTCCGGAACCTGTAAGAACACTTGCAAAAACGCTTGTACGGAAACGTGCTATGGATCCTGCAGCGGATGTGATACAGGCTGCCAGGGCTGCAGTGGCTGCGGTTCAAGCTGCGCAACCGGCTGTAGTGGATGCGACGGCTGCAGCGGCTGCGGCAGCGGATGTGGTTCCGGCTGCTCTGGACAATGCAGCGGGTGCACGGGCTGCAGTACCACATGCGGAGGAGACGGCTGCGTAGGACAGTGTGTTACCTCATGCAGCGCCGGCTGTGTGACCGGCTGTGGCGCGAGCTGCGGAAGCTGCCACGGGACGTGCACGAAGGTCAATTATGCCAACTAAGAAGAGGAGGAAACCTAAATGGACATCTGCACTGATTTTGATGTGGCTATGGGCCAGTATGTCGTAGAGCTGTACGGGGATAAGCGGACCAGAGCTACCCGTTCCGCAGTAGAAGCGGCTGTCGGAGATGACCGGTATCTTTTTATCCAGGCGGTCAATGCAATCGTCTGCGCCGCCCAGCAGAAGCGCGTGGATGGAATGAACGTTGAAGACGCAGTAGAGTTCTGCAAGAAAGAATATGATGCGCTTCATTTCGATGACCACTTCTGCTCCTGGGACTACTACGATGCGACAGCGAGACTCGTTATTGGCGTCGAGTCATTCAGGACGCTTGCGGTCGCTGAAAAGCTCGAAGCGATCCACAGTATTTTTGAAAAATGCTGCTCCTGCCCCGACGTGTTTGCCAGGGCTGGCCTTATCCTGTACTGCCTGAGAGTCATTACCCGCTTTGGTCTCATGACAAAGGATATTGAGTTCATGCGGAAGGTCTCGAAGGAAGTAACCGGCCTGAATGAGCAGGAACGGCAAAACGCAGTCATTCCTGACTGCTTCGTAAGAGAAATTTGATGCTTATGGATATCGCACGTGATTATGAGATCGTTGCGTGTCAGTATTCCGTTGCCCTGTTCGGCGGCGCAATGACTCCACAAATACGGACCTCTTCTTTGCACGCCTGCGCCGCTTCTGATTCTGCGGCGAAGGTGTTTTTTGAAATCATTTTATCGTTCTTTGGAAGCGAGCATGATCTGAAGGGCTTCTGCCAGGAATACAAGGTGCTGGGGCTGGAACGGTATTTGTGCAAATGCGAAGCTGCCGGCCAACTGTTTTCTCTCGCAGAAAGAGCGAGAGGAATCTGCAGATGTACAAACAGCGAGAAGATCGGCCTTCTGCGGGAAGTGCATGCTGTTGCAGCAAAGTGCGGCTGTCCGGACCTTGAGTATGGACTCAAGCTTCTCGTACTGAATCAGGCAATCCGGTTTAGAATTATCGAACCGATGCTCAATGTCGTATCCGAAATCATGCGCGACGTCGAAAAAATGAAGACGCAGGCGGATCCGTGGGTTCCGCAGTCATTCGACGCTGCATTTCGCGGATAGGAGGTGTGTCAATGCTCATCGTCAAACAGGTCATGGTTGACGACACCGTATATGACATTTACGACCCTGCCTGCAGAGCGAGTCTTCCTGTTTCTGCATCCACTGACACGCTCACTTGGCAGGCATACGCAAACACGATCACAGATGACGGCAACTACTATGTTACCGATCTGAATGATAAGAAAACGAGGCTTTCCGTCTTCAGCGACAGCGACGATGTTGTGACGCAGTTTGCGATCAGCGGCTCCGACGGGAAACTGTACATCAGAAGAGCCGCGAAAGACGCGCTTACGCAGGTCGACTTTACGCAGATTGCAAGCGCAGCGGATGTCGCTGCTGCTCTCGCCAGCGTTAATGTTGAACTCCCGGAAAATGCAGAAGATGGAGACGTCGTCACAATAGCGCTGGATGAGTCTGGGAACAAAAAGCTCGGCTGCTCGAAGATCAACAATTTCGTCCTCGAAAATGTGGAGGCGTTTGCGTTTTATTACACGCCGCATATCGATGACGCAGGAAATCTCTCATTCACTCCGAACAGAAACGAGCTTCCGGCAATCACCGACACGTTCAACGTCAAGGGCGAGACTGCTTATGAGGCCGCAGTCCGTGGCGGCTATACCGGTTCCTCTGAGGATTTTGACAAGATTCTTGCCGCAGCAGGGGATAAGGCCGATAAGAAGATTCCTGCGAACGTCGGCAATATTCCCACTCTTGATGAGAAAGGCAACCTTGCAGACAGTGGGAAAAACATAAGCCAGGTTGGAGTCCAGTCTGACTTCCGGGAATCCAACGAAAACAGTGCCGCGTTCATCAAGAACAAGCCCCATGAATATACGGACTCCGAAATTCAGGGACTCATCACGGCAAAACTTGATGAATATGTGCCTGCTGCTATTGCGGAAAAGATCAACAGAACGAGCGCTGTCAATGAAGAAGATACGAATTATGCCGACTACATGTCGAGAGGTCAGAGCCTGAATGCGCAGGAAACCACTCCGACTGTCAACGGAACCATTGCCTGGCAGTACGAATAAGGAGGGACGGAACATGGCACATATGGCACAAGCGGCGGGGACGGATTACGCCGTCGCGGGCGGCAAGACCCTCATCGACGGCACGGCGTACAGCGTCGTCGCGACGCGAGAGGTGGAGAAGACCATTGTCGTTACTGGCAAACTGCCGTCCACTGTAAGTGGCAGCTTCACGGTTAATGATGCACGCTTAGATTACGACAAATATGAAGTCGTGCAAGCGCTGTACGCAACTGCCGGATATTACAATATGACTGGGGTGACAGTCTTAATTGTGTATGAGAAAGATTATCAGAAAATGAATGGAATAATTCCTGGCGGACAGTACAGCGGCGCCTCATCTAAAGATAGCCCAAGTGTAACATCAATGTTTAATTTTTCACAAAACGGAAAAGCGGTGCTCCCAGCGCTCCCATCTGCAAATTTACTTATTGAGGGTAGCATATACACCATCGTCTTGGAGGCCAAAACATGAGTCACAAAACCCTGATCTCCGGCACGGCGTATGAGGTCGTGGGCGGGGCACAGATGATAGATGGAACGAAATTCCAAATGGGGGGGGGTAAAACCCTTCTTGGCGGGACGGCATTCGATATCCCGTTTGCTAAAGGATCGTACACGATTGATATGTCGTGGAAATACGAGCTTAGTCAACACGTCAGCCTTAAAGACATTCAAATGCCTACGCTCACTTACCCGAGCACGGAGGGGAGCGTATCATTTGGTTCGGTAGCGAAATACGTGTATCTAAATAGAAACTCGATGATAATCCAGATGACACCTGGCATTTTGCAATTACAGGTCACAGGAAACTGCAATACCATTACTGGCGATGGTGTCACTGATTATCATACGGCGAGTGACAATAAATCAATGATTTTTACTATACAAGCGACAAAAGAAGGAACCTATAGACCTAATTTCAACATGATAAATCCGTGCTCGAACCGGTCAAGGGCATATGTGAAGGTTTTATCTTTCGAGCCAGCATAAAGGAGGAATCAGCATGGCACACATTGCACTTTTAAATGGTACGAATTACCAAGTTGGGGGGGGTAAAGTCATGATCGACGGCACAGTCTACAGTATCATGGCTACCCGCGAGGTGAACGACACGGTTGTTGTTGAGATGAACCCGACGTCGATCAGCAAGGAAGTGATGACGCTCGAAAATGCTGCGTTTGACTGGACGAAATACGATCTTGCTGAATACTTTGTTTTCGGAGAACAATCTTTACGTTTCATAGCCGTAAAAACATCCATAGAAAATTCGATTAGGTTTAACAAAATGTACGTCACTACTAGTAACCAGGGATATGAACTCCGCACTTTTAAAATAACAGAAAACGCGACTGTAAACGGGAAGCTGACGATAAACGCCAAATATTCACTGGGATCAAGCTACATGGGGTGGCCGATTAGCGACACATCTAAGACAATTTGCACAGTCATACTGAAAAGAAAGGGATGACAACATGATTTATTTTAAGACAAATAACACCGAATACCCGGCCAGCATTGCCGGGAAAGTCACCGACCGGGACTGGGGCGGGCGCGAGTCCAAGTCCATCACGCTGACCATGACCCACGCTGCCGCCGTGCAGCTGTTTGTGGACGGGCTTGTATGGTCCATCGTCCAGCGCGATACCGTCCCCGTCTACGGCACAGACGGCAACCCCACCGGCGAGACCGAGGAGCAGGTCCAGGAATGGGACAACGCCGACTACGCTGTCGCCGGACCCATCACCGACAACCGTGACGGGACCATCACCGCGAAGATGGGGAAGAAAACCGAACTTGAGCTTGCCCGCGAGCAGGCAGCGGACGCCGAACAGGCGGCAAAAATTCTGATGGGGGAGGCAGAATAATGGCTACTACATACACCGAACGCGCACGGGAACTGCGCCCGTATATCGTCAAGGCATCTGCATATCTGGATGACGCAGACGCGCTGAAGGCGAAGGAACTCTATGCCCACTGGGCACCGGACATGGTGGTCAAGCCCGGCGACCGGCTCGTCTTCGCGGACAACGGCGTGGACAAGCTGTACCGCGTCAATGAAGGCCAGGGCCACACCACCCAGACCGGCTGGGAGCCGAATAAGACTCCAGCCCTCTTTACCGTCATCGATGAGCAGCACGCGGGCACGCAGGCAGACCCGATCCCGGCCTCGCGCGGCATGGAGTACACCTACGGCCTGTACTATACCGACCCGGAAGACAGCAAACTCTACCTCTGCGAGCGCACCGGCGCAACGGCCGGCGACAAGATCACCCTGCAGTATCTCCCGCACGAGCTGATCGGCCAGTATTTCACTGAGGTGGCATGATGGCAAATGCACTTGTGAATGGTACGAATTACCAAGTGGGGGGGGGTAAAGCCCTCATTGGTGGAACGGTATATTCAATTGAACAAGGCAAAACGTTGATTGATGGGACAGCCGTCGATATCGTACTGAAGAAAACCGAGTACGTGACGGTAACGATCGTTAACGGCGGTTCGGGCTACAATACCAATCGGGTAAAGTATAACGGCACCCTGTACTCTGCGCCGAAAACCCTGACAGTGGAAAAAGGCGAAGTCATTCAGTTGAAGTACGGCGGAGAATACAATCATACCGGATCAGTTTTTATAAACAACGTCCGTAAAGCCGACTCTGGCAACAGCGTGCTTTGGTACGATTACACAGTAAATTCAGACGTGACCGTTACGCTTTATGACTCTATTCAGACGGCAAACCCATGGGGAAACGGTGCAATTGCTATAGATGTTTACAACACATACGTCACAGAATGAAAAACAAAGCGCGAACTAGGAGGCAACATGAGCCATAAAACCATAATCGCCGGTACGAGCTATGACATCACCGGCGGGACCAACCTCGTAGATGGAACTATATTCCATATCGGGGGGGCGGACGCAGGTCGACGGAACCGTCTACGAGATCAGCTTCAGTAAGCCGCTGACCATAACCGTATCCGGTGGCAGCGGCGGCTATGCGTGGGTCACGTATAACGGAGCCGAGATGACGAGTGGCGAAATCACGATAACCGCCGGTGAGAGCGTGACGGTTGACTGCTTCTCCAGAAACGGGAAAATCTGCTGTATTTACCTGAACGGAAATTTGGTCGCAAGCGCCGGCGGCTGTGCGGAATACGAATACACCCCGTCAGCAAACGCCACCATCAAATTCACCTCAAGATACGCCAGCGGCTGGATCTACGACGCTTATATTACTGAAGGATAAGAAGAAAAGAACCACCATCAAAACCAAAAATGTGGGTGAAGAAATGACATTATCTCAGATCATTGGCGGTAGCAGCGCCGGTATTGTCCTGCTGCTCACCCTAATTGAAATCGCGCCGATCAAGGTAAATCCTTGGTCGGCGTTATTTTCTGCAATCGGTCGGAGGATCAACAAGGAAGTCCTCGACGAAATAACTGAGCTCAAGAAAAACATGAAGGAGATCCGCGATGTCAATGATGAGCGGAATGCAAAAGAATGCCGCTCACGCATCCTTCACTTCGGGGACGAGCTGTACCATGACGCGCGGCACACGAAAGAGCACTTCGATCAGATCCTGGACGACATCCATGAATACAGCCAGTATTGCGAATCTCACAAGGACTTCAAAAACGACAAGACAGTCTTAACCACGGCGAAAATTCGGGATACCTACCGGCAGTGTGTCGATAAGCACAGTTTCCTTTGAGCGGAGGAAGTGTATGGACAATAAAGACGAATTAGAGCGGGACCCTTCCGGAACGGAAACCAGCAAGAAGCTGTACTACCTGTTTATTCTTGTCGCAATCGTCCTGCTTCTTGCGGTCGTTATTATCTCGGCTTCCGGAGGATGCTGCACGGACCTCGTAACCGTAACCGTCGCGTGGATCGGATTTCTGGCTGCCTATTCTGCTTTCTACTTGTGGAAGTCGAAAAATGAAAACAGGGCGAAATATGCCCAGAAATTCATCCGGAAGTTTGCAAACAAGTATGGCGTCGATGCGGCCATCCGCATCTCTGAAGTGGTGTTGAAAGATTAAAGGAGGACAATCATGAAAAACGAATTTGTCGATATCACGCTTACCTTACTCACGATTTGTGCGTTCACGCTCGTGGCATTTTTGCTTTCTGCCAGCAAGCAGAAGGTACGGCAGCTCATCAGCGAACTCGTGCAGAAGATGGAGGACGCTGTTCAAGGCTCCAACATGGGCGCAGTCAAAAAGGAACGAGTTATCGCCCAGCTCCGCACGATGGGCGTTCATGTGACACAATGGGTCGAGGATACCATTGACGCGATCGTTGCCGAGCTGAACAAGAGCAAGGCATGGCTGAAAACGGAGGTGAGCGGCGATGATGAAAGCAAGTGAACTTGCCGCAAAGGCTCTTGATATTGCGAAAAATTACCTCACCGTCTATGTCTGGGGCGCTGTAGGCTCCCCGGTCACAGAGCAGACGATCAGCGACAAGGTCAAGCAGTATCCATCCAACCGGACAAGCGGCCATGAAGCGCGAGCGCGAGCGGTCATCGGGAAGAACGCATGGATGTTTGACTGCGTCAACCTGCTCAAGGCCATCCTCTGGGGCTGGAAGGGCGACGCCAGCAAGTATTACGGCGGCGCAACGTACTGCTCCAACGGCGTTCCCGATATCAATGCCGATACCATGTTCGCCAGGTGCACACAGCAAAGCGCCGATTTCTCCAACATTCAGGTCGGCGAAGCGCTGTGGATGAGCGGCCACATTGGCGTATATGTCGGCGACGGCCTCGGCGTTGAGTGTACGCCGGCGTTCAAAGGCGGCACACAAATTACCGCCGTCGGCAACATTGCGCCGAAGGCAGGCTACAACACCCGCCGCTGGACGAAGCATGGCAAGCTCCCGTATGTTACATACGATGGCTCTGCTGCTCCTTCTTCTCAAAAGAATGGCAAGATCGTCGTGAACGGCAAGGAATGTCCGATCAACCTGATTCTTCGCAATGGCACGAACTATGTCAGCGAAGCAGATCTGTTTGAGATCCTTGGTCTCGACATCAAGGAAATCGATACGATCAACAATGCCGGCTCTCCATTTGTCAAGATCCGAGATATCGCAAAGGTCGCCGGCTGGAAGGTGAGCAGCAGAGGCAATGTCGCTGTCATCGACACCAAATGAGGAAGAAACCAAAACGCGGCGACCAGCTGCAGCTGATACTCGCATCCGTTTATGCGAGTCCATGCGATAAGGAACCGACAAAGTTCTGTTCGGGAGCCTACTATCTGTGGGACGATGAACAGAAAAATGGAAGGTATCCGATCACGTCCACATACTCAAGGTGTGGGATTCATGGCTACATCTCTGGATGGATCGACAGAGATCATGTCACAATCCAATATTGAAATCAGGCCCTCTCTCGGAGCAATCCGGGGGAGGGCTTTTTTTGTTTGTCCAGAGGACAGTCCGCGGACAGTCCATTGGACGTGTCCTTGGGACAATCCATGGACTGTCCACTGGTAAACATAAACGTAATCATAACCATAAACGTAACCATAAACTTAAAGGTTAAATAGAAAATATAAAAAGAAAAAGATGCCCTCACATACAAACAATATATCCGATAACGGATATAATTAGAAATATAACTATAAAAATAGCCGAAAACTATTGACTTTCGAGCGCGATACCACTACGATTAGTTCAGAGGGCAACGAAACAAAGTCGTGGTCCCTTGGACGAAAAAACGGCCTATCCGCCACAAAGCCGCTCAAAGGGCGGCACAGCCTTTTTATTCCCAAACATCAAATTACACCACCTAGCGCGGAAAACCGGAGCCACAGCCGCCAGAGGGCTGGCATCACAGTGTTCTCTTGAGTTTCATAACGATCAACTACGTTTCTTGATTTGCAACTCTGGAGAAAATGGAGATACTTTATTAAATATGATCCGGATTTTCCGCAAAGCACAATCCTGCACAAATGTCCGGTGGACAGTCCGCGGACAGTCCGCAGACGCGTCCAATGGACATTCTATGGAACGTCCGTAGAAAAGTCCGTGGACTGTCCCAGGAAATAAACTCAAATGAAAGGAACGTGATGAAGTATGAGGAAGGAAAGATGCACCAAGAAGGACTACTATCTTGGCATCGCAAAAGCTGTCTCTGCCAGGTCGACCTGCCTGCGGAGACAGTATGGAGCCGTCATTGTCAAGGATGACGAGATTATCGCAACCGGCTATAACGGGAGCCCGAGAGGAACGACCAACTGCTGCGATAGCGGCGAGTGTTGGAGAGAAGCGAACGGGATCCCGCATGGTCAGCAGTACGAAAAGTGTGTTGCCGTCCATGCCGAGGAAAATGCGATCATCTCCGCCGCGAGGCGGGATATGATCGGGGCTGTCCTTTACCTGTATGGAGAAGAGAATGGGAAGCCCATTGACGCCGAACCCTGCGAGATCTGCAGAAAGCTCATCCTGAATGCCGGGATCAGCCTTGTCTACAAAAGCAAATGTGGAGAGTGAGTATGGAAGATACAAAATACGGAGCAAAAGAGATCGTCCGGAAGGCGGTAGGCATCGCAATGGAGCATCCGGAAGACCGGGCAGCGATGTTTGACCTCATCACTGAGCTGTATGGGACGCAGATCTGGTCAGACCTGTGCGAGGTCAATACTCCGGATAATACACAGACGGAAATTGACAAGAAGCAGCTCGAAGATACAGTCGCAGCTCAGGAAAATGAAATCCGAAGATTGCGGTCTATCCTCGATGCTGCTGTCCGAAGTCATCAGATCTGTAAACTGTGTGCGCTCGACGGAGACGAGCATTCGAAGAGCTGCCTCATTCATGATGGAATCTGCGGAGGCTTTTTTGACTCCCGACTCGGGAAATTCGGTGCGGAAAACCAGTAATGGAGAAAGGATAAAAACATGAATACATACGACATCAAAAAGCATCTTATCGGCGTTGGGATCAGACCGAGCTGCGCTGGGCTGAACTATCTTTCGGAGGAAATAATGGAAGCAATGGAGGCATCCAAGAAGATCCTCTTTTATAACCTGCATCAGGAGGTAGCGAAGAAGTACAACACGACGCCTGGCGCGGTAGAACGTGGCGCGAGACATGCAATGCAGCGGGCCATGGACGAGAACCCGAACTTCTTCGATGACATCGGAAGCAGCGATTTCTTCTGGGATAAGAAATTCACGCTTTCTGATTTTGTCTACTCTGTTGCCTATCAGCTGCAGGAAAAGGAACGTTTGAACGGGAAGGACAACTGCCTTCTGAAATCAGAGGTCTCCGCATAACGCCGCCGTGAGAGTAAGAGCAGGTGAAATCTATGCGTGAACTTATTTGCCAGATGTGCGGAAAGACATTCATTCAGACCAACCATAACAAGAAAAACCAGAAATACTGCTGCCGGGAATGCGCAGATAACGCCAGAAGACGCGGAACGCTTTCGTGTAAGAATTTCCCACAGGGTATGCCGTACACAACGGTCAAGATTGAAATCACAAAAGCAATTCCGATTTTTAAGTATCTGCGGCCGCAGGTAGGCGCGGTTTATGAGGCAGAGCGTTATGACTGCACCGGTGCCCTTGGGTACGTTATCGAAATCAACGGGAAGAAGATCAATATCCGACAGGATGAATGCAAGGAGGTTGTTGGCTGAATGGGTACGCTAGAAGACAATGCTGTTGTCAGGGCCCTTGGAACTGTTGAACGAGAGTTGAACAGAACTTTTGATTCTTACAGCATCGTGCAGAAAAGAAAGAAGCAATACTCGAAAGAAAGACTGAAAATGCCGCTGTCGGCAATGGAACTGCATGAAATGAACGGCAGGCCAGTCTACGTTGGCGCACCATTCAACTATTGGGCGATTGTCGATGCAAAAGGTGATACCGAAAAAAACAAGGTCGTATCTGCCACTGTCAAAATTGAAGGAAAACTTGCAAGGCTCATTCCTGCACCCAGCCTGTATCTCGTTCCGAATAAAGAAGACAAATGGAGCGGAAGTATCGAATTTGTAAAACCGGAAGGTGGAGCAAAAGAGTGAATGGATATCACGAAGATGTAACTGAAAGCTATCAGGAGATTTTGAAACTACGGAAGCTGCTCTCTGAGGCAAGAATTCCGCACGAGTTGAGACGCTGTTTTGACGGGTGGCAGATTCTATATCCTGATTCCAAGAAAACAAAGTGTAGCGTTATCGAACACTGCTACAGCTACGGGCATGACTTAGATCGGCTTGAGATTATGGGATTGCTTACAAAGAATGAAAGTAAGCGGGATTCTGTGCTTGGAAATCTCGACGCCAAAGAAGTGTTTTATAGAATCCAACCCCATTATGAACACAACTTTAAGAAAAAATGAGTTGTTACAAATGCAAGTGCAATATGTGCATTTACAGCTGTGAGTTGGGATCTCAGTACATTACTGTCGGAGAGGTTCAGAACGTCGAAGATATCTGCTGGTGTTGCGATGAGTGCAGCTGGTACGACGGAGATATTCATAAACGCTCACAGAAGCATTTTGAATGCGAGAAGCATCAGTATCCGAAAAAGTACATTCAGATGCGGCAAATGCACGAGGAGATGAAAGCAGAAAGAAGGCGAAGGTGCTTTCGGGTGCTGGATGGAAACAAGGACGCTGCGAATTCAGTAAAAAATGAGGAGTGAAAATGCTTAAAATCGACAATACGGAAGTCATTGGATGGGGAGTAGCTATCAGAGGGATCCGCAATCCGATGAACTCTTTGGAGCAGAGCGATAGCGATTACCGACCAATCCTCTGCAAAAGGTGCGATAACTGCATGTCGTATCAGCTTGAGCAATGGGGTGACTGTGAACAGTGCGAAGTGGAGAAGCAGGCAGAAGCCCATGTCGGTTATATGGTTGGCCCCAATGATCTCGAACTCATGACTTGCCTTCGCAACGCTGGTACGGATCATCGGAAGTTCATGCAGATGGTCAATGTGTACGCTGACATCACAGCTCCACTCTATTGGTGGAGTGAATTCAAGGCTTACTGCACAGGCGGAGAGTTCGGAGACAACGAGCCAGAGATCATTGATAGCTGGTATTTGAAGCATGGCACCAAGAAGGATTCCTGCTCAGATGCGCATGATACAAAGAAATTCAAGTTAGAAGACTTTAGCTACGATCAGCTAAATATGATCTGCGGACATCAGCTTGAGAGCACCATTGAATTTCTAAATTTGTATTGGCGCATTTATGAGGACTGGGATTCGCTTGACGCCAATTCCCAAAATGCGTTCCGAGTATCTACGAAAAAAGAGGCATGGCGGCAGATGATCAAGCTTATGCCGAGTTCGTACAACCAGAAGCGGACGGTGATGCTGAGTTATGAAGCTCTGACAGAGATGTATAAGTCCTGCAAGAACAACGAGCTCGACGAGTGGCAGGTGTTCTGTGAGTGGATCAGGAGCCTTCCGTATTCCGAGTTGATTACAGGAGATAAAAAATGATGGTTAAAGAAATCTGCGAACGCTGCGGAAACACGTTCGACGCTGGGCCTAATGCTCATTTCTGCATGGCCTGTAGAAAAGAAATGCTGAGTGAGCAGGCAAGAAGGCGCAATCTCAGCAGACTCGGGAATGCCGCCAGGTGGAATAGAAAGGAACAGGAGAAAAGTCGATGAGAAGACTGATGTTCAACCTCAAATTGAAATTGCGTGCATTCATCTGCAAGGTAAAAGCTGGTATGATCCACGCTCTTGGTGGGGTGACGAAACTTGAGAGCACGCAGACGGTGATGAATGACCGTTATACCAGACGGGACATACAGATAAAGACGGCGAGATACACGAGGATGATCGAGCTCCGAGACACGTCACCTGACTATTTCAAATGTTATGTTGAAAGCTTCAAGATATGTGCGCCGAGTGAGATTGGAAGATACTTAGCAGAAAAAGGCGCAATCACATTCAAAAGAGAAGAACGCGATGGTGCAATCGTGCTTACTGCGGAGGCAAAGTATATTGCTTCGCAAGACGCCTACGGGCCAGATTGTGTTATGCCCAATCGAATCATTTGAAAAGGAGATTACGAAACATGAAAGAAATAGCAGAACTGAAAGACCTTATGGCTGAATTGCTGGATGGTGAAATCCAGTATGAGCCGGAGATGGCTGTTACGGAACGAGGAAAAGAGATCATCAACGAGATTGCAGATTATGCAGAGACAACTGAGCTGTTTAGAAAAGAGCATCATCACGGCGATATGTTTCAAGGAAAGACCTTCCGCGAGATGTTTCTCTATATGCTTGATCGCGTTTGCAATGCGCCGACCATCTTTCATGTGTCTGCCAGCGTCATCCTCCTCATGCCGTTTGTCCGGGATGCCATGATGAAATACCCGCCGGAGGTGAAAAACTGAATGGTTATCGTTGAAATAAATGAAAACGGATTTAAGACTACCGGAACAACAGACCCGAGTCTTGATGGCTTCATGGCTTCGAATATGTCTGCAATCTTATTTTCCGCAGCGCAAAGTGCCACAGAAACCATGCACAAATTGAATCCTGCCTTCAAAACGAGCTGGGAAACAGATAAAATTTTCGGCAGGATCTGCGCGACGTGGAGTCCGTCGGACGAGGCGGAAAAGCATAACTGCGAAGGAATGGCTTTGCTGCTGCTTCATGGTTGTATCGCGATTGCAGGACGTTATCCGGATCAAGTCCAAGTGAATGGTGGCGATACTAAGAAGGAGACGAGAAAATGAAATCTGTGATGATTAGCATTAAACCTTCATGGTGCAAGAAAATCATGCTGAAGGAGAAAACGGTTGAGATCCGCAGAACGAGACCAATTCTTGACACGCCGTTTCGTTGTTACATATACTGCACAGCTGAGAGGGGACTGAAGAATACACTCTTCGTCGCCGGCAGCGACGGAGCGGACTATGCCCTGAACGGCCGTGTCATTGGAGAGTTCACGTGCAAAGAGATTCAGAAAATCTCGAAGCTTGGGTTCACCGGAAGCGGTTTTAAAGTATATAACGCAACCAGATATGAGAACGGGATACAGAAGCAAGGGATGACGCAAAGCCAGCTGCTTGAGACTTCCTGCCTGACTTTCGAGGAAATGGACAGGTATCTTCACGGGTTCGGCTTTGCATGGATTGTTTCTGATTTGCACATTTACGGCATCCCGCGAGAACTCCAATGGTTCAAGAAATGGCATGACGACGGCATGTGGTCAACGCTCTTGAATGTCGAACGGCCTCCTCAAAGCTGGGGCTATGTGGAGGAACTGAAATGAGCGACTACAGCAACGAGAAACGCCAGTGTTGCAACTGTGTTCATGGAATTGAAGAAGGCTTTAACTCTATCAACGAACGGACTATCTACTGCGAACTGACGGCGGAGTGGATGAATGTGAATCTCGGTGAATGTCTCGGAAACTGCGAAAGCGAGGAGGACAAGCCATGGAACGTCTGACGAAATACAGCAAGAGAACCTCACATGAAAACGGCATCTGTTGCACTCATTTTGGAAGTCCTGAATGTTACGAGGTCGGCGGCAACTGTGCCATGAATTGCAAATGGGAAGAAGCTGCATGGGAACGACTCGCAGCATACGAGGACTCGAAATACCCACCGGATAAAGTCGCTTGGGCTGTTGGGACTATCGAAATGGCATTCGATGAAGACGAGACCAGAATCACCCACATGCACGATCTGGCTGTTGCCGATGGAGAGGGACGGGTTGTTATGCTTCGGTTCAAGATCGGCAACATAGCATGGTATTACAATTCAGATTTCGGGACCGAACTCCCATATGTTGTTGAAGCGGTGCATATTTCGAGAGAGGCGACTACCTACGAAGCAAACTGCTCACACGACGGCGAACTGCTGGATTCTATTGATTTTGAAGATTCCGACGTCGGAAAAACAGTTTTCTGTACGCAGAAAGAACTCAAAGAAGCAATGGAGGCAATTGGAGATGGCGTATAGCGTATGCGTCACCTGCGATGTATGCGGCTCTGGGTATCAATGGGAAGACCATTCGGTATCATATTCTACTGCTGTGAGAATCGCTAGAAAAGCTGGATGGAGCATCGGGAAGCGCGGATGGCGCTGCCCTCGCTGCCAGAAGAAAAAAACTACTGCCGAAAGTGAAGAACACAATATGGAGGATCAGTAATGTTTGACATTATTACAAAGGATGGGAGAAGATACACGGTGTATTATGTACGCACTGCTCCAAACCGAATGTATGTTGACACTTACTTTCTGGTGTATGGAGAGACCAATGGATGGTATTGGCTGGATTCCAGCAACTGCATTCCGTGCAAAGAAGGGCGTGAATGATGGAATGCGTTGAAAAGGACTATGTTTTGGCCGTCCTGCGGCTTGCAGCACGCGGAGCCAGCCTGTCAGCAACTATGCGCATTGAAGAGGCGTACAAAAAGATACAGCAATCTCCTGCAGAAAAAGTAGAGCCGATTGTAGAGGCAGAATGGATTCGGGATGAACGTGGATTTTGCATATGCTCGCATTGTGGGGCAACCTGTCCGTATGAAGTCAGCAACGCCGACCATATCGAATACTGGCCCGATATGCTCCGCTGCCATCGGTGCGGCGCCCATATGAACAAAGGAAAGGATGAGCCAAGTGAAGAAGTATTATGAATATGACGACGTTATCAAACTCCTGAAAAAGGTGTGCAGCGTCACTGACGGGAATGTCATATGTGAAGGGAAGGCGTATATGGGGTTGAGCGGAATCCCGAGAAACGTTGAGAACTTCATGCTTGCAAAGAGTCTGCTTGATTCTGCTGAACCGGAGTCGGTTCGGAATGTGACACTCTGCCATAACTGCGAACTATGGAACGAAAGGGATCACTGTGGCAGAAAGGAATACGGGAACTTCGTATGTTCTTGCGCGTATTGGTCCAATGAAGGATATGCGGTTTATACCGGGCCCGATGACTTCTGTAGCAAGGGGGAACCAAAGATAGTCGACGAAGAACAAATTGAAGTCATTGAATTCTGAGTATGATGTAGTAAAACAGCAGAAATATAAGCCAATTGCCCTGTTGCGATTCTTTGCATTTGCGTGGTATAATCAAAAAAAGCCTGCAAGGAGATGTGACGATGCTTGATAGTATAAAGCGTATTTTTTGGATAAAAAGAAATGCCCGTAAGATCAAGCGACATTACAAGAAGTATCCTTATTCGTTCTATGATATTGATGAGTTCGATGATTTCAACCACGAACATATTTGCTTTGCTTCCAGAATCACAAATGTCGAGCTTTCAGATATCTGTCCTCTGAAGAATAAACCGAATCTCACACCCGGAGAAATGGACGAGTGTGAGCGCTGCAAATATTTCGGCATTGTCTCATATTTGATCGATCCATTAACCGGAGAGAAACAAATCCACTTTGATCTGAATAAGGATGTTGTATCCGTACACGAATAATTGACTACTGAAAAATGGGCGTCCTCTTGAGCGAAATTCAAGAGGGCGCCCGCTTTTTATATTTTTGACAAATTCGGAGTCTAGTTTTGTGCAACATTTCATATTACGGTCTTCAGGACTTTTCCATATACACATACCTCTAACATATTCAAGGCAGGTAAGGGCGGCAAATGCCCTACACGAAAATATCTAAAAACGGATATATAAGAAAATAAAAAATATGAAATATCCGAAAAATAACTTGACACACGGGTAGGTTATGCTATCGTAAAGATACGATAAATCAATCCCACGCAACACAACAGGAGGTTAAGATGTTTAAGATTAAAACGCAGTCACTGCTCGAAGAAGCGTACTGCCTGCTCAGAGAAATCGAGAAGCGCAAGCAGGCTGGAAGGCGAGATCTCGACCAGTACGAGATCCACATCAAGAAGGAAATCCGGCGCTACAACAAGGCACAGCAGGAATGCATCATCGGAACCATCATCAGAGATGACGGAATTGACGGATATGTTTCCCTTGAGAAACTTCCGGATCAACTGAACGGCTCTGATATCGACGATGTCAATGAGTGGTTTGAGGAACACCGTGCGTATCCGGATATCCGCTCCGCGTATGACTGCACTGGCCGGCCGTTCACAAACTGGTTCAAATGCTTCCGCAGGCGCGGACATTGGATGGCGTATCACTCAGTCGGATACGACTGCTGAAAACACATGGCATGGTCTGAAAAAATCATGAAGCTGACCTATCGGGCACACGGGGAGAAAGGAATCATCATGGAAGACAAAATCATCATCGATCGCATGGACGCAGAAGAATTCCTCGAAATGCTTATGGACGCTGCTAACCAGGACAACCCGAACCAGTATTACAGTACCGCACAAATCATTGAAAATATCGCAAACGAGTTCAAGACGCTCTGCGAACTGTAAAATGCCGCCTGACCTATCGGGCACACGGGGAGAATGGAGAAGGCATGAGCAGATATGAAAAGATTCCTATGATCGAAATGGCAGACCTTAATGATCTGGAACTGCTGAAAACGCACCGGATCTACAGCGATGAATTTGAGAAACTGCCCGAGGAACGAAAGCTCGAAATCTACAAGTATTGCAAGCTTCACGCGACTTGCCCCGGATGCCTTGCGAGCCTTGAGCAGATCCGATACGCTGTCACGAAGCTGTATTTTGGATGGCCGGAGAAGGTTGATGATACGGATTCAAGCTCCAGGAAGCAGTACCAGCGCAAGGCGCATCTGCTGAGAAATCGACTCGGGAAAATCATGGCGGTCTATAAGAATGAACACGACGACAGGCGGCTTGCATACAACGTATATCGAGAGATGCTTGAAGCATGCAAGGCAATGGAGTCGGTTGATAACCTCGCAGTTCATTGCGCGTTCAACAAATACTTTGACGAGGAGGAAGAGCTTATTCAGAAAATCATCGATCGCTTCGAGAACGCAGCAACTTGAGGCATATCAGCTGCCATGCGGCTGTGGCACGGGGAAATATGCGGCCAAAACCAAATTATATACACAGGCAGAAATAAGCGTAAAAAGGCGCAGAGGGCGCCACAAGGAGGAACATTATGAACTACAAAGATTACTGCGATTTTGCTGAATATCTCAAGAAGATCACGCCGAATGCGTCGGTCGTCAAAGCGAATGCGGATAAGGCGATGACCTTGCTGATATGCGGAATCCAGTTCCGCCCGGAAGGCGTTGGTGTCTCGCTTGGCAGCGATAATGCGGCCTGCAGAGCACTCGGAGATTTTCTTGGGCAGGATGTTGTTGACGCATGGCTCAAGGACTCAATGGCGATTCTTGCAAAGAGCGAGGATATCCGGGCCATATCCGGTATGCTGATGGCACTGATTGAACGGCAGTTCGGGAAGGAGAAAGAAAAGCATGAACAGCCCTGACCGGAAGATCCTCGAAAACGTGTTTGAGGTTTCCATGTGTGCAGCCGAACTGCTCACAGAAAAGAAAATTGAGGTCGAAGATTCACGGGATCTCTGCAATGCGGTTTTGAGCCTGGCAGAGAAATTCGAGCAGGAGCATCCTGACCCGGTGGACTACCTGATGGAGATCTATCTTTTCGCCAGACCGAAGCTGATTGAGCGTTTCAATAAATCCTGATATCCGAAAACGGATATTTATATAAATAAAAAACGAAAATCTCCGAAATAATACTTGACTAGATAGGCAGGCATGCTAACGTATAGTCACAAACAAAACATAAACACAAGGAGATTTCGAAATGAACGTTGCGTACATGGAACAGCTTCAGAAGGAAGCAACTGAAAATAAGCTTGACAGTCGTGCGAAGTGGATGCTTCTCCGCGCAGATCTCGTTGGCGAGAATACGGTTTTTGTTCATGATCCTGAGTTCGACTCCACCGCAGATGCGGTAGGATTTGCACAGCAGCTTTCGCTTGCTGGAATCAATGAGCTGTATGTGAGCAGCAGCTGGAGCAATCAGATGGATAACTGGATGGCGATGGATTCGTTCGGCCTGAAGCTTCGGGGTATTGAGAGCATCAAGAACCCGGCGCATGAAAGAAACAACTGGGCCCCGGAGTTTGTACCGGCATTCAGATTTAGCTTCAAAGACTGAAAGGAGGCGAGCGAGATGACCAGATTTCAGATGGAACTCAGCGGGAAGCTCGGCCAGTTCTGGCAGACCGAAGCCCAGAAGGAACTTGAGCGCGTTAAGTCCGACTTGGACTCGTGCAAGATTACCATTGACGCCGACGGCGTTGCCCGCAACAGCATTGGCCGTGCGCTGGCCGACGATATGCTCGAAAAGGTTGAGCTGGTCGCTCCCGACTGCGTGAACGTGTCCGCTACTCGCGCCACCTACGCGGCAGAGGCGCGAGAAGCCTTGAAAGGCTACGCCAGCCGGCAGCCCAGCGACAAAGAGATGCACGAAATGAGATCGGCTTTCGGCGCCGGAACTACGGTAGTCGACGTGCTGACAGGAAGGAGATACGCGGTATGAAAAACGGCGGTTGGGTTCGGTGGAGACATTGGACGGAGAGTGGGCTGGTTGCGTTCGGGCAGATGCCGATCCGAGATGTCGGGCGGGAGCTTCAGAAGTTTGAGGCTGAAGCCATCAAGGTCCTGAAAGAGACCGGCGCAGATCACGTCTTGTATGGCGTGAAAGAATACGACAGCGATGGGGATCTTGACACGGTCCGCTTCTATCTTGAACCGATGTCGGAGCAGGAGTTCGAGAAGCGCGTCGTGAAGAACAGCGCAGGACTGACGGTATATGCCGTACACAAGAGATAGGAGTATTTGAAATGAAATGCGCTGACTGCTGCTACTTCTGGAAGGAAGAGAATGAAAGTTATCCGTCCTGTCACTGGGAGCCACGCGCACCCGGCGATATGGCTCCGTGCGATTATGAAGATGACTACGACGAGGAGGATGACTGAAATGAAATACTACGCAACCATCACGAGCCGCTCCAAACAGTTCGAAATCGGCGGCACGAAAGAAAGCCTGATTCAGGATCTGAAGAGGATGAAGCGTTCGGGCGAACTTGATGGGTCTGAAATCATCTGCATCTACGGCGTAGACCTCAGAACCGGCAACAGGATCGCGGTCAGCGCCGATGATGAGAACCACATTATGAATGCAGCAATAATTTGAATTGGAGGAAAAAGAAATGAAAAAGAACACAAGCCTTGCGTGCCTTCCGGCAGTATTGACACCCGATGATGTCTTTTCCGGGATCGTCAACAGCCATCATGATCGTGTCCGCATGAGAAATGCAAGAGCTGCCAGAACGGCCTATATTCGCAGTATCCGCCGGAAGGTAACTGCTGCCGTTATCTCCGCAGTATCCGTGCTGACTGCTGTGGCTGCTCTGGTTGGTGTAGGTATTATCCGCGTTTTCTGATTAACCGGAGAATAGGAGTGAATATGGCATACGAAATTGAACTGCACTACGGCTTCGAGAGAAGCCACGATACCTACGAAACCTACCACGCTTTCGAGGCGACAGACATCGAAGAAGAGGCGGATGACGCCGCCATCGAAGCGAAACTCGCTGACCTGCTCGACTGCAGCCCGGACGACGAGGACTTCGACTGCAAATCCATGCGCATCACCCTGCCTGAGAGAACGGTGGAGCGCATCCGAGCGGATGGCTATGCGGCCGGTAGAGTCGACATACTGGCCAAGATGATTGAGGGGCCGTGGAACAACGACGCCTGCAAGGGTTACGCCATCATGGCAATGGAACGTGCTGGCCTTGACCCGGAGATGATCCGCAAGGTCAGTAGTGTGATGACTGACTGCTTCGACGACACATCAGTCGAAGAGGCTTGCCGGTATTACGTGAAGGGGGCGATCTATTGAAAGAATTGAAAAGCAGGACGGAGATTGCGTCCGCAATCAATTTCCACCGGTATCCGGTTCTCACGCTGGATCTTGTAGATAAAGATGAGTATGGCTTGAAAGGCTGCAATGTGCTGGTCGATTTCGGAAAGTTCAACACCGGGGAACCATGGTACGAAAAAGGTGAGCTGCGCGTGTATCGGGATGAATGCAGGTTTGAAATCAAGGCATTCGGGGCATGCCTCAAGAAAGATTTTACGTACAGCGACTATAAGAAAATCCTCAGCTACGCAAATGCACCGATTATTAAGGCTGACCAGGAGATCCTGATTTGCGTGTATGACAGTAACGCAAGACTTGCCTTCAATCCGATTGTGCTGAAGACCGGCGGCATCACCAAGCATTGCTCAACGCCAATCACGCTTGAGCCGTACAATGCCCGCATGTTTTTGAGATGTGCTGGCTTCAAAGAGGAGGAGATTGGATATGACAAATGAAGAAGCAATCGAACTGCTCGAATCCAGAATTGCACTCGATAAAGACCTGCTGCGGGGGGATACCGAAAGTGAGTATGCAAAATTTGTCCTTGAGCAGAACGAGGCAATTCAGGTTGCGTTGGATGCTCTCAAGGCGATGAATTGCAATGGGGAAGCAGATGAAAAAAAGACTGGAATTTAATGTTTCGTGCGCACCGTTTGATCTTATCGATTCATGCCAGCAGCCGTTCGAAGGGCAAATGATGTTCAACGCGGCTGTAGGGAAAATGATGGTATATAGCAACGGAATGTGGATTGAACTCACGGCCCCAAGTGACCACGGAAATGCCAGAGACAAGAAGAATCCTACTGTATGTCCCAACTGTGGGGCTCCGCATAATCCGGAAAGCAGAGTTTGCGAGTATTGCGGAACATATTTCGAATAATCACTTGACTAGACGGCAGGTTATGTTAACGTAACGTCACGATAAAAGCAAAGGAGAAGACGCTATGAATGAAAAATTCGAGGCGCGAGCAATGCTCGTAGCGCGGAAACATGGATATCCGATAGAATGGCAGGATCTTCGCTTCGGCTTCAAACGTGCCGTTATCGAGTGCAGCAGCTACGAAGACATCTATGCCGTTGAGTATCTGTTCCGTAAGATGAAAGATACTTGGGTCGAGCACTGGGCCTGCAGCATTGGAACGTTTTCCGGCTGCGTTTACATCATGGATGCTGCTGACCATGAAGAGCTCGAGCGACTGCAGAAAGAAGACCAGCAGCGGCTTGAAGATTGGTGGACGCGATATCACTTCGCAGATAAAGAAACCCGCCGGCTTATGGCCTGCGGGGCGATTCAATAAGAGGAAACGTGGTGGAACACAAGGACACAAAGGAAAGGACGGACAATATGAGCGAAAACATGGTAGCCATTCGGTGCAAATCCGAATTGAATCCTTGGATGGACTGCGTTATGGTCGTCCCGCAGGAACAGGCCGACGACATTGAGCAGAGCATCAAAGAGCGGATGCGTGGCTTCGAGCGCAACGGCTCCTGCTATGGAGACGTGATGCGCGAGATTGCGCAGGCCGCTGGCATCGAAAGCCTCACTCTCTGCGATTACGACGAGGACACAGACGAGCCGACTGACGCTTGGTGCGAATACTGCGCGGGCCTCAGCCAGAAGATGCCCGTCATCGAAATCGACCTCGGTGAGTTGGGGAACGACGTGAACATCGACGATCTGCTCGATAAAGCCGAGGAACTTGGCTGGTGTGTCCGCGAAAGCGACACCGAATGGGAGTTCATCCAGAGCAGCCCCGCCGGTGAAGATTTCTTTTTCGACATCAGCGCGAGCGACGTCCGCAACGCGGACGACATGGTGCGCGAGATTCGTTCCTATGCGAACAGCTTCGATGCCGAGGAGCACGCCAAGATGTGGATTGAGGCGCAGGGAAGGGTGTCTGGCGTCCCAGACCTCAAGACGCTCGTGAAGGACGCCGACGCAATCAAGGAGATGCTCGACGAACTCGCCGCCGCCGTGGCGAATGACGAAGACAACGCCGAAGGCGACGACGATGAGGAAGAGGGTGTCAACTCTCTCGAAGACGCTTACGAGTGGATTCTGAACAACTTCAACATCGACGGCGCTGCGGATCGCATCATCCGAAACGTTTTGGAGTACGCCGACCGCATGGAAGGCGACGAACAGTACGACTTCCTGACCGAGATGTTGGATGGGACGATTGGACTTTCTGATCGAGAGATCCAAAACCTGTGCTGGAACTGAAGGAGGCGAGAAAAGTGACGAAAGCCGAACTGCGTGAGCGGCTTCGCAAGGGCGCGATCATGGACGACCTGTTCGAGTTCCGTGAGGGTCAGGAGTGCTGGATATTCAAAGCCCCGGAGTTCGAGCCGGGAGAGAACATCCTGTATATCCCGGACACGGACCTGAATGACATTCCGATTGCAGAGCACCCGACCTGCGAAGAAGAAATCGAGGAGATTATCGACCAGTGCTATACCGGCAATGACTTCATTGAGGAGTGCGACGGAAACGTAGAAAAGGCGGAGCGACTGTTCTGGTACTGCGATTGGCAGCATCCGAGTTCGGCGCAGCCAGAAATCGAAGACGAATCTGAGGCCCTTGAAACAGAATATGGAGAACTCCGCTGCGCACATTGTAACGAACTTCTGCTTTGCGACGAATGCGGAGATATGCCGGAGGAGTGCCAGAACTGCGGGTCGACTCTTGTGTATCCGGCAAGTATTGGGGGGCGAGAACAGTGAACCGTAGAGAAGCAATCCGTGTCATTGAAAGCATGCTGGATGGATCGACTGTACTGACTGCGCAGGCTGTCAACGCAATGGTGCTTTCACTTGAAGCGCTGAAACATCCTGAGAAGATTTCGTGTGGAGGATGCAGCCTCTTCAAAGACGAAGACGCATATGGGGATGGGATGTGCTCCAAACATCAAAAGACGGTGAATTGCACCGATCAAGACTGTATGGACTACGAATAGGAGGAAAGCATGGAAGACCTGAAGGGGAAGTTTATCGACATCTACAAAAACCACATCGGCCGTGAGGGCGCAGACAAGCTGCTTGAGTGGCTGGAAAAGTCAGATTTCTTCACGGCGCCGGCAAGCACAAAATACCACCTTGCAAAGCAGGGCGGCCTGCTGCAGTACAGCCTGAATGTGCGGGATCGGCTGGAATACCTGTGTCACGAGGAGACAAAATTCAATAAAGAATTCACCATGCCGTCGTTCGAAAGCATTGCGATCTGCGGCCTGCTGCACGATCTGTGCAAGGTCAACCTTTATAAAACGGAGATGCGGAACCGGAAGAACGAGCAGGGGCGATGGGAACAGTATCCGTGCTATATCCATGATGATAAACTCCCGTATGGGCACGGGGAAAAGAGCGTGTACATCGCTTCTGGGTTCATGAAGCTGACAAGGGAAGAAGCAATGGCAATCCGCTGGCACATGGGGCCGTGGCAGGATGGAGAAAAGCAGGAGGCAGGCAGAGCGTTCGAGATGTACCCGCTTGCGCTGCTTACTCATGTTGCAGATATGCAGGCTACGTTCATTGACGAGAAGGAGTGACAGCGTTATGGCCTACGAAGGTAGATATGCTGGATGGAGCAGAGATGAGTTGATTCGTGAACTTTATAGGAAAGAGGGTGAAGTTCTCCGCTTCAAAAAAGAAAACCTGGAACTGAGTATGAAGAGCAATGATTTGCAGTTCCGAATCGAGCATGAACTTGAACCGAGAATTGAAGCTGAACGGAGAGCCTATGATAAATTCATCAAGAACGCAGAAAGAGGCCAGCATGAGTGAGGGCGATTTTTGCGGCATGGATGCCGGCGAATACTACGCAACAAAGGACTTCCGTGACCGGGAGCGATTCTTCCGGAATCAAGAAATAGAGGAGCAAATGAAAAATAGAACCACAGTAAGGCATGGTATGCTGGACGATCTGAAAGCCTATCTTACACAAAGCGGATGGAAGATTGAGCCCACAAAGGGCGCCTACGAGGTCCTGCGGGCTGTAAATAAACAATATCCGCGCCCTCTGCTCGTGTACGATAGAACAAGCGGCGGATGCGGATACAGTATCGATGAACGGGATCTCAAAATATACAACGGCTGGAGAAGAAACCGGACAAAGCGTGGACTTAATCCGAACTATGAAACAGCGGAAGAGCGGGAAGAATATTGGCTTCAGAAATAAAACAAGTCAACAGTAACCGGAAGAAGGCTTGAGGATTTTTTCTTCTGGCTACTATTGACTAGGCGGGTGGTTCTGCTACGATATAGTCGTAGGGTAACTCCTACAAATACATGAAGCATCGGGCAGGAGGTGCATTGAAGTGGAGAAAGATAACATGACGAAAGCAGAACTGATTGTTTTTCTCAAGACTATTGCAGAAAATATCCGTCTCAAAGCCAAAGACGGAAACGAAGCCGCTGAGATCATCCTGGAGATGATCAAGGAACTCAAAGCACACGAATAATGAAAAGAGCCCTCCGCGTCCAGGTAGCAACTAGCAGCGGAGAGCCCGAACCCAATTAAGGGGCAGTGGAACCTGCCTTCCACTCGCCCCTTGATCGTAGCACAAAGGCAGGAAGAAATCAAGGGAGGTACACACATGGATGGTATGTTCAAATATGTCTTGGAACTGCTGGAGGCCAGCACGGACAGAGAGAAAGAAAAGGCATACCGGCATCTCTTGAAAATCGGAATCGACCGCCACACGGCAGACGTGATGGCGGCCGAATTTTATTCTGGGGAGGTTTTGGTATGATGACACATGATGAGATCAAGGCTGATATCCTGCAATATCTTTCGGATGAATACTGGTACTGCAAAGACAAGAATGGGCGTTTCAACGTTGAGATGTATGCGGATTATCGGGATGAACTCTGCGAAAGCAGTATCAATGAGATCCTGCAGGCAGATGATCCGTATGCAGCGTTCTACGAAAAGATGGATGAGATGTATATGGAGGAAGAATGGCATCTCTTCGATGAGGAGTTCGATAAGATCATGAAACGCTATGACATCCCTGAAGAGTGTGAGGATGATGCGAGAGATATTCTCGAAGCGTATTTGGACTTCTACGCGCCGACAGATCATTTTCTCAAACAGGATGTTTGTGTTGATATTATGATGGATACCGGCGATGGCAATTACGATTACGTTCTGAACTCGGTCTATCCGTGCTGGTACGGCCAGGAGAAGGAAAGAATCGATGATAAGAGTTCGCTCCTGTGGCTTGCAAAGCAGCAGGGCTATACGAAAACGCAGCTGTGGCGTGCGCTTCTGACTGGAGACATTTCTGATCCGAAAGGATTTCTTGAAAGCTGCCGGCAGGAGGTAGCTAATATCACGTCTCAGATGAACACGCTGACGTTTCTTGTGAAGATGCCGCTGCGGGATGTAATCAAGCTGAATCAGATGGTGAAGCTTCAGGACCGTAACGGGCATTTCTGGGATGCAACCAAGAATCCGTACTGCGGATATCTTGTTCTTGATAAGTCCGTCATGTGCGGCTTGTATAATCCGTGGGGAGGCGGCGGAAGTGTCCTTGAAATCCAGTGCGAAAAGGATGTGAAGATCCCGGTCCGTTTTATCAGATCTGCACTCCCGGATGGAGCAGATGGATACTCAGTAGAAAGTGTGTACGGGATGTGCGGATCTGCATGGGAAGAGTGTTTGAAGGAAATCCACGTTCCGAATGAATTCAAGAAGGAGATTGCATGATGGAAACGAAATTTGAAAGAATCGTTGGAGCTACAATTTCGGTGAGAGTCGATTATCAGACCTTGGATGATATCGTTGTCACTGCCCTTGAAGGCGGAATCGGATGGTGGGCTTGCCTCGATAATACTGGGCCGGAATGGGATGATGAGCCGGAAGAGATGGCTACGTCTGAATATGCGGCGTTGCTTATCGCAAATGGGAAAAAACTCAAATTTTCTGATGCCACTGGAGAATGGGAAGAAAACGAAGAGCCGAAATGCCCGTGGGAAGTTGATGCAGACACGATTATTAACGGAATTGGGTTGTATCTCGAATCTGATGGTGGAACAAATATTTTGACGGATGGTAAACTGGATTCCGTGAAAATCGACGCAGATGTTGCATCAGACATCTTCCAGTTCGGGATTTTTGGGGATTGTGTTTTTGGGTGAGAAAATGGAGAACAAGTTTTTCAAGACGTGGGCAGAACTCACGGAGGATCAGAAGAATACCTGCCGAGGAGAACTGTTCGGTACCGGCGAAGAGGCGCTGGAGAAATTGGAGTATCACTTTGATGGTGTAAAACTTTCGACAATCTGCTTCAACAAGTGGGAAGAGCACTTCCCGTATGTAATCACGGATTTTGCCCGTGATGCGGCTCTTGAAGAAGCGTGGGATGACTTCGCTGATATCCCGATGGATCCGGAAACAGAATGTATGGAAGAACCGTTCCTATTCTTCAAGGCTGGTACGAATCGAGAAGAAATCTGGCACTGGTTCGATGAACACCATTCGAAAGGTGTGTATTGGCTGCTGTATGAAAGAGGACTGAAAAAATGAGCGAATACAGCATTTACAGTCCATTCGATATCCAGCAGCACAAAGAGAAGTATGTCAATTATTTGGAGGTGGTCATTTCACCGGAAGGCGTCGTTGAGTATGCGGTTCCTTCGCATTCTGAAATTTTGATCAGACATTGCTGCGAGATGAAGGAGATATCCAGAGAACAGCTCTATGCCCTTGTGCCGAGAGAATACTACTTCGATATGATGACGTGGCTGTGCATGCAGACCGGATACGTTGCGGTCTGGAATGATAGCTTTGTATGTTACGGGAGGCCGACGAAAAAGCAGAAAAGAAAACTGAAATCGCTGAAACTTGCCGGAATCTATCGAGGAAGCTTACAGAAAACCGATATTTTTTGAAAGAACGTTGACATTATCTCCGTTTCGGTGTATTCTGCATGAAAGAAGAGTACGAAACGGAGGGGAAAGCGTGACAGCAGACGATATCATTAAAGCTGTATTGCAGCTTCGGGGAATCCCTGGATACCAACTGGCACATGAAATAGGATGGGCTGCGCAAAAGCTCAGTAAGAGACTGTCGAATGAAACCATGAGAATTCATGAGTTGTATATGATCCTGGATCATCTCGACGTCGATCTTACCCTTACGGATAGAAGAACCGGAGAACAGATCCATCCGAAATGTGCTGGGATGGGGGAGCCTGTCGTCCGATACGTTGATAAGGTGCGGTACAGCACAGAGAAGTCCAGCGCGATTGCGAACAATTTCTTCGCCGACGGCGAAAACAAGTATAACGATGGAAGAGCATCGGAACTGTATATGGACAGCGCCGGCAGATATTTCTTTGCCGAGTATTGCGAGTGGGATCCCAGCAAAAACTCGATTATTCCAGTAAGCAAAGAGAAGGCCGATGAGTTTGTCCGGAAATATGGAACGAGGATCCTGAAGCATCCAAAAATACAAATCGATGATTGATCACAGCCCCGACCAGATCTGGTCGGGGTTATTTTTTGTCAAAAGGAGAAGTGGTGACACTGCTTGAAAATATCCGATAACGGATATAAATTAAAATAAAAAGCAAAATATATCCGGAAAAAACTTGACACACGGGTAGGTTATGCTACGATATAGTCACAAGGAAAACAAAGAAAAGGCAGCTGGGGCAAGAGCCCTGGAAGGCCACAGAAAGGAGAAGTCAAAATGGAAAAGAGCATTTATGACAGCATCAAAACCGCGGAGGAACTTCTGAAGGAAGTAGCGGCGCACGGCCTGAGTACCAAGCCCGAGGACATTTGCAGAGCGCAAGACATTTTCGGTCGCAGCGAAGTGAAAGAGCTTATTCGGCTCGCCAATGACAACGGCCGCCTGAATGGGTTCGACGGTGAACCCGATCCGCGTGGGACTTATTCCTCTGGCCGCGCTGGACTGAGCAAGTATTTCTATCAGGTCGCTTTTAAGATCTGGAGCTGGGAGGATGCGACTCGATTCTACAATCAGCACAGCAACTTCCCGGTCATTGATGCGCTGGAAGAGAACAAGATGCTTCACCAGCAGGTCAAGGAGCTGAACGGAGAACTGAAACGGGCCAAGGATGACCGCGATGTGGAACACAGAAGATGCCGGGAGGCTGTTAACGCTGAACAGGCCGCTCAGAAGAAAATCGGCCAGCTCGAAGCGGAGGTTCACGACCGCGACATGACGATCATGGAGCTAAAGGCTCGGCTGTATGACCTGCTGGTCAATAAGGAGGTGCAGCATAATGCCTGATCCGATTTGCCTGCTTCCGCTTGTTGGATTCATGTTCATTCTTGCCGTTGGGTGCTTTGTTACGGATGATCTTCCTCGCATTCTCCGTTTTGTCAGGCGAAGAATTTTTTTGAGGAGAAGTTGCAAAAGAAGCAACTGAAGTCCCAAAAGCGAATTTTGAACGGAGGTCATAGATTCATGGATAAGACAAGTGCAGAGATCTACTCCGGCCAATCCGACAGCATCAGATACCAATATGGATCAACGGTCGAAGAATTCAGAAAGATCGATGACTCGCGCAGAGAAATCTGCAAATTGTATGACCAGATCATGACCGCCTGCGGCGTGATGAAGGGGATTGATGATCCGTTTATTCGGGATGCAGTTGATCGGAGACTGGTAGATCGGATAGCCTTGCTGGGGCGAATGATCGAATGCGTGAAGCGGCGAGATGAGAAAAGGGCCGACGGTACTTCCTACTTGGTCTACAAGAGGAGTTACCAAATCACGGATGGAAAGCTCCTGAAAACGACAATGCTTGGGGAGCTCGCAAGAAAGTATGCGGATGAGGAAAAAGAGAAGGACCCTGATTCTATATACTTCGTTGTCAGGAAAAAGAAGGACGGCAGCTTGCGCTGCATTTACCGGCTCGAATAAAAAATACGGTTTTTTCCGATATGGATATTGACTAGGCGGCAGGTTATGTTAACGTAACGTCACTAAAAAAGGAAGGAGATGGTTCCGCGTGGGAGACATCGGCTATATGAACATTGAAACCGGTGAACTGCTCACCAGAAGTGATATGCTCAGTCAGTTCAAAACGGAGTACGACGGAGATGATCCAACGAACTGCCTTGACTGGAGTGAGTATTACGAGGAGGTGATCCTGAATGGCGAAGATGATGCTTGAACTGAGCCATGATGAAGTCAACCGTGAAATTCCGTATGTCATGGTTTGCATGGGACGGTATGGGAGCGCTTGGAACACCATGCACAGAAAGCGCCGCTGGGCGGCGGAGTTCACCGAGCGTGAAAAGAAAGCGGCTACGAAGCTGTTTGCAAAGTCGCATGAGTGGACGCTGACCAGAGGTGTTCCTGACAGCGTCGTGATGAGCGTAGAGACATTCAAACTGTGGCAGAAGCTTGGAGATTTCCTTGCTTCGATTTGAGGAGGAAAGAATATGAAGAAAATCGTCAATCCTACGATGCACAAAGGCTATGGAGCAGCGCCGGTCAGAGGGTTCTGCAAGATCGAATTCGAGAACGGAAAACTCAGCATTTGCGGCGTGATCGGACCGACGCGCAACGGAAACTGCAAGGGCCCGGCTGGACAGTGTTCCGATGAAATCCGGAAGGGAAAGCCGGCAGAAGGCTGGACGGATGAGATGATACAGAAGTTCTGTGACATCTGGGATGCGTGGCATCTGAACGATATGCGGCCGTATTGTGAACATCAGAAGCAGCTCGGCTGGGACAAGCTTGCAGTCAAGGCTGTCAACCTCTATAACTATACGCTGACACGCGATGCCGTAATCGAGAAAAATGCTGCAAAGGAGTGTGCACTGAAAGCACTGGAAAAGGGGGAGACATTCACACCGACACCGGAACAGTCAAAATTCGCATCACTTCCGTACAGTGTCCAGCTCCCTGAAGAAATCAGCGGTGAGGATGCGGCCTATTACAAACCTAAGAAGCCGATTTACAACGGAGACGAAGGACCTGTGGAGGTAAAAACGCTTGGTTGGCTCAGACCGGAGGAACATCCTGACGGACTGCTGTGCCGGCCCTGCCCGGTTTGCGGATACAAATACGGATCTGCATGGAAAGAGGAAGAAGTTCCGCAGGATGTGATCAACTGGCTGTTCAACCTGCCTGACACGACAGTGCGGCCCGCGTGGGTGTAAGACTGCTATGAGAGTAAAAGCTGACGATTTAACGCTGTTGAACGATATCCACGGATGTCTGATACGGCATGGGCAGGTCGAGAAAGCTCAAAAGCTCGGCATCCTGCTTGACCGTCTCGAAGCTGAACAGGAGAGAGAAAGGGCCGGCAACCGTTTGAGAGCAGAAAAAAACAGGAAGAACGGATATGTGTGGAAGTCTTCTCATCATCCAAAGCACAGCAAATATCAGGAGAAGGACGAATGAAAATGATTGTATGGGTAGCAACTCACTATTGGGAAAATGAAGTCAACGAAGGCAGCGAAGTTCTCGGTGTTTTCAAGAATCATGATCGTGCATACAAGGAAATTGAAAATGCTGCTGAGATTGAGCGCAAGACCGAATCAGACGATTTCTGGGACTGTGATTGCACATGGGCGGAAGGCGATGAAATTCACCTCGGTCATCCGTCGAGGAATTTCGCAGACTGCAATGTTGAGCATATTTTCAAGGTCACACTGCACAATGTCAACGAGGAGATTTGAGTATGGAAAGAAACTGGAAACTTGGAGACGATCTTGCAACCAGTGATTCGCTTCTTGACGGAATCACGTTTGATGATCTGATTCTCGCGGTTCACTGCAACTGCCGGCGCATTACACCAGACGCAGTCAAGCGCGAACTCAAGGACATGATTGAATCCAGAATGGAAGATCTTAATTATCTTCTGGAACACAACATGGGCGAAATCATCGCAGAAGCAAAGAAGGGGCGTGGAGGATATGAGAGTTAAGATCGGAAAGCAGCGGGCCACACTTCAGGAGAAGAAAAGTGAGGCCGATCAACTGCGGAACTGCAAAGAAGAAATTCACTTTTTGTGCAATGAGAATTTGCGCCTGAAAATGGAACTGCTCGACGCAAGAGCATTCAACAAGAGTGTCCCTCAGAAGAATTTTGCAAAAGGTTATGAGACAGGATACAAATGGGCAATCCGCAGTATTATGCGGGATCTGAACGTGCCATGGTGTATGGATACCGAGAAGAATGGCAAAACGATTGATGAAATTCGCTTGTCTGCTACCAAGAAAATTCAAGCAGCCTTATCTCAAGAATGCGACTGCGACAGGATCGAGCAGCTTTGTCAGCAGCTCGAACAGGTTTCAAAAGAGCGGGATGATGCGCTGGAAACCCTTCGCCGTGTCAGAGATACATTTGACTATGCCACAAAGCATGGCTGATTTTTTGCTCGGCTTGGTTGCAGAAGAAGCAACTCAAAATGCAACATATGAAACTATCGGGAGGAAATATGCAAGAAACTGCTTATTCGAAATATGACTTTCCAGAAGACGTCTTCGAAGAAAGTGAGTTTGACTCACAAATCGAAGAATTCAAGAAGACACTGAAAGAAAACGTCAAGCAGGAGATTATGGATAAAATCGATTCTCTGGAAAAGGAGAACGAAGAACTTCGCATTTTCAGAGACCGGCGCGATGAGATCGTGGCCGAATACCGGAAGGCAATTGCCCAGGCCAAAGAAGACGTTCGAAGAGCTGAAGATAAAGCCAGACATGCAAGGCTTACGGAATTGCTTGGCCCGTATCTCACGGAAGCGTGGAAGGTTGATTGGCGATTGGAGCAGGGGCCAAAATGCGGTAAATGCGATGAGAACCGACAAATCCACTTTTTATCTCCGCTCGGAAGAGAAATGAAGGAAGAGTGCACATGCGCAAAGCGAACCACTGTATTTTTTCCTAGAAAGATAAGTCTATATCGACTCTGTGAATATAGAACCGGAATGATCGAAAAGACGTATGAAAACGTAAGCAACTGCGAAGATGCCAATCTTAGAGCCATGAAGTTGGTAAAAGACGGCGCCGACTTTGCCAAGATCAACACATATCATGATGCCTTTGAAACATTAGAACTCTGCCAGAAATACTGCGACTTGGTAAATTCTGAGGAGGAAAAGAAATGACTGCTCTCCTGATTATGATTGCAGCCCTGTCCGGACTTGCAATCGTATATTGCATTCTGGCTATGATCTGGACATACAGACCGTGCTGGAGCCTCAAGTGGCTTTTCCACGACATTCTCAAGTGGCACGAGCCTGGTCGGTACTTTGAGGAAGGACCTCTCGTCAATAAGTGCCGGTTCTGCGGAAGGAAGATCAGGCTCGGAAGCAATGGCCGGTGGATGAAGGAAATCGGGAAAAACGTGAGACTCGTATATGTCGGAGAAAACGGCTATACGGGGCTGTGTACGGGGCAGGCATACGAAGTCGATGTCTACAGCAATGATGGATACATTTACGTGAAGTGGGATGAGTTATCCGCTTGCCCATATGAAAGCCTTAGTGCGCTGAACAAAGACTGGGAGGACTACGATGGACCAGATTAACAACTGCCCCTTCTGTCACAAGTGCTCTGTGGAATGGCCGGTTTACCTTGATGAGATACACCAGTTTAACAGAGACATATACCCAGAATTGATGTATCAATGCCGCTGCACATACTGTGGGGCAAGCGGGCCGATAAAGGGCACAAAGAGGGCGGCAATCAAAGCTTGGAACAGGAGGGACATGAGCAATGGCAAAAACCAAACGGCCAGAAATCGGTGCTGAAATGTACGCTGTCTTCGAGCACCTTTATTACATACCAAATCATGCTTGGCCCATCATGGAGTATTGCGTATGCAAGGGCACGGTGCGAGGCTTTTTCACCGGCGGATATACGGAGGTGTGCCTGCTTTTTACCGGACCGGACGGGTTTCCGAAGCCGGGGCACTTCCGGCTTGACGACATTGGCAAAAAGCTGTTTTACACGGCGGCGGAAGCTGCTGCCCTAGCCGAGAGCATGACTGAAAAGTACGAGCTGGCATGGGGCTGGATTGGACCTCCGTACATTCCGATGGCGAGGCCGTGGGAGAAAAGCCGAAGCACTATTGGGAGGGGAACTGAAAAATGAAGCAACAAGAGATTTTGCAGGAACTGAGGCGGCATGGCGGCTCGCTGGCAGTAGATGCAGCCAATGAAATTGAGACGATTGCGGCTGGGGAGGATTAAACAATGCCGATTATGAACTACACGACGAAGGTCGATGTGTTTGCGACGCTTAGTGAGATTCAGGGGCAGCTCGTCAAACATGGTGCGAAGAAAATCATGCAGGATTACGACAATGACGGGCATATCACAGCACTGTCCTTCCTGATTGATACACCGAATGGCCCGCGCGGAGTCAAATTGCCAGCAAACGTCGACGCAGTGTGGAATGTACTTACAAAGCAGAAAGTCAAATGCGACCGCGATCAGGCCGAGCGTGTCGCTTGGCGCATCGTGAAGGACTGGGTAGCTGCTCAGATGGCGATTCTGGAATCCGAGATGGTGCAGATGGATGAGATCTTCCTTCCGTATATGCTCAACGATAAAGGTCAGACGCTATTCCAATGCTACCGGCAGAACCAGCTTTCAATCGGAGAGGCAACATGAATGGAATAAAAAAGCGCTATGAGACACAGAAGCTGATGATTGATAGAGAAATCCGGGATGTCGAGATCTACAGGGTTCCAGAATTGCTGAAGCAAGTACCTGGGGCAGATTGCCGGGAGTGCGCTTTCTTCGGAACGATGAAGGCATACGAACTCGGCCTGCCATTCTGCTGGTCGGATGAAGTGGCCGAATCCGACATTTTCGCGCTTGGGAAGCAGATCTGTTTCCGGAAGCGCAATGATACGGATTGAATTGGAGGGATACTGATGGACCTAGAAAAAACAGCGATTGAGCGGCTGAAAATGGCCTCGGAGATGAGCTTGCGCTTGTACAAGCAGCCGCTGGTGATTACCTACTCCGGTGGCAAGGACTCGGACGTGCTGCTGCATCTGGCGGGCGCGGCAGGAATCCCGTATGAGGTGCTGCACTCGCTGACGACAGCTGATGCGCCGGAGACCGTCTGGCATGTGCGGGAAACATTCCGAAGGCTGGAGCTGGCGGGCGTACCGTGCGATATCGATAAGCACAAGCAGCCGGATGGGACGTACATGACCATGTGGCGACTAATCCCGCTGAAGCTGGTGCCGCCGACACGCATTATGCGCTACTGCTGCGCGGCGCTCAAAGAGACCAGCGGCCGCGGGAGGTGGAT